>JADMIO010976098.1_pt1 | contig 75795 bp, 54 predicted proteins | sample 8958161 | NCBI WGS metagenome assembly JADMIO01 (sample SAMN16585339, study PRJNA669376) | soil metagenome | isolation source: Crop rotation soil | place: USA: Cullars Rotation, Alabama | collected 2011
CGCGACAACTTGTCCACGTGGAATTCTAAGCTTAGGATCCCAATGTGCTGGAAAGGTCGATCGAGGAGAGCCATCATGCTCATGAACGCGACCTTGCTGCGGATCGACGACCCGCCGCCTGCGGCGCCGGGGGACGGCTTATCCATCCGGTGTTCGGTGGGCTCACCGACGACCGCGGAGCAGGCATTCCTCGGCGCGATGAGCATGTCCGCGGCGCGGGTCCTGTACCTTTCGATGGGCACGGCGGAGCCGGCCACCGGGCAGCAGGTCGTCGTCCAGGTGGACGGGTGCCCGGTCACGACTTGGGGCGTCGTCTACGTCGCCGACCACGTCGGCGGCGTGATGAGCCACCTCCAGGTGTTCCTGGAAGCGGTGTGACGCACCGCGCGCCGCAATGCCGGGCCGGCCCGAACCGCCCGGCGCGGCTTGGTGCGACCCGCGCGGCGTCGCGCTCAGGCCCGGATCCTGATCTGCGACCAAATGAGCAGGTAGAAGACCACCCACACGCCCAGCACGATCAGGGCGAGCACGCCCAGGACGATCAGCAGTTTCAGCCACGACGGCATGCCGCCGGCGTCGGCCAGCGGGTTCACGCGGACGTAGGCGGCCGGCGTGTCGGGGACTGCAACCACGGGCGGCGGCGGCGGCGACGGCGACGGTCGCGTGACACCACTTGGTTCGGGCGCCCGCATCCGCCGGGCCGGCGCGTCGGCCGCCGGCGGCGAAGCCGTCGCCTCGGTCGCCGCCGCCGCGAGGGCGGCCGCGAGGCCAACGGGCGGCCCGTCCACTGCGCGCGGCATCACCGCAATCGGCGGCGCCTCGATCAATGGCCTGGCGACGGACGGTGGCTGCGTCGGCGGCGCAGAGACCGGCGGGGCAACGACCCGCATGCTCACCACCTCAGGCGCCGGCATCAGCCCCGCCGTTGCCGGCCCGATCGGCATAGCCGGCGCGGCGACCGTCGGGGGGGCAGGCTCCTCGAACTCGCTGACGGCTGGTATCCGGTTGACCGTCCCGCACTTGGGGCACTTCCCCTTCCGCATGACGTGCCGGTCAGGGACGACGAGGCGTTCCTTGCAGGTGCCGCAGGCGAACCGGATCATTGGCGAAAGTCTACCCCCGCGCACGGCCGGCGTTGAGCGAAGATGTCCGAACGTGTCGCTAGCCTAACGGCTTAGAGGGGGACCGTGCCCGCGTCGCATTGAGGTTGGCGCGCCGGGCTCGATAGTGGGGCACGGGTGAGGTCGCCCACATGGACGACGGCCGGCAGATTGGAATACCGAGGGCGGTGGGGCAGAATGGCCAGCAGGTCGGCCCGATCCGCCAGCGCGACAACTCATAACGCGGAGGACATGCCATGCGACGTCAAGGAGTCAGAGCGTGTGCCCAGTTTGGCGCGCTCCTTGTGACCGCATTTACCGCTGTGTGGGCGGCCATGTCGTCACGATCGGGTACGGCACCGGCGGCACCGACCGCCGGGGCGGAGACCCGGCCGTCGGAGGCCCACCTTGATTGGGTCGTGGCCGTCCAACGCGGCCGAAAGCTGCCCGACGTCAAGTTCGACGGCGTCGGGTTCGCCGACGTCATCGACTTCATCCGCGATGTGTCCGGGGCTAACATCGTTGTCGACTGGCGGCGGTTGGAACAGGCGAAGATCGATCGCAATCAGCCGATCACGCTGAACCTCGCCGGCGTCAAGTTTGCCGACGCGCTCACCCGCATCTTCGACCAGATCGGAGACAAAGAGCACAAGGTGATCTACGCGGCGTCCTCCGGCACCGGCGGCGTCATCGTCGTCTCCACCCGCGCCGGCCTTGACGCCTACGCGTCGCTGGCGCGGGCCGCGGCCCCCGCCCGCCCGGACCCGAAAGTGCAGGCCGTGCTCGACCGGACGCTGCCCGAGGTGAAGTTCGTGGGAGTGGGGTTGGCCGACGTCCTCGACTTCATGAAGGACGTCACCAAGGTGCCGATCGACGCGGACTGGAAGCAGTTGGCGGCCGCCGGCGTCGATCGGGACAGTCCCGTGACTCTCCGGCTCGAGCGAGTCACATGTGACCACGCACTGCGGCTAATCCTGTGGTCCGTCGATTCGACTGGCAAGGACGCACCCCTGCTGACTTACACCGTCCGGGACGGGCGGATCGTCGTCCTGCCGGCGCCCAGCGAGGTGAAACAGGACGAGAAGGCGAAGAAGGCCGGCCGCTGACCGCCGCGCCAACTCGCCGCGGTCCGCTGGATCGTCGCCATTCCCTGCCAGTCATCCCTGCCTTGACAGCGGTCGGCGGTCGCGGATCATGAATCGCCGATGAGCAAAGCCGTGGTTCTCCAGCACGTCGCCCACGCCGGGCCGGGGCGTATCGTTCCGGTCTTGCGGGACTTTGGCATCCCCGTCGAAGTCCGGCATCTTTATAAGGGCGACGAGGTGCCGACCGACCTGGACGAGTTGCGCGTCCTGATGGTCCTCGGCGGCCCGATGGGCGTGGCCGACGTCGGCAGCGATCAGTACCCGTTCCTGGCCCAGGAAGTCGAGGTCCTCCAGCGCATGGTCAAGGCGGATCGCGCCGTGCTCGGGATCGCGCTGGGCGCGCAACTGCTGGCTCACGCGGCGGGCGCTAAGGTCTATCCGAATGTGCGGATGGGCCCCCCGGCGGCGCCGGGGCAACCGCCGCAGCCGGTGGAACCGGTCGAGCCGCTGCCGGAGTTCGGGTGGCTCCCGGTGACGTTCCCATTCCCCGGCGGGACCGAGCCGATCGTGTTCGGGTGCTACGACGGGGCGATGATGTTCCACTGGCACCGGGACGCATTCGATTTGCCGAAGCTCCCCGCGCCGCCGAACGCGGCCCCGCCGCCTGCGCCTCCGCCGCCGGCGGGGAACGCGCTGCTCAGCTCGAGCAAGTTGTGCAAGAACCAGGCGTTCCGCTTCAAGAACCGGCTGTTCGGCTTCCAATACCATTTCGAGTTCACGCCGGCCGACATCGCCGCGCTGCTGGAGAGCGCGGGCGACGAGGACCGCAGGCTCCTGGGGCCGGGCGGGCCGGAACAGGTGAGGCGGGACACCGAAAAACATTACCCCCGCTACGCCCGCCTCGGCGATCGGATCCTCCAGAACTTCGTCCAGTTTTTGAAGGTGTATTGAAAAGGGTTCAGAGGTCAGGGTTCAGGATTCAGGAAGTGCGCGGAAGGCGCCACGCTCTTGATCGAGCACGGCGTCCGCGTCTTCTCCTGAACCCTGAACCCCGAACCCTGAACCCTCACCCGCATGCGTTTCCCGTCCGCCCTTCGTCGCCGGCTGTTTCCGGGCCGCCCCCGGAAGTGGGTGCGGCCGTGGGCACTGTCGGCGCCGGTCCTGGTGCTGGTGATCGCGCTGCCGCTGCTGCGGCCGCTGCGCTACCCGGTGCCGAAATACCAGACGAGTGACGAGGAGCGGGCGCGGCTGGCGACGGTGCAGGCCATCGTCGAGCAGGGGACGTTCGCGATCGACGGGACGGACTTCACGACGACCCGCAAGACGGTCGACGTGAACCGCCGGACGTACAGCGACCAGCCGCCGATGATGGCGGCGCTGCTGAGCGGGCCGTACTGGGTAATGCACCGCAACGGGCTGACGTTCCACCACGACCCGTGGAAGGTGGCGTACCTGCTGACCGTGCTCGGGGTCGCGATCCCCGCGGCGTGGGCGGCGGGGCTGATCTACCGCATGGGCCGCCTGTTCGACCTCAAGCGGCCGTGGCGCGCGGCGCTGGCGGCGTCGGCCGTCCTGGCGACGGGCGTGATCAGCTACGCGACGGTCCTCAACCCGCACGTGCCGGCCGCCACGCTCGTGCTGGCGGCGGCGGCGTGCCTCGTGCACGTCACGATCGCCCAGAAGCGCGTCTACACGCCGCTGTGGGTTGCCACGGCCGGCCTGTGTGCGGCGCTCGGGGCGGCGATCGACCCGTCGGCCATCCCGTTCCTCCTGCTGCTCGTGCCCGTGATCGTCGTCGTTCGCCGGCGGCTCGCCTCGACACTCGTAGGGCTCACCGCGTACGCGCTGGGCGCGATGGCGCCGCTGCTGGCCCACGCCGCGATGACCGTCGGGGTGACCGGCGACTTCTGGCAGGGGATCGGCTTCCGGGCCGTGCACGCCCGGTCGGTCCTCGGATCGGTCACGCCGCCGACGGGGGCCGACGGGCCGGACGCGGCCGACGGCGCCGACGACCCGGACGACCGCCCGACGCCCAACGTGCTGCGCCGGCTCGGCGGCGCGCTGTTCGGCTCGCACGGCGTGTTCAGCCACTTCCCCGTCCTGCTGCTCGGCGTCGTCGGCGTCGGCATGGTGATGCACCGCCACTGGCCGCGCCCGGCGAAGGTGCTGGCCTCGGCCACGGTCGCCGGCGCAGTCTTCCTCGTGGTCGCCTACGCGGTACATCGGCCCGACTGGCGGGACTGGCGCGACGCGATGTTCGCGGCGCGGTGGTTCGTCGTGTTCGGGCCGCTGATGCTCTTCTGGGCGGGCGCGTGGCTCCGCCGCCCGCACCGCGCGGCGGCGTGGGTCGCGGCGGGCGTGCTGCTGGCGTTCAGCACCGGCGTGTCGATCCTCGGCGCGACGGCCGGGCCGTTGCCGCACGACGGGTTCGACCACTATACGGCCGCCGACGCGCTGGACCGCACGCTAGACGCGTCCAGCGCCGCGCCGCCGCCGGCCACCGAGGTGGCGGGGCTGCGTTGACTCCCCTTCCGCTCACTTCTATCATTTTTGCATGAAGCCGGTGGCGCGGCAACGGCGGGCGCCGATTCAACCGACCCGCGTGCGGCCGGCGCCGTCGTGCCAGCCAGTGAAGGAGACCTTATGGCCAGCGAGCAAGTCGTCGAGTTCACGGACGCGAACTTCGAGCAAGAGGTGCTGAAGTCGTCCCAGCCGGTGCTGGTGGACTTCTGGGCCGAGTGGTGCATGCCGTGCCGGATGCTCGCGCCGACGATCGAGAAGCTGGCCAAGGACTACGCCGGCAAGGTGAAGGTCGGCAAGGTCGACACCGACGCCAACCGCGAGATCGCGTTGAAGTACCGCATCGACGCGATCCCGACGGTGATCCTTTTCAAGGCGGGCGAGCCGGCGCAGAAGTTCGTCGGGCTCAAGCAGGAGAAAGACTTCAAGGCGGCGCTGGACGCGGCGGGGCAGGGGTAGTTACCTGCCGGGCCGCGTGGCGCCCGCAACGAGCATGAGCAAAGGTTAATAGCCCACGACCGCCGGCGCGCCGGCGGTCGTGGGTCTTTCTGGCACGCGTGCGCAACATCACCGCGGACATTCGGCACCGTGCGCCGCCGCATGTCGGTTACCAGTTGAGTTGTCCGTACGTTCAATCCTTCTTCTCGGGGGCAGCGGGCGCCGGGGCGGGGGCGTTGCCGGCCTTCTTGGCCGCGGCGGCTGCGGCGCGCTTCTCGGCCGCTTCCTTCTTCTCCTTGGCGGCGAGTTCTTTCAGTTCGCCCTTCTGCCCGTCGGTGAGCACGGCCATGATGTCGGCCTTCTCCTGCTTCTCGATCTCGTTGATCTGCGCCAGCGCCTTGGCGTGGATTTCGTGGATCTTCGTCTTCTGCTCGTCGTTGAGCGAGGTGAGCTCGCTCCACGGCTTAACCACCTTGGTCGACGCCGCCGCGGGGGCGGCGGCCGGGGCCGCGGCCTTAGGCTTTTCGTCCGCGGCAACTGCGACGGCCAGCGCGGACCCGAACACCAGCGTCGTCACGGCGGCGGTCCAACCCATGCGCGAAGCGAAAGACTTGGAAACGGACATCACAGGACTCTCCTTCCCGGAATACGCCCAGAATGATGTGACCGGAGGCCCACCGCCCCCGTAGCGTAGTCCATGCTACTGAGGGGAGGGCACGCGACGCAAACATTTTTCTGCAAAGCGATCTACTTCCGCCTGGCCGAGGCCGTATCGAACAGGGGGTTAGTAATGACGGGCTTCCCCCCGACGCCGACGTCGGAGGGTGAACCGTTTTGGCCGGCAACGGGGGTCTGTTGCTCGCGGCTGACCAGATGAAGGGTCGGTCCCGCCCCGTCCACCGGCGCCACGTCCGGCCGGTAAAGTCGCCCGCCGAACGCCTTCATGTACTCGGTCCAGTTCCCGTCCGCCCCGGCCACAGGCTCTCGGGTGGCGCCGAGGGCCATCATCAGCTTGGCATCGAGGTTCTCGATGTAGTGCACCGCGATCGCCTCCGGCGTGGCCGGCGTCTTGGGCGAGCCGAACTCCGGGCGGTCGTGGTGGCTCAGGATGATGTGCTGGAGCACGTCGATCAGTGGTTGCGGGATCGGCTCGCCGAGCGCCGCCTCGGCGGCCTTGGCCTTGTGCTCGACCCAAATGACGCTCTTGACGATGTGGCCGAGGAGTTGCCCGCCGTCGGTATAGCCGAAGCTGCATTCGTAGCTGAGCTCCCACGTCTTGGCGATGTCGTGCAGGAAGATGCCGGCGACGACGAGGTCGCGGTTGAGGCCCGGGTAGAACGGGCAGACCGCGTCGGCCACTTCCAGCGCGTTGAGGGTGTGCTCGAGCAGCCCGCCGATGTAGGCGTGGTGGAAGGTCATGGCCGCCGGCGCGCGGCAGAAGTCGGCCATTAACTTGTCATCGTCCAGATAGGCCTGGAGCAACGCCGCCAGGTGGCGGTTGCGAACGGTGCCGAGGGCGGCCACGACCTTGGCGAACATCTGGTTGATGTTCTTCTTCGTCTGCGGGAGCAGGTCGCACAGTTCGAACGTCCCGTCCTTGGCCGGCCAGGTCTGTTCGATGATGCACTGGAGGTTGTTCTGGTAGTTCTCGATCCGCCCGCGGATGCGGACGAACCCGCCATCGGGCAGGCCGGCGAAGATCTCCCGCGTGGCGTTCCACATCCGGGCCGTCACTTGGCCGGAGCGGTCGGATACGAACGCCTTGATGTAGTGTTTGCCGGTCGTGGTGGGGGAGAATTGCTTGCCGGAGACGACGTAAACGTCTTCGATCAGGTCACCGGGGACACAGTCGCAGAGGTACAGGCGGCGCATCGGCAACCTTGTACGGGACGGGCGCGGCCGGGGCAAGGAATCGGGGGCGGGGGTGACAGTCCGGCCGTGCGGCTCACCCGTTCGCGGTCAGCCATGTCTCGACCTCGGCCAGGGCGGCGAAGTCCAGCAGCGCGTCTGTCAACGTCCGTGATTGCGATACGGACAGGCCCCGGATCCGCCGTTCCAACTCGGCAGGAAGAGAACCAAACCGCCGGCCCAGCAGGCGAAGAATGGTGTTCGCTTGTCCGCGCGCTTCCCCGCGCGCCTCCCCGCGCGCCTCCCATTCGTTTACAATCTGCATGACAGCCTCTCGTTCAGGCGGGTCAATGGTCTTCAACTCCCGATCGTACACCACCATCTCCCGCGCACTCAAGCGCAAGTAGGAGTCCATGAAGTCTCGGATCAGCGCCTGCCGGGCTGGATTGAGCTTAAGCGTCGCGATCAGCCGTAAACACTCCAGCTTCACGCGCGGCCGGTCCTTGCGAACGATCTTCATCTTCGACATCAGCGCCGCGGCCACCGGATTCGGGCGGCGGACGAAGTCCCGCCAGTTCAACCGGTTCAACTGGATCGGCCGGAACCGGAATGCCAGCACGTTCAGGTCGGGGAACTTCAGCTCGTGCAGGTCCGGCTCCGGCCGCAACGGCTTGTCGTACGTCAACAGTGCGATCGGGTAGACGGGCAGGCCGTACTTCTCCGTCAGCCGGGCGAAGTAGACGAACATCCTCGCCGCAAAATGCTTGCGCGCCGACGCTTGCGGCTCGACGTGGATCAGGAAGAACGCTTCGCGCCCGCGAAAGCGGCATTTCACCAACAGGTCGACCTCGTGCCGGTCTCCCGCCGTCAGGTCGGTGAAGATCTCTTTGTCCAGAAACTCCACGCTGCCTGGCTCGACGTACGCCGCCACCTCGGGGAGGAACAGTGCCAGGAAGTCCCCGAAGAACTCCCGCAGCAATTGCTTGAACAGGCGGTCGTGGTCCATCGCGGGCGGGATTGTACGGGATCGGCGACGCGAGCGAGCATCGAACGCCGCCGCCCCCGGGCGAACCCGGGGGCGGCGTGTATGGCTCCATGATTCTCGACGCAGCGAGGCTTCGCTCGCTCGCCAGACCGTCCTACAGCGCGAGCAATCCCATCGGGTGCGCCCGCGCCGGCACGAACTCGATCGGCAACACCGTCGGCGACGACGCGACCTCCGACAGCTTCCCGTCCGCGCCCACGCGCAGCGCGTGCACGCGATTGCCCTGCGGGAAGTCGTTGTCCGGCTCCTGCTCGTGCTCCAGGACGTACAGGATGCCGCCGCTGGGGCTCAGCGACTCCTGGAACGTCACCACGTTGAACGGCGCCGGCGAACCGGGAGCCGACTGCGGCAGCTTCGGGCCCGCGAGCTTGAAGTCCTGGATCTCCACCGGGTGCAGCGCGTCGCTGGTGTCGAACACGCCCACCGAGTTGGTGGCGAAGTTGGTCACGTACAGGCGGTTGGCGGCCTTGTTCAGCCGGAGCCAGCAGATCCCGCCGCCGGTCGTGGGGATCGCCCGCTCGAAGTCGAGCAGGCCGTCGCTGTCGTACGAGAACACGCCCAGCCGGCCCTCGACGACGTACCCGGCGTAGACGACGTTTTGCGTCGGGTGCGCGATCAGGCCCAGCGTGTAGGGCCCGAGGGCCGACAGGTGCGTCGCGTCCACCGGCGAGCCCGGGGCGCGGGTCAGCCGCCCGTTGGCGTCGATCCGCAGCGTCTCCAGCTCGCTGGAGAACGGCGGCACGTTCGGGAAGCCGGGCGGCGGGGTGAACTGGTCGGCCAGGAAGTTCTGGCTGAACACGAACTTCCCGTCGCGCGAGATCAGCGCCTGCGTCGGCGAGTCGCCGGCCCCGATCGTGATCGTCGAGTTGGCGATGCGGCTCAGCTTCCCTTCGGACGAGATGCGGAACGACGTATAGTTCGGGCGGACGGTGCCGCCACCGCCGCCGGGGTCCTGGTCGCCCTTGTTGACGACGACCAGCGTCTTGCCGTTGTTGGCGATGCCGAGGCTGACCGGCTGCTTGCCGCCGGACTGCGTCGGCGCGCCCTCGACCAGCCGCAGCGTGCCGTCGCCGTTGATGCGGAAGACGGAGATCGAATCGCTGCCCTGGTTGACGGTGAAGAGGAACTTGCGGTCGGGGCTGGCGACCACTTCCTGGTCGTGGTCGTCGGGGCCGATCCGGTCGTTGACGTTCTCGTAGCCGGTGCCGTCGGTGTAGAAGACATGGCCGCCCTCGAGTGGCGTCAGCTCGCCGGTGTCCGGGTGGCGGCGGAACGCTAGGATCGCGTTGCGGCCCTTGCGCGGGTCGTTCGTGTTCACATACAGCACGTTCAGCGCGGCCGGCGTCGCGACGACGGGCGGGTTGAACGGTGTGTCGTAGTCGATGATGTCGATGCCCGCCGGGCTTCCGCCGGGGCCGAACTCCACGCTCGGCACGTCGCCGGCAATCGCGCCGTGCAGGTTGCCGAACTCGCCGATCTTCGTCAGCGCGCCGGTGTTCGGGTTGATCCGCCAGCCGGCCACCACGCCGTTGCCGGGCAACACGTCGTAGAGGAACCGCCCGTTGGGGCTGACGCGGATGTCCAGCGGGGTGCCGCCCTGCGGCTGGCCGACGCCGTCGCGCGGCAGGTCGTTGATCGTGCCGGCCACCGCCTGGAGCAGCGTCAGGCTGCCGTTGGCGCCGATCTTGTAGCTCGAGATCGTGCCCGACGAGTAATTGGCGGTCCACGCGTACTTGCCGTTGTTCTCGATCCAGCAGGAGTCGAGCTGGCCGTTCACCACGTTCTTGGAGATTGGGCTCAGGGACCCGTTGTTGTTGATCCGGAACGAGCCGGCCGACGCGGTGAGGTTGGGCCCGCCGACGAAGAAGCTGGTGATCAGGTTGCCGTTCTTGTCGAACGAGAAGCCGAACGGGCCGCGGTTCTCGAAGTTCTCCTGCCGGAAGGTCTGGGACGGCCGGCCGGAGGCGTCGACGCTGAACGTCAGGATGCGGCCAGGGCCGGTCGGGGTGACGCCGTCGATCGCGCCGGCGGCCGGGCCGTCCTTGATCGAGACGACGAGGAACTTGCCGTTGGGCGTGAACGCGACTTCAGCCTGGTTGAACAGCGTGTCCGGCCGGTTCGCGTCCTGGTTCGCGTTGATCGAGCGCTTCGAGTTCGACAGCGGCGTGAGCTCGCCGTTGCTGAAGGTGTACCCGCTGATCGCCCCGTCGCCGCCGTCGTTGCTCAACACGTAGACGCGGCCGCCGCGCTGCGTGACGCTGTTGGGGAAATCGGGCGTCGGCTCGACGTCGGTCAGCTCCAGCCCGGTCCGCGAGACGCGGAAGACCGAGACGTTGTCGCTGCCGGCGTTGGTGACGAACAGGAACTTCTTGCTCTCGCTGAGCTGCACCGAGTGGGCCGCCCCGAGGCCGTCGCCGGCGAACCTGACGGACGGCCCCGACCCCTGCCCGCCGGTGTCGAACCGGCCGGCCAGCGTGAGGGTGCCGTCGGCGGAGCGGTTGTACATCACCACTTCGTTGCCCGGCTCGGTTGCGTCGAGCGAGTTGTTGTGGTTGGTCGCCACGAACACGGCGCCGTGAACCGCCGAGAGGAACACCCGGCTTTCGAGCGGCTCGGCCGCCGACGGGCCGTGACTTGGAATGACGGCGGTCGGTGAGAAGACCTGCCGAAGCGCCGCCGAGGCGGCGCGGAACAGACGAGATCGCCTCGACGAAGAGGCGCGAGTGCTACGACGTAGCGCGGTCGGTAGCATGGCTAACTCCTTCCTTCTTTAGGGCCTATGCGATGTGTAACGAAAACCCACGCAGGCGGAACCTAGCAGGCCCATGCAGGAAAGAGAAACTAAAAATAGGCAATTCTGTTATTCTTATGTGTATAATCGACTGAAAGTAGCAGGTTACGGCGGGCCGGAATTCCCGCCCTCTACCCCCCCTTGAGCCCCGACTGCATCGCCTGATCCTTGGCCGCCTCGACTCGGTCCGGCGGCATCAGCTCCCACAGCCGGCGGACCGCGGTCCGCAGGGAGTCCAAGTCATTGCGGGACGCCGCCTCGTCGGCCTTGGCCAGCCAGGTGGCCGACTCGGCCTGGTTGAGGAACGGCTGGCCGGGTTGCTTGAGCGACGACAGCCAGTTCGTCCAGAACGTCTGGCGGTTGTGATTGATCGACGCGCGCAACTGGAGCATCTGCTCGGAGACGAACTTCAGCCCGCGCTGGTCGCCGCCGACGACGTAGCGGTCGGTCTGCGCCGCCAGCCGCTCGTACATCTCGCGGTCGGCCGCGGTCCCGTGGTCCTGCACGAGCTGCGCCGTCCACCGCTGCTCCGCCTTGAGCCGGATGACGAACGGCGACATGTTCCGCTCCGACTCGAGCTGCTCTTCCAACTGCGTGATCTGCAATTGCAATTTGCGGATCGTCTGGGCCGGCACCAGCAGCGCGTCGGGGTCGGGGTGGCCGCCGGCGGCACGGGCGTGCTCCTCGTTCACCTGCTCGGCGATCGACTCCAGGCGGAACTGGATCTGCTCCGCCCGTTCACGCAGGTCGTCGCGGCCGGCGGCGTAGAGCGTCTCGAACAACCGGCCGACCCGCTCGAAGCACAGGTCCAACTGCTGCTGCAACTGACTCCGCGCCGTCGGCGGGTCGGGGACGAACACGTCCCCGCTGAACCCCTGGTTCATCTGCGGCACGAACACGTCGACGGTCATCCTCCGCGACGCGTCGATCTTGATCGTCAGCTCGATGTCGGTCCCCTCCATCAGCGGGCGGCGGAGCCGGTCGGCGCGGACGTGCACGCAGCCGGCCCACCACCGCTCGCGCGGGTCGTCGCTGACCTCGACCTCCCAGAACTTGATCGGCAGCGTCGCGTCCAGCTCCGACGGCCGCAGCGTGCGGTCCGCGCGGTAGGTCTTGCGCGCCTCGGCCGGCAGCGGGGTGTGGCGGGCGAACACGGGGTCGTACGCCACCACCCCGTTCAGGTCCGACAGCTCGATCGCGATCGTGTGCGGCAGCGGCGGGGCGCCCATCGGCAGCATGTGCGCGATCGAGAACTCCGCCGGCGACACGGGCACCTCGCCGCCACTGGCGCCGCGCCCGGCGATCGTGAAGCGGGTGACCGGCTTGCCCGCCGTCAGCATCACCTCAGCGGCGAAACGGTTGCCGTTGACCGGGATCCACCCGCTGGACCACACGCCGCCCTGCGCGTCGATCTTCACCTGCGCCAGCCCGCGGCCGGCGGCGACCACACCGGCCACCGGCGACTGGAGCGTGCCGCTGGCGCGCTCGTGGCTGAGCGTGAGCAGAACCGTTCCCGCCGGCTTCTTGGCCACCGGCTGGCGGTCGCCGGCGGAACCCGGCGACGACGGCGTGACGGACGTCGTCCGCTCGATCGTCGAGGCGTACAACGCCGCGCCCCGCGCCACGGCGGTCATCGGGTCGATTGAGTGGTCGAGCTTGTCCCCCAGCGCCGAGACCAGCGCCTGCCGGACGACCGGCATCTGCGTCGGCCCGCCGACCAGCAGCACGCGGTCGACGTCGGCCGCGCTGATGCGGGCGCCGTCGAGCGCACGCTTGACCAGGTCCAGGCAGCTATTCAACAGCGGTTCGATCCGCCGCTCGACGTCGGCCCGCGTCAGCGTCAACGACGCCTCGATCGGCATGCCGGTCAGGTCGTCGCCGACGTTGAACACGTCGACCGGGACGGTCTCGGCCGTCGACAGCGCGACCTTCGCCTGCTCGGCCAGCCGCACGAGGTGGCGGAAGAGCCGGTCGTACATGTTCGGCTGCTGGAGTCGGTCGGGCAGCTTGAACTGTTCGGCCAGCGGCTCGAGCAGCAGGTGCTCGGCGATCGCGCGGTCGATGTCCTTGCCGCCGAGGCGGTTGTTGCCCTGGTGCTCGAGCACGGCCAGCCGGTCGTTGCGGGTGGAGACCACGGCGATGTCGAGCGTGCCGCCGCCAAGGTCGAACACGACCCACCGCTGGCTGGGCCCGGCGGCGCTGGCGCCGTAGGCGATCGCGGCCGCGATCGGCTCCTGGAGCAGCGGGGCCTCGTCGAACCCGGCCAGCTTGGCCGCCCGGCCGGTCGCGTCGCACTGGAGCGCCCCGAACGCCGCCGGGACGGTGATCACCGTCGCCGTGACGTCCTCGCCGGTGGCCCGCCGCACGTCGGCCCGGAGCGACTTGAGCACTTCCGCCGACAACTCCTCGGCCGAGAGCGTCAGGTTGGCCGCGGGGAAGTTCAGCTTGTCGGCGAAGCCCATCCAGCGTTTGAACTCCGCCTGCGTGTTCTGCGGGTCGGCCGGCCATGCGTCGTACGCCCGCTTGCCGACCACCATCCGGCCGGTCTTGCCGACGTACACGACCGACGGCGTGACGTTCATCAGCTCGTTGGACTGAAAGATCCGCACTTCCCCGCGGCGGCAACAGGCCACCGAGGAGTTGGTCGTGCCCAGGTCGATTCCGAAGTCTGTGGTCGGCATTGCAAATCCTCGTCCCGGGTGCAATTCAATAAACAAGCGAGAGATTCGGGATCGTCATCCCGAGGGACTCCGAGGACCCCTCATTCCTCTCGCGGGGATGAGTGGTCCTTCGGAGTACCTCAGGATGACACCGTTACGCAGGTGGCGGCACAGGCCGTACGGACGCATACTCGGCTATCCATAACCCGCTCAGGCGGCGCCTGGGTCACTGTTGATGCCGGCAAGTCCGTCCTTTTGCCAACCCCGCGATTGAGACACCGGCCGCGATCACGGCCGTAGAGCCGGTCAGTATACCATGCGCCGTCGATGCGCCCCGCACTCCAAACTTTACCGCACCTTTGTTCGCATCGGTTACAATCCCGCCCCGACCCCAACCGGAGCGACGCCGCATGCCCGCCAGCCCGACTGCCACTCCGCACGCGATCATTCCCCACCTGGCCGTCCGCCCGGCGGCCGAGGCGATCGGGTTCTACAAGCGGGCGTTCGGCTTCGAGGAAGTGATCCGCATGCCCGGCCCCGGCGGCCAAGGCGTGATGCACGCCCAACTCCGACTCGGCGGCAACGGCGGGCCGGTCATCATGCTCGCCGACGAGTGGCCCGGCGCCGGTGTCAAGTCCCCCGCCTCGCTCGGCGGGTCGACCATTACCATCCACCTCTACGTCCCCGACGTCGACGCCGCGTTCGACCGGGCCGTCAAGGCCGGCGCCAAGGCCGACATGCCACCGGCCGACATGTTCTGGGGCGACCGCTACGCCAAGGTGACCGACCCGTTCGGCCACCACTGGTCGCTGGCGACGCACAAGGAAGACGTCTCCGCGGATGAGATGAAGCGCCGCGGCGACGAGATGTTCAAGAACTGGAAGCCGCCGGGTGGGTGAGAGGCAGCTATTTCAGCCGCGCCCGCAGCACTTCTTCTCGCACGAGCGTGTACAGCCCCCCGTTCTCGCGGGCGATGGTGCGGAGCAGGTCGTGGAAGGACCGGTCGACGTCGTGCTCGTTGACGAACGCGATCGTATGGACCCGCACCCGCCGGTTGGCGTTCGCTTGCCTGACCGTCGCCAGGACGGCGGCGTTGTCGGGGAAGTCGGCGTCGGTCAGGAGATAGATCACGTCCGGCTGCTGGCTGAACGCCAGGTCGAGGCTCTTGCGCGGGTCCGCGTCTCCGCCGGTCCACCACCCGCCGATGAACGCCTCGGCCTTGCGCTTGTTGGCCGCGATGCCGGGGACGAGGCCGTCGCGGTCGAACGCCTCGCCGCCGCACCCTTCCATCCAGATGACGTTGAACGAGTGAATCGGTTTGAGTTCGTCGACGGCGGCCCGCAACGCCTGTTGGAGCGTCGCCATCTTCGAGATCATTGACCCCGAGACTTCGCACACGAACGTCACCTGCCGAGCTCCGCGCGCCGAGACGCCGAGGAAGCCGACCGGTTTGGGGTCGAAGGGGCTGACGTAGCCGCGGTCCGGCTCCGGGTCGTTCATGGCGCTGCGCAGGGGGCACCACGGCTCGCGCCACGCGCCGGCACTGTGGCCCCACCCCATCGCGGGCCGCGGCATGTGGATCATCTGGGCCGGTTCGTCCCACGACACCGACGCGATGTCCGGCATGTGGGCCGGGTCGATTCGCTCGGGGCCGGAATCGCCCGGCTCCGCCCGCGAACCCGGGCACAGCTCCCGCACGGGCGACGCCGTCGACGCGAACCACGGCTCGGCGGACGAGGGGTCGAGGTCCGGCGGCGGCAGCAGGTCCGTGATCGCACGGTCACGCGGCCGCGGATCGGGATCCAGCCCCGCGACCGAAGCCCCCGCCCGCCACGCGGCCCACCCCCGTCCGCCAGCGCGGACGCCGGTGCCGAGAAACCATAACACCTGGAGGTGGACGATGACGGACAACAGCAGCGGCGGGCCGTGGCGCCGCATCTTTCGCCAAATGATATGCGCCAGCGCACCGAGCTGCACCCACCGCTCGGCCGACCGAGGGAAATACACAAGTGGTTCCGGCACCCGCTCGACGGGGAGGGGACCTGCGGTGAGGCGCTCGGGTGCCGTGTTCTGCGTCGACATGGTCGTGGTCCGGGCCTCCACCCCGTACCACGTCGCCGATCAGCCTTTCTTAGGTGGCGGCAAGGGTACGCCAATGACCGCCGCTTGCGGCTTCGCGGTGCAAGTGGCGCCGGTCAGGAATACTCCCCGCAGTACGTCGCCGGCCCGCCAGGGGCGTGAGAGGGCGCGCGTTGTTGCACCAGGGCCCGCGGATGTGGGATTGGACCGTGTTGATCACCACATTCGCCACGTCCGCCCAATGGCAGACCCTCACCCACGACCCAATGGGTACTGCCCTCTGAGCGCCTGGGCAGTTGGTCGCGGCGGCATCGCTGAACGGATCGGCTTTGGCAGGCTCTCCCTCGAACGGCCCGCGCAGCGTGATCGCGGATGAGCGTTGGGCCGGCGCCAAGCGCATCCGCCGCGGGTACGTGCCGTCGCCCCAGTCGCGCAGACGCGGGAGTTCGACGAGCGGCAAAAGAGTTTCCCAACTCAAGTTCGCGTCGATGGGCCGCGGCGGGGGTGCGGGCGGGACATCGATCGCCGGTTCGCGCGTGCCGAAGTCACACCTCACGGTGGTGTACCGGCTCCACCCAAGCTCGTCAGCCACGGCTTCCCTTACGAGCTCGCGCTGGACGGGCACGCAAGCCCCGCGCCCGTCAACGGATGCGGTCTCACGCGAAGATGGCGCGGACAGGGTGACGACGATCCGAACCCCCGCGAGCGCGAAGTGGAGCGCGGCCGCGTGGATGACGAGCGACGCCAGGACGGCCAAGCCGTTGCGGCGCACCGCGTCCGACGCTAGACGCATCGTGCCGATGAAGCGGAGGTGGCCTTCGGCCGATCGCGGAAAGTACGCGAGCGGCACGTACACCGGGATGGCTGGGAGTGGTGAATCTGCTAATCGGGATCGCTCGGGCGACGGCACGATTGGGTCGACCTCCACCCCTAACACGTCGCGGCACACCGTTCATTAGAAATACTCCCCGCAATACGGCGCCGGCCCCCGCGCGAACACGTCCAGCACCGCGGCCGCGGCCGGGTCCTTGCAATCGGCCAGGCCAAGTGTCGCCGCGGCGGTCGCGGTCAGGTCGCCGCACGCGACGGCGGCCCACGTGACGTCCGTGCACTCGAACCGTGCGTCGCCAGCGGCCGGAGCGTCGGTCACCCGCGCCCGCCCGTCGGCGACGTCGACCGCGAACCGGCTGACGTGCCCCTCCTTCTCGCGGACCGCCACCGTCGCCCGCCCGCGCGCGTCCGGCGGGAGGTGCATCGCCTCGATGAACTTCCGGTGGTCCAGCACCCGCACCTGCATCCGCGTATACAGCTTGACGTCCGCCGTCGCGTGGCTCACGGGGCGGTGCGGGACCTGCGCCTCGCGGAGCAGGCGGTTCAGCGGCACGTCCGCCGGTAGGGCGACCGTGGCCGAGGCGTATTGGTCGCGCAGGCTGCCGAGGAAATTCAACAGCCGCATCAGCGACGGCACGTCGGCGTAGCCGAAGTCGGGCAGGCGGAGCACGTCCCGGCCGTTCTCGACCGAGTGCTTGAACCACGCCCACCCGCGCACCGGGCCGGCGTCGCCGCCGGGGCGGTCGACGACGAAGAACCCGTCGTCGGCCTTGCCGACGACGAACTCCCACATGGCCGTGGACCGCTCGATGTCACACTGCCCGCGCTCGACGATCCGCTGGCGGCATTCGGTCAGGGCGGCCAGGTCCGCGCCGGTGTAGAAGCGGACGCCGCGGAAGTCGCCGGGGGGGAGGACGGCCAGCGGGAGCGTCCATTCATGCCGCCGTTCGACCAGGCCGTAGCCGAAGTGCTCGTAGAACGAGGCGCGGAAGGGCATCAGGGCGGAGACGACCTGGCCGCGGTCGCGGGCCTTGCGGACGACGGCGCGCATGATTTGCGTCGCGACACCGGCGGGGAGGACGAGATTCGAAGGTCCCCCGGCGGAGCCCGCGGGCTCCCGCGCGGGCTCCGTCGCGCGGCGGCGGTGGGTCTTGACCGTGCCGACCCAGGCGACGCCCTGGCAGGGGACGGGCCCGCCGCGGGCCCAGAGGGTCATGTGCAGCCCGGTGGCCGTGCCGACGGGGACGCCGTCGTCCTCGGCCAGCAGCAGGTCCGCCCCGCGGTTGCGGGGGACGGCGCGGAGGCCCTTCTGGTGCTCGTCCAGTTCGCGGGAGGCAGATGCGTAGCACTGCATCCGCGTCAGGCCGACGCGGTCGAGGTCGTCTTCGGATTCGGAGGCCCAGCGGAGGTTGAGTGTCATCAGGAAGCCCAAAAAGTGAACGACGGTTCGATAGCCGCGCCAGACAACCCTGCGTGCACGCGGAGCCGTATACGCCTCGGTGGGGCGCGTTTCTTACGCTCGTCCTCGCGCTTGCCCGCCGCGGCCGTGCGGGGATTAATGTGCGCGAACGTCGCGAATGTACGGCGGGCTCCTGCTCTTTGCGAAACTCATTCCGCGCTCATTCCGCGGCGGCTCAAGCCGTCCTTACAGGTTCCCGATCTGGCTGGCAGCGAAGAGGAACACGAATTTGCACGAATTGTCACGAATCAACACGAAGAAAGGCAACGAACGAGACCGGCCAGCCTTCCGCAAAACTCACTCGTGAACATTCGTGTCAATTCGTGTCGATTCGTGTTCCTCTTTATCGGGGTTGGGTTGTCACGTCGGATCGTCGAATTGCATCGACATGCCTTCTCCGTGCGAAGCCTACGAGGGTTGCAACATGCCTGGACGCTATCTCCTGCGACTCATGTTCGAATGGGGCGGTGGAGCCCTCTGGTGCGGCAACCCTGCATCCATCGATCGATTCGGCGTCGGCCCGATCGAAGACCGGTTACCCCTGTCGACCGACATGCGCCGGCGGCTGCGGGCGCTCTCCGCGTGGCATGACGGTGCGCTGAACTGGGAGTATCCTCCCGATCCCAGCCCATGGCCCGCGGACGAGCGGGAACGTTTCGACCGGGCCGCGCGGGCCGAGTTGACGTTACTCCTGGCTGAGTTGGGCCCGGCGTTTGAAATCGTCTATGAGTCCCTGTAGTTGGAAGGACCGCTCGGAAGTAAGGTGACGACCATGGCCAAGATCGCAATCCTCGTCGAACGGATCTACGAAGACCTCGAGCTCCAATACCCTCGCCTCCGCCTCAAGGAGGCCGGCCACGCGGTCGAGATCATCGGCCCCAAGGCCGGCGAGACGTACGTCGGCAAGCACGGCTACCCCCAGAAGTCGGAGAAAGCGGCCGTCGACGTCAAGGCCGGCGACTACGACCTGATCGTCATCCCCGGCGGGTCCTCCCCCGACCACATGCGCCGCGACGGTGGGATGGTCCGACTCGTCCGCGACGCGGCCGCCCGCAAGGTGCCGATGGCCGCGATCTGCCACGGGCCCTGGATGCTCTGCTCGACCGACGTGCTGCGGGGCCGGCGGTGCACGAGCTACATGTCGATCGCCCACGACGTCGTCAACGCCGGCGGGAAGTGGGTGGACGAAGAGTGCGTCGTCGACGGCGACGCCAAGGGCGGGGCGATCATCACCGCCCGCTGCCCCGACGACCTGCCGGCGTTCAGCAACGCCATCCTCCAGATCGTCAGCGAGGGGCGGGCAGAGGGTGTCAAGGGCAAACCGATCGCGCCGGGGTGGCTGATGGAGACCATTCCCGCGAGTGCGCGCGGGTAGCGGCCATGGTTTCACCACTGAGGGCGCGGAGCGGACGCGGAGGACACGGAGCTAGAGCAGGTGCATCAGAGTGGACACACGCGTGTGCGTTTCTGATCGCGCGGCCGGTGCGTGCACGTCATCCTGATTCACGTTCCGGGAAGAACTGTCCGTTTTGACCGCAACACCCGTCATCCTGAGGTACTCCGAAGGACCCCTCGTTCCACTCGCGGGGACGAGGGGTCCTTCGGAGTACCTCAGAGCCTGTGAGTTTTTGGCGCGCTTTTTTCGACGGGTGGCGCTATAAGGCTCCCATGAGCAAGAAGCGTAACGCCGGCCGGGATGCCGAGGAAGCGGCCGAGACGGGGACCGGCGCCGCTGGCGCGGTTCGGCTGCGGCTGCCCGATCGCAGCCAAGTGGAGATGAAGTTCGAGTCGCCGGACGACCTGATCCCGCTGGAGCACCAGGCCCGGGCGGTCTGGGCGGTGGTCGCGGCCATGGACCTGTCGGCGTTCCATGAGCCGATCAAGGCACGCGACGGCGTCTGCGGGCGCGACGCGACCGACCCGCGGTTGCTCGTGGGACTTTGGCTGTACGGCTCGATCCGCGGCGTCGGCTCGGCGCGGGAACTGGCCCGGCTGTGCACGGAGGGCCGGGCGTACCAGTGGCTCTGCGGCGGCGTGACGGTGAACCATCACCTGCTGTCGGACTTCCGGGTCGGGCACGGCCAGGCGCTGGACGAGCTGTTCACCCGCACGATCGCGTCGATGGTGAAGCAGGGGCTGATCAAGGTCCGGCGGATCAGCCAGGACGGGACGAAGGTACGGGCCGCGGCCGGGGCCGCCAGCTTCCGTCGCAAGAGCACGCTGGGCGAACTGCTGGTCGAGGCCGAGGCGCACGTGACGGACCTGCGGGCGTTGTTGGACGACCCGGAGCGCTCGGCGGGGCTGTCGGCGAAGCAACGGGCCGCGCGGGAGCGGGCGGCCCGCGAGCGACTCGAACGGGTCCGGCAGGCGATCGCGGCGCTGCCGGCGTTGGAGCAGAAGCAGCAGAAGCGGGCGAAGAAGCTGTCGCGGAAGCAGAAGGAAAGCAGAACGAGCCGCGGGCGAGCACGACCGACGCCGAGGCCCACGTGATGAAGATGCCCAACGGCGGCTTCAACCCCGCGGTGAACGTGCAGCTGGCCGTCGACACCGAGAGCCGCGCGATCGTCGGCGTGGACGTGACCGACCAGGGGTGCGACAACGGCCTGGCCGAGCCGATGCGGCAGCAGGTGGAGCGACGCACCGGCCTGAACGTCGAGGAGCAACTGGTCGACGGCGGGTACGCTCAAGCGGGACAAGTCGAGCGGGCGGCGGCCCAGGGCGTGACGCTCTACATCCCGCCCAAGCCGCCGCGGAGCGAGAAGCAAGGCAAGCGGGCCAGCGGCTACGACCCGGTGCCGGGCGAAAGCCAGGTGCTGACCGACTGGCGGGCCCGCATGGGCAGCGACGCGGGCCGGGCCGTCTACAAGGAGCGGGCGGCGACGTCCGAGACGGTCAACGCGGACCTCAAGACGCACCGCGGCCTGGGCCACCGGCTGCTGGTGCGGGGCGTGCGAAAAGCCAAGTGCGTGGCGCTGTGGTCGGCGTTGGCGTACAACCTGCTCCACTTCGGCGCCGCGTTGGTCGGCGGCGGCGGTAGCGTCTGAAGCGGCCCGCGCAAGCCCGATTCGAAGCTCGGAAGCGGCCGCGCGGCCTTGAGCGATGGGACGGACTGGCCAACCAACTACGGGGCCGCCCGCCCGACACTCGTCGCTGGTCGCGGGCTGGCGACGCAAAAGTGGCGACGTCGAATCCGCTGCTGGCGAACCGGCGGTGAAAACTCACAGGCTGTCAGGATGACAGTTACGGCGCGAATCGGACACCATCCGGCGGAACGTGAAAATGATGTACTCCGAAGGACCTCTCGACCCTACGAGAAAGACGCGAGGTCCTTCGGAGAACCTCGGGATGACAGTGCCCGATGTTCCCTGTATCCGTTGACTTGAACCGCGCGAGCATTGCCGACAAGTGCAGCAACGTCCTCGCCGTCGCCGCACCTATCTCCTCCGCTTATGCCTCCGCGTGATCGGGATCTTGCTTCCGATCGTCCGGGGGGGGAGCGTGATCGGCGGCGCACCGCTGCCCGCCCCGGCCGTCGGCGCACCGCCGGTCGGCGCCGATGACGCCCCGTACACCTGCTGGAATCGGCTCACCGGCGCCGGCCGGCTCGCGGCGTTGCCGCCGCCGCCGGCGCCGGGCATCGGCCTTTCCTCCGTCCAATCCGCCGGCGTCGGGCGGGGCTCCCAGCCTTCGATCGTGGCCAGGGGGATGATCATGTTGATCAGGTTCTCGACCTTCGTCAGCTCGTCGCCCTGGTCGTTCGACACGAGCGTGAACGCCTTGCCCTTCGCCCCCATCCGCGCGGTCCGCCCGACGCGGTGGACGTACGCCTCGGGGTCGTCGGGGATGTCGTAGTTGATGATGTGGCTGATGTCGGCCACGTCGATCCCCCGGCTGGCCAGGTCGGTCGCGACCAGCACGTCGAACCGGCCCTTGCGAAACCCCTGCATCACCCGCTCCCGCTTGTTCTGGGCCAGGTTGCCGTGGATCTCCCGGCACTCGATCCCGTCGGCGTGCAGCTTCTTCGCCAGCTTCTCGGCGCCCCGCTTGGTGCGGCAGAAGACGATCGCCAAGTCCGGGTTTTCCTGCTCCAGGAGCTTGCGCAGCAGCCGGTATTTATCCCACGGCTGTACGGAAAAATAATATTGCTCGACCTCCGCGACCGTCGGCTTTTCGTCGGCCCCGACCGCGATCAGCTTCTCGACCGGCTCGCGCATGTAGCGGCGGGCCAGCCGCTCGATCTCGTCGCTGATCGTGGCCGACACGAAGATCGTCTGGTGGCCCGTCTGTTGCTGCTGCGGCGCGTCCTGTCGCGGTCGCGACTCGCGCGTCGGCCCTTCCTTCACGGCGTCGGGGACGGCGTTGTCGATCGGGCGGTCCCCGCCGTGGGTGCCGGTGTGCTCGACCAGCATCCCCGCCTCTTCCGCCTTCACCCGCGCCCGCTGCTCGCGGTACGCGGCGTCCTGGTCCCCCCCGTTTCCTCCGCCGTGCGCTCCGTGGTCTGTGCGATCTCCGTGGTCCCCCCCGGCCTCGTCCTCCATCGGCTCGAACCGCCGCCGGATGCCCTTGACCCGCGAGAGGATGTTGCGGATGTCGTCGCGGAAGCCGATGTCGAGCATCCGGTCGACCTCATCCAGCACGACGAAGCGGACGTTGTCGAAGTGGATGATCCGCCGGTCGAGCAGGTCGATCACGCGGCCGGGGGTGCCGATGACGACCTCCGGGTGGTGCTTGAGGAACTTCATCTGCGCCGTGATCCGCTGCCCGCCGTAGACGGCGACCGTGCGGATCGGGGTGAACTGCCCGAGCCGCTTGATCTCGGCGTCGACCTGCACGGCCAGCTCGCGCGTCGGCACGAGGATGATCGCCTGCGTCGCCAGGCCCTTGGCGGCCCGCTGGAGGATCGGCAGGCCGAAGGCGGCGGTCTTGCCGGTGCCGGTGCGGGCCTGGCCGAGGATGTCCACGCCGGCCAGGGCGCGGGGGATCAACAGGTCCTGGATCTCCGACGGCGTCTCGAACTTGGCCTCGGCCAGCCCGCGCAGCAGCGACGGGCGGACACCGAGCTTCGCGAAGGCCTCGGGGACGGGGGGGTGTTCGGTCTTGTCGCTCACAGGGTGGGTCGCTCTCGTCAGGCGGTTTACGGTCTTACGATTCGCCGCCGCGTGCCTGTCATGGTTCGCGCGCGCCGGGTGCGCGCGACAGCTCGGCGCGGGCCGGTGTAAAAATGAGGCCGGATTCTAGTCACGTCGTACGCACGTCACAAGTTACGTGCGGTATCATCCCGCGAATGCCGCGACCGGGCCGACTGAACAACGTGCCGTTCCGATACGCGTTCGTGGCGCTTGCCTGCGTATCGGGACTGGCCGCCCTCCCGTCCAGCGCCGCCACGACGACTCGACCCGCGACGGCGCCGTCCGGCGCTGCCGAACTCACCTCCCCGCCGTGGTGGGTCAAGCGGGCGGCCGCGGAGGTGGCCGCTGTACCGGACGAGGTCGAACGGGCGAGCATGTACGCGACGGTGGCCGACTTGCAGGTCCGCGCCGGCGATCGGGCCGGGTTTACCGAGTCCGCCCGCCGGTTCCGCGAGTGGGCGGCGTCGGCCGCCGCGCCGAAGGACAATCCAAAATCCGTCATCCCCCGCATGAAGGCGTATGGCTACGCCGCCCTGGCCAAGGCGTACGGCCGGGCCGGCGACGTGGCCGCCATGCGGGCCTGCATCGTCGACGCGGCCAAGGCCAACCCGGCCGATCCACACAACAACGATTACATGCTGATCAACGGCCTGTCGGAAGTCGGCCAGTTCGAGGCGGCACTGGCGATCGGGACGGGCACACACCACATCGGAAACCGCGTGTTCATGCTCGGCCCGATCGCCGAGGCGCAGGCGAAGGCCAGCCGGCGGGACGAGGCGCGGCGGACCCTTGCCTTGGCCGAGGCCGACGCCCGCAAGGTGCTGGCCGAGCGGAAGGACGAGGAACGGCTCGTCGACCCGCTGGACGAGCTGGCGGGCCGCTACGTCGCGGCCGGCGAGCTGGACGCGGCTGTCAAGATCATCACGGAACTGCCGCTGAAGGAACGCGTCGAGCACTGGGTGAGCTTGTCCGCCGCCCACCTCGCGGCGGGCAACCGCGCGGAATACAGCAGGTTCACGCGACGGGCGCTGGACGAGCTGAATGAACTGAAGCGCAAGGACCCGGATGGGATCGACATGCCGCCGGCCGCGGCGAGGCTGGCCGCCCTCCAAGCGGACGCGGGCGAGCGGGGGCTGGCTCAGAAGACGTTGGACCTCGTCAACTTCGACCCGAAGAAGGCGATCACGGCCGCGGCCGATTTCCACTACCGCGCCGCGCTGACGTGCGCGAAGTCCGGCGACGTGGCCGGCGCGCGGGCGGGGGTCGAGCTGGCCCGTGCCGCCGAGGCGAAGGAGGCCGACGCGGGGTTCGACGTGCTGGAGACGCTGCGGTCGTTCACGTACGCGTGGTATTCCCGGATCGCGCGGGCACTCCTGGACGCGGGCCATCCGGAGGAGGTGGCCGATATGCTCAAGCGGCTCGACGCGGTCGATTCGCCGCAGGCCGGGGCGGTCCGCGTGATCCTGGCTAACGCATACGCCGCGAGCGGAAACGTCGAGGAGGCGCGACGGCACCTGGGGATGATCGACGACGTCTTCGCCCGCGACGTGGCGACGTGGTCCTCGTTCGCCGCCGCCGGCCGGGCCGCCGACCCGAAAGCGCTGCCGGCCGTCCGCGACTGGGCGGCGTCGCTCGAGCGGCCGAACCAGCGGGCCAACGCGTACTTCATGGTCGCGCAGGGCGTGCTGGAGCGAGCACCACGGCAAAGTCCCGCTGACTGAACCGCTGGCCTGCCAACGGCACAAACCGGTGCCAGGACCGTCTAATGGCGTAGTGCGACGGCCGCTTCGGCGGCGCGGCTGGTATATCATCCGCGCGGCAGATCGATGGACCCCCAATCCGACCAACATCCGGCCGACGAACCGGCCACGTCCGCCGGGACGGCGTGTGACACCGGCCCGCTGTCGGAGACGTCGCCGCTGGCGGCTTCACCGATGCCTGGCGGTGACACGACGCTTGGCGTCGGGGACGCCGATGACCCCCGCGCGCCCGCGGTGGGCCCCGGTCGCGAGGTCGGCCCCGTGCGGCTGATCCGCGAGATCGGCCGCGGCGGGATGGGGACGGTTTACCGCGGCCACGACCGCCTGCTCGGCCGGGACGTCGCGGTGAAGTTCCTGCGCGACGCGGTCGCCCCGGACGCGTCGGCCGTCGCCCGGTTCCTCGACGAGATGCGCGCCGCGGCGGCCGTGCGCCACCCGAACCTCGTGCCGGTCTACCACGCCGACGTCGACGCCGCGGTGCCGTACCTCGTGATGGAGTTCGTCGACGGGCCGACGCTGCGCCGGCTGGTCGACCGGACCGGCGCGCTGCCCGTCGAGCTGGCCCTGATCGTCCTGGCCGACGTGGCGACCGCCGTGGCGGCGCTGCACGAGCGCGGGCTGCTGCACCGAGATCTCAAGCCGGCCAACGTGCTGATCGACGACGACGGGACCGCCCGCGTGACCGACTTCGGCTTGGCCGCGCGGCTGCCCGGCGTGGCCGAGGGGGCAAGATGGACGAGCGGGCTGGGCGGCGCCGCGACGGTCGGTGGCGCCGCGGGCGAGGCGGCGGGGACGCCGCTGTACATGGCGCCGGAGCTGTTCGAGGGCCGCGCGTCGCCGCGGAGCGACGTGTACGCGCTGGGGATGACCGCGTTCGAGGTGCTCACCGGCCGGCGGCCGTTCGCGTTCGACCGGGCGGCGCCGGTCGAGGAGGTGCGGGCGGCGCACCAGTCGCGGCCCCTGCCCGTCGAGTGGCTCGCCGAGGCGGGGGTGCCGCCCGCGCTCGTCGAAGTCGTCGAGCGGGCCGGCCATAAGCAGGCGATGTTCCGGTACAAGTCGGCGCAGGAGTTCCTGCGAGCGCTGAAGTCCGCCGGCGGCGGCGACCAGCCGCCGGCCGAGCTGGCGCGGCTGCGGGCGCGGCTCGGACGCGTCGTCCTGCGGTGTCAGATCGGGGAGGGCGCGGGCACAGCAGCGCCCGCGGCCGAGCAGCCGCCGACGCCGGGGTCGACGTCGCCCGTGGCGACGCCCGCGTCGACGCCGACGGTGACACCGTCGGGCAGTCCGGTGGTGGCGTCGTACGCAGAGACGCTAGCGCGGATCGCGGCGGCGAAACGGGAGGTACGGGCGAAGCCGACCGTGCCGCAACCGCCCCCGCTGCCGGCGCCGCCGCCGGACGCCGTGCGGGCGATCCGGCTGCCCCAGCCGCCTGTGGCTCCACCGGCACCACCACAACCCCAGCCCGCGGCGGAGGTCATGCCGGCGCCTCCGCCTGTCGCACCGCCGCCGCGCCGGCGATCGTGGTTTCGGTGGCCTTGGTCGTCCTAACCCGAGTGTGCGCGCGATACGTGACGGTCGCCGGCTCGTGTGCCATGGGCTGGCGACAGCCTGCCCGTGTCTTCGTTCGCGAAGTGCACGGGCAGGGCTTGCAGCCCAGCCCATGGCACCCGAGAACGTGCGCGCGGCTCTACTAACCTGGTTGTTCGTCCACCGCGTCACAGCGGTAACCGCTCCGGCACGTCGACCTTGATCGGCCCCGCCGTGGCGGCGGCCATCTGCGTGCCGAAGTAGTAGAGCATCACTCGGCCCTTGCCTTCGGGCGCGTTCCCGATCGCAGCGCGGAAGTTGCCGGAGGCGTCGGTCATGCCGGTCCCGCCGTAGCTCCTGCCGTCGGACGCGACCAGCGCGACGTCCACCCGCTGGTTGGCGGGGAACTTGCCCTTGAGCGTCCCGGTCACGACGACGTCGTTGCTCTGCTTCTCGCGGTCCCGGCGAATGCTGCCCAGGGCCAGGTCGGCCTTGAAACCCGGGTGCACCGCGACGGAGATCCCGCCGAAGGGCAGGACCGAGTCTTCCGTCCGCTTGAACGCGTGCAGGTTGAAGCAGTAGTCGCGCTTCCGCTCGCGGAAGTCCGGCGTGATCTTGGCCGTGTCGAGCAGGAGCCGGCCCTTCAGTGTCACGGCCTGCTCGGGGAGCATCTTCAGGTAGGCCTTCTCCAGTTCCAGGTCCATGCCGTCGACGAGGCCCGACGGCTGAAGGTCGACCTCGACCGGGAACGGGAAGTCGTTCTTGAGCGAGAACGCGAAGTCGACCGGCGCGTAGGGGCTGCCGGCCTCGGGGAAGAAGTCGTCAACGTTCTCCTGGGCCACGTCGCTGCGCGGGTCGAGGTCCCCGAAGTCGGACTCGTGGCGGACGATCTCGGCGCGGATGCAGGTGTGGCCCTTGCTCTTGGGCTTCCACTCGAACTTGAAGTCCCGGAACTGCTTGGGCGGGATGTCCTGCGGGTCGGACTCCTTCAAGGGGACGAACGTCCCCTTGTCGCCCATGCCGATCGGGTCGTTGACCAGCGCCTTGACCACGACCTGCTTGCCAAGCACGGTGCCGTTGTTGTGGACGCGCACCTTGATGAAGTTCACGACCTGCCCGCCGGGGTCCCAGTGGACCTGGTCGCCGGCGCCGACGGGCGGGTCGCTCGTGGGGAAGTTTTCCTCGCCGTTGCCGGGCCAGTCGAGCCAGATGTCCGGCGTGCCGTAGGCGTTGGGGGCCTGCCAGGGGCGAATGACCAGGTCGAGGAAATCGCCCGGGCCCCAGACGACGTCCACCTTGTACACCGGCGGCAGGCCGACGGGGCCGGGGACTTCCTCCAGTACATTGACGGAGATGCCGTCGTACTTGGGGAACGTGGCGACCATCGGCTGGTTGTCGCCGGCCTTCATGCCGCGGGACTGACCGTCGGGGCCGCCGGTGCCCGGCGGGTTCTTCGACGTGACGGCCGAGCGGTAGGGCAGTTCGATCCGCTGCACGGCGTCCCATGGGTCGACCGTGTCGGTCACCAGCACCCCGCCGGGCCGGCCCGGGGCGGCGGCGGGTGATTGGCCGTTCACGTCGTCCGGCAGTGTCTTGGAGTGCTTTTTCCCCGGCTGGCGGTTCTCGACGCCGATGTAGTGGGCCTCGGCCAGGTGCACGCGGATGAACTGGGCCTGCGGGAACTCGGAGTTGCCGAAATCCGAGTAGTCCATCTGACCGTACTCGAGCGGGATCAGCGTGAACTTGTGGTGCTCGGTCACGCCCGACGGCGGGGAGAAGACGTCGCGCACGTCGCCGCCGGGGATGTGGCCGAGCCGGTCCTTGTGCCACCCGTCGGGGTGGTTGCCGCGGGCGCTGCGGCTCATGATGCTCCAGGCGTTCAGGTAGGAGTTGATCGGGTCGAACTTCTTGTCGTAATGCGGCTTGAGGTACAGGTCCCAGCAGCCGAGGTTGTGGCCGAACTCGTGGGCGTAGGTTTCAGGAACGCTGGTGCCCTGGCCGAGGACGAGCGAGGCATTGAGCTGGTTGGTGTAGACGAAGCCGCCGTCGCCGGGGACGCGGATGTCGAAGTTCCCGCCGGAGGCCCCGCCGCGCTTCCCGCCGGGCATGCCCGGGATGAGGTCGTCGGCGAAGACGACCATGTACGAGTCCCAGCCTTTGAGCTCGCCGTTGACGATGCCGTCGAGCGCGGCCTTGTTGCCGGCGTTGATCGCCAGGCCCATCTCCCCGGCGCGGGCCTTGACGTAGGCCGACAAGGCCTCGGCGGTCACGTTGCGCCACTCGCCGCGGAAGGTGTTGCGGTCCTTCTTGCTGACCGGGCCGTCGACGCGCGTCGGGCCGTCAAGGCCGAGCGACGCGAGGTTGGTGCCGTTGATCACGCGGACGGCGGCGTTGCGGCCCGTTCGGGTGGTGACGACGCGGAGACCAAGTTGGCTGCCGCCGCCGCCGCCGCCGGCAAGCTTCTCGACCCAGGGGAACTCCGTGTTCACCTTGGGCAGGACGAAGTTGTCGGCGAGGTCGTCGATCGTGTTGAGCGTCGTGCCCGGCGGCAGGGGTATCGTGTACTGGCGAGTAACGAGGTCCTTGTCGCGCACCTCGAGCTGGATGCTCGCACCGGCCGCCAGCGTGAGCGGGAACGGGGCGATGATCGGCTTGCCGGTGAGCGAGGCCGGCGACACATTGTCGCCGGGCGCCTCGACCGGACCGTTCAGCCCCACCAGCGGCAGCGCGTTGCCGCCGGCGGGGCGGATGAACGAGCCTTCGTCGACGAGCAGCTCGGTCAGCTCGAACCGCAGCTCCGCGCCGCCGGGGGCGACCGTGCACGTCACCCAGTTGGCGTTGGTGCCGGGCACGGCGTTGATCGCCACCTGGCAGACCGTGGCCAATTGCATCGGCGTGGCGACGTTCGCCGGCAGGGCGATCGGCACGTTCCAGTCGCGGTCGAATGAATCGCGCACGTGCAGTGTGAACGACGCGCCCGGCGGGAACGCCTTGGGGAACCCGCCCCCGCCCGACAGCCCGCTGGTCGTCAGCGACGCCGGGACGTAGTCGCGGTTGAAGTAGTCGTCGAACGCCCGGCCCATGTGCAGCAGGCGGTCGGGCATGTTCATGTTGATGCTGACGTTGCCGTACGACGCCTCGGTCCAGAAGCTGTTGGTGAACGGCTGCCAGAGGTTGAACTTGGCGTTGCGGTAGGCGGTCCGCTGGGCGTCGGCGCCGGTGAAGCGGTGGTCGTTGGTGTCGACCAGCAGGCACAGCACGTCCAGGGGCGGGTCCTGCGCCGCGGCGACGACCGGGCGGGCGGGCTTGTCGGCGCCGCCGGCGCTGGGGCCGCGCTCGGGCGGGCGGTTCGGGTCGCGCGGCGGGCGGACGTCGAGCAGGCAGACCGTCTTGGCCAGCGGGTCGAACTCGCACTGAAACTTCGTCGAGCCGTAGAACGTCACCGCCTCCGGCCCGAGCGGCGCCGGCGGCTTGGGTTTGGCGCACCCCCCGCCGCCGGCGGTCAGGGCGGCGAAGAGGATCGCGAGCAGGAGTGCGAGGGTGGCGTGACGGTCCAGGGCCTGTTGCTGTGGCATGGCGGGTGCTTCCGGCGGGCGAACCCCCTGTGCGCGGATTGTTTCATCCGCCGCGCCGCGGCCCAAGGAATTCCGCGCCGGTGAACATTCGGGGCACGGCATTCGGCCGCAACGGGCCGCCCGCGACGCATGTAAATCTCCACGGGGACATCCCGCTTCGGCTGGCGGGGCGATACACGTCGGAGGTTGCATGTCGTTTTGGTCCGTACCCGCCCTGGTCGCGCTGCTCGCGTGTGCGTCGATCTGCGCGTTGTCTTATGGGCAGGAGAAAGAGCCGCAGTTCCTCGCCCCGATTGACGTGAACGTCCCGCACGTCGGCACGGACAAGTCGATCAGGTACGACTACGACATCGTCTACGTCCGGGCCAGGCGCGCGGGCGACACCGTCCACAAGGAGTTCTTCACCGAGATCGCCCGGCCGGTTTTCATGCAGCCGGGGGCGGACCTGATGCTGCTCCACCCGGACGGGACCGAAGAAGTTCTCGTGAATGCGGGGGACAAGAGCGCGGTGATCGACCCGGTCGTCTCGTTCGACGGCCAGTGGGTCTACTACTGCCTGTTGCACGACCTCAGCCATGGCGGCCAGCACGAGATCCCGCCGGGCGGGTCGGACCTCTACAAGATCCACCTGCCGACACGCAAAACCGTCCGCCTGACCAGGCAGGTCTATACGCCCAACACGGGCGCCGCCCCCAACTGGAGCAAGGACTTCCGTAGGCCGGACGGCAAGGGCGGCGATGACGGCAAGACCAACTACATGGGCTACGGCGTCTATAACACCGGCCCCTGCCCGCTGCCGGGCGGGCGGCTGATGTTCACGAGCAACCGCAACGCCTTCAAGCCGCCGAAGCACCCGGCGCCGTGCCTTCAGCTCTTTGTGATGGACGACGTGAACGACGAGGCGGACGCCGAGCGGAACGTCGAGGAGGTCGGATTCCTCAACATCGGCATGGCCCTGCACCCGGTCGTGCTGACCGACGGCCGCGTGATGTTCAGCAGCCTCGAATCGCAGGGATTGCGCACGAGCATCGAATGGGGCCTGTGGGTCATGCGGCCGGACGGCAGCAACTGGAACCCGATGCTGAGCGCCTTCCGCCTCGGCGGCGGGGCCCCGAACGCGTTCCACTTCCAGACCCAACTCTCCGACGGCAGCATCGTGGCCGAGGAGTATTACAACCAGAACAACAGCGGCTTCGGGACTTACTACAAGTTCCCGCTGCGGCCCGATGGCGCGCCGGGCGGCTACGGCATGGGCCCCGCGTACCCCGCCGACCCACGCAACCCGAAGCTCCGCGTCGGCCGCGAGGACAACGGCCGCCCGCGGTACACGCGGATCGCCTTCAGCCCGCCGGGGATCGAGTCATTGACGCCGTTCACCCACCCGCACGACGGGCCGGCCGACCGTTCGGTGCGCGGCGACAAGAACTCGGCCGGCGTCGGGAAGTTCAGCCTCCCGTCGGGCGCGCCGGACAACCACCTGCTGACCGTTTACTCGCCCGGCCCGTCGAACCACCAGTACACCTACAACCCGCAGATCGACGGCGGCATCTACCTCATCAAGTCCGGCAAGCCGGTGGATGAACCGGCGCAGATGCGACTGATCAAGAACGACCCGAACTACAACGAGCAGTGGCCGCGCGCGGTCGTGCCGTACCAGCGGATCTACGGGATCCCTGAGCCGAAGCGGATCGAGCCGGTGGCCAACGACGGGCGGCTGTCGGCGGAGTTGCCCGAGGGGACGCCGTTCGGGCTGGTGGGGACGTCGAGCCTGTACAAGCGGGAGAGCTTCCCGCGCGGCAGCGTGCCCAAGGGTTCGGTCACCGCGACGTGGCTCGGCGGCAAGGACGACCGCAACCCGCGCGGCGGCTTTCGCGGGCTGGAGACGTTCAACAGCCCCGACGAGTCGACCGGCAACTGGATGAACCAGGGCGCCGACGCCGGGTTGTACGACAACAGCGAGATCCACGCCGTCCGCATCCTGGCGATGGAGCCGACGACGGACCGCAACCGCGGGCCGAAAGGCGGCAAGCAGTTCTACAACCACGCCAACGAGCGGCTGCGGATCCTCGGCGAGATCCCGGTGCGGAAGTTCTCCGGCCGTTCCGGCACGGCGGAGCCGACGGACCCCGACGGCAACCCGGACACGTCGTTCCTGGCCAAGATCCCTGCCGACACGGCGTTCACGTTCCAGACGCTCGACAAGCACGGGATGGTCTTGAACATGGCCCAGACCTGGCACCAGGTCCGCCCCGGCGAGGTCCGCAACAACTGTGGCGGCTGCCACGCCCACAGCCAGGAACCCACGCCGTTCGAGAAGACCGCCACCGCGGCCGACGGCTACCGGGTCTTCGACCTGACCCGATCGATCCCACTGCTGACCGACGCGAAGCACGACGAGTCGAAATCGAAGTGGGACGCCAAGGGGGAGACCGGCTTGCGGTACGCCCCGGCCGCCGTGAAGAACGTCGAGTTTCACCGCGACGTCGAGCCGATCTTCGCGCGCTCCTGCAACGCCTGTCACACGGGCAAATGGGAGAAGGAGATGGGGATGCTGGTGCTGGACGACACGTCGAAGGTAAGGGTGGAGAACGGCCCCGACGTGCCGAACAACTACGCCCGCCTCGCGGCCGACAACCGCTCGAAGTCGAAGTTCGGCCACCCGCCGGTCATGCACGAAAAGCGCTGGGCGTTCCCCAACGCGTCGCGGTACGTGCGGATGTTCCAGTCGCGGCGGAGCCTGTTGGTGTGGAAGATCTTGGGCGAGCGCACGGACGGCTTCAGCAACGACGATTTCCCCACGGAAACGACGCCCGGCGACCCGGAGACGCTGGCGTGGAAGGGGCAGAAGCTCGACGGCACCCGGGATAACTGCCACAAGGCCGACCTGGATTACGACGGCCGCGTGATGCCGCCGCCGGAGGCGATGGCGGGAACGTACAAGGCGCCGGACGGCAGCACGATCAAGGTCGAGCGGTTGAGCGACGAGGACCGCCGGACGATCATCCGGTGGATCGACCTGGGATGCCCGATCGACCTCGATTACGACCCGGCCCACCCGGACACGACCGGCTACGGCTGGATGCTGGACGACAACCGCCCGACCCTGGCGGTCACGTGGCCGAAGGCGGGGCGGAACGAGCGGCTCACGCGAGTGGTGGTCGGGGCGTATGACTACTACACGGGATTGGATGAAAAGAGTCTGTCGGTGAAGGCGGACTTCGTCATCGACGGCGTCCCCGCCGGGCAGGAGTTGGCCGGTAAGCTCAAGCCCGGGTCGCGGGGCGTGTGGGAATGGAAGCTGGACCGCCCGGTCGACGCGCTGGAGCGCGGGACGATCACGGTGTCGATCAAGGACCGGCAGGGCAACGTCAGCCGCATCGAGCGGGCCCTGTCGGTCGCGCCGGCGACCGCGGCGCGGTAGGAGCGAACCCCGTGTTCGTCCTTGCGTTCCCGTCGCGATTGCGCCCCCTACGAATGCGAATCCTTACGCTCACCACCGCCCTCCTGTGGTTCGCGCCCTTCGCCCGGGCCGCCGACTCCCCGCTCATCGACCCCGGCCCCTTCCCCGCCCGCGTCCACGTCTTCGAGGACTTCGAAACCGAAATCGAGAAACACTGGTGGCTTCGCGGCGTCGAGGAGACGAAGAACTTCCCGCCGTCCCGCTCGGCCCTGCCCAACACCCGCGCCTGGCGGAGCGGCGGCACGAACGACTTCGACGACAAACAGGGAAAAAAGGAGGCACGCTACGGCGCCGTCATCTTCAACCCCGTCCCCGGGCCGCCGATGGGCAAGCACACGCGGCTCGGGTTCCGTTACTACCTGAAGGGAACGGACAAGCTCCGCGTGCAGATCTTCAGCCTGACCAACAACTACCACCGGATGATCGTCCTGACCGACCTGCCGAAGGAAAAGTGGACGGCCGCCACGGTCGACATGACCAGGCTCCGCCGCCCCGACGGCACCGGCGGCCCGCTGTCGCTCGACGAGCGGATCGACGACATCCAGTTCTACGTCGACCCCAAGGCCGACCCCGGCGGCGAGGTGACGGTCGACGACATCGTCCTGTACGACGCGGCCGACGAAGGCGAAAAGGAGCCGTTCCCCAAGCGCATCCTCTTCACCGCCTGGTTCGACACCGGCAAGCAGGGCAAGATCGGCGTCGGCCGCAGCGGCGAGGGGAACGAGTGGCCCGGCGACTTCGCGATCGTCGCCCACGAGCCGCCGCGGACCTGGAAGGCGGCGAAGTCCGTCGAGAACGCCGAAGCCAAGACGCCGTGGCTGAGGATCGGGCTGCGGGGGCGCCGGCCGGTGCCGCCGGGCGTCAAGATGCGCGTGAAGGCGCGGCTGACGGGGGCGGATGCGGTGAAGGTCGTGCTGGCGGATTCCAAGGCGGGTCGAACTCGCGAGGCGGAGTTGAAAGCAGCGAAGCAGGGCGAGTGGGCGCAGGCGACGGTGGACCTGTCGGCCAAGCCGGCGGAGAATGACGCGGCGGATGAATTGCGGTTCCTGTTGCCGGCCGGGGCGGAGTTGACCGTGGACGATGTCGTCCTGTACGAGCCGTAGGGGCGAACCTCGTGTTCGCCCTATGCCCCACGCGCTGAATGGCAACGCGCGAAGGCGGTTCGACAAGCCCACCGCACACGAGCTTCACCTCTACATGATGCGATACCTTACCACCACACTTTGCGTCTTCTGCACGCTCGCATCCGTCGCCCGCGCCGCTGCTCCCGCCGACGTGCCCGACCTCATCGTCCACAATGGGAAGATCGTGACGGTCGATGCCGCCTTCTCCGTCGCCCAGGCGATGGCGGTCAAGGACGGCAAGATCGTCCGCATCGGCATGGACTCCGACGTGCTCGCGACGAAGGGGCCGAAGACTGAAGTGCTCGATCTGACCGGCAAGACCGTCCTGCCCGGCCTGATCGACTCCCACGTCCATCCGGGCGCGGCGATGACCGAGTTCGACCACCGCCTGCCGGAGTTCGAATCGATCCCCGACGTGCTCGCCTACGTGAGGTCCCGCGCGGCCGAGCTGAAGGAAGGCCAGTGGATCGAGCTGCACCAGGTCTTCATCACCCGCCTGAAGGAGCAGCGCTACCCCACCCGCGCCGAGCTGGACGAGGCCGCCCCGAAAAACCCGGTCCTCTTCGCCACCGGCCCCGACGCCTCGCTCAACACGCTTGCCCTTAAGGCCAGCGGGATCGGCAAGGACTTCAAGGTAAGCGACGGCGGCCCGGGTCACCCGGAAACGGACCCCGCCACCGGCGAGCCGACCGGCATCCTCCGGGGAATGACGCGCTACGTGAAGGCCGAGACGCCGCCGGGCCAGAAGCCGGCCACCGGTGAAGACCGCGATCGTCGGACGCTCGAGCTGTTCGCCGACTACAACGCCAACGGCTTGACGACGATCTGCGACCGCGACGCCAGCCCCGACGCGATCGCCCGCTACGCGAATCTGCGCGACTCGAATAAGCTCACCGTCCGCATCGCGTGCGCCCAGCACGTCGACACGATCGGGACGCTGGAGTCGATTCAAAAGCGCATCCGCGCGATCGCCGACAGCCCGCTGCGGGCCGACGACCCGATGCTGCGGGTCATCGGCATCAAGACGTTCCTCGACGGCGGCATGCTGACCGGCAGCGCGTACATGCTCGACCCGTGGGGCGTCAGCAAGATCTATTCGATCACCGACCCGAACTACCGCGGCGTGCAGCTCATCCCCACCGACCGGCTCCTGCCGATCGCCAAGACGGCGGCCGAGTCCGGGCTCCAGTTCACCGCCCACTCCGTCGGCGACGGCGCGGTGCACACGCTGCTCGACACGTACGAGAAGATCGCCGCCGACATCGGCGCGGAGAAGCTCCGCGCCACCCGCCCGAATATCACCCACTGCAATTTCGTCCTCCCCGACGACGTCAAGCGGTTTGGCCAGCTCGGCGTCCAGGCCGACATCCAGCCGGTGTGGCTCTGGCTCGATGCCCGCACGCTCTCGGCCCAGTTCGGCAACGAGCGGCTGTCGCGGTTCCAGCCGCTCCGCGACCTGTTCGCCGCCGGCGCAGTCATCGGCGGCGGGTCGGACCACATGCAGAAGATCGGCGCCCTGCGGGCGGTCAACCCGTACGACCCGTTCCTCGGCATGTGGGTCACGCAGACCCGTCAGGCGCGGTGGTTCGAGGGCTCGCTCCACCCGGAGGAGGCGCTCACCCGCGAGCAGTCGATCCGGATGTACACGATCAACAACGCCAAGCTCCTGTTCAAGGAGCACCAGGTCGGCTCGCTGGAGGGGGGAAAATTCGCCGACTTCATCGTGCTGGATACGGACCTTGCCACGTGCCCGGTCGAGAAGGTGCGGGAGGTAAAGGTGCTGCGGACGTACCTGGGCGGGAAGCAGGTGTACGTGAAAGCCGGTGCCGTGAGGCCGTAGATCCCCTCTCCCCCGGCACCCGGGGGCGAGGGAGCCAAGACGATGGAATTCGACCGCCTCCGCGAATCCGACCTCCCCGTCGCGCTGGGGTTGAGCACCCAGGCCGGCTGGAACCAGGTCGAGGCAGACTGGCGCCGGCTGCTCGACCTCTGGCCTGAGACCTGCATGGCGGGGCGGGTCCATGGGCGGCTGGTCGCCACTGCCACGCTTGCCACGTACGGCGACGTCGGCTGGATCGGCATGGTGCTGGTGGACGCGGACCACCGCCGCCGCGGTATCGGCGGGGCGATGCTCGACGGCATTCTCGAACTGGGCCGCGGGCGGGCCGTGCGGGTATTCGGGCTGGACGCAACCGACCTGGGACAGCCCGTTTATCTGCGGCGCGGCTTTCAGCCTGCCGTGCCCATCATCCGATGGGTTCGACTCCGACGGAGTCCCGCACCCAAGCCCGCTTCAACGACGGACGCGACGCCGCACGCCCGGCCGGCCGTGCCGGCGGCCGAACCGGTTGTCGACCTCCACCTGGATCGCCGGGCGAGCGGTGTCCACCGGCGGGACCTGATCGCCCACCTCGCGCGCGAACCGGGTACGCGGGTTCTTGCACATGGCGCGGGGACGGGACGCGGGTTCAGCATTCTCCGCCCCGGCCGAACGGCCGAACATCTTGGCCCGGTGATCGCCGACACCGTGGCCGCTGCCGAATCCCATCTGGCTGACGCCGTGGCCTGTGCCGGCGAGCGCAACCTCGTGGTCGACGTTCCACAGGGGCGGCTGGAAGTGCCGCTGGCGAAGCAGGGCTTCTCGCCGGCTCGTCGTCTCGTGCGGATGCAGACGGTGCCATTCGGCCGCGCCGGCGCGCTCCTCGCAGGGCGGGGCGTATACGCCGCCGCCGGGTTCGAACTCGGCTGACCACGCGGGTCAACGCCCGCCCCCCGCCGCCGTAATGAGGGTGGCGGCGGCATCACACGCCCGCATTTCCCGTGCTTTTCGTGAGGCTTTCATGCATCTGAACCGGCTTGTTCTCTCCGCCGCGGCGGCCCTCCTCGGCTTCGCCTCGTTCGCGTCGGCTGACGGCGTCACGTTCAACACCCGCAGCGCCCACAGTGGCAACTGGTCCGACCCGGCTACCTGGGAAGGGGGTAAGGCCCCCAAGGCCGGGGACGTCGTGCAGGTTCGCACCGGGCACAAGGTCGTTTACGACGTCGACAGCGACGTCGCCCTGCGGATGGTGCACGTGGCCGGAACGCTGACGTTCAGCCGTGAGAAGAGCACCCGTCTGGACGTCGGGCTGTTGAAGGTGCAGGCCGGAGAAGTGTGCGCCGAGGACGGGTTCGTCTGCTCCGTCCACCCCGACGCGATGGCCTCGGAGAAGAAGAACTCCGCCCAGCCCGCACCGTCCGTCGAGGCGGCCGCGGCCGTGCCGGTTGGCGTGCGACCCGCGCTGGAAATCGGCACCGCCGACGAGCCCGTTCCGGCCGGCGTGACCGCGACGATCCGCCTCGTCTACTTCGACGGCACCGACAAGGAGAACCTCCCCGCGATCGTCGACTGCGGCGGGCGGATGGACCTGCACGGCACGGCGATGAACCGCACCTGGGTCAAGCTCGCCAAGCCGGCCAAGGCGGGTGAATCGACCGTGACCCTGGAAGAGGCGGTCACCGGCTGGCGCAAGGGCGACCGCGTCATCCTCACCGCGTCGCACCCGCTCGAGTACAACGAGGGCAAGAGTGGCGCGAAGCGAAAGAACGAGTCGGGCACCGAGGAGCGGACCGTCGTCAAAGTCGACGGCGCGACGCTCGAGCTCGACAAGCCGCTCGATTACGAACACGTCTCGTCCGAGCACGGCCGCACGGAGGCCGCCAACCTGTCCCGCAACGTGATCATCGAATCGGCCGACCCCGACACCGACGGCGGCTCACACCGCGGGCACACGATGTACCACCGTCACAGCAGCGGGTCGGTCAGCTACGCCGAGTTCCGCCACCTCGGCAAAAAGGGCGTGCTCGGCAAGTATCCCGTCCACTTCCACCTCGTCCGCGACGGCATGCGCAACGGCGGCGGCGTGATCGGCGCCAGCATCTGGGACTCCAACAACCGCTTCATGGCCATCCACGGCACGGACTACCTGCTGGTCCGTGACTGCGTCGGCTACCAGAGCATCGGGCACGGGTTCTTCCTCGAAGACGCGACCGAGCAGTACAACGTGCTGGACCGGAACCTGGCCGTGCAGGCGCTGAAGGGCAAGCGGCTGCCGAACCAGGTGCTGGAGTTCGACGCCAACGAGGGCGCCGGCTTCTGGTGGGCCAACGGCCGCAACACACTGACGCGGAACGTGGCCGTCGAGAACTTCCACTACGGCTTCCGCTTCGAGATCGGCAAGGTCCGCGGCAAGCCGCCGGTGCTGTCGCTGCGGCAGCCGGACGGCTCCATGGCCGAGCAGGACGTGCGGCACGTCCCGTTTTTGCGGTTCGAGGGCAACGAGAGCCACAGCGAGGGCCTGTACAGCTTCTTCTTCGGCGACGACCCCGCCGGCAGCGTGGGTGGGGACAAGCAGCACCCGTTCATCGCCCGCGACCTGTTCGCTTGGGAGACGCACTACGGCCTGCGGCCGACGCTCACCCACTTCCTGATGGAGAAGCTGAACCTCGACGGCGCCGCCTACGGCGTCTACCACCCCGACTACAACGCCCACGTCTACCGCGACGTGCGGGTCACCCGCGCCGGCACCGAGCCGATCAACCGCGGCCATGACGACGAGAGCATCCAGTTCGGCTCGTTCACCTACGACGGGTTGAAGCTGGAGAACTGCTCGGGCATGCCGCTGATCCAGCTCTCCTGCACCGCCCCGGTCGACGGCCTGACCGGCCACTTCCGCAACCTGGAGGTGATCAAGTCCAATTACCCCGGCCCGCGCGAGCAGCGCGTGGTGGACCTGGGCGTCGGACCGATCCTGCCCGACAAGGACCTGAAGAAGGGTGTCGCGTACTACTTCCACGATTCGGCCGGCGGCAAGGCGCTGCGCGTCGTCAGCACGAAGTTCCCCGACCTTATGAGCGGCGGCGGCGATTACAAGACCATCCCGGGCTTCACCGGCAAGCAGGTCAAGGCGGCGGAGGTGCAGGGGGTGGATTTCCCCACTCTGCTCGACCCGGTCGACGACCTCCCGCCGGCGACGATGATCACATCGGTGCGGCGGGACGGCGGGAAGGTCACCGTCCGCGGCGTGACGCAGGACAACGGCGAGGTCGTCAAGGTGGTTGTGAACGAGCGGCCCGCGAAACGCGTGAGCAGCCGCGCGGGGGTGACGGATTGGGAAGTCACCGTCGACGCGCCGGCCGGTGGAGAGATTACCGCGAGCGCCACGGACGCCGCGGGGAACGTGGAGCGGACGGCGGCGCGGGTGACCGCAGTACGATAAGATCGCAACCCTCCGCGCCCGGACCGAATCGTCGCGACCGCCGCGCGAGGGCCACGGGAGTCGCTTGCGGTCGCGACCCGAGGCGCTCAATCCGCTCTGCCGGTGTGCGCGTCGGTCCGCGAAACCGCACGCGACTCCCCGCGCCGTCCGGTGGTCTTGGCACCGCGTGTGTACCGCACGTTCGATTGCGCTCACGGCGCCGCGTCGTACGCCTCGCGCTCGAACGCGTTATCCGCGTACGGTCGTTTCCCCCGGACGAGTGCGACCAGCGACGCGATCCCGTACGCCGGCAGGAACAGTGGCCCCCATCGCTCGCACTGGCGGACGTGCACGCGCTCGTGCGCCCGCGACCGCTCCAGCGCCCGCACGTCTTGCCCCAGCACCACGTGCCCTAAAGTCATCGCCGAGGCCCCGCCGCCGGGGAGGAACGTGCAGCGGCGGAGGAACACGCGGACCCAGCCCCCGTGAAGCTCGAGCACGCCGTCAACGACCTGCATGCCCCGGCCGCCGTTCTTGCCGATCAGCGCCAGGGGGACGAAGAGCAGGCCGACGCAGGTCGTCGGCAGGGCCCAGGCGTAGGCGAGCGGGCGCGGAAGGCGCATGGCACCCGGAGTATACGCCCGTGCGGAGCCTGCGCCGGCCGGTATACTCCCCGGCCATGGGACGGCGACGGTGCATCGACCAGATGGTAGCGGTGATCACCGGGGCCAGCGCCGGCATCGGGCGGGCGTTGGCCGAGGCACTGGCCGCCGGCGGCGCTCGGCTCGCGCTGGCCGCGCGGCGGGCGGATCGGCTGGACGCGCTGAACCGCGCCCTCGGCGGCGGCCACCTCGTGGTGCCGACCGACGTCGCCGACCGCGGGCAATGCGAGTCGCTGGTCGGGCGGGCCGTCGCCCATTTCGGCCGGCTCGACTCGCTCGTCTGCAACGCCGGCTACGGCATCCTCCGCCCGGTGGCGGGCACCTCGGCCGAGGAGATGCAGGCGATCTTCCAGGCGAACCTCTTCGGCACGCTCGATTGCATCCGCGCCGCGATCCCGCTCATGCGCCGCCAGGAGCCGCGCGGCGGGTGGCGCGGGCAGGTGGTCATCGTCTCGTCCGTCGTCGCCCGGCGCGGGCTCCCGTACTTCGGCGCCTATTCGGCCACAAAGGCCGCCCAACTGTCGCTGGCCGAGGCGATGCGGATCGAGTTGCGCCCGGAGCAGATCGCCGTGACCAGCGTTCACCCGATCGGCACGGACACGGAGTTCGGCGACGTGTCGGCGTCCCTCAGTGCGGGCCGGCGGCCGACGACGCACAGCGAGATTCGCCAGTCAGCCCGGGACGTCGCCCGCGCGATCGTGCGCGGCATCGAGCGGCCGCGGCCGGAGGTCTGGCCGTTCCGCCCGACGCGATGGGGCGTGGGCCTGGCGACGCTCCTCCCTTCGCTGGCCGACCGCGTGCTCGCGAAACGGGTGATCGTCGACGGGGCGGGGGAGGGAAGGGATCGAGTGATGGAGTGATGGAGTGATGGAGTCGATCGAGCGCAGAAGCGCGACACTGCACCGCGCAACACTCCATCATTCCATCACTTCGTGCGGCTCGGCACCAGCCGGTAGACCTTGCCCGTGCCGTCTTCTGGAACGTCCTCGCGGCCGCCGCGCATCCGCATCTTGCCGAAGTCCAGGAGGTACATCGAGCCGTCCGGGCCGAAGACGACGTCGACCGGCCGCTCGAGCAGGTCGGGGTCGTTGCCGATCAGGCTGCCGCGGGTGGCCTTGGTGTTGCGGATGAAGTCGCGGACCTGGCCGCGGTCCATGTCCACGCGGGCGACCTTGGAGCCGACGGCCGGGTCGGCCAGCTTCTGCCCGCCGGTGGCGAACGGGGCGCGGTCGCCGGCCAGGGCGACGATGGCACTGCCGGCGTATTCCTTGAATGGCCCGTCGACGGGGGCCAGCGCCAAACCGGCCGCGCCGGACTGGGACGGGAACGAGCCCTGCACCAGCCCGGAGTTGGGGTTCGGCGCGTTCAGCCCGCTGGCCTTGAGGTCGAGCACGAACGACAGGTCCGGGTAGCCGTACGGCAGGATCATCGCCTCCGGCGGCTGGTACTTTGCGTCGGTGACGGGGTGCAGGTCGGTCGTGAAGTCGGGCCAGCCGTACCAGGCAATCTGGAGGTTCGGCAGGCCGGGGTTGAGCCGCAGCAGCGAGTCGGGGTCGTCCTTGACCGGGCGGGAGCCGCGCATCTCCATGCCGTCGTTGGTGAAGTAGAGGTGCCCGTACTCGTCGAACACGAGCCCGCGCGGGTAGCGGATGCCGTGTGCCTCGGCGAACAACTCGCCCCCGCCGGCCGGGATGGAGAAGAGGCCGCCGTTGAACTTGGCGGACTTCTCCGGGCCGTCGCCGACGCCGGGGATGGTGGTCCGGTTGCTGACGCCGTATTCCTGGAACGGCGCGCTGACCGACAGATCGTTGCCGCCGAAGATGAGCAGGGCGTCGGGGTTGCGGGTGTTGAAGCGGCGTCCGAGCAGCTTGGTGCGCGACCAGGGGACGTCGTGGACGGTGGGGTGGTCGCGTACCCAGCCGATGTCGAAGTCGTCGCGGCCGACGACGCCGCTGTTGGTGGCCGTGCCGACGCCGAAGAACAGCCGGCCGCTTTTGGGGTCGATGGCCAGGTCGGTCACGCCGTGCTCGCCCTGGGCCGGCAGGCCGGCGACGATCGTCTTGCGGTTGCCCTTGTAGTCCAGCGCGGAGATGACACCCAGGCCGTCCCCGTCGCGGTGGGAGACGTAGACCATCCCGTCGTATACGAGCATGCCGCCGATCGGGCCGTACAGGCTGAACTTGCCGGAACCGAAGCCCAAGCTCAGCAGCGAGCGGTTAACGGGGTAAACGTTGAACGTCGTGCCGTCGGGGCGGAAGCCGGTGATCCAGACGTCCGAGTCCTTGCCGCCGGCGATGATCAGGTTCCCTTCCTTGTCGAAGGCAAGGGCGCGCGGCGCGGTGAGGTTGACGACGTGGCGTTCGAGGTCGAAACCGGCGGGGTACTCGACCTTGGCGCGGTCGATGGTCTTACGCTCCGTCGGCGTGAGCATGTGCGGGCCGCGGGCGCAGCCGGGGGCAAGGAGCAGGGCGGCGGCCATCAAGACGGCCAGAGTCGTCGCTGACAGGCAGCGCCGGCCGGCGACGCCCGCGGCCGCGGTCGCGCGGCGGTCGCGCGGCCTTAGGCCGTGGTCGCTGACCCGCACCGTCCCAGCAGCACCGTTCATGCGTACTCCGTGTACGTCCACGCACCCACGCGGGCGAGGTCATCTGCCCCCGCCACCGCACATGCACTCCGTGCCGATCGCGCGCGCGGCGTCAGGCGGTGCTATTCCAATCGGCATCCATTTCCCGATCGCATAACAACCTCGGCGGGGCGGCACGGGATCGCGCAGCGGGGCTTGGACGATAAGTGGTTGAGCTGTCTCGTGTTGTCGATCAGATCTTCACCGCCCGTACCAGCTCCTTCACGTGCTCGACGCTGGTGTTGAACATGGCCCGTTCCTTGTCGTCCAGCTCGATCTCGATGACGCGCTCCACGCCGTCCGAACCGAGGATGCACGGGACGCCGACGAAGTAACCGCCGACGCCGTATTCTTTGTCGCAGTAGACGGCGCAGGGGAGGATCCGCTTGCGGTCGCGGATGATCGCCTCGGCCATCTGGACGGTGGCGGCGGCGGGGGCGTAGTAGGCGCTGGTCTTGAGCAGGTTGACGATCTCCGCGCCGCCCTTTCGGGCGCGGTCGATGATCTGCTCGAGCCGCTCCGGCTTGACGAGCTGCTGGATCGGGATGCCGCCGGCGAAAGTGTAGCGGGCCAGGGGGACCATGTCGTCGCCGTGGCCGCCGAGCAGCAGGGCCTGCACGTCGTCGACGCTACAGCCGATCTCCTGGGCGAGGAAGGTCCGGTAGCGGGCGGTGTCCAGCACGCCGGCCTGACCGAGGATGCGCTTGGTCGGGAATCCGCTGGCCTTCCACGCCACGTAAACCATGGCGTCCAGCGGGTTACTGACCAGGATCATCACCGAGTTGGGCGACGTGCGCGCGACGTTCTCGGCGACCTGCTTGACGATCTGGGTGTTGGTCTTCAGCAGGTCGTCGCGGCTCATGCCGGACCGCCGGGGAATGCCGGCCGTCACGATCACCACGTCGCTGTCGCGGCTCGATTCGTAGTCGGTCGCGCCGATGATGCGGGCGTCGAACCCCTCGATCGGTGAGCTCTGCAACAGGTCCAGGGCCTTGCCCATCGGGGCGGTATTCGGCTGCCCGTTGATCTCCGGGATGTCGACGAACACGATGTCGCCGAGCTTCTGGGCGACCGCCCAATGGGCGATGGTGGCCCCGACGTTCCCGGCTCCGACGATGGTAATTTTTGCACGGCGCATGACTAGGTTGGTCCTTTCCTCCGTCCCGCCGGCCCGTACGATACTGCGCGCGGGCGCACGGCAGGGGTGCGGACGCGCCGCCCGGCGGGTCCGGCATTATCGGGAAACGTGTGGTAGATTCAATCGAGCCGCGAGCCTACAGCCGTCGGGACTCTGCGGAGACCGCGCGAGGGTGGCGCGCCGCTACCCGCGGCAGTGGTTCATGCCCGGGAATGCGCCCTATTGCTGAGTGGGAACCTTCTCCGCGCAATCGGCAAGGCGATCGATCACCGGGCCGATGTTGACCGCCCGATCCCTCATGAGCGTTTCCAGGCCGTTCACCCGGTCCTTCGGATAACCCATGACGCTCTTGAAGATGCGCAGGCCGACGAGGTGGGGCTTGGCTGTCGCGCCCTGTTCGTTGTCGTTGCGACCCAGGATCTCCGTCATGACCAGGAGCCACTTGTCGGGTTCTGGGACATCACCATCGAGGTACATGAGCGAGAGCGGGTTCTCGATCCGGAGTTGTCTGACGTCCGACAGCATGGCAACGGGCACGAGTCCGAGGTAGAGCCCTTTTGTATTCTTGATCGTTGAGAAGTCTCCCCGGACCATGTGGTCGGCGAGCTTCCAATCCCGCACCGTCTGGGACAGGGACTTGAGCACGTCGATGAATCGCTGGCGATGATCGAGCACAAACGCATCGCGCACGCCTTTGTAGCCGGGCGTGATCTCATGAATGCACTTGTGGACGGCGGCCCTGGTCAGTTCGGCAAGGCGCGTCAACTCAGGGACGCCGGACGCCTCGAGCGTCGCACAGAAACTCGTTGCCCACGGGATGCCCAGTTCTTCGACCGACACGACATATGTGCGGTGCACGGACGCGCGTCGGCGGACGGCCTCGACCGTCGCGGTCGCATACCTTCCGTCCAGCCCCAGGGCTTTGCCCTGCCAGACGGCAGGCGTCGTCAGGCTCGTCCACGAGTCGCCCTCGTTGAGGCCGTCGAACAGGAGTTTAAGGCCGTCGATCAGATCCTCCCGGGTCCCGTCGATCGGAATCATCTCGGTCTTGCAGCTCTCGACCAGCCGCTCGGCTTCGGCGACCTTCTTGTCGACGAGCCGGCGCAGGATGCCTTGGAACCGCCCGACGCCGGAGGCCGCCTCGGAGGCCGCCTCATCGGCAAGGTTCTTGAGCCGGTCGTGCAGGTCCGACTGGGACGGCGTGTGCTCGGCCGGGTCCAATTCTTCCCACAGGTCCCGCATCCTCGGCCGCGCCGCGGGGTCGAGCATGGTCGCGCGGGCAATGACATCCACGACCCACGGGTAGTTCTTCAAACTCTGGTTACGCTCGAGGATCTCCTTGCGCACGCGGTCCCGGCGGAGGTGGCCGTACAGTTCGCGTTCGATGATGACGTCCTTGCCGATCGCGAGGTAGAGTAGCACCTTCCCGAACGAATAGACGTCGACCTGTTCAGTCGGCACGTACTGGGGGCTCTCCCGCTCCGGCGCGCGGTATGCGTGATCCTTCGGGATCACGTGGGAATCGCCGGTCGGCGTTGCGACGAATGAGGCGCCGAAGTCGATAAAGACCGCGTGCGGGTCGGGACCGTCACGCATAAAGATGTTCGGCGGCCACACGTCGCCGTGGATCACCCGGCGTAAGTGGATGTCCGCCAGCGCGCGGGCGATCTGCGCCGCCACCGTCCGCCACTTGACCAAGCCGCTGATCCCGGTCCAGTTATCGTGCTCCGTGCCCCTCTGGTCGACCTCGGGTTCGGGGCGCATGTGCGCTTTGACCAGCCAATCCTTTAAGGGCACGGCGTCGCGGAGGAACGGCTGGACGGTCGCAAAGTACTGCCTCCCTCCGACCCAAAAGCCGCCGTAATCAAATATCGGATTTGCATACTTGCATACGGGGTCGCCGTACTTCCGGTGGACGAGCCGGTTACGGACGTGGGACCACTCCTTGTGGGCCTTCATTTGTAGCTCGTAATTGCGGTGCGCAACGTCCTTCTCCTGTCTGTTGCTCACGGAGAGGTTCGGGATCTTAATGACGACGGGGTCGTCGGAGATGCGCCCCCCTTTGTCGTCGGAAGGATACCCAAGTAACGCGATCGAGTCCCCGCCCGCACCGAGCTCTTTCTCAAGTATGTAATACCGAATCGGTTGAGCTAACCAGGGGTACAGGTCCAAATCCGCTTTAGGGCAAATAAGTTCGCTGATCAATCTGAACGGGTTGGGGAGAGGCTCGCCGAGGAATTCGAAAGGCATGATTCACCCCGCGGGATGGCCTGTATTAAACAAGACGGTAGCCGAATCTACAGTCTTGTCAAGATTCAGGGATTTGGGGAATCGCCCGTCGATCACCGTCCACGTGAGCGGTACGGCGGGGCGCCGTCATGCGGCTTCGACGGCGGTCGCGGGCCCCGGCAGAACCAGCCTCAGGGAGGGCACGTCGGCGGAGGACGTAGGGAGGTGGGCCATTCCGCGGCGAGCGGGTCGATATTCCGGAACGACTGATGTCAGCGCGGTCACGGCGTCCTCAGGTGAGCCCGCCAACGCCTCGCCGAGAAGATCCAGGTCCGGGGCGACCCGACTTGGCGGCGCCGCCGGAAGCTGCCACACCCGGATCTTCTCGTGGGCCGTCGGGCGAGTCTGCTCGTCGTCGCACGCCAGCTCTTCGTAAAGCTTCTCCCCCGGGCGGATGCCGCTGAACCGGATTTCGATGTCGTCGCCCGGGACCAGGCCGTTGCGAGCGATCAACTCGCGGGCGAGATCGAGGATGCGCACCTGCTGGCCCATGTCCAGGACGAACACCTCGCCGCCCTTGCCGATCGCCCCGGCCTGCATGACCAGTTGGCTGGCTTCGGGGATCGTCATGAAGTAGCGGCGCATGTCCGGGTGCGTGACGGTGACGGGGCCGCCGGCCTCGATTTGTTTCTGGAAGATCGGCACGACGCTCCCGCTGCTGCCCAGGACGTTGCCGAAGCGGACTGCGAGGAAGCGAGTAGGCGGTTGGCAGTAGGCGGCAGGCAGAGAAGGCTCCCAGTTCTGCCTACTGCCTTCTGCCTTCTGCCTTCTGTTCAGCGACTGCACGTATAACTCTGCCACCCGCTTCGTCGCCCCCATCACGCTGCTGGGGTTGACGGCCTTGTCGGTGCTGACCAGCACGAACGCCTGCGCCCCCGCGGCGGCCGCGGCGTCGGCGGCGGTCTTGGTGCCGAAGACGTTGTTGCGGATCGCCTCGCACGGGTTGGCTTCCATCATCGGGACGTGCTTGTGGGCCGCGCAGTGGAAGACGACCTGCGGCCGCTCGTCGGCGAAGACTTGAGCCATCCGCCGGGCGTCGCAGACGTCGGCCAGGTACGGGCGCACATCGGCGCCGACCCATGTGTGGCGCAGCTCACGGTCGATTTCGAACAGGTTGTTCTCCGCCCGCTCGACAAGTACGACGCGCGCGGGGCAGAATCGCATGGTCTGGCGGCAGATCTCCGAGCCAATGCTCCCCCCCGCGCCAGTGACGAGCAGCCGTTTCCCGGCCAGAAACCGCTGTAACTCCGGCGTGTCCAGGTTGATGGCGGGCCGGCCCAGAAGATCGGTCACCCGTGGCTTGCGTCCGCCGGGCGGTGGGCAGAGGGCTGACATCTCCTGCCCCCGCCGGCCGCGCAGCGCGGCGCAAAGTCCTTTGCCGGCGGCGATCATGCGATTTAGGGTCCGCACCAATTCCTGTATCGGCCGGGCTGCTCGGCGGGGTTGAGGAAGGTTCTCGGACGTCGGTGGACAAACAAAGACGATAATGGACTGACGATGCCCGAGCCCGCGACCCGCGCCGCCATGGTCGAACCGACTCCCCGCCGCGCCGGCTGGCTGGCGTGGCTGACGTGTGTCGCCGTGCTGCTGATCTTCCTCAGAATTGCCATGCCCTTGATACCGTCCGGGCGGGCGGCCAGGGCCACTGACGATGAACGCGGCTTCCACCTTCCGACGATCGAGCAGTTCGCCGACACCTGGCCTCACCCGGACCTGCGCGATTACAAGTCCGCGACGACGCCCGGTTACCACATGGTGCTCGCGGCGGCACGCCGCTTCACCGTTGCGGACCTTAATGCGCTCCGATGGTTCGGCAGCCTGTTCACGATCGGACTGCTCGCGACGATGGCCTTGTATGTCAGTCGGCATGCCGATCCGCTGACTGGGCTCGTCGTCTGCCTTCCCGCGCTTTGTTCCCTATACGTCCTGTCCTCCGGCATTCGGTTGCTACCGGACAACGCGGGATGGTGGGGCGTGACGGGCATGTTGATCCTCGGTTTCCGTCGACGCTCCGACGCCGTCACGTGGGTGCTCGGCGCACTCGTCCTGCTCGCGTTGGTGCTCGTCCGCCAGATCCATCTCTGGGCGGCGTCGATGCTGCTGGTGGCCGCATGGACTGTTGAAGGCGAGCCGCACGACCGTATCACGCCCGCGCGCGTACGACGCCTGGCACTTGCGGCCGTCGCCGTCCTGCCGTCGGTGGTCATGCTGGCGTGGTTCTTCCACCTGTGGCACGGCGCGTTGCCGCCGTCGGCGCGCGCGTTGAACGCCGGCGCCAACCCGGCCGTGCCGGCGATGGTGCTGGCGGTCGTCGGCGTGGTCGGGGCGCTCTACAGCCCTCTGCTCGTTCGCCGCCTGCCCGAACTTCGCCGCCGCTGGCGGGTGATCGCGGCGACGGCGCTGGCCGCGGGGATCGTCGCGGTCATCCCGGCGACCGACTACAATGTCGCCGCCGGGCGGTGGTCGGGGTTGTGGAACGTCGTGAAGGTGACGCCCACGTTCGCACACCGATCGCCGCTACTGGTCGGCCTGACGGCCCTCGGCGGTGCCGTCCTGGCGACGTGGGCGGCGGCACTGCACCGGCGGGACCGGTGGGTCTTCCTGACGGCCGTCGTGGCGTTCACCGCCGCCCACGCGATGACGCACGAGGCCTATCAGCGGTACTACGAGCCGTTCGCGTTGATCCTCTTCGCGCTGGCGACGAGCCGCCTGCCCAAGGGTGACCCCCCACCGCGATGGGCCATCGTCGGCCCGTTGCTGCTCGCCGCACTGCTCGGGACTGTGGCCGGCATCGCGATGCGGTAGCGACCGGCCGATTTGACAACCGCAAGTCACTTACACATCCTGTTGCCGTCGATGCGTCGCGTGGCCGCACTGGTTCTCGCCGCCTGCTTCCTGTCCCTCGGGGCGGGGGTGACGGAGTTCCTGCACAACGCCCACCACGCCCGCGAGGACGCCGTCCTGCTCGCGGCCGCCGCGTCGGCCGGAACGCCGGCGCCCGACCGCCCGGTGCACGACGATTCCAACTGCGACACCCACGCCCAACTGCACATGCCTCTGCTGGCTGGCGGCCGGGTTCCGCTGTTGGTTTGCCTGGGGCTGTTTGTCGCGTTCCTGACCCTCCTGTCCACGCCGCTGGTCTCGCGGCGTGCCCCCCTCTGTATCGCCTGCCGCGGCCCGCCCGCCTGCTGAGTGCCATCTGCCGGTTTCGCCACGGGCTTCCCGCCGCGCGCCTGCGCCCGGGTTTCCCGTCGCACCGTGACGTGCCGTTCCCGAATCCCTCGGGCAATCCAGGCACCGACACACCGCCATGACCTATGACACTCACAGGAGGTCCTCATGGGCAACCACAGCCGGTTGCTGCTGCTGCTACTGCCGCTGCGCCGCGTCGCCGCGGTGCTGGCGATCCTCGCCGGCCCCGCGCTGACGCAAGCCGCGGCGCCACCGACCACCTCACCCACGACGACCGACGCCCGCCTCGACCGGTTCGAGCAGCGCCTGAATGAGATGGAGCAGCGACACCGGGCCGAGCTTCGCGCCCGCGACGAGGAGATCGCCCGCCTGCGGACGCAGCTCGAGCGCGCCGTCCCCGCCACGTCGCAGCCGGCGACCCGCCCGGCCGCCGCGGGCGGCGGCGGCCGCAGCACGGCCACGCAAGACCTGATCGGCGAGATCGAAGGGGCCGGCACGGTCGCCGCCGGGACGCGGGAGCAGGTCGCCCGCGATGCGGCGGCCCGCAGCGAATCGCCGCTGACGCTCTCGCGCACCCCTGTCAGCTTCAACCCGGACCTCGCGGTCGTGTCCGACTTCCTCGGCTCCTACTCGACGCAGCGGAGCAACGACGCCTACAACCGCGTCGACGTGCGCGAGGTCGAACTGGACCTGCGTGCCGCCGTCGACCCCCGCGCCGACGGCGTCGCGATCCTCTCCTTCGAGCGCGACGTGGAAAACCCCGTCTTCCCCAAACCCGGCGAAGAAGGCGATGGAGGCCCCGACTCGTCGGTCAACATCGAAGAAGCCTATCTCTTCCTCCACGACTTCGGCGTACCGAACCTGACGGCCAAGCTCGGCCGGTTCCACGTCCGCTTCGGCCGCCAGAACATCCTGCACCTGCACGACCTGCCGACGAGCGACCCGCCGTTCGTCAGCCAGGCGTTCCTCGCGCCCGAAGCCCTCAGTGACGCCGGCCTCTCGCTCAGCTACGTGATCCCGCCGCGCTGCGTCTTCGGGCAGTACGTCGAGATCATCGGCGAGATCCTCGCGGGCGAAGGCGCCGGCAGTGAATCGCCGACGCTGACCGGCGACCTGTCGGTCGACTCGCCCGCGTTCAACACGCACGTACTGTGGAACACGAACGTCGGAACGAACTGGAACCTTGAGCTGGGCGCGTCTTACCTGTTCGGCAAGCGCGGACCGGACAACGACCTGGACCTGAACCTCTACGGCGCCGACGTCACGCTGATCCACACCGACCCGACCGGCCGGTTCAATAACACGCTGTTCCAGGGCGAGCTGATGTACGCCAACACCGACCAGGCCGGCGGCTCGACGCAGAACGCGCTGGGGGCATACCTGCTCGGCCAGCAGCAGATCGATCGCGACTGGTACGCCGGCCTGCGGCTGGACTGGACGCAGGACCCCAACCACGACGCCCGCGAGTCGTGGGGCGTCTCGCCATACGTGAGCTGGTACTGGAGCGAGTTCCTCCGCTTCCGCGTCGAGTACCAGCATCGCGACGGCGACGTGCCGAACGCGGACACGCTGTACTTCCAGGCGACGTGGATCTTTGGGGCGCATCCGCCGCATCCGTATTGGGCGATGCGCTAAATGACCGCGCGCGATCCCGCGCGCCTTCGGGCCAGGGCCCGTCATCCTGAGGTACTCCGAAGGATCTCTTCTTTACCGCGAGAAACGAAGAGATCCTTCGGAGTACCTCAGGATGACGTCTGGCGGCAGATCGCGCATGGTCATTTACGGGAGAGGCGTGATTGGGTGAGGGGGTGAAAGAGAAGAGGTGCAATGATGAGGCAGTTCCTGATCGTGATCGCGCTGTTGGCGTTCGTGACGCCTGCGGCGCATGCGAAGCTGAACATCGTGACGACCGCCACGGATTACGCCGACCTCGCCCGGCAGATCGGCGGCGACCGGGCGGACGTGCACTCGGTGATGAAGGGGCCGGAGAACATCCACAACGTGATGGCGACGCCGCCGGAGATGCTGGCGTTGAACGCGGCGGACCAGTTCGTGCACAGCGGCCTGGACGCCGAGCCGTGGCGCGACAACCTGATCAAGGGCGCCCGCAATCCGAAGATCCTTTCCGGCCAGAGCGGCTATGTGGACATGAGCCCCGGCATCGAGCTGAAGGAGGTGCCGGAAGGCAAGATCGATCGTTCCCAGGGAGACGTCCACGCTTACGGCAACCCGCACTATCAGCTCAACCCCGCCAACGCCCAGCGGATGGCGGTCACGCTGCTCAAGGCGATGGTCGCGGCCGATCCGGCCAACGCCGATTACTACAAGGCTAACGCGAAGAAGCTCGTGCTCGACCTGGCCGACGTGGCCAAGGAAATCCGCGAGCGTTTCGCGCCGTACGCGGGGCTGAAGGTCGTCACGTTCCACAACGCGTGGGGCTACTTCGCTGACGCGGTGCCGATCCAGGTCGCCGGTACGATCGAGCCCAAACCCGCGATCACGCCGTCGCCGGCGCAGGTCGACGAGACGATCCGGCGGATGAAGGAACAGGGCGTGAAGGTCGTGATCGTCGAGACGTACGACGACGACAAGCTGGCGAAGTACGTCGCGGACCAGGCCGGGGCGCAACTGGTCCGCCTGCCGGACCACGTGCTGGGCGTGCCGGAGGCGGACAGTTACCAGAAGCTCTTCCGGTACGACGTCGACAAGCTGATCGAGGCGGCCAAGGCCGCGGGGATCGAGCCCAAGCCGGTCAAAGCGGAAGGAGCGGGCGATGGCCGGTGACACTTCCGTCGCGCTGGTCGAGGTGCGGGACGCCCTGTTCGGCTACGCCGGCCGGCCGGTCGTGCGGGTGGACGAGCTCCGCCTGCACCCCGGCCGGTGCCTCGGCATCTTCGGCCCCAATGGCTCGGGCAAGACGACGCTCGTCCGCGGCATCACCGGCTTGCTGCCGCCGATCGCCGGGCAAGTCGTCCGGCATCAGAAGGACGGCAACGGCCTGCGGTTCGGCTACCTTCCACAGTACCGGGCGATGGAACTGCACTGGCCGATGACCGCGACGGACGCCGCGACGCTCGCCACATCGGCCCGCCGGCCGTTCGGGTGGCTGTCCGACCGTGGCGGCGGTCGCGACGTCCTGCGGATGATGGAGTCGCTCGGCGTCGCGGACCTCGCCCACCGCCCCTTCGCCCGCCTGAGCGGCGGGCAGCAGCAGCGGGTGCTCCTGGCCGGCGCGATGGCCGCGCGGCCGGACGTGCTCGTGCTGGACGAGCCGACGGACGGCCTGGACGTTCGCTCCCGCGACGCGCTGCTGGACCTGCTCCGCCGATTCACCGCCGATGGCCTGTGCACGGTCCTGATAAGCCACGAGGTGGAAGACCTGCTTTCCGTCTGCCGCGACGTGGCGTGGCTTCACGCGGCCAGCGACCCGGAGCAGCCCAGCGGCGTTGAGTCGATCGCCCCGGTCGACCTCGCGGAGCGCATGGTCAGACAACGGCGGGCCGCCGTATGATGCGAATCCGGCTTCAATCCTCCTCGCTGGTCGCGGCACTCGTGTTGGCGATTGCATGCGCGTCAATGGCCCGGGCAGCCCAGCCGGTGAGCCGACCGGCGACGGCGCCGTCGCCGCGGGATCGCGTCGATCAACCGACGCGCGATCTGATCGGCGAGATCGACTCCACGGACGCCCCCGCCACCGCCCCGCCTTTGAACGATTCGGCCGGCGGCAGCCGATCCTCCTCGCCATTAGCGGCCCGGACGCGTCTGGCGTACTGGTGGCGGCTGGTCGAGTTGTTCCGCTACCCGCTGATGACCGCGGCCGCCGTCGGTATCGCCGGCGGCGTCGTCGGGACTTTCGTCCTGCTTCGCCGCGAGGCGCTGCTCGCGCTGGCCATGCCCGAGGTGGTCGCCGTCGGCGGGGCGCTGGGAATGCGGATGGGATGGCCGACCCTCCCGCCGGCCGTCGCGACCGCGGCGGCCGCGCTGGTCTTCCTCGTCCTCTCCCGCCGCTGGGGCGCGGGCAACTGGGTACTCCCTTCGTTCTACGTCGCCGGATTGTCGATCTCGTTCCTGCTGATCGCCCACCATGGGCAGGACGTCGCCGAGCTCCAGAAGCTGTTCACCGGGATCGACGTCGCCGTCACGGCAGCCGAGGCGGCCGTTGCCGCGCCGGTCCTGCTCGGGGCAGCGGTGCTGTGCGCGGCGTTGTGGCGGCGGTGGCTGCTCCTGGCCCAGGCGCCCGCCGCGGCCGAGTTGGCCGGCCTGCGGCCGGCGCGCTGGGACGCGGGGTTCCTGTCGCTGCTGACGCTCGTCGTACTGCTCGGCACCGACGCGCTGGGCACGGTGATGGTGCTGTCGATGCTCTTCCTCCCCGTGGCCACCGTTCTGCCGTGGGCCCGCCGCATTCCCGCGGCCCTCGTCGCGGCGGCCGCGGTGTCGGTGCTGTACCTCGGGGCCGCGTTCTACCTGGCAAACACGATGGACTGGCCGTTGAGCCAAAGCGTAGGCGGGGTGGGGTTCGGGGTGCTGGTGCTGTCGCACTTGGCGGCGCGGGTCCGACGGTAGAGCCGTTCGACGCTCAGTGGCGCCCGGACCGCCGCTTGCGGTCGACCCTGAGCTTGTCGAAGGGCTTCGCGAACCAAACGGGCTCGCCCGCCAATAAGCGGCGCACTACCCGCGCCTCTGGTCCGCGAAGCCGCAAGCGGCGGTCAACTCGCGAACGCGCGTTGGTACTCCAGCTAGTCGAAGACGGCGCCCGACTCGACCACGTCTCCTCGCTCCCCACGCGTAACGGCATACTTAAACTTGGTCTGCCGTCGCAACGACAACGCCGCATACTCCCCATCCGCGCGAAGCGCCACAAAGCTGACGTCCGTCCCCGCGTCCCCCCCGCGCCGCTTCACGACCCTGCGCAAGGCGTTCTCGATCGCCTGCCGCGGGTCGACGCCGCGGGCCATGTCGTTGACGATGGCGAAGCTGCCGCAGACCTTCATCATCTCCTCTCCCGTGCCGGTGGCGGTGGCCGCGCCGACGTCGCCGTCGACGTACAAGCCAGCGCCGATGATCGGCGAATCCCCCACCCGACCGGGCAGCTTGAACGCGCGGCCGCTCGTGCTGCACGCCCCGGCCAGCCGGCCCGCCGCGTCCAGCGCCAGCATCCCGATCGTGTCGTGCGACGCCTGCTGGGGGTCACTCTTGTCGTGCCGCGACGGCCGCAGCTCGCCGGTCCGCTTCCAGTGTTCGTAGGCCTTAGCGGATGCGTCGGTGAGCAGGTTCGTCTCCGGGAATCCCTGCGCGACCGCGAACCGTGTCGCAGCGTCGCCGACGAGCAGGACGTGCGGCGTGGCCTCCATCACCCGCCGGGCGACGCCGACGGCGTTGGCGATCCGTCGCATGCCGGCCACGGCGCCGCAGCGGCCCTGGTGGTCCATGATCGACGCGTCGAGCGTGACCTCGCCGTCGGCGTCGGGCAGACCGCCGAGGCCGACGGAGTCTTCCGCCGGGTCGAACTCGCACTGGGTGACGCCGGCCTGCACGGCGTCCAGCGCGGCGCCGCCGGCGGCCAGCACGGGCCACGCCGCGGCGTTGGCGGGCAGGCCGAAGGACCAGGTTGAGATGACGATCGGCGAACGGGGAGCGGTGCTCATCGTGGCGGAATGATACGCGGGGCTGTCACCGAATGCGTCGTGCGCGGCCGGCCGGAACGTGGTAGAATCCCGTACCACACGGGACGACGATGACGACGTTGACGCCAACATTTCGGCCCGCGGCGAAACCGCGACGACGACGACGACGACCCACGGCCGCGAAGCCCATCCCACCGCTGCAACACGGCGACCGCCTCACCCGAGCCGAGTTCGAGCGCCGCTACGAGAACATGCCCGACCTGAAGAAGGCCGAACTACTCAACGGCATGGTCTATCTGGCGGCCGAGGCCAGCGCCGGCCGGCGAATCGACCGGACCATTCCGCCGCTGGAGAACGGCGACCACCTCACCCGGGCGGAGTTCGAGCGGCGGTGGGAGAACATGCCGGACCTGAAGAAGGCCGAGCTCATTAACGGAATGGTTTTCATGCCGCCCCCCGTCTCTGCCGCCGAGCACGGAATCCCGCACTCCCGCCTCAACTTCTGGCTGATGTATTACCAGACCGCGACGCCCGGAGTGGTCGTGGCGGACAATAGCATGTTCCAGATGGCCGACGGCGACGACAGCCAGCCGGACGCAATGATGTTCATCCTCCCGGAACACGGTGGCGGCGCCCGATTCGTCGGCAAAGGGTATGTCGCGGGGATGCCCGAACTGGTGGCCGAGGTGGCGGCCAGCTCCGTCAGTTACGACCTGAACCTGAAGCTGGCGGCTTACCAACGGAACCGCGTGCGCGAGTACGTCGCTTGGCGCACCCTGGAGGAAGGTGTCGACTGGTTCGTCCTTCGCCGCGGTCGGTACGTGAAAAAGCGGCCGGACCGGGCCGCGGTGTATCGCAGTGGCATATTCCCGGGTCTGTGGCTCGATGCCGGCGCACTGATGCGCGGGGACGTGGGTAGCGTGGTCCGAACGCTCCAGCTCGGGCTGGCGACGGCGGAACACGCGCGATTTGTCGACCGGTTGAGGCGATCGGCCGAGCGCAAGACTGCGGCCGCGTCCGCACGCCGCGGTCGCAAACATTAAGGTATTGTGTCGCAGCGCCGTGCGGCGCGATCACTTCAACCGCGTATCACTGTTGGTGATCCCGCGCAGGGCCAGGTTCAGCGAGTCGACGTTGCTCGCCAGGCGCTTGGCCTCGCCGACGTCGATGATCTGCTTCTGGAACAGCTCAACCAGGTGCTGGTCGAAGCTCTGGCTGCCCGACTCGCGGTTGCCGACCGCGCCTTTGAGCTTCTCGAACTCCCCCTCGATGATGTACTTCCGCACCAGCGGCGTGGCCATCATGATCTCGTTCACCGGCACGCGGCCCTTGCCGTCGCGGCGCTTGGCCAGGCGCTGACAGACGACGGCGTTCAGGTTCAATCCGAGCTGCGTCTGCTGGAGGTCCTTCTGCGTCGTGTCGAACAGCGAAACCATCCGCTCGACCGTCATCGGGGCGTTGGTCGCATGCACCGTCGTGAACACCAGGTGCCCCGTGTCGGCGGCACGCAGGGCCGTCGTCAACGAGAAGCTGTCGCGGATCTCGCCGATCAGGATCGTGTCGGGGTCCTGCCGCATCATGGCGCGCAGGGCGTACTCATAGCTCTCGCTGTCGGTCCCGACCTCCACCTGGCTGACGAGGCTCTTGGCGTTCTCGTGCTGGTACTCGACCGGGTCCTCGACGGTGATGATCCGCTCACTGCGCGAGCGGTTGATCGTCCCGATCACCGCCGCCAGCGTGGTCGACTTACCCGAGCCGGTCGTGCCCGAGACGATGACGATCCCGCGGTGGTACTCGGTCATCTTCTCGATCTGCGGCGGCAGGTTCAGGTCGGTGAACTGCGGGATCTTGGTGACGATCCGCCGCATGACCAGGGCGTAGCGCTCGCGGCTGTGGAAGATGTTGGTCCGGAAGCGGGCGATGCCTTCCAGGGCATAGGCGATGTCGACGGATCCCTTGTGGTCGAGCAGGTGCCGCTTCTCGGCCGGCTCGGCCTGCTTGTTGATGACCTGGTCGACGTACTCTTTCATCGCGTCGTCGGTCAGAGGCCCGCAGTCGAGGAACCGGGCCCGCCCGTCGACGCGGATCATCGGGATGCTGCCGGCCTGGAGGTGCACGTCCGAGCCGTTGATCTTCACCGACGTCTTGAGGAAGTCGTGCAGCGACAGCCGCCGCTCCTCGACGTGGATGTTCGGCTGCGGGGTGTCGCGGTCGATGTCCGCGTTCTCGATGATCTCGCCGGCGTGGGTGGTGGACATTGGGGGTGACCTCGTGGCTGCTGGGGTGGCCGAGCGGTCGCCGCAACGGGGTGGGAACGCCATGGCCCGCGCGCGACCCGCGCGATGAGCTAGTTTACCCCCGGCGCGGGCGGAGGTCATCCGAATTCCGCCGGATAATTCATTGCCCCCCATGTCATCCTGAGAGCGTGTGAACGATTCACGTCCCGCGGCGTGACGAACCGAGCGACCGCTCGCGCGGGCGCCGCCGTGGCCGCCGCCGCCACGAAGGTTCGGTCGAGGCTGTCGCGCGTGTCGTCACCCGCTCATCGATCGATTCCTTCCACGCTCGAGGTCATTCCCGGGTCGTCCGCCGCCGCCGCCGCCGCCGCCGCCGCGTCCGCCGCGTCCGCCTCAGCTGAGCAGGGCCGTGGCGAAGTGCAGGACGTTGTACGCCAGCGCCGCCCACAGCGCGACGCACTTGGCCTTGGCCAGCCCGCGGACCGTCAGCTGCACCAGCCCGCGGTGGCCCTTGAGGTCCGCGTTCACCGTCTCGCTGGTCGACGCCCGCTGTTTGTAGATCTCCTTGCCCGCCTCGCTCGCCATCCGCGCCTTCCACGCCAGCACCGCGGCGGAATCGCCCGGCTTGGGCTCCAACTCGCGGCCGCGGTTGGCCGGGCTGCGGGCCGGCTTGGGCGGCACGAACAGCTCGACGCCCGCCGCGTCCGCCCGCTCGATGTCCTGGATCTTCAGGTACCCGCCGTCGATCAGGTGCTGCTCGACCTTGCCGCCGCCGCTGCGTTGCTCGACCTGCTCGCGCATCGGCTCGGACAGGCCGGCCGAGTCCGAGCCCTCGTTGGTCACGTCCACGCCGACGATCGCGCGGCTCTCGGTGTCGACGGCGAACTGCATGTTGACCGCGGGGCGGTACCCGCCGTCGGGCATCTTCATCACCCGCGCCTCGGCGTCGGTCGTGCTCGCCCGTGGCTGCTTGGCGCGGATCTTCTGGCCGCGCTGGCCGTTGCCCGCGTCCTTGGCCGACCGCTCCTGACGGGCCTTGAGGTCGGGCATCTGGGCCGCCGCCGCCTCGAGCCGCGCCAGCCGATCGCGGGCCGCACGCTGGCGGGCCGCACGCCGCCGGGCCGACAACTGCGGGGCCGACGCCGGGTCGTCCAGTTGCCGGCGCAGTTCCTCGACGTGCGCCTGCGCCTCGGCCAGCAGCCGGGCCAGCCGCTCGTCGGTGCGGAACGTGTCTGCCCCGGCGCAGGCCCGCACGCGGGTGCCGTCCTGGCTGATCCGGCTGACCTTCACCAATCCCTTGTCCACGAGCGTCGCGATCACCCGCGTGAACAGCTCGTCCAGCGCCGCGCCGTGTTCGGTGCGGAAGTCGCTCAGCGTGTGGTGGTTGACCGACACGCCGCCGCACAGCCAGCGGTACGCGTCGTGGCTGGCGCACAGGCGGGCCAGTTCGCGGGCCGACCCGACGCCGCGGGTGTAGGCGTACAGCCACAGGGCGAACAGCAGCCGCGGGTCGGTCGCGTCGCGGCCGGGCGCGCCCGCGACGGCCTTGACCGACGCGGCGAACGCCGACAGGTCCACCCGGCCGGTGAACGCCCAGATCACGCGGGCGGCGTGGCCGGCCGGGACCAGGTCGTCGGGGCACCGCACGACCATCTCGACCTGCGAGCGGTCCGGGCGGCGGAGGCGGAGGCGCGACTTGACGGGCTGGTCACTCATGGACACTCTTATAGCGCCCCTGTCGGCGGCTGTCGCGCGAAAAATTCACAGGCTCTGAGCGCAGCGAAGGACCTCTCGTCCCTCTCGAAAGCAATGTCGCCGGGACGATCGGCGCGGTCAGGCGGACCTTGGCACCTTCTCCGATCCATCGGCCCGCCGAGTAACGGACGGGCCGCGCGAGGGACGAGTGGTCCTTCGCTGCGCTCAGGATGACAAAACGGCGCGAGTGGAGAGGTCAGTCGTCGTCGTCGTCGTCGTCGTCGTCATCCTTCGCCTTCGCCCCGGCGATCCCCGCCACGGTCCCCCGCGGCGTCGGCGGCTGCTCGGCGTCCCAGCCCTTGACCGTCTTCCAAATGATGTCGTTCAGCTCGTCCGCCGGGGCCTTGTCGGCATTGGCGAAGTCCATTTCCATCGAACGCTTCATCAGCCGTGCTTCCGGACTGACCGGCTTCACCTCGTTCACGCTTGGGTTGCGCTCGCGGATGACGGCCTCCGGCGGGAGGATCGCCTCGTACGCCGCGTCGTTGTTGGGGGCCGTGTCCCAGTTCAGGATCGGTTGTGCCGTCGCGTCGTACTGGCACATCGGCGGCAACCCGAGCAGCAGCTCGATCGTGCGGAGGCAACTGGCCGTATTGTGGAACGTGTGGTCGATGCTGCCCCGCTTGATCCACGGGCTGATCAGGTAGCACGTCGAGCGGTGGGCGTCGACGTGGTCCGGGCCGTTCTGGGCGTCATCCTCAATGACGACGATCGCGCACGACCGCCAGATCGGGCTCTTGCTCACGGTTTCCACGAGCTGGCCGACGGCGTAGTCGTTGTCCGCCACCATCGACCGCGGCGTGTGCTTGTCGGCGTTCAGGCCGGCCGTGTGGTCGGTGCAGAAGCGGACCGTCATCAGGTTCGGCACGGCGGCGCCGGTCGGGTCCTTCGTCAGCATCATCTGGAACTCGCGGTTCCACTCGCTGAAGCGGCTCGGTGCGTCGGCGGCGCCGTACTTGGCCTTGCCCCACAGGAACTTGGGGTCCTTGGTCTTCTCGAAGTAGAGGCGCGCCGCGTCGCTGTCGGGGTAGTCGAGATCGAAGCGGCGAAAGTCCAGATCGGTGACGCCGTCGAGGTCGCGGCCGCCGGGCTGGAGGCCGGCGCTGCTGGGCCAGTTGTCGGGGATGATCGTCTTCCCGTCCTTGGTCTTCGTGCCGCCGCCGACGAAGAAGCCGTAGTTGCGGTACGTCAGGTTGTGCTTGCGGGCCATGTCCCAGAGGTGGCCGCCGGGCGCCTCGGACACGTCGGGGATGGCTTTCGCGCCTTCCTTGAACTGCGGGTGTTCGCTCAGCGGCTTGCCGTCGGGGCCGGCAGGGGGGAAGCCGCCGGTGGGGTAGTCATTCACCTGGCCCTCGTAGTCGAACTTGCGCCCGCGGTCGCTGTACTGGTAGGGAACGTTACGGATCGTGTACTCGTTGGCCATCGCCTGGGTGGACCAGGTCCAGCCGTCGCCGGAGACCTCGCCGGAATCGTAGAAGTTGTCCATCAGCACGAACCGCTCGGCCAGGGCGTGCTGGTTGGGCGTAATGTCACGCGGGAAGGCGCAGTACCGCGGGTTGCCGTTGCCCTGCGGGAGGTCGCCCAGCACGTGGTCGTACGTGCGGTTCTCCTTCACGATGTAAATCACGTGCTTGATCTTGCCGGCCTGGAGGCCGATCTCCTTGAGCGGGTTGGACGCGCTGAAGTGTTTCGGCGTCAGCCGGTTGTTCTCTAGCACCTGTTGCGTAAGGGCCTTGAACTGGTCCTTGGTCGGGACCGGCATCGAGACGACGTTGCCCTCGAGGATGTTCAACGGCGACTGGTTTCGCGGCACCGACGCGGTCGTCGGTTGCGTCCGGGCGACGCCCGGCGGCGGATTGGGGTTCCGCACGGTCGTGCCCTTCGCGTTCGCCACGAGCAACTTCTTCCCGTCCGGCGACGGCACCACTGCCATCGGGTACCAACCGGCCGGGACGTACGCCTCGAGCTCGACGTCCGGCACGTCGATCACCGCGACGGCGTTCATGTCGCCTAGCGTGACGTAGAGCCACTTCTCGTTTGCCGACAGCGCAAGCCCCGTCGGCGTCGCTCCCGCCACGTCCTTCACCACGTCCGGCCGCAGCAGCACTGTACCGGTCACCTGGTTGTTTGATGTGTCAACGATCGAGACGGTGTCGCTGTGGGCGTTGGCGACGAATAGCCGCTTTTGGGCCTTGTCGAGCAGCAGCGCGATCGGGTGCGAGCCGGTCGATAGCTTGCCGGCCTGCTTGATCTGCGCCGGGTCTGACGTGTCCAGCACGTAGACGGCCGCGTCGCGCTGGCTGCCGACGTACAGGCGGCTGCCGTCGGATTTCACGGCGACGGCCAGCGGGAAATTCGGCGTCCCGCCGAAGCTGTCCACGAACGCGAAGCGGCCGAGTTCCGAGCCCGCGGCCGCGTCGTAGACGGCCACGCTCGACGGCGCCTGCGCCTGCGGCACGGCCGGCGGGTCGTTGTTGGCCACGTACAGGCGGCCCTGGCCGTCCAACGCCAGGCCGGAGGGGAAATCGCCCTTCTTCGTCGCGATCGTGCGCTGCTTCGTGAGCGTCCCGTCCTCGGCCACCTTCAAGATCGCGATCGAGTCGTGGTTCCCCTGCGCGGCGTAAAGCGTCCCGTCCGGCGCGGCCGCCAGCCCGTAATACAGGCCATTCGACTTCTGCGTCGTCGGCCCCTTGGGGAAATTCACGTGAGAGACGCCCTTGCCGTCCTCGATGCGGATGACCCACAGCGCCTGGCGGTATCCCTCGTCGGTCGAGACGACGAACCGCCCGCCGTGCACGGGGATCAGGTTGACCGGCAGGCTGCCGACGTCCTGGGCGGCGTCGGCGACCGGCGTAATCGAGCGCCCGGTGACGAGCGGCGGCGTGAGGGCGTCTCCCGCGGGCGATGACTGCCCGCCGCGGCCGCCGCCGGCCCGGTTCGCGGGCGTCGCGCAGCCTGCCATGCATGGGAGTATGAGGATGACGAACGAGACGTACATACGCGTACCGCCGCTAATCGAATACCGCACCAAAGGAGACCTCGCTTTCGGACGCGCGTGATTGTCGCGTCGTGGGGAGCGAACTATACCTGCCGTCCGCCCCGGTGTCGCAACCGTGATACACTGGCGGGCATGCTCCACCGCGCACTACAGGCTACATCGTTCCCTACTGCCTTGCTCGTCCTTATCGCAACGTTCATCTGGTGTGAGGGCGCCGCCGTCGCGGCAGCCGCGGACGACAAGCCGTCGGAGATCGACCGGACGTGGCGGGTTGTTTCCGTCGAGCTGGCGGGCCGGAACGTCGAGGGCCTCGAAGGGGCCGAGTTGCGGCTGGCCGCGGGGAAGAAGACGTTCACGCTACCGTCGGGGGCCGTCGATCACGGCACCTATTCGCTCGACGCGACGACGACCCCAAAGCAGATGGACTCCACGACCGACGGCCGCGACGGCGTCGAGTGGGGCATCTACATAGTGGACGGCGGCACGCTGAAGCTCTGCCTGGCCACCCGCGGCGGGCCGCGGCCGACGGAGTTCGCCACCCGCGCGGGATCGGACCTGATCCTCATCGTGTTGAAACCGGCCGCCGCGGAAGCCGCCCCGCCGGTCAAGCCGACCGGCGGCGCCGATGCCGAGGCCAAATCGACAACCTGGCCGACGGGCACGCGGCCGTTCCGGATGGGCTTTACGGGCTTCGTCTACGACATTACGCCGGAGGCGGTGGCCGCGTCGCGGGCGTTCGTCCGCGACAACGGCGACATCATCGCCCACCACATCGAAGGCGTCCCGTGGGCCGAGGCGCTCGGCGGCCAACCGTTCCCCAAGCCGCTGCTCGACGAGTGGGCGGGCAAGCGGTCGGCGACGCCGCCAAAGGGCAAGGTCTACCTCGCCATTTCTCCCGGCCGCGGGGAACTCAAGCTTGCCGACAAGGCCGGCGGACCGCTGCCGAAGGAACTGGCCGGCAAGGCGTACGACGACCCGCTGGTGATGAAGGCCTACCTGGACTACTGCCGCCGGGCGGTCGAATTCTTCCGGCCGGACTACCTGGCGATCGGGATCGAGGTCAACGAGATCTACAGCGCCGGCCCGGCGAAGTGGCGGGCGTACGCCGCCCTGCACCGGCACGTCTATGCCGAGTTGAAGAAGGAGCACAAGGACCTGCCGATCTTCGCCTCCTGGACGCTCCACAACATGTTCAAGCAGCGCGGGCGGATGCTGGAGGAGTTCAAGGCACTGATGCCGCAGAACGACCTGGTCGCGGTCAGCTACTACCCGTTTTTCGTCGACGACAAGGACCGCCTGGCGGCGCTGGACTGGATGGCCTGGCAGTTCGACGAGTTCAAGAAGCCGTACGCCATAGTGGAAACGAACGACGCGGCCGAGCGATTGCCGTTCCCCAAGTCGAAGATCGTCATCCAGGGCACGCCCGAGAAGCAGGCGGCATACTACCGGCGGCTGCTGGCGACGGCGCAGGAGCGGCATTTCGCGTTCGTGATCAGCTTCGTTCACCAGGATTACGACGCGCTGTGGGAGCGGATCAAGGACGGCTCGCCTGAGTTGTTCATCGCCTGGCGCGACTGCGGCCTGCTCGACGAGCACGGCTCGCCGCGGCCGGCGTACGCGGTGTGGAAAGCGTATCTGGATCTGCCCATGTAGGGCGGTAGCATGCCTTACGAGAGGACCGAAGCAGGGAGAGCCTTCCCGCATTCCGGGCAGACGCCGCTGACGTTGCCACGGAGGTCGTACCCGCACGCCGCGCACAGCCCGCGCCGGCGGCAGGCGCGGCGGCGGCCGGCAACCCACCACGCCGCCCGTGCGGCCGGCGGCAGCCAGAACCCCGCGACGACGGCCCAGGCCGGGACGATCGCGTAGCGGTAGCGGATGAAGCCGCCGGGGCCGGTGTCCTTCAGCCAGAGCGGTCCCCACTGCCAACCCGGGCGCAGCCAGAGCGAAACCTCCTCGTACACATTGGTTGGCGGATCGCGCGTGTCGTGCTCGAGCTCGCTGCCCGCGCCGGTCGGTTCGCCGGCAGCGCCCTGTCGGGTCGCGAGCCAGAACAGGATCAAGCCTCGTGAACCGGACACCGTCGCGTTGCCGTGCCGGCCAGTCCAGGAGAAGCGGTGTTCAACCGACCTGCCCGCAACCCATAACGCCGCGGCCAAAATGCCGAGCAGCAGCGAAATCACCGACAGCAGCGTGAGCAGCTTGCGGATCATCTTACTCGGCGAGAGTGAACGTCACGGCACGACGACGACGAGCCCCAGTGCGTCACAGTTGAGGCCCTTCCGGCCGCAGACGCCGACGACGCGCTCCCCCCGGCCGGCCAGTTGGGTCGGCCGGCGCCCGCTGGTCGGGCGGCTGATCCAGTCGGTCACGTACTGGTCCTCCGGGTCGAGGCGGCCGCCGGCCGCCTGGCGCACGAAGATCACCCTGATCGCGCGGGCGTTGTCGTCGCTGTCGAGCACGAGGCCGCCGACGACGTAGCCCTCCTTGGCCACGACGCTCCCCGGCTCGCCGGGGCCGAAGCGGGGGTCGACCTCGACGGGCGGGTCGTCCTTCTTGTCGGCCCCGTCGCGGCTGTAGAGCGGGCGGAGGTCGCGGATGACCGGGCGGCCGCCCCACGTGGCGACGACGTAGCGGAAGCCGACGACGTCGGCGGCGGCCGGGGCGTCGGCGGCGACGGTGACGAACCCGCGGCCGCCGTTGCCGCCGTAGACGCCCGTCAGGGCCGTTCCGGCGGCGGGACGGGGCATGTCGTCGGTACGCGCCTCGGTCGCGGGAGGGGCGTCGGGGCGGACCGGGCGCTCCGTGGTCGGCCGCTCGACGGGCGCCGCCGGCGCGGGAGCCGGTGCAGGGGCGGGGGCCGGCGCGGCGGGGGCCACCGCGGCAATCGCGGGCGCCGGCGAGGCAGGTACACCGGTGAACGCGATCGCCCCGGCTTCCTCCGACACGACCTCCGCCTTCGTCTTGACCGTCAGCTTGTAGGCCACCGACTGCGGCGGCCGCGGGCTGGGATCAACGGTAATGCTTCCCGCCCTGCGCAGGTCGACGTTCGTGGTCACGCCGTCGCCGAGATAGAGGGCAACGGCGTCGAGGCCCGCGACGGTGCCGGCGAGCGGCTCCTTGTCCGCCGCGCCGGCGACCAGCACGACCGCCGGCGCGCCGGCGCCGGCGCCGGCGCCGGCGCCGCCGCCGTCGGGCCGCGTCAGCTTGCGGACGGTGCTGAGCGTGACGGCCGGCCGGGCCATCATCGCCCGCAGCCGGGCGACCGGGATGGCGAAGTTGATGCCCGCGCCCGGCAGGCCCGAGCGGACGATCCCGACCACCTTGCCCGACGGGTCGACGACCGGCCCGCCGGAGTTGCCGGGGTTCAGCACCGCGTCGAGCTGGATCAGCTCCAGCACGCCCGCCTTCTTCCGCAACGAGGTGACGCGGCCGGTATTGACGCTGACGGCCGGGTAGTCCTTCGCGTCGAGCGTGAGCGCCCCGCCGAACGGGTAGCCGAAGGCGGTGACCTCCATCGTGTCGAAGACCGCGTCGCCCTGCCCCAGCTCGAGCACGGCCGGCGGCGGCGTGCCGCCGAGGTCCGCCTGGAGGATCGCCAGGTCGGCGTCGCCATCGAACTTGATCACACGCGCGGCGACGACGCGCTGAGACTTCTCCCCCGGCGAGAGTACCAGTTGCAGCGGCGCCGCCGCCGCGGCGCCGGCCGCCCCGCGGGCGGCGTCGGCGACGTGGGCGTTGGTGACAAAGATCCCGCCGGCGTCGACGCAAAACGCCGAGCCCGACGCCCCCTCCTGCCCCTCGGCCGCCGGCTTGATCAGGACCAACGCGGTCGCGGCCTTCCCCTTCTGCACCAGCGCCGGGGCCAATGCCCGCGCCGGCGCGGCCGCGGCGAGCAGCACCAGGATCGACAACACCGGCGCGACGACCGACGACACGGTCCGTGGGCGTGGCATCTTCTATAGCCCCTTTCGATGAGCGTGTGGTGGCAGCCCGAACGCTGTGAATCTACTCCGCTCGACCAGCAGGGTAAAGCTCAACCCGGCACGATTCCGCAACTGCCATGTGTGCTGTCACCGGCGCGGGGGTGAAGGGGACAACCGTGTAGGGTGGACGATCCGGCACGGGATGAAAAACCCGTGCCACGTGCCTGACGGCCCCGCCGTGACACCCTATATCGATGGCCGCGAGCCACGCGACGCCCTCGGACCGCGCATGGTAATATGAGGCGATGCGTAACGAGTTCACGGCCGTGATCGAACAGGACGAGGGGTGGTACATCGCGTACTCGCCCGAGATCCCCGGCGCCAACGGGCAGGGCCGGACGAAACAGGAGGCGATCGAAAGCCTGCGCGAGGCGATCCAGTTGATCCTCGATGACCGGCGCGAAGAAGGGCTGCGCGGCGTACCGCCGACGGCCATGCGCGAGACGGTGGTTGTCGGATGAAACGCGGCGCACTATTGCGACACCTCCGCCGGCACGGTTGCACGCTGAAGCGGGAAGGGGCGAGTCATTCGCTCTGGACCAATCCGCGCACCGGCCAGACGGAAGCCGTGCCGCGGCACGTCGAGGTCCCGAACGTCCTTGCCCGCAAGATCTGCCGCGGCCTGTCCGTCCCGGAGATCGGCGGGTAGGCGAGGCCGCGCCGCGGACGCCGGACAATCGTGATCCCGTGGATCATCCGGTCGGTGAACGCTGGGCGATCAACTTCGCGCCGCCCGAACAGCGGTGTGTTCGTCAGCCCCGATGTCGGATCGCCCCGGCGGGCCAGGCCGGCGGTCGCCGTCCATGTCGTCCGAAGGGCCACTTGTGGCGCCCGCCGCCGGCGGGCCGGCGTCGATGCACGGGGAGCCTGCGCGGAGGTGATATGTCGGCGGCACCTCGAACCGCAGCGGCCCGGCCGCCGCGGCCGCGGTGAGGTCACCCCAGACAGTCAGTCGCTTACCATCGACGGCGGCGATGACGCCCCACCGCTCGCCCGCGCGGATCGGACGCCCGACGAGTGGGTCGGTGCCGTCGCCGGGCGGCGCGGCCGTGAGCGTGAGCGTCGTTTGTGCCCGGCCGGCGTCGTACTCGGCCCGCTCGGCGTCCCCGGCGACCGCGTCGTCAACGAACATCGGGTCGGCGTCGATGTTGCCCTCGCCGCGTCGCCCGCCGCCCGCGATCAGGTTGTGGTCCGCGGCGTCCAACGACCCGGCCGGCGCGTCGCGCAGTTGCTTGCCCTCGTTGCCGTGAACGATGTTCCCGCTGACGACCGAATGTCGGAGGTGATGCGAGAGGTTCTCGTACGCCACGCCGCCGCCGGCGTTGTTGACGATCGTGTTGTGGGCCAGGCGCATCCACGAGCCGACGCAGTTCACGCCGCCGCCCTCGTCGGCGAAGATCACGTTGTTCTCGATCAGCGCCCGGCCGTCCTTGCTGAGGCGGACGCCGCCGCCGCCGTGGTTGCCGGCGATGACGTTGGCGGCGATCAGCGGCTCGGAGCTCTTCATCACGTAGATGCCGCCGCCGTCGTCCTCGGCGCGGTTGCCGAGGATCAGGTTGTGCGAGATCTCCGGGTTGGCGTCGTACTCGCAGTAAATCCCCCCGGCGTCGCTGCGGCCGCCGGCGTGGTTGTTCAGGATGACGTTACCGCTGATCCGCGCGCGGATGGCGGCGTCGCGCTCGCCGCGGATTGGGAGGTTGCTGCACGCGATCGCCCCGCCGTTGCTGCTGCGGGAGCGGCTTCGGTCGGTGCGGCCGGTCACGTTGCCGACGATCACGTTGTCGACGATCGTCGGCGTGGCCAGGTTGGCCGTGGCGATCCCCCCGCCCCCGCCGACGCCGGTGGAGTTGCCGGCGATCAGGTTGTTGGCGATGACCGGGGCGGCGCCGTTCAGGCAGGCGATGGCGCCGCCGTCGTTGCCCAGTTGGTGCAGCAAGCCGTGGATGTAGCCGGCCGGCTCGAGCGTCTCGTTGTCGACGATCATGTTGTTGGCGATCGTCGGCGCCGTGCGGTCGCAGAGGATGCCGCCGCCGGGGCCGCGGGCGGAGCCGCCACGGATCGTGAAGCCGTCGAGGCGGGCGTCGTCGGCGCCGATCACGACGCGGCCGGCGCGGCGGACGTCGAGGACCGTCGCGTGGCGGGCCACGTCGCGCGACCACTCCTTTGCGTCGAAGCCGCCGTACAGGTCGACGGACGGCTTCATCTCCAGCGTCCCCTCGCCGTAGGTCCCCGCCGCGACGAAGATCGCGTAGCGGTTGGCCGCGCCGGCATCGCGGGCCTGGGCCAGCGCGTGGCGGACGGAAGACCAGGGTTTGCCCGCCGAGCCTTCGCCGGTCTGGTCATCGCCGGTGGTGCGGGAGACGTGGAACACGCGGGCGAAGCGGCCGGTGGGGACGGGCTCGGCGACGGGGCCGACGCGCCGCGGCGCCGGTGCCCCGCGAGTGACCGTCGTCAACGTGCAGACCGCCAAGGCGGCCACGACGATTTTGTCCCTGATGTGCATGGTTCGGTATCATCAAGTGCGAGGCGATAAAACGCGAAGGAGGCCGACGAGGAGGCCGTCACATGGTGTTGGGCATCAGGATCTTCGGCCGGCGCGTGCCCGAAAACCGGACGCTCCGATGCAGCCGATCCGGACGAAACGCCTGTGCATCCGCCCGTTCCGCGAGACGGACCTGGCGATCACGGCGGGCGCGTCATCTTGTTCCACGCGTGTTCCTGCTGGCCGCCATAATAGACCCAGGTTTCGCCGGTCCGCTTGTTGACCAGCATCGCGCCCGCGTAGGTCGTCGTCCCCGCCGATGCGGTCTGGCCTGGAGGAATGGGGATGACCTCCCAGTCCTGACCCGCCGCGGCTGCTTGCGATGACTTGGCGGGATCGTCCTTGCACCCGGCGACCGTGAACAGTGCGGACAGGCCGACTGCTGCGATGAGAAGTGTTCTGCGAAGGGGCATTCAGAAAAGATAGATCGCGGGCGACGGACACGTAACTGCCAGAAACGCCATCCTTGGCCATGCCGGCGATCATCAGAAGGAGTCGGCATTGGATGACCCTGCGGCGCTTCGCCCCCCGATTGACGCCCCCCCGATGGGGCGTACAATGCCGCTTGATGCGTTCCTTCCTGGCGGGGATCATCCTACTCTCAATCACGGGCAGTGCGCTGGCACAGGCCACGGGGTTCGTGACCGCACTGGGGTTCCAGAGCAACTACCGGCCGGACTGCTGGACGCCGCTGCTGATCCACCTCGATTCGACGCTCAGCGAGCCGGCGGAGTACCAGATCCAGGTCCACCAGCAGGACCTGGACAACGACACGGTCGTCTACGCCCGCACCGTGACGCTCAGCCCGCAGGGCCACCAGGACTACTGGGCCTACTTCGTCCCCCAGCCGATCGGAAAGGAAGGCGATCCCGGCGGGCTGCCGAACACGCGGGACGCGCTTGCGCAGGTGCTGAAGGTCCACCTGTACGACAAGAACGGCCGGACGCTGATTGCCACGCTGCCGGCCGGGTTCAGCATCAACAACCTCGACCCCAAGCGCCTGGCCGGCGGGAGCCGCGCCCGCGGGAAGAAGCTGATCCTTTGCGTGCTCGAGCGCGACAAGCCGTCGTGGCAGGACTATTTCGGGGCGCAGGGGATCATGGAGGACGTCGAGTTCCTCCCGGTCACCACGCGCGACCTGCCGGACAGCGTGCTGGGCTACCAGGCGGTCGACGGGATCATCTGGTTCGACGCCAACGCCCAGGACATCGCGGGGTTCGGCGGGGCGTCGCTCGAGGCGCTCAGGCAGTACGTGCGGATGGGCGGGACGCTGGTCGTCTGCCAACCGCCGGAGGAGTTCGGTCGGATCGCGCCGTTCGCGGACATGCTGCCGGTCGTGCTCAAGGACGCCAAGGGTGACTGGGCGGTCGAGATGCGGCCCAAGCGCGAGCTCCAGCCGCTGATCGACATCGCCCGCAGCCGCAAGGGCGCGCCGGTGCTGGTCGGCGACGACTGGAAGCTGCTCCAGAAGACCAAGGCCGTCTGGCCGATGGGCCACGCGCAGGCGAGGCCGGACGCGATCGTGGACGAGTGGATCACGTGGAAGAAGTCCGACGCGACCCCGCCCGCCACGCAGCCGACGACCGGCCCGACCACCGGTCCCACGACCAGCCCGGCCGACGCGGGTGAGGACTTGCTTGACCCCGACATCGACCCTGCCGCGGCCGGCCCGACCGGCGTCGGCCCGCCGGCGCCCGGCGCGCCCAAGCCCCCGCCGGACGAGGAATGGGAGAAGACGCCGTACATCGCCCGGCGGCCGTACGAGCTGGGGGCGGTCGTGTGGGTGGCCCAGGACCTGGGGAACGGGAGCCTGATCGCAGCGCCCCACCCTAACCGCAAGCTGCGGAACACGCTGGTCCGCTCGGAGGGCTGGCCGCACGTGTGGGACCGGGTCTTCGGGTGGAGCAACGACACCTACCTCAAGCGCGAGCTGAACCCGCTCGGCGGGACGGTCAGCCAGCAGAACGACAAGATCCTCAACCAGTACAACGAGGGCGTCGTCGTCGACCTCGGCGGGTCGCTACTGAAGGGCATGGAGCACGGCGCCCGCAGCGCGGCGTACATCTTCCTGGCCGTCATGTTCTTCATCGGCTACTGGGTCGTCGCCGGGCCGGGCAGCTTCTTCTTCCTGGCCGCCCGTAAGCGGCGGGGGTTGAGCTGGATGGTCTTCGCCCTGGCCGCGCTGCTGGCAACGGCGCTGACGGTCGGCGTGGTGAAGCTGGTGCTGCGCGGCGAGCCGGAGGTGCGGCACATCAGCATCGTTCGGATGACGCCGACCGACCCCGCCGCCGACGGCACGCCGCGGTTCGCGACGGTGGTCAACAGCCGCCTGGGGCTGTACATCCCGCGCGACGGCGACCAGCGCGTCGAGGTGACGGATACGACCGCCGGGCGGCCGAGCGTGCTGATCCCGTTCGCCGTGCACCCGCAGCACGTCGGGCAGAACAGCGGGTTCACTAACACGGCCAAATACGTCGTGCACACCGACCAGTTCCTGAGCGGCCAACCGGTGCGGGTCGATTTCCCGTACCGCAGCACGCTTAAGAAGCTTCAAGCCGGGTGGACGGGGAACGTGCCGAACGGGATCGAGGGCCACCCGGCCCTGTCACCGGCCCGGACGGTGAAGGACGCGACGGGCAAGGCGGTCGGCTGGACCGGCACGATCGGCGGCTTCCTGACCAACAAGACCGGCCGGCACCTGACCGAGGTCTATTTCGCGTTCAGCTACAACGGCGTCGACCGGCTCCTGTTCATCCCGGTCTGGCCGAACGGGGCGACGCTCGACCTGGACGTCGAGTACAACCAGAAGGCCGAGCAGTTCGATCCGAACCGGGATGTCACTCGCAATAAGCCGCTCAAGGCGTTCATCGATTCCCCGAACGGCTGGCGCGAGCTCTGGTACAAACGCCCGCGCGAGGGCAGCAGCATGGCGTTCGAGGAGAAGCGGTATAGCGACGAGGACGATAAATTCGCCCAGTCGTTCCCGCTGATGGCGTTGTTCGACCGGGTCGGCCCCGACGTCGGCAAGCAGCCCAAGTGGGACCGTGCCGACCTGCTCCGCCGCGGCGGCCGGGACATCGACGCCTCGCAACTGGTGGCCGCCGGACGGCTGGTGATCCTGGCCCAGGCCGAGGGCAGCCCGGTGCCGCTGCCGCTGTCGGTCGAGGGCGAGCCGATCAAGGGCGAGGGCGTCACCCTGTACGAGATCGCCCTGCCGCTGGACCGCTCGGCCCTGCCCGACGACCGGGCCAAGCCGACCAGCCGCCCGGCGACGCAGCCGGCGAGCCAGCCGGCCACCGCCGCCCCGCCACAAACGGCGGCGGGCGACGTCAAAACGATGAGGGTTGACGGGTGAAGTCTGACGGGGCCCGGACGCGGCCCAGGCCCTTCATCCTTCCGCCTTCATCCTTCCGCGACGCACGAGGTAGTGCCATGGCCGTGATGATCAAGACGGTGAACCTGACCAAGCGGTACGGCACGCTGATCGCGCTGTCGAACCTCAACCTCGAGATCCACGAGGGGGACTGCTTCGGGTTCATCGGCCCCAACGGCGCGGGCAAGAGCACCACCATCAAGATTCTGGCGACGCTGCTCCAGCCGACGTGGGGCGAGGCGCGGATCTGCGACTTCGTGGTCGGCTACCAGAGCCGCCAGATCCGCCCGCTGATCGGGTACGTGCCGGACTACTTCGGGGCGTACGAGGACATGGTCGTCCAGGAGTACCTCGAGTTCTTCGCCGCCGCGTACAACATCAACGGCGCGGCCCGCACGAAGATCGTCAACGACGTGCTGGAGCTGACGGACCTGGCGTATAAGCGGGACGCGCTGGTCGACGGCCTCTCGCGCGGCATGAAGCAACGCCTGTCGATCGCGCGGGTGCTGGTGCACGACCCGAAGGTGCTGCTGCTGGACGAGCCGGCCGGCAACCTCGACCCCCGCGCCCGCATCGAGATGCGCGAGCTGCTCAAAGAGCTCCAGCGGATGGGCAAGACCATCCTGATCTCCAGCCACATCCTGCCGGAGCTGCAGGACCTGTGTAACAAGGTCGGCATCATCGAGCAGGGCGAGCTGATCTACAGCGGCCCCTGGACCGACGTCGTCCGCCAGGCCCGCGGCGGAATGGTGCTGCACGTGGCGGTCGCCGACGACCAGCAGGAGGCGGCCGCCGCGCTGTTGTCGCAGGACCCGAACATCGAGAACATCAACGCCAACAACGGGTATATGGAAGTCGCGCTGAAGCAGGGGATCGATGACTACTCGTTCATCCCGGCGAGGCTGTTTCAGGCGGGGTACAAGCTGAAGCTGTTGAAGGAAGAGGAGGTCAACCTGGAGACGGCGTTCATGCGGCTCACGAAGGGGATGGTTCAGTAGAATCCCTCTCCCCCGTACCCGGGGAGAGGGCAGGGTGAGGGGCCGCCTTCCGTCCGATGTTGGGCGTTCGATGTTGGATGTTCGACGTTCGCATTTCAGGCGAGAGATAGCGAACGCCGAATACCGAACGCCCAACATCGAACATCGAACGCCGGAGCGCGCCAGGCCCCTCACCCCGGCCCTCTCCCCTGAGTACAGGGGAGAGGGGAAAAGTCATGACCAAGCGCGTCCTCCTCACCATCGCCTTCGCCTTCGTCGGACTGATGCTCGGCCTGACGTTCGGCTCGACCGTCCTGGCCGTCTCCCTGGCCACGGCGGCCGGCGTGGGCGTGGGCTTGGTCTTCCCGCTCGGCACGGCCGACCGCCTCGGCGTCGCCGGGTATGCCTGGCGACTCATTCCCGCCAACCCGATCCTCCTCCGCGTCGTCGAGTCCGGCGGCAAGCGCACCCGCGACTTGATCATCCGCTGCGGCTACCTCGGCCTGCTCATCGGCTGGGTCATCTTCCTCCTGATGACCAGCAGCGGCGAGCTCGGCAGCGGCGACCTGTCGTCGCTGGCCAAGACCAGCTCGTCCATCTTCCAGAGCATCAGCTACGTCCAACTGGCGCTGGTGGCGTTACTCGCCCCGATCTTTACCGCAGGGGCGATCACGCAGGAAAAGGACAGCCAGACCTACGACATCCTCCTGGCCACCCCGCTGACCAACGGGCAGATCGTGCTCGGGTCTCTGCTCAGCCGGCTGTTCTTCATCGTGTCGCTGTTGATCAGCGGCATCCCGATCTTCTCGATCACCCAGATCTTCGGCGGGGTCGCGATCAAGAGCATCGCCCTGTCGTTCGGCATCGCCGCCGCCACCGCGTTCGTCAACGGCGCGCTGGCGATGGCGATCGCGACCTTCAAGGTCGGCACGCGGCGGACGATCTTCAGCTTCTACCTATTCATCGTGATCTACCTGGCCGGCGGGATCGTGCTGGACAAGTTCAGCTACTTCCACATCCCCGGCCGCACGGTGCAGCAGGGCGTCGAATCGCACATCAGTTGGTTCACCGGGATCAACCCGTTCCTGGCCCTGAAGGTGATCTTCAACGACCCGACGTACGCCCCGCCGGCGTGGGAAGACGCGTTCGTGCAGGGCCGGCCGTGGCCGCTCAACTGGTACCTCAGCAACCCGACGGGCTTTTACATCGGGTTCATGTTCTTCCTCAGCTTCGTGATGGTCACGCCGTCGATCGTGCTGCTGCGGCGAATGGCGCAGTCGACGACGTCGCTCAAGACGCTGGTCCTCCAGAAGCTCCGCATCACCAGCGGCGACAAGACCAAGAAGCCGCGGCCGGTCTGGTCCAACCCGATCGCCTGGCGCGAGGCCAAGACCAAGGCGTCGGCCGCCAAGGCGACGCTGCTGCGCTACGGGTTCATCGCGACCGGCGTGGTCGCCGCACTGTTCCTGGTCGCGCGGTTCGCGCGGGTCGTCACGCCGGTGAACGCCGTGACCGTCTCGCCCGGCGACTACCTCGCGGCCAGCAGCCAACTGACGATCGGCGGCACGACCTACCGCCTGCCGCAGACCGCCGAGGAGATCAAGGCCGAGTCGGCGTCCGAGCGGGACGAGGGCGGCAAGCTGGTCGAGAAGCCGTTCGACTTCACGACCATGCGCGGCACGATGGAGGTCGTGTCGTTCAAGACGGTCAAGCAGAAGAACGACGAGGACGCCGCCAACGGCGTCGCGCCCGGCTCGACCGGCGGGTACAACTATTCGCCGAACCCCGGCTACGCGCCGCCGCCGCGCACCCCCGGCCGCCGGACGGGGAGCGGGTCGGTCCTGCGGGGCGCGGGCACGACGGCCGCGGCGGCCACCCCGAGCGACGAGACGTCGCTGTTCAGCATCACCCTCCGCCCCCTGCGGCGGGGGATCGCGCCCGAGGAGGCGCGGCAATACCTGCTCGGGCTGTGCGTGGTCGAGTTCGCCGTGATCCTGCTGATCGTCACCAACGCCGCCGCCAGCACCGTCACGCGCGAGAAGGAAGACGGCACGCTGGACCTCTTGCTGTCGAGCCCGATCACCAGCCGCTATTACATCTGGGGCAAGCTGCGCGGGCTCGTCAGTTTCGTGCTGCCGCTGGTGGCGGTGCCGGTGGTCAGCGCGCTATTCTTCGTCGTCTACGACACCGTCCGCCGGACCGGCGCGTGGGACGACCCGACCTTCGAGTGGAGCGTCTTTCCCGAGGCGGTCGTGCTCCTCCCTGGCATGCTGATCATTGTGTCGGCGTTCGCCGCGATCCTGGGGATGCAGATGTCGCTGCGCTGCCGCACCACGGTGATGGCCGTCATGAGCAGCGTCGGCATCGTCGTCGGCGTGTGCGCGGCGATGGGCTGGTGCGGGTACTCGTTCCTCCAGAGCGGCCGCGGCGGCAACTGGTTCGCCGTCGCGATCGGCACCTTCAGCCCCTTCACCCTGATGCAGATGCTGATCGCCCCCGGCACGACCGCCGGCAACTACCAGGTCGTCGCCGCCGAGGACTTCAGCGGCCGGCTGATCATCATCTTCTGCACGCTCGTCGCGGTGGGGGCGTACACCGCCATCGTGTGGTCGATGTATACGTCGATGGTCAAGAACTTCGACATGACGATCCGAAAACAATCCAGGTAGGGCGTGCTTCGCTTTCCAGCACAGTGGGATCCGAAGCTTGGAATTCACGTGACTTGAAGTCGCGG
>JADMIO012763206.1_pt1 | contig 75794 bp, 72 predicted proteins | sample 8958161 | NCBI WGS metagenome assembly JADMIO01 (sample SAMN16585339, study PRJNA669376) | soil metagenome | isolation source: Crop rotation soil | place: USA: Cullars Rotation, Alabama | collected 2011
CGCGACAACTTGTCCACGTGGAATTCTAAGCTTAGGATCCCAATGTGCTGGAAAGGCCGCTCGACTGTCGCAACGCATTCCAGGCGTCGTCGCTGTGGACGTCGATGAGCCGGTGCTGGAACGAGCCAAGCAACGTTTCCCAAGCGCACCCGTGACGTGGCGGCACGGCGACATCCTTGAGCTTGCCGACGAGCTGGGCGAGTTCGATGCGGTCGTGTCGAACGCGACCCTGCATCACCTGCCTGACACTCGCGTCGCGCTGGCGTGTCTGCGCGGCCTCATCAAGCCGGGCGGCACGCTCGCCCTGGTGACGTTCGCCAGCGCCGGCCGGCGCCACCTGCCGTGGGCGCTGGCCACACTCGTGCTCCGCGGCATCGCGATCCGAGTCCGCGGCAAGTGGGAACACAGCGCCCCGACGGTGTGGCCGCCGCGCGACACCGTCGCGGAGTTACGCCGTCATGTCCGCGCTGAGCTACCCGGCGCGCAGGTGTCGCTGCTCGCGCTGGGACGCGTCTTCATCCGGTGGCGGGCACCCGCGCTCTAGACGAGCGGGCGTCCGGTCCGGATCCGCCAGTCGAGATCCTTCAGCAGCACGTTGAACGGGAACTGGCGGATGAAGCGCGGCATCAGGTGGTTGAAGAAGCGCAGCACACCGATGATGCGATCGAACCGGCGCTGCTTGACCGCATTCCACTCCAGTTTCATCTCGTCACGGAATCGTTGCGGCAGAAAGCCGGTCGTGATCAGCAGGCCGAAGTTGTCAAGCGCGCGCTGCACTCGCGTCGGGAGTTTGACTCCGCGGATACGGCCCGCAGCAAGCGGCCATAGGTATTCGCGCACGGTGTCGTCGATGTGGACTTTTTCCACCGATTCCTGCCAATAGCGGTCGAACGCGGCGCGGTCTTTCGGCCACATGTCCTCCGGCACCTGCAGTGTGGTGCCGAGCGGCAACCCCTCGGCATAGTGCCGCTCGGCAGTCTCTTCGTCCATCTCGCCGACGAACAGCCGGTACACGTCGACCGCGCCCTTGTACAGGCACGCGCCCACCCATAGCTGAAGGTCATGGTCGAACGCGTTGTACTTGACCGGACTCTCGTCAGTCGAATAGACCTGTGCGTGAGCACGATTCACCGCGCGGCGGAATGCCGCCTTCTGCTCGGGGGAGCCCTGGGTGGCCACCGCAAGATAGGTGAACGTGGTGCGTGCTCGCTTGATCGGATGACGGTCCACCCGGCCGCTCTCGACTCGACTCTCCACGACGCCGTAGCCGACGCCGGGCCGGGCGAGTTGCATGATCACGTTGGCCGGACCGGCCAACAGGGCCACGCCCATCAGGCCATCGTCGAAACTCGCGCCGCGCCGCCGCGAGGTAACAGGGACCGCCGCAGGTTCGCTCACGGCCCGCTCACTGATCGTCATTGATCCGCCTAACGGTAAATGTGAGAACATCTGTTTCCAGATATATTGCTCCTGCAGCGCGGCCGGTGTCAAGATGGACGCGATGGCTCAAGTGCGGCCCTACCGCGGCGTCGAGGCGGCTGATCGAGTTGCCGAACGGCGGCGCCGCTTTCTGGAAGCCGGCCTGGACATCCTCGGTTCGGACCCCGACCTATCTGAACTGACGGTGCGGGGCATCTGTGGTCGCGCCGGGGTGGCGCTGCGCTACTTCTACGAGAGCTTCCCCGACAAGGACGACCTCGTTGCGGCGGTCTTCGACTGGGTGATCGCAGATATTGCGGCGACGACGCAGGCGGCTGTCGCGGCGGCCCCGATCAACGAGCAGAGCCGGGCCGGCATGGCCAACATCGTGCGGGCGATCGCCGCCGATACTCGGGTGGGTCGCCTGCTCTTCAGTTCGCAGCTGTCCAATCCGGTGGTGGTGCGCAAGCGAACGGAATCCTTCGCATTGATGGCGCTACTGACGTTCCAGCACGCGGGCGCACTCGGCGCGCAGAACAGCGAACGAATCAAGGCGGCGTCCCATTTCGTGGTCGGCGGTGTCACGCAGATGATCACCGCGTGGTTGGAGGGCGACATCGCGCTGAGCAATGATCAGCTCGTCGATCAGCTGGCCGCGATGATCGACGGGCTCGCCGTGCCTGATCTCTATAACAGCTAGGGCAGCAACGGGATTCGCCACAGCGGCATCCCGGGCTCGAGTACGTACAGCCGGGTGGCGGTCAGCCGCAAAATGCGCAGGGCGCCGGTGATCAGAAGGGCCGCCAGCGGCAACTCGCCCGCGACGGCCGTCACGACCGACAACCACCTATCGGCGGGCGCGGCGGTCATCACGTCGAACCATGCGTCGCACACCAACAGGATGCCGGTGGTGAAAGCAGTGAGGACGAGCAGCTGCCGGCGCAGCACACCGAGCACCGCCGTGACGGCCATGAACACCAGGATCAGGATGTCGAAGCCGACCCACGTGGTGGGCCAGTTGTGCGCGATGTACTTGTCGGGCAGTGTGATTGCGAGGTAGACGATCCATGGCAGCAGCCCGACGATCGCCCCGACCATCACCGCCAGACGCACCCGCCGTAACCTCGCAAGCTCCGATGCCGGCAGTAGCTCACCGAGCGGGCGTTCCAACCGGGTAATCAGCTCACGGCGTTCGAGCGCCGACATCGCGGCGATCTGAGCGTCAGACAGCGCGCCGTCAGGCATGGCCGGTCAGCGTCCGGCGGGCACCCGAGGTCGGCGGTCGGCTGCGGTCTTCGGCGCCGTCTGGGTGTCGTTGTCGGTGAACTCTTTGGTCCAACACGCGAACTCGAGCGTTATGCCGTCGGGATCCAGGAAATAGAACGACCGCACGTACACGCCAGGGTGCAGCGTCGCCGACACCTGCGCGTCGCTCTCGTCGTGGTTGAGCACCGGGCCGACGCGCACGCCCTTGTCCTTGAGGCGCTGCCGGTACTCGTCGAACTTCTCCGCAGGCACGTGGAACGCCAAATGGTTCATGGTGCTGACGGCGCTGACGATGTCGCCTATCCCGGGGATCGCTTCCGGCGACGAAACACCGGGCACGCGATCGGGTGCGTCGGCGAACCAGAAGAACGCGACGCAGTCGCCATTGCCGGCGTCGAAGAAGAAGTGCTGTCCCATGCCGCCCGGCAGATCCAACGACTTGATCAATGGCATACCAAGGACATTGCTGTAGAAGTCGACGGTTCGCTCCATGTCGGAGCAGACCAGCGCCACGTGGTTGATGCCGCCGAGTTCGAATTCGGAATTGGGGTTGTTTGGCTTGATCACGTCGCTGCTCCTCTAGCCAAGCTCGAAAACTGAATCTAACATCAGATTCAGTTTCGATCAACGGCCGAGGAGCCCCGTGACCGTCAGTCCACGCGAACAATTGCCGACCCTGCGTGGCAGGCAGACGCAGGCCGCAATCGACGCGGCGGCGCGGGCGGTGATCGCACGCAAGGGCATTCTGGCGACGACGATTTCGGACATCGCCGCAGAAGCGGGTAGGTCCACCGCGTCGTTCTACAACTACTACGACTCCAAAGAGGCGATGGTCCGTGAGTGGGCCGTGCGGTTCCGCGATGAGGCACGGGAACGGTCGCGAGCGGCCGCCGAGCCCGGGTTGACCAACTGGGAGCGTTCGTTCGAGGCCGCGGCCGCGCACTGGAACACCTACCGCAACCGACTCGCCGAGATCATCAGCGTTTCGCAGCTGGCGATGATCAGCGATGACTTCGCCGGGTACTGGGCCGACATCTGCTCGCTACCAATCGAATTGATAACGCACATGGTCAAGCAGGCCCAACGGCACGGCTTCTGCGCACGCGAGGACGACCCGCATCTGATGGCGGTGGCGATGGTCTCGATGCTCAACCAGTTCTGCTACACGCAACTGTCCGGCGGAACCGCATCAGAAACCGTCGACGATGACGCTTGCATCGCCACGCTGGCCAACTTCTTCTACCGGACCATCTATCACAAGGAGGCCGGCCTGACATGACGAAAACCTCGGCATCGACCGGAACACCGGGCGTCACCCGCGAATTCGTCGGAATGGATTCGCCGACGGCGCGACGAGCAGGGTCCGGAGGGCATCCGTGCCAGGGGCTTTACCACCGCGGCGTCGGTCGCAAGCCGAAGGTCGCCATGATCGCCGCCCACTACCAGATCGATTTCTCCGAGCACTATCTCGCCGACTACATGGCCACCCGCGGCATCGGATTCCTCGGGTGGAACACCCGCTACCGCGGATACGAGAGCAGCTTCCTGCTCGACCACGCGTTGGTCGACATCGGCGTCGGGGTGCGCTGGCTGCGTGAGGTTCAGGGCGTCGAAACCATTGTGTTGCTCGGCAATTCCGGGGGCGGCTCCCTGATGGCCGCCTACCAGGCCCAGGCTGTCGACGCACACGTCACGCCACTGGAAGGCATGCGACCCGCTGCCGGACTTGCCGACCTGCCCGCAGCCGACGGTTACATCGCCAGCGCCGCACACCCCGGCCGCCCCGATGTGCTGACCGCTTGGATGGATGCGGCCGTCATCGACGAAAATGATGCCCTGGCAAGCGATCCCGATCTCGATCTGTTCAACAAGCGCAACGGTCCGCCGTACTCCAAGGAGTTCATCGAGCGCTATCGCTCCGCGCAGCTCGCCCGCAACCACGCCATCACCGACTGGGCGGAGACCGAACTCAAGAAGGTGCATGCCGCAGGATTCTCTGACCGCCCATTCACCGTGCTGCGGACGTGGGCCGATCCGCGGATGGTCGATCCGACACTCGAACCGACGAAGCGCCCAGCCAACATGTGCTACGCCGGACCACCCGTCAAGGCCAATCGCTCGGCGCACGGCATCGCCGCCGCCTGCACACTGCGCAACTGGCTTGGCATGTGGAGCCTTCGGCATGCCCAGACCCGCGCCGAGCCGCACCTGGCGCGCGTGCACTGCCCCGCCCTTGTGATCAACGCCGAACAGGACACCGGCGTCTATCCCAGCGACGCGCAGCGCATCTACGACGCGTTGGCCAGCGCCGACAAATCCCGCTGCTCCATCGACACCGACCACTACTTCACCACCCCCGGTGCACGCAGTGAGAAGGCCGATACGATCGCCAAGTGGATCGCGAAGCGGTGGCGCTAAAAGTCCTCGCACACTTCGTCCCCGGTGCGAGAGTCACCGAATTTCTTGCCCCAGAGACGGATTGGCTGGATATCCGATACTGCGCCGAGGACGACGACACCACCTTCTATCGCGAGCTGCCGGAAGCCGAGGTCATTTGGCATGTGCTGAGGCCCCTGTCCGGTGCAGACCTCGAAAAGGCGTCCGAGCTCAAGCTCGTGCACAAGATGGGCGCCGGAGTGAACACGATCGACGTCGAGACCGCGACGCGGCTGGGCATCGCGGTGGCGAACATGCCCGGCGCCAACGCTCCGTCGGTCGCCGAGGGCGCCGTCCTTCTGATGCTGGCCGCACTGCGGCGGCTACCCGCACTGGATCGAGCGACCCGCGAGGGCACGGGCTGGCCGTCTGATCCAAGCCTCGGCGAGACGGTGCGCGACATCGGCGGCTGCACGGTGGGCCTCGTCGGCTACGGCAACATCGCCAAGAGCGTGGAGAAAATCGTGTTGGCGATGGGCGCGCGAGTCCTGCACACCAGCACCCGCGACGACGGCCACCCGGATTGGCGGTCGCTGACGGAATTGCTCGGCGAAAGCGACATCGTCTCGCTGCACCTACCGCTGACCGACCAGACCGCGGGCATGCTCGATCAGCATGCCCTGGCGCGGATGAAACCCGGCGCGGTGCTCGTCAACACCTCGCGCGGCGGCGTCATCGACGAAGGCGCACTCGTCGGCGCGCTGCGCAGCGGCGGGCTGGCCGCCGCAGGCCTCGACGTGTTCGCCGTCGAACCGATCCCGCCCGACAATCCCCTGCTCAGCCTGGACAACGTGGTGCTCAGCCCGCACGTCACCTGGTACACCGCCGACACCATGCGGCGCTATCTCGAGCACGCGGTGGACAACTGCAGGCGGATCAGGGACGGCCAGAAATTGGTGAACGTCGTCAACGAGTAGCCTGGCTCCCAACCGACCGGTTAATAGGGAAGGCAACGAGGCATGCCCATCGCGATTTCTCCTGAGCACAACGACCTGGCCGATTCGGTGCGGTCCCTGGTGGCCCGAGTAGCGCCGTCGGAGGTCCTGCACGAGGCGCTCGAGACCCCCATTCCGAATCCACCGCCGTACTGGAAGGCCGCGGCCGAGCAGGGCCTGCAGGGTGTGCACCTGGCGGAATCCGTTGGCGGACAAGGCTTCGGCATTCTCGAGTTGGCCATCGTGTTGGCGGAGTTCGGCTACGGCGCGGTGCCGGGGCCGTTCGTTCCATCGGCGATCGCCAGCGCGCTGATCTCCGCCAATGATCCCGACGCGAAGCTGCTCAACGAGCTGGCGTCCGGCGACGTGATCGCCGCGTACGCGATCGATTCCGGGCTGACCGCCACCCGGCACGGCGACGGGCTGGTCATCCGCGGCGAGGTGCGAGCGGTGCCCGCGGCCGCGCAGGCGTCGGTGCTGGTGCTCCCGGTCGCGATCGACAGCGGCGAAGAGTGGCTGGTGCTCGACGCCGACCAACTGGAGATCGAGCCGGTGGCCAGCGTCGACCCGTTGCGGCCGCTGGCTCACGTGCGGGCCAACGCCGTCGAGGTGGGCGACGACCGTGTGCTGAGCAACCTGAGCCGCACGCTGGCCCGCGCGCTGATGTCTACGCTGCTGTCCGCCGAGGCCATCGGCGTTGCACGGTGGGGCACCGACACGGCTTCGGCGTATGCCAAGATTCGCGAGCAGTTCGGCAGGCCCATCGGCCAGTTCCAGGCCATCAAGCACAAGTGCGCTGAGATGATCGCCGACACCGAGCGGGCCACCGCAGCAGTGTGGGACGCCGCCCGCGCCATCGACGAGTACCGCGAAACCGGTTCGGAGGACAGCGCTTTCGAGTTCGCCGCCGCGGTCGCTGCGACCCTGGCACCAGCTGCCGCGCTGCATTGCACCCAGGACTGCATCCAGGTGCACGGCGGCATCGGCTTCACCTGGGAGCATGACACCAACGTGTTCTACCGGCGCGCGATCATGCTGAATGCGTGCTTCGGCCGCGGCGCGGACTACCCGCAGCAGGTCGTCGACGTCGCCACCAGCACCGGACTGCGCAAGATCGATATCGACCTCGACCCTGACACCGAGAAGCTTCGCGAGGAGATCCGCGCGGAAGTCGCTGCGCTGAAAGCGATTCCGCGTGAAGAGCGCACCGTCGCGATTGCCGAGGGTGGTTGGGTGGTGCCTCACCTGCCCAAGCCATGGGGTCGCTCGGCCACTCCCATCGAGCAGATCATCATCGCCCAGGAATTCACCACCGGCCAGGTGCGCAGGCCGAACATGGGCATTGCGGCGTGGTTGATCCCGTCTGTCGTCGCGTTCGGCACCGAGGAGCAGAAGCTGCGCTTCCTGCCCCCGACATTGCGCGGCGAAATGATCTGGTGCCAGCTGTTTTCCGAGCCGGGTTCCGGCTCGGATCTGGCCAGCCTCACCACCAAGGCCACCAAGGTCGACGGCGGGTGGCGCATCACCGGCCAGAAGATCTGGACCACCGCAGCGCAGCTGTCGCAGTGGGGCATGCTGCTGGCCAGAACGGATCCGAGCGCTCCGAAACACAATGGCATCACGTACTTCCTGCTCGATATGTCCAGCGAAGGCGTTGAGGTCAAGCCGCTTCGCGAGCTCACCGGAAACGCGATGTTCAACACCGTGTTCATCGACGACGTGTTCGTTCCCGACGACCTGGTGCTCGGCGATGTCAACCGCGGCTGGGAGGTCAGCCGCACCACGCTGACCGCCGAGCGGGTGTCGATCGGCAGCAGCGAGGCGCCGTTCCTGGCCAACCTCAACGGGTTCGTGGAGTTCATCCGCGACGGTCATTTCGACCAGATCGACCAGAACCATGCCGGTCGACTGATCGCCGAAGGACACGCGGCCAAGCTGCTCAACATGCGGTCCACCCTGCTGACGCTGGCCGGCGGGGATCCGATGCCGGCGGCCGCGATCTCCAAGCTGCTGTCGATGCGGACCGGCCAGGGCTACGCAGAGTTCGCGGTGTCCTCGTTGGGCACCGACGGCGCGATCGGCGACCCCGATCAGCTTCCGGGCCAATGGGCACAGATGCTTCTGGCCAGCAGGGCGACAACGATTTACGGCGGTACGTCGGAGGTGCAGCTCAACATCATCGCCGAGCGACTGCTGGGACTGCCCCGCGACCCGTAGAGTTTTCTGCGCGAGCAGAGGAAGGGAACGGGCCCACGAGCGGTGACGTCACGCTGCGCCAGCTTCGCTACTTCGTCGTGCTCGGCGAGGAGCTGAACTACCGGCGTGCCGCCGAGAGGCTCTTCATCACGCAGCCGGCGCTGTCGACTGCGATCAAACAGCTCGAACAACAGCTGCACGTCATGCTGTTCACACGCAGCACCCGCGAGGTCGCGTTGACGGAGCTCGGCCACGCCTGGCTGCCGAAGGTGCGTGACGCCCTGCGTGGCATCGATGGCGCGGTCGACGATCTCATCGCGCTGTCCGCGCATTATCGGCGGGTTCGGCTGGGCTACTTGATCGGCACCGGCGCGGATCTACTGTTCCGCCTGCTGCGGCACTTCGAGGCCGCCTATCCCGAAATTACCCTGGAACCAAGGGAATTCAACTTCTCCGATCCGACGGCCGGGCTCGCCGACGGCAGCACAGAGGTGGCAATCATCAGGCCACCGGTCGATCTACCCGAACACCGTATGTTCATCCTCGATGCCGAAGATTGGGTCGCCTGCCTGCCGCGCGACCATCCGCTGGCGGACCGCTCGGAACTGAAGATCAGCGAGTTGCTCGACGACCCGATCGTCGTCGCGCCGACCAGCGCTGGCAGATGGCGCGACTACTGGATGGCAATGGATGCCCGCGGCGGCAAGCCGCCCACCATCGCCGCCGTCGCCGCCACCTACGAAGAGGAGACGACGACCATCGCGCGTGGCCTTGGCATCAGCTTCACCAGCGAGGCCAGCGCCCGGCTCTACAACAGGCCGGGCATCGCGTACGTGCCGATCGCCGACCGGCCGCGCAATTACACGGCGCTTGCGTGGCACCCAGCAGGCCTGAGCCATGAGGCCGCCCAGCTCGTCAGGCACGTCCGCGAGGAATGGAGCTTCGGCGAGGGCCAGGCGATCGAACGCCCGGCGACCTATTACTGATAAATCGCGCTTATAAGTAGATCAGAAAGTGGAACTTCCGCGACGGCGCCGGGCCGGGTTTTCTCAGTGCATGACTGACACCGCCTCACCGGTTACGCCTACGGCGCCGAGGAACGACGAGGACGCCAAACTCGCACAGTTCGGTTACACCCAAAAACTCGACCGATCGGTCGGCCGTCTCGCATCGTTCGCGATCGGTTTCGCCACGATCAGTGCCACCACCGCGGTATTCACCGGATTCGGCGCCGGTTACTTCACCGCTGGCGCCCCGTTCGTCTGGACGCTGCTGCTCGCGGGCGCGGTGTTCGTGGTCTGGACGTTCATCGCGGCCGACCTGACCGCCAAGATCCCGCTCGCCGGCTACGCCTACCAATGGACGAGCCGGATTCACGGCTCGGTGCTCGCGTGGTTCACCGGGGTGATGGCGCTGGCTGGATGGGTCTGCGGCATGACCGGTGTCGGCTTCATTTTGTCCGGCTACCTCGGCAGCCTGTTCGGCTGGAACATGAGCCAGACCGCACAGATCCTCGTCGCCATCGGAGTGATGGCGGTCTGCGTGGTGGTGAATCTCTACGGCGTGCGGTTCGCGACCATGGTGAACAACATCGGCGTCAGCCTCGAACTGGTCGTCACGGTCGGCGCGACGATCCTGGTCGCAATCGTCGCGTTCTCCGCACCCGAGAATCACCAACCGATTTCGGTGTTGTTCACCGGCGGCACGTCGGATCAGCACAGCGCCTACATCTTGGCCTGGCTGGCCGCTTCGCTCGGACCGTTCTTCGGGCTGATCGGCGTCGAAGCGAGCGCGGACGTCGCCGAGGAGACCGTCGGCGCCAGGCACGTCATCCCCCGCACGATGTTCTACGCGCTGACCACGTCGATCATCATCGAGTTCGGTATGTACGTCGTCTACGTGCTGGCCATCAAGGACCAGGACGCCGTCGCAGCGGCCTCATCGGCTCCGATCGAGGAGATCATCACCCAGCAGGTGGGTCCGGTGGTCACGAGAATCGTTGTCGCCGTTGCCCTGACGAACATCATGGCGTGCATCCTGGCCAACATCCTGGTGGCCACCCGGCTTACCTATTCGATGGCCCGCGACAACATGCTGCCGTTCTCCCACGTGTGGCGGCATGTCTCTCCGGCCAACCGCACCCCGACCTACGCGGTGCTCGGACTGTTCACCCTGTCGACGATTCTGCTGCTGTCGGCTCTGGTCAGCGAGAAGGTGTTCTTCCTCATAATGGGGTTGTCCTCGCTGGCGGTGTTCGCGACCTACTTCCTGCAGACGGTGGCGTTGTTGATCGGCCATCGCCGCGGCACGATCCCCGCCGCGGAGCCCGGCACATTCGACCTCGGCCGGGCCCGGATGCCCATCTACATTCTCGGCATCATCTCGTTCACCCTGGTGTGCGCGGCGCTGATCTTGCTTCCGCAGTTCGCCAACAACGGCTACGTCTTCCTCGGCCTCGTGGTGCTCGCAGGGCTCTGGGCGGCCACCGGGCTGCGCAAGCGCCTGGCGACGGGTGACGCCGGCCCGGACTACGCCAAGACCCGCCTCTCCTGAATCTCCCGAAAGGACAACGCTTCTCATGTCAGTTATCGACCAGGGCACCAGTAACCTCGTCGCCGTCGAGCCCGGCGCCATTCGGGAGGACACGCCGCCCGGTTCGGTGATCCAGTACAGCGACTACGAGCTGGACGCCTCGAGCCCATTCGCGGGCGGAGTGGCGTGGATCGAAGGCGAATACATCCCGGCGTCAGAGGCACGGATCTCGATCTTCGACACCGGCTTCGGCCATTCAGATCTGACGTACACCGTCGCACATGTGTGGCACGGCAACATCTTCCGGCTGGGCGACCACTTGGACCGGCTGCTGGACGGAGCGCGCAAGCTGCGACTCGATCCGGGATACGCCAAGGATGAGTTGGCTGAGATCACCAAACGCTGCGTTGCCATGTCGCAGCTGCGAGAGTCGTTCGTCAACCTCACGGTCACCCGCGGATACGGAAAGCGCAAGGGCGAGAAGGACTTATCCAAGTTGACCCATCAGGTCTACATCTACGCGATCCCGTACCTGTGGGCGTTCCCGCCGGCCGAGCAGATCTTCGGCACGACGGCGATCGTACCGCGGCATGTGCGCCGCGCGGGCCGCAACACCGTCGACCCGACCATCAAGAACTACCAGTGGGGCGACCTGACCGCGGCGAGCTTCGAGGCCAAGGACCGCGGTGCGCGCACGGCGATCCTGATGGACGCCGACAACTGCGTCGCCGAGGGACCCGGCTTCAACGTCGTGATCGTCAAGGACGGCAAGCTCGCGTCGCCGTCCCGAAATGCGCTGCCCGGCATCACCCGTAAGACCGTCTTCGAACTCGCAGACGCCATGGGGATCGAGGCGACGCTGCGCGACGTCACCAGCCATGAGCTGTACGACGCCGACGAATTGATGGCGGTGACCACCGCGGGCGGAGTCACGCCGATCAACTCGCTCGACGGCGAACCCATCGGCGACGGCGCACCGGGTCCGGTCACTGTGGCGCTCCGCGACCGGTTCTGGGCACTGATGGATGAGCCGTCACCGCTGATCGAGGCGATCGACTACTGACGCTTGCGTCGAATCGGGTCTACGATTGAAATAGTTCGCTAGCCCGAGGTCGTTGGGACTGTTATGAGCACCATCCGACGACGCATCATGCGCCTCATTCTTGGTGGAGCCGCGGCCGTCGCACTCGTGTCCGGCCCCGCGGTCCTGTTCACCGTCAGCGCACCGCCCGCGACGGCTCAACCTTGCTACAACGGCGTCCTTCCGTGGGGTCCGTTCGTTCCGAGCTGCACCGTGCCCGGTCCGCAGAGCCCCAGGGTCCGCGGCGCGGCCCCTGACGCCAACGCGATCATCGCGTGCCGCAACCATCCCGGCTGCCTGTCCTGGTACATCAACGGCGGCCCGTAGCGTTTCTGCGCACGTGAGCTGGGAACCCTGAAACCATGACGCACGACGTCGAGAAGCGTTGGGATCGGCCCGGGACATTCCACGAGGCTGCGCTGTACGTCGGTGCGGTGGTTGCGGTCGCGGGCATCATGTTCGCCGTTTGGGCAACGACCTGGCGAGACAGCGTGATCATCGCCTCTCTTGTCCCCGCGATCCTGTTCGGTGGCGGCGTCGGTGCATTCGTCAAGACCTACCGGGTATGGAAGGAAGAAGGCGCGTGGCCGGCGTGGCAGGGCGCCGGATGGTTCCTGCTCACCCTGATGCTGGTGAGCCTGTCCATTCCCGGCGCAGCGATATTCGCGACCTAGTTCGCGAAATTGCGCTCAGGGCTGTGACTTTCACGATTTCACGACCCTGAATGCAAAATTCAGCTCTTGTCGTCGTCTCCGCCGACGGAAATCTCGCGCAATTCCCGCTTGAGCACCTTGCCGGTCGGGTTGCGCGGCAGCTCGTCGAGGAAGACCACCTCGCGCGGCACCTTGTAGCGGGCCAGATGATCCTTCACATAGGTCTTGATGTCGTCCTCGCCGATGCTGGCGCCGTCGGCCTTGACGACAAACGCCCGCAGCCGATGGCCCCACTCCTTGTCCTCGACGCCGAGCGCCGTCGCCTCAACGACTTCCGGATGGCCACTGATCAGATCCTCGACCTCTGCAGGGAACACGTTTTCGCCGCCGGACACGATCATCTCGTCGTCGCGGCCACTGACGTAGAGCAGGCCGTGCTCGTCGAAATAGCCAACATCACCTGAGGACATCAGGCCGTCGATGATCTGCTTGTGACCGCCGCCGGTGTAACCCTCGAACGGGAAGAAGTTGCCGACGAAGATCCGCCCGACCTCGCCCTGCGGCAGCTCGTTGCCGTTGTCGTCGAGGATCTTGACCTTCACGCCCTTGACCACGGGGCCTACCGTGCCCGGATTGATGGACAGATCCTTCGGTCGCGCGATCGTCGCGAACGCGATCTCCGTCGACCCGTACAAGTTGTAGATCACCGGACCCAGGTCCTTGAGCGCACGCGTCGCAAGTTCGGCCCCCAGTTGCGAACCGGATACGAACACGATCCGCAGCGACGACAGATCCGGCTTGCGCTCCAGCCCTTCGAGCGCATCGAGGATGCGCGACAACATGACCGGCACGACGACCATCGCGGTCACCTTGTTCTTCTCGATGTCCTCGAGCACGGTGACGGGCTTGAAGCGACGCCGCAACACCAGCGTCGTGCCGAGCATCATCGCGATGGTCGCGTGCAGGAAGCCAAGCGCATGGAACATCGGCGCGGGCAACGACGTGACCTCACCGGATTTGAACGGCACGTGCGACAGCACGCCGCCGATCGGCGCAAGCGTCGGCGGCGTACTTCTGTTGGCGCCCTTGGGAGTTCCGGTGGTGCCACTGGTCAAGATGATGATCGACGAGTGCCGCGTCGCCTTGGGGGCAGGCTTGCCCGAGCTGCGCTCGATGAGCGATTCCAGCGTCTCGTCGGTGCTGCCCGACGGCTCGTCCTTGTCCGGGTTTTTGCCCAGTGCGCGCATCTTGCCGAGTTCCGGCTCCGCCGCCGACACCGCCTTGTAGTACTCGTCGTCGTAGATGATCACCTTGGCGCCTTCGCGCTCGGAGACCTCTTTGATCTGCGGTCCGGAGAACTCACTGTTGAGCAGGATGATGCGGGCGCCGGTGCGGGCTGCACCGTACAGCGCGATCAAGAACCAGCGGTGATTGCGCGCCAGGATCGCCACGCCGTCGCCGCCCTTCACGCCCATCTTCAGCAGCCCGTTGGCGACCTCGTGCGCGGCCTCGTCGAGTTCTTTGAAGGTGATCTCACCGTCGTCGTCGATGATCGCGGTGCGGTTCGGGCTCCGGCGCGCATTCATCGCGGGGATCATCCCGAATTCGCCCCACCGACGAATGTCGGCGAGCATCGCCGCGATGTTCTGCGGCGGCTCCAGCTTGAACGCGCCCGCCTCGAACATCTTGAGGAAGTAGTGCAGTTCGGCGGACCCTCGCTCGGCGTACTGCTGGGCTTTGGCGACTGCCTGCAACGGAAGATCAGTGAGCTTAGGCATGACCCCACACTAGTGACGGGCGTCTCAGCGCGACCGGGAAATTACCATGACGATATGGCCGCTTCCGTGTCGCTGGACGTGGACGGTCGGCAGGTGTCGATCACCCACCCTGACAAGCTCGTTTTCCCGGATATCGGGGTCACGAAACTCGACCTGATCCAGTACTACCTCGCCGTGGCCCCGGGTGCGCTGCGCGGCGTGAGCGATCGGCCGATGATCCTCAAGCGGTTCGTCAAAGGCATCACCGAGGAAGCCGTTTTCCAGAAGCGGGCACCAGAGAAGCGGCCCGATTTCGTCGACGTCGCCGAGCTGAAGTACGCATCGGGCACCTCAGCCAAGGAGGCCGTCATCCGCGACGCCGCCGGCCTCGCGTGGGCGATCAACATGGGCTGCGTCGATCTCAATCCGCATCCGGTGCGCGCCGACGATCTCGCCCACCCCGACGAACTGCGCGTCGACCTCGACCCGATGCCGGGCGTGCACTGGCACCAGATCGTCGACGTCGCCCTGATCGCGCGCGACGTACTGGAGGACCACGGCCTGACGGCGTGGCCGAAGACGTCGGGCTCCCGCGGTTTTCACATCTATGCGCGCATCGAGCGGCGATGGCCGTTCAAGTTCGTCCGGCTTGCAGCGCAAGCGGTGGCCCGCGAGGTCGAGCGCCGCGCACCCGAACTCGCGACGGCGCGGTGGTGGAAGGAGGAGCGCGGCGAAACCGTGTTCGTGGACTTCAACCAGAACGCCTTCGACCGCACGGTCGCCTCGGCCTACTCCGTTCGGGCAACGCCGGACGCCAGAGTCTCGACGCCGCTGTTCTGGGATGAGGTCGCCGAGTGCCAGCCGGAGGGATTCACGATCGCAACAGTGCCCAAGCGTTTCGAAGAGCACGGCGATCCTTGGGAGGGCATGGACGACCATGCGGGCACGCTGGACGCGCTGCTCGACCTCGCCGACCGGCTCGGACCGGCGGAGAAAGCACCGCGCGGCGCGAAGAAGGGCACCGGCCGACGGCAATCGGCGATGCCGCTGATCGAGGTTGCCAGGACCAAAACCAAAGACGAAGCGATGGCCGCGCTCGACGAATGGCGCGGACGTTACCCATCAGTAGCCGAAAAGCTCCAGCCTGCAGACATTTTGGTCGACGGAATGCGAGGGCCCAGCTCGATCTGGTACCGGATCCGGGTCAACCTGCAGCATGTGCCCGAGGATCAGCGGCCATCGCAGGAACCGCTGCTGGCGGACTACAACCCCTGGGAAAACTACTCGGGCCCGCAGTGGATGCGCCGCAGCTGAGCAGTTTGCTGACCGACTCAAAACCGGTTCTTAATAAAGTATTAGCGGTTACTCCCCGTTGCCTTAGATCGGCTCCGTAGCTTCGGTAATAGTTCACCGATCGAGGGGAGGCGCCAGATGTACGGCAATCCGGCATTCGACTGCGACGGCGCCCAGGTCCGGGTGTGCAGTCGTCAACTGGCGACCGTGGTAACGGTCACCGGCGATCTCGACGACGCGAATCTCGACAAGGTCAGCGCATACGCCAAGCGTTTCGTGCTGCGCGAGAAGCCCGTCGTGCTGGATCTCAGTGGCGTGAATTCCGCTACTCCACACATCATTTCGCTGTTGAGCGACCTGGACGATTCCTGCATCGCCGCAGGGGTGGAGTGGTCGCTGATCGCGAGCCAGCCGGTTAATCGCGCGGTTCGCACCTTCGACGACCGAGTCGAGCTGCCAACGGTGGCATCGGTCGCAGACGCACTTCACAATTTCGCCGACGCCATGCTCGAACGGCGTCGCCTGCTTCCGCTCCTTACCAAGAGCGCTTAGAGACGGGATCGATCTCCAGTGCTTCTCGACATTCGATGGCTGGTCTACCTGGTGCATGGCCGGCACAAGCCGCGTTCGCGGCCCCTGGCGCTCACAGCCCGCTGATCTGCACAGCTGATTAAGATCGCTGCCCATGTCGGGTAGTTGGGCGGCGATGCTCGGCCAGCTCATTCCGCTGGCGTTGGTGGTTGCCATGTCGCCACTGACGATCATCCCGGCAATCGTGCTGGTGCTTCAATCCGACCGCGCCCGATCCACCGGCCTGGCGTTCATGTTCGGCTGGCTGCTCGGGCTGGCGGCGACGACGGCGGTCTTCGTGCAGTTGCCTCGCCTGCTCGACGGGCTCAACCGGCCCGCCCCGGCCTGGGCGGCGTGGGTGCGCCTGGCGGCCGGTATCGCATTGATCGCATTCGGCGTGTGGCGGTGGCTGACCCGTCACCAGGTCACCAAACAGCCGGCGTGGCTGAACCGGCTGGGCAGGCTGACCCCCGCAGGCGCAGGCGCCGTCGCTGTGGGGTTGATTCTGGTCAATCCCAAGGTGCTCCTGATGAACGCCGCAGCCGGGCTGGTGATCGGCACGGCGTCGGTAGGTGTCGCGGGTACGTGGGTGGCCGTGCCGTATTACACGCTCATCGCGGGTTCATCAGTATTGGTTCCAATACTCGCGTACGCGATCGCCGGTCACCGGGTGGACCATCAGCTCGAGCGGATGAAGCAGTGGATGGAACGTCAGCACGCCGTACTGATGGCGGGCTTCCTGGTGGTCGTCGGTTTGTTGTTGGTGTTCACCGGGATTCGCGCGGTTTGAGGCGCCTGGCCGCCGGGTACGCGGCGACCGTGGGACGCACTGCGAATTGGGTTCTCGCCTTGGCGACCGTGCCGGGCGCCATCGCCGTCGTCGTATTCCTCTATATGCAGATCCTCGGCACGGCCGGCTGCAACAAACAGCCGTGCCCACGCGAGGGCCCCGGTGAGCTGGGCTTCACGCTCATTCAATACGGCGCGCCCGCGGTCGCGGTCGTCGCCGTCATCCTGTCCTTCTTCACCGCACAACGGCGAGGCGGGTTTGTTGTTCCGGTCGTGGCGTGGCTGTTGTTGATCGCAGCCTTTGTGGTGCTTGCCTTTTCATTCACCCCGACCGGATAGTCGCTACCTGATGGGCAGCCCGGTGATTGCCCTGCCCATGACGAGCCGCTGAATCTCGCTGGTGCCTTCGAAGATCGTGAAGATCTTGGCGTCGCGATGCATGCGCTCAACCGGGTACTCGCGGGTGTAGCCGTTGCCGCCGAGGATCTGGATGGCTTCATCGGTGACATACACGGCGGTTTCACTGGCCACCAGCTTGGCCATCGAACCTTCGGCGTTGGTGAATGGCTTGTTGTTGCGTGCCATCCAGCCCGCGCGCCACACCAACATCCGGGCGGCATCGATGCGCGTCTTCATGTCGGCCAGCTTGAACGCAATCGCTTGGAAGTCTCCGATTTTGCGCCCGAACTGCTCGCGCTGTTGCGCGTACTCCAGCGCGTATTCGTACGCGGCACGGGCGACGCCGAGCGCCATCGCACCGACGGCGGGCCGAGTGCGTTCGAAAGTCTTCATCGCGGCTTGGCCTGCGGCACTTTGACCTTCGCGGATGCGGGCGATTCGTTCGTCGAACTTGTCTTTGCCGCCAACGAGTAGCCGGCCGGGCAGTCGGACGTCCTCGAGGATCACCTCAGCGGTGTGCGACGCACGGATCCCGTGCTTCTTGAACTTCTGGCCTTGTTTGAACCCGGGCGTGTTCGGCGGAATGATGAACGTGGCTTGCCCTCGGCTGCCGAGATCGGGATGAACCGACGCAACGACGATGTGCACGTTGGCGATTCCGCCGTTGGTGGCCCAGGTCTTCACACCGTTGAGCAGCCACTCGTCGTTGGCTTCGTCGTAGACGGCGCGGGTGAGAATGGCGCCGACGTCGGAACCGGCGGCGGGTTCAGAGGAACAGAACGACGCGAGCAGCGGATCCTCCGGCGTGCCGAACATCTGCGGCAGCCACTCACCCAACTGTTCGGGGGTGCCGTTGGCGGCAAGGGACGCCGCCGCCAGCCCTGTGCCGAGAATTGACAAAGCGATGCCCGCGTCACCCCAGAACAGCTCTTCGAAGACGGTCAGAGTCCCGAGGCCGGAGGGTTCGGCGGCCTGGGTCGCGAAGAGCTCCATGGAGTAGAGGCCGACCTTGGCCGCCTCCTGGATGATCGGCCACGGGGTTTCCTCCCGCTCGTCCCACTCCGCCGCCGCCGGGCGCACGACCTCGGCCGCGAATTCGTGGACCCAGTCCCTGACCTGGATCACATCCTCCGACAGTTCAAGAGAAAACGACACGGTTCACCCGCCCTTTCTAAGATTCGGTGAACAACTGTACACCGATACTTACCGCCCGGTAAGGTCTCCCGGCTGTGGGTTGCCTCACTGCGGCTCCGGGTAAGTCATGCGGTTGGCGGAGTGCTGACGGTTGGTTCGGAACATACGACCAAGGAAAGCCCGAAGATCTGGGAGACCAAACCGGACCAGGGCGACAAGGCCCTGGACTGGACGCATGTGTATGTCTTCACCGGCCGCACGCCAGATGAGTTGTCGGGTGCGGGGATACGACCGGGCACGCGAGTCTGCGCGACGGGAGCAAGCGGACGCTCGTCGAATTCGGCGATTACCTCGGCTGCTACTTCATGGACGATCGGGCGCCGGTGGTCGCGCTGCTGGAGGCGGCTCGGCGACTGCAGGAAAGCGCACGCCGGCCGACCGGCGACGTCTATCTGGTGTTCACGACGAACGAGGAAATCGGCGGCATCGGCGGTTCGTATGCCAGTCGCACTCTGCCAGGAGATCTCACGCTCGCAGTCGAGGTCGACCCGACCGAAGCGGAGTACGGCACCACCGTCGCCGGTGGACCGATCGTCGGCTACAGCGATGCGCAACGTATCTACGACATGGACGTCGCCGACCAATTGATGAGTGTGGCAACGCAATTGGATCTGTTACCCCAGCCCGCCGTGCTCGGCGCCTTCGAGTCCGACGCATCGCATTCAAAGGCCAGCGGCCTGTCCCCGCGCGCTGGGCTGCTGTGCCTGCCGACGCTGAGCCCGCATGGCTACGAAGTCATCCGCCGCGACGGAATCGGTGAAATGAGTGCGGGTCCTCGTCGAATTCCTGCTGCGCTAGACGTTGACGTTGCGAAATCGAACGGTTAAGTTCGTTTCGCGTGGATCTCAACCTACTTGATAATAGGCACAGTACCGACGGGAGTGACCGTATGAGGGCAATCCTGATGGTGCTCGGTGGACTCCTGCTCGGAATCATGGTGGTGATCGCCGGACTTGCCGTGGCCTGGCCCGCGCATGCTGATCCCGATACTGATTTCGCGAATGAACTGCACACGTACGGCATCTACGGGCAGAAGGACTACAACGCGTGGATCGGCAAGATCACCTGCAAGCGGCTCTATAACGGGCTGGACCAGGACGCCGACAAGTCAGCGAAATTCGTCTTCCTCCAACTGCCCAAGAACAGCACCACCGAGCAAGCGTGGCAGTTCCTCGGCGCCGCGATCAACACGTACTGCCCCGAACAGGCGCCGGTCCTGCAACGAGCAGCCGCAGAAGGGTGAACGCCATGCATGTACGCTCCGCCTTGGCAGCACTCGCGATGTGCGGAACCGCCATCGCCACAGCAGGTTTCGCGTCGGCTGATGCCAGCGACGACTATCCGATTCCGAATCGGATCCTGAAGACGACCTGCACCGTCGATCAGTACATGGCGGCGGTGCGCGACGTCGAACCGGTCTACTACGAGCGCTACATGACCGACTACAAGAACCGCCCCGTCGACGTCCAGGACGCCGCCCGCGACCGCATCTACTGGTTCTTCTCCCTGGACTACGCCGCACGGCGGCAGTACTCAGAGGACACCGCGACCAACGTCTACTACGAGCAGATGGCCACCCACTGGGGCAACTGGGCCAAGCTGTTCTTCAACAACAAAGGCGTCGCCGCACACGGCACCGACATCTGCATGAACTACCCGCCAACCGACCCAACCGTCTGGAACTGGTAACGATCTGGCTCCGCCCGCTTAGGGTCTGAGGCGTGGGTCGCCTCGATCGATTCTTCGAAATCACGGCACGCAAGTCGACGGTCGCCGCAGAGTTACGCGGCGGGGTCGTCACGTTCATCGCGATGGCCTACATCATCGTGCTGAACCCGATCATCCTGTCGAGCACACCGGATGTCACCGGCCACAAGCTGGAGTTCACCCAGGTCTCGGCGATGACGTCGCTTGCCGCAGGCGTGATGACGATCCTGTTCGGCGTCATCGCGCGGTTGCCGTTCGCATTCGCCGCCGGGTTGGGCATCAACTCGTTCCTGGCGACGACGGTGGTCGGCTCGCTGAGTTGGCCCGAGGCCATGGGCCTGGTGGTGATCGACGGCCTGATCATCGTGCTGCTGGCGGTGACCGGATTGCGCAGAATGGTCTTCGATGCGGTGCCGATGCAGCTGAAGCTCGCCATCACCGCAGGCATCGGATTGTTCATCCTCTTCATCGGACTGGTCGACGCCGGCTTCATCGGCTCGACCGGAAAGCCCTCACCGCCAGTCGGTTTGGGGCACGGCGGCATCGGCTCTATCACCACTGTTCCTGCGGTCGTGTTCGTGTTCACGCTGTTGGTGACGGCCGTCCTCGTCGTACGAAAGGTGCGTGGCGGCATTCTCATCGGGCTGGTCATCGGCACGCTGGTCGCGGTCGCCATCGAGGCGATCTGGCATCTGGGGTCGCGGACCGAGCATCCGGGCGGCTGGAGTCTGTCGGTTCCGACGTTGTCGGGATCCCCCTTCGCGCTACCCGACCTGTCGCTGGCCGGCGACGTCAGCCTCAGCAGCTTCGGACGGATCGGCGTGCTCGCCGCGGTCATGCTGGTGTTCACGCTGGTTTTCGCGAACTTCTTCGATGCCATGGGGACGTTCACCGGGCTGGCCCGCGAGGCGGGACTCGCCGACGAACAGGGCACCTTCCCGCGTCTGCGTGCGGCGCTGATCGTCGAAGGTGCAGGCGCGGTCGTGGGTGGAGCGACTTCCTCGTCGTCCAACACCGTCTTCATCGAATCCGGCGCAGGCATCGAAGAAGGCGCACGCACCGGGTTGGCGAATCTCGTGACGGGCGTGCTGTTTCTGGCCGCGATGTTTGTCTCGCCGCTCGCGTCGATCGTGCCGACGGAGGTGGCCGCGGCGGCGCTGGTCATCGTCGGCGTGATGATGATGTCGCAGTTGCGCTACATCGACATCTCGGAGTTTTCGGTGGGATTGCCGGTCGTCCTCACCGTCGCGGTAATGCCGTTCTCCTACTCCATTGCCAACGGCATCGGTGTCGGCTTCATCGCGTGGGTGGTGCTGCGGTCGGCGGCGGGCAAGGTGCGCGAGATCAGCCCGCTGCTGTGGATTGTGGCCGCGGGTTTCGTTCTTTACTTCGCGCGTAACTGGATCGAGTCGCTCGTCGGACTGTGACTAGCGGCCACCCACTTCGGCGGGCAATGGTGGCGGCAGCGGCGTCGTCGACGTGGTTGTTTGCGGTGCCACCGGGGTCGGGACTGGCGCATCCGGTCGGTGGAAGTCCACAAACGGTTCCTCGCGAATCACCTTCCCGCCCAAGCTGACTGACAACGACTTCGCCGACACGGTGTAGGTGGCGCCATCGTTCTCGGCGACGAAACTCTCGCCCGACTGCGACGCGGCGATGATCAATTTGGCACTGTCGCGCAACCGCACTCCGCGATATTCGTACTGACCGTCGGGCGTTCTGCAGATGGCCACGCGCGATGTTGCTGTGCTTCCGAAAAGTACAGCCGTGTTCGGCGCAGCGCACCGCGCTGTCGAGTCGACATAGCCCTGTGGGTCAGTTCCGGGTGCGGCAGTGGCCGCCGGTGGCCCGCACACCGCTGCGCACGCCGCCAGGGCGACGATCAACCGGGCATTACGCATCCGCGATGAGGACATCACCTCTCACGGGACCACGGAGGCCGTATTAACGCGAGCGTCGACGCCGAATCACAACCCAATCGTTAGCTTCGGCGATCCTTCTCGCGGTCGGCCAATTCCTCCAGACGATCGGCTTGCGCGACATTGCTGGCGGCCTTGGCGTGGTTGTTCTGAGCGTCTTTCATTTTCGTATCGGCGGCCGCCGTCGCGCTCTGCTCGGCTGCGCGGATCACAGCCACTTCCTCCCGTTTGGCTGCTTCGACGGCTCCTTCTCGCTGGGCCGCCATTTCGTCGGCTCGCTTTGTGCCGGTGGCGATGCGCTTTTCGGCGTTACTCACCGCATTGCGTTTTCGGTTCTGCGCCTCCTCGCGCGCGTTCTTGACGGCCGACTCTTTTTCCGCGCGTGCGTCTTCTCGTTCTTGAGTGGCCTTCTCGCGAGTAGCCCGCACGTTGGCACCGGCTGCCTTGATGTTCTTGGATGCTGCCTCGTCAAGTTGAGCCGCACGACGCAGCGCGTCGCTGCGCTCGATCAACTCACTGCCCCTGCGCTCGAATTCCGGGGCGCGCAGCGCGTTTCCGACAGTCACATCAAGCATGCCGAGCGAGCGCTCGAAGAACAGACGCGCGGGTGCGTCCGACTCCATCCGGCCGAAGACCCTCTCGTCGACCAACCGAAGCGGTAGGCGGGCCAGTTGATACTGCATTTTCAAAACTGCGAACGGTAAATCTGTGATGCTCATCGATCATTCCCCTTGTCTGCCTGCTGCCTCAACCGGTCCGCTTCGGCTCGCGCGTGAGCAGATTCCCGCACCGCGTCCTGGTGATCGTCAAGCGCGTCGGCCACCTCCTCGTCCGCAGCACGGACCGCTTCGCGCTCTTCTGCCTTCGCATTCTCGACTCGGCGCGCGGCGTCGCGTTCGGCGTCGGCCTGTTGCTTGGCCAGTTCGAGGTGCGCGGCCTGTTCGGTCGCCCGCTTTTGCGTGGCCTGCTCCGTGCGGATTGCCATTTCTTCCGCCGCCGCCTCGGCGTTCACTGCACTGCGCTGTGCCGCACCTTCGAGCTTGGCCTCCGCGGCCTCCTCGCGCGCCTTTCTGGCCTCAGCGTCGGCAATCGCCTCCACCTTGCTGGCTTCCCTGCGCTTCTGTGCCTCGGTCTGCTGCAGCTGTCCCTCGGCGGTCAACGAATCGTTGCCGGTCACCGCGCCGACAACTTCCTTCGCTTTGCCTTTCACCGCGTCGATCAAGCCTTGACGCGCCTGGCCGGCCTTTCCGGAATCAGTCATCCCCAGTCCCCTCGTTGGTAGCTTGGCGCACGCATTCCACTGATCGGGCACCTCGAAACATGATGCGGCGGACCCACGAGCACCGCCCGGCGCCGATAGGGTCGGAAAACATGAGCGGCGGAGAGCAGCGCGCCGGAGTCGACCTGACCAACCTCGATCAACCGCTGAGCCCGGACGCTGGGGCGACGAAGCGGGATTTGGTCAACTACCTGGACGCGGTGGCCGATCGGATGTTGCCGGGGTTGGTCGATCGGCCGCTGACCGTGATGCGGGTGCTGCGCGGACAGCCACCGTTCATGCAGAAGAACGCGCCCAAGTACACCCCGGCCTGGGTGAAGACCGTGCCGATCTGGGCCGAGGCCTCCAAGCGGGAAGTGCATTACCCGCTCTGCAACGACCGGCGGACGCTGATATGGCTGGCAAACCAGCGCGCCGTCGAATATCACCCGTCGCTGGGGTTGTCCGACAACATCTACCGGCCAACACACTTGGTGCTCGACCTGGATCCGCCCGCCGACAACGACTTTCGCGCGGTGGTGGCGGTCGCCGCCCTTGTGCGTCAAGCGCTCACGGACAGCGGTCTGGCCGGCGCGGTGAAGACCAGTGGCGCAAAGGGCCTGCACATATTCGTGCCGATCGATGACAACGCGCCGGCCAATGACGTGGCGGCGGCCACCCGCGCGCTCGCTGCACGGGCCGAGGCGCTCGATCCTTCCTTGGCCACAACGGCTTTCATCGTCGAGGATCGAGCAGGAAAAGTGTTCGTGGATTCGACTCGCGCCGGCGGAGCGACAATCGTCGCCGCATACAGCCCGCGTCTGCGTGCGGGCACACCGGTGTCGTTTCCACTGAGCTGGGCAGACCTTGACCAGATCACGCCGGCCGATTTCACCATCCACACAGCAGTCGACGCGCTTGCCGGGCGCGACCCTTGGGCCGACATGATGCCGACTCTCCAACGTCTGCCCAGCGATCTCATCGAATACGGACGTACGATTCCCGTCGCGCGGGTGGCAGCCATGCACGAAGGAAAGCGCCGTGCCCGTACCGCGAGGAGGCGTCCGTGACAGTCAGCGAACCGATGACGGTGTCGTCTGTCCTGGACGGGCTTCCGGTCTCTCGATGGCACTGGCGCCTGGTGGTGTTCGTCGGTCTCGGATCGTTCTTCGATCTTTACGAAGTGTTCCTCGGCGGCGTCCTCGCACCGGTGTTGGCCGCCGAGTTCAAATTGGGCACCATCGGAAAGGCGTTGGTGATCGCAGCGGGTTTCGCAGGCATGTTCGTGGGCGCGAACGTGCTCTCGGTGGTCGCCGACCGGCTCGGTCGCCGTCGGGTATTCATCCTCAATCTGCTTGTCTACTCGCTGTTTTCACTGGCGGCCGCGTTCTCACCGAACGTAGAGACATTTCTGGTGCTGCGTTTTCTGGCCGGCATCGGGCTGGGAGCCGAACTCGTGCTCGTTGACACCTATCTGGCCGAGTTCGTCCCAGCGCGAGTCCGTGGCCGGATGACGGCGTGGGCGTACACGATCGGATTTCTTGGCGTGCCGCTGGCAGCGCTGCTGGGCGGCAAGCTCGTCGCACACCACCAGCTGTTCGGCATCGACGGGTGGCGGTGGCTGCTGGTGTTCGGCGGACTCGGCGCGGTCTTTGTGTTGGCCGTCCGCACGATGTTGCCCGAGTCGCCGCGCTGGCTGGTAAGCCGCGGCCGTTACGCAGAGGCGCACGAAGTGGTCGCTTCGGTGGTGGCCAAGGTGGCGCCCGGCACACCGGTGCCCAAACAGGTACCCGCGGACGCGTCCCGTGCCGACGGCGATGCGCGCAGCGTCACCGAGGTGTTAAGGATCGCGTTTCGCGATTACCGCAAGCGAACCGTGATGTTGGTGATCTTCCAAATCCTGCAGACGGTCGCGTATTACGGCTTCGGCACGCTGGCGCCGCTCGTCCTGGTAAGCAAGGGTTTCGAGGTGACCCAGTCGCTGGGCTATGCGGCACTGACTTTCGCCGGCTACCCGCTCGGCTCGCTCCTTTCGATACCCCTGGTGGAACGGTTCGAGCGCAAACACCTGATCATCGTCTCCGCACTCGGAATCGCCCTGTGCGGCATAGTGTTCGCCGCAGCAGACCATGTCGTGGTGATTGTCGTCGCGGGGTTCCTGCTCACCGCCGTGTCGAACATTTTCTCCAATGCGTTCCACATCTATCAGGCGGAGATCTTCCCGACCGCGATTCGCAGTACGGCCAGCGGTGTCTGCTACTCGCTGTCGCGAGCGACCTCGACCGTGATGCCGTTCGTTGCGGTGCCTGCGCTTGCTGCGCTGGGCCCGGTGGCGGTGTTCTCCGGTTCGGCGGCGCTGATCGTCTTGCTGTGCCTCGACGTCGGTCTACTCGGCCCGCGCAGCACCGGACTTCAGCTCGAAGAGGTCCAACAGCTCGGCTGACAGTCGCTCCCGTCTTTGCACTTGCAAGCGTGCCCGCGTGCTAGCTGGGCTAAGCTGTGAGCCGCGCCCCGACCAGCTGAAGGTTTGCTATTGCGCCTGGCAGGCTGACCCTGGAACCAAGGCGGGAGGACCGTGGCACCGAAGGATCGACTGCTGGAGCGCGACTCAGTGCTCGCAGAACTGGATCGCCACCAACAAACAACTGCACGAGGCCGTGGCCGCGTGGTGTTGCTGCGCGGGGAGGCCGGGGTCGGTAAGACCGCGGTGATCACCCGCTTCATCGCCAGGGTCGGTCAGCGGACGCGGGTGCTGCGCGGGTGGTGTGATCCGCTGTCGGCGCCGCGGCCGCTGGGTCCGCTGATCGACATGCTCGCCGATACGTCGGGCGAGTTGCGGGCGGCCGTTGACGCGGGTGACACCGCCGCCATCTATACGGGCCTGGTCGGCATGTTCGGCAACCAACCCGGCGTATGTGTCATCGAGGACGCGCATTGGGCCGACGGCGCCACCCTTGACGTGATGCGCTTCATTTCGCGCCGGATCGACGCGCTGCCGCTCTTGTTCGTGGTGTCCTATCGAGACGACGAGATCGGTGATCAGCACCCACTGGCGATGCTGCTCGGTGACCTCGCCACTTCAGTGGCGGTCAGTCGCATTGGCCTCGATCCGTTGAGCGCGGCGGCGGTAGCTGAGTTGGCCGCAGGCAGTGGCGTGAATGCCGAGGCATTACATCGGCTCACGCGGGGCAACGCCTTTTATGTCACAGAGGTATTGGCCGCGGGCCAGGACGTACTGACGCGAGAAGCCCTGCCCGGCACCGTGTCCGAAGCGGTGCGGGGCAGGTTGGCGAGGCTGTCGGCCGCTGGGCGCGACACCGCGTACGCAACAGCGGTGTGCGGGCCGCGGGCCAGCTTGGAACTGGTGCAGGAGGTATGCCCCACCGCGACAGAGGGACTGGCGGAATGTCTGAACGCCGGGGTTCTGGTGGCCGATGTGGACACGGTCGGCTTCCGCCATGAACTGGCACGGCGAGCTGCGCTGGATCAGATCGCCCCCTACCAACGCCGGCTGTTACACAAGCAAGCCTTGGCAATACTTGCACAGCCACCGAGCAATCCAGATACCTTCGGGGCGTTGGCATTTCATGCCGAGCAAGCTGGTGATCACGATGCGGTCATCGGCTATGCGCCGCTGGCAGCCGAGCATGCCTTCAAACTCGCCGCGAATCGCGAGGCCGCCGATCTCTTCGCCCTGGCACTGCGTTACGCCGACAGGATCGCAACCGAGCAGAAGGTGGTATGGCTCGAGCAACACGCGTTCGCATGCTGGCTGAGCGCGATGGGCGAAGCGGCAGTGGCGTCCTGGCGGGAGGCGATCACCCTGCGCCACGGGTTGGGCGATCGCCTCGGCGAGGGCAGAGATTTGTCGTGGCTATCCCAAATGGTTTACGCGCTGGGCGGCACCCACGAGGCGCTCGAGTCGGGCATGGCCTCCGTTCGGGTGCTCGAAGACGTGGGACCATGTCCAGAGTTGGCCCTATCGCTGGCCATCATGGCTGGCCTGGCGGCCGTCGGTTTCGACCCCGCGAGCGCTGACTATGCCTCGCGCGCAATCACTCTGGGCACTGAGTTTGGTGACCGCGGCGTAGTCCTGCGAGCGCGGTTCTTTGCCGCGCTGGCCCCTGTCCTCGGTCGCGACGCGGGCTGGGATCAGGTGGAGGCGGCATGGCGCGACGCCATGGCCACCGACGGACTCTACGACCAGGCCGGCATGGACGGGGCGCTCATGTCTTGGTATGCCGCCGTCAAACACGACCTCGACCGCGCCGAGGGATACATCACCGAGACCACGGCGTTCTGCGTCGAGCACGACTTGGCCATGTGCCTGGCGATCACTGCAGGCGCCGCGGCGTTGGTGGCGTTGCATCGGGGCGACTGGGAAAAATCACTGGCCTGCGCCGACGACGTGCTGACAAGGCCGGCCTTGCCGACGCAGCGAATACTGCCGTTGATCAGCGTCGCGTTGATCAACGCGCGCCGGGGCAACGAGCCGGTGGCGGCGCTACTGGACGAGGCACTGCGCGCCGCCGACTCCGATGACCTGGCGCGACTCGGTGTGGTCTGGGCAGCCCGCGCCGAAGCGGCCTGGTTGGCCGGCGACGACGATGCCGCGCGGGCCGAAGCGCAGACGGGGCTGGCGGCCGCTACCGAGCATGCCGACCCGTGGCTGGTGGGTCACCTTCGACGCTGGGCCAACCTGGCCGGCGGCACATTCGAGGATGCCCCGGGACGCGACACGATTACGCCGTATCGCCTTGAGCTAAGCGGTGATTGGCAGCAGGCCGCCGCCGAATGGCTGCGCCTCGGCTGCCCGTACGACGCCGCGCTCGCCCAGCTCGGCGGCGACATTCCTGCCGTCGAGGCCGCACTCGAGACTTTCAGGCGCCTCGGTGCGCGCAGTGCCGCCCGCCGCGGTCGCCAACGGCTCGCGCAACTGCGCGGCCGCAATCCGGACTCGCGTCGCAAGAACACAGCCGCGGACCCTTACGGGCTGACTCAACGCGAACGCGACGTGCTCGAACTCGTCGCTGCCGGTCATAGCAACGCAGAGATCGCGACCGCGCTGTTCATCAGCCCGAAGACCGCCAGCAGACACGTCGAATCGATTCTGGCCAAACTCGGCGTCCGCAACCGTACTCAGGCTGCCGCCTTCGCGTCCGAAAAGCCTTCGTCTGCGACCTGACGGTCAAGTGCGGCTGTAGACAGCCGAGTCATCGATGTTGACGCGTGAACGATCAGGCAGGGCAAGGCAACAGAGCACCGTGATGACTGCCGCGACGACGATGTAGATCGAGATCGAGTACGGCGTTCCGGTTTCGTGCAGCAGCCACGTCGCCAGTAACGGGGCCGGCCCGCCCGCGAAGACTGATGCCAATTGGTAGCCGAGACCAGCTCCGCCGTAACGCAAATGCGTCGGGAAGCTCTCGCCGATCAGCGCCGCCTGTGGTCCGTACATCATCGAGTGCACGATCATCGACAACACCACGGCGATGAAGATCTGAACTTGCCCGCCATGCGTCAGGACCATGAAGTAGGGGAAGGCGCCGAGCCCGGCGATCACGGCGCCGGCGAGGTAAACCCGTTTTCGGCCAACCGAATCCGACAGGTGCGAGAAGAACGGAATAGTCGCCAATTCCACGGCCGCACCGACGAGGACCGCGGTCAGAACGAATGTCTTGCTGTAGTGGTGGCGCTGGACGACGTAAGTCAACACGAACGTGGTGAAGAGGTAGAACGGCATCTGCTCGGCGAACCGCAGACCGGCGGAGAGCAGGATTTCGCGCCAGTGCCGCCGGATCACGTCGGCGACGGGCGCGGTCGCGGCTTTCCCCTCCTCGAGCACCTTGCTGAACATCGGTGTTTCGAGGATCTTCAGCCGGATCATCAGGCCCACGGCGACGAGTATCAAGCTGGCCAGGAACGGCACCCGCCACCCCCAGGCGTCGAATGTCTCGTCCGACATCGTCGCGGACAGCAGGGTCATGCCGCCGGTGCCGAGCACCAGCCCGACCGGAACGCCAACCTGCGCGAAACTGCCGAGCAGCCCGCGCCGCTTCTGATCGCCCCACTCCATCGTCAGCAACACCGACCCGCTCCACTCGCCGCCGACCGCGATGCCCTGCAGCACGCGCAGCGTCACGAGCAGCAGTGGTGCAGCAACGCCGATGCTTTCGGTGCCGGGCAGGACACCGATGACTGCCGAGGCGAGACCCATCACCAGCAGCGTGATGATCAGCGTGGTCTTGCGGCCGATCCGGTCACCCCAATGTCCGAAGATCGCCGCGCCGATCGGGCGCGCGGCGAAGCCGACGAAATAGGTCGCGAACGACTGCATCGCGCCGGCGTATGTGCTGGATGCGGGGAAGAACAAATGTGGAAAGACCAGGGCTGCGGCCGTGTTGTAGAGGAAGAAGTCGTACCACTCGATCGTGGTGCCGATCGCGCTCGCCATGGCGGCGCGCCGTACCTGTACCCGCTGCCCGCCCGGGTCAAGTTGTGCCGTGCCGATCCCGTCGTCAGTAGCCATGTGGACCGCCTCCTGTGACCGATGCCGCACCATAGTGTGCGCCGTCGCGACCGGTTTTAAACCCGAAAGGCCCACGACAGTGGCGGCATCGCGCTGAGCCTCCGGCAGGATTCGAACCCGCAAACCGACGAGGTAGAAACTCGCTGCTCTATCCGTTGAGCTACGGAGGCGTGGACTTTGGCGGAAGGCAAAGGAGTCGAACCGTTACCTGAAATGTGAGCGCTTGCATGACAGGCCATTTCAGGCAGCCTCTCCTTGCGGAGATGCGGTCCCCGTACCCGGTTGGGTGGGAGGCGGGGTTGACGCTTCATCGCCGCCTGCCGTCCGCACCGCACCCGAGGTGGTGGTGAGACTGGTCTTCCGGTTGGCTCCACGTCCATTTCCAGTCCGATGGCTGGCGGCCGGCCTACTGCCGGTACCGGTCCCCGATTCCCTATAGGTGCGGTCGCCGAGGCGGGCGAGGTTGATTGCCGCATTAACGTCCCGATCAATCGGCGGGCAACCGTTGCGGCAATGGTAGATACGATCGCGCAGTCGAAGTTTGGCTTTCGCCCCGCAGCACGAACACAACTGAGTTGATGGAAAGTATCGCGGCGCGGCTACCAGGGTCGCGCCGTACCAGCCGCACTTATAATCCAGTTGGGTGCGGATCCGCCCGATCGCAGCATCATTGAGCGCGCGATTCAGGCCGCGTTTTCGCCACCCACCGCGTCGGGTCATGTTCCGGACCGCTAACTGCTCGACCGCTACAACTTTGTGGCGGGTCGCCAGGGCGGTGGTGGCTTGGTGGATCTCGTGAGCGCGGATCGCGGCCACCTTCGTATGGATGCGTCCCACGCGGGCGTTGGCACGCCGCCAGCGTTTGGACGGCTCCCGTTGACTCTTGGTCCCCGAGTCATAAGGACCACAGCGGCGGGCCGTCTGCCGTTGGGCCGCTCGCAGCCGAGATTGCGCTCGGGTCAACGGTTTCGGCGCTGGGATCCGGTCCACCACAGTACCGCCGGCGGTGGCGACCACCAGTAGGTCGTTGACCCCTACGTCGATCCCCACCACGGGATGCGCGGATCGGGGTGCGTGCGCAGGTCGGGACTTGCCTTCAACAATTACCTGAAAGGCACACATCCAGCGGCCTCCAACTAAACTCACCGTGGCCGAAAGGATTCGCGCCGTGCCCTTCTCCAGCCGTCGCGCAAGCTTGCGGGTCGACTCATGGGTGCGGATAGCGCCAAGCCGTGGCAGCGTGATGTGGTGGCAGTCGGGTTCTACGCGGATGGCTCCGGTGGTAAACCGCACCGACCGTGCCGACCGATGCTTGGACTTGACCTTCGGAAAGTTGACTGCGGCGCCGGCCCGCTCCCCGGACCGCGACTTCGACCAGTTCTCCAAGGCGCGGGATAGGCCGTCTAGGCCCGAGTTGTAAGCCTCCTTGCTGTTGGCGGGCCACCACGGCGCCACCTCGTCCTTGCAGGCGTTCCACGTCTTACGTAGCCGTGCCAGCGACCAGCCCTGCGCCGGAGTGAGCTCCTTCTCGGCAATTCCGTAGGATCGTTCGGCGCTGCGCTGATCGAGATTGACCTGTACAAGACTGAGCATGTGATTGAACGCGAACCGCGCCGCGCCGCAATTCGACTCCAGGATGTCGACCTGGGCCAGAGTGGGATCAAGCGCAAACCGATACGCCTGCGCTGACCAGCCCTCGGGAACCTCAAACCGCGCCATCGACCTTTCCTGAAACGAGGAACAACACTCCGACGAACACGTCCCCACACTCGCAGAAGGGTCCGACAAAACTGCGACTGGTCCTATTCGCTCGCGACCGACATATGTGAACACCCCAAAAACGACGAGGAGTCGAACCCTCGGGACGTTGAGCCCGGCACGGTTTTCAAGACCGTTTCGCCGCCACGGCGCTGCCTTCCTCGGTGGAGCCGGATGCAGGACTCGAACCCGCGTGGCCTGTTTACAAGACAGGTGCTCTGGCCTGTTGAGCTAATCCGGCAATAGTGAAACGAGGTACGCCGAGCGGGAATCGAACCCGCGACCGTCACGTTATAAGCGTGCCGCACTTACCATCCGTGTGTCAACGGCGGCTGAAATTTGACCCCTTTTCGACGGTTGAAAATTGACCCCCTTGGTGTTCATTCTTCGGTGGTTGACCCTGGGACGCGCCCGAGGTCACGGTCTTTGATGCGGTAGGAGTCGCCTTTGAGGGCGATGACTTCGGCGTGGTGGACGAGGCGGTCGATCATGGCTGCGGCCACGACGTCGTCGCCGAACACTTCACCCCAGCGGCCGAACGGCTTGTTCGACGTCACGATCAATGACGCTCGCTCGTAACGACTAGAGACGAGTTGGAAGAACAGGTTGGCGGCCTCAGACTCGAACGGGATGTAGCCGACCTCATCGATGACCAGCAGCGGGTAGCGGCCCAGCCGGATCAGCTCCTGTTGCAGTCGCCCGGCGTGATGGGCCTCGGCCAGCCGAGCCACCCATTCAGACGCGGTAGCGAACAGCACCCGGTGCCCGGCCTGGCAGGCCCGGATGGCGATCCCGATGGCCAGATGGGTTTTGCCGGTGCCCGGTGGGCCCAGGAAGACGACGTTGTCCTTAGCGACGACGAAATCCAGCGTTCCGAGGTGTGCGATCAGATCGCGTTTGAGTCCGCGGGCGTGGTCGAAGTCGAACTCCTCCAGCGACTTTCGCGACGGAAACCGCGCCGCGCGGATACGGCCTTCCCCGCCATGTGACTCCCGGGCAGAGACTTCGCGCTGCAGACAGGCCACCAGGAACTCTTCATGGGTCCACGATTCGGCGCGGGCCCGCTCGGCCAGTCGGGTCACCGCCTCGCGCATCGTGGGGGCCTTGAGCGCACGGGTCAAGAAGGTGATCTCAGCGGTCAGGTCGCGGTTGGTCGACGAGGCCGCAGCTGCAGGTGTTCGTGTGGTCTTGGTAGTCATGACACCAACCCGCCCTCGCCGAGGTCGACGCCCAACGCGGTGTCGTAGTCGGCCAGGCAGCGCTGCTCGACGGTCAACTGGTCGGGGTGTTCACGTACCGGCCGCAGAGCGCCGATCCGATTGTGGCGCAGCATGTTCGCCGCCTCACGGTGTTCGGGGTCGGTGATGGTCTGATGCCAGGCCCACACCCGCTCGTGATCGGCGACGGTCTTGCCATCACAAAACACCTTGACCCGATCCAGATCCGCGATGACCTCGATACGTCGGCCGATCACCGCAGGGTGCACCGAGTAGTCGTTGGAGTCCAACCGGATGTAGTGATCGCGTGCCAACCGGGTGGAGTTGCGCCACCCCACCTGCGGAGCCACCGGCGGCAGCGTCAGCATCGCTTGGCGGTCGGCGCCGATGCGATCTGTCGGGGCGCACCCCAACACGCGGCGCTTTCGCGCGTTGACGATCTGCAGCCATTTTCCGAACTGGTAGTTGAAATCCCCAGGGCCGCTGAATGTTCGGCCGGGCAGAAACGACCGCTCGAAGTAGTCGTGGGCTCGTTCGATGATGCCCTTGTGTTCGGGTTCGCGTGGTTTGAGCACCACCACCTTGGTGCCCAGCACACCGCGGAACGCCTGGCAGTCGTGGGTCAGTTCAGAGCGCCCGGACCGCCACCGCCCGATCGCGCCCTCACCGTCCCAGACCAGGGTGCGTGGCACCGCACCCAACGCGTTGATGAGCTGCCACCACCCGGCGAACAGATCCTCGGCCCGCCGTGATGGCAACAGGATCGCCGACAGCCACCGCGAATATCCCAGCACCATCGTCAGCACGGGCAGCTGCATCGGAGTGCGGCTCTGCCCGTAGCCGACCGGCACCTGCGTTGGCGGGAACCACAGGTCGCACTGGGCCACATCGCCGGCGTCATAGGTGGTGCGGCCAGCGGGATCTGGAGGCAGATACGCCGGGCGCAACTCGCGGACCCGTTCGTTAAACACCGTCATCCCACGGGTCCAGCCGACCCGCTCAGCGATCACCGTGGCCGGCATCGTCGGCACCGCTGTGAGCTGGGCGCGGATCGCATCCTCGAAAAAATCCACCGCCGACCCGGCGGGCTTGCGCACATACTTCGGCGGCTCATCGTTGGCCAACGCCGAGCGCACCGTGTTGCGCGAGATCTTCAACATCCTGGCGATCAACTTGATCGGCAACCCCTCCGCTCGATGAAGCCTGCGGATCTCAGCCCAATCCTCCACAGCTAGCAACTCCCTTCTCCTCTCGGCTCGTAAGCCGAGACTCAGACGAAGGGGGTCAAAATTCGGGCGTCGACACGGGGTCAGTTTTCAGACGACGCGGACACCGTGCTCCCGGCGTCGGAGCGCTTGCACCCCTGGAGAGAATCGAACTCCCATATCCAGCTTCGTAAACTGGCGCTCTATCCGTTGAGCTACAGAGGTTTGTGGCTTGAGTGCCCTTGGCAGGACTCGAACCTGCAACCGCCGGCTCCGGAAGCCGGTGCGCTATCCATTGTGCTACAAGGGCTTTGGGGCGATCGGAGGGAGTCGAACCCCCGACTGTGGATTCACAAACCACGATGTTGCCGCTACACCACGATCGCCATGGGACTAGCTTGCGGAGGCGGAGGGATTCGAACCCCCAACCGCGTGTGATGCGGCGGCTCGTTAGCACCGAGCTGCATTACCCTTCTGCCACGCCTCCTCAGACGTTGTGCCAGTGGAGAATAGGGGAGTCGAACCCCTTGCCTCCTGCTTGCAAGGCAGGCGCTCTTCCGATTGAGCTAATTCCCCAAGAGTTGTCCGGGGAGGAATTGAACCTCCGGCCTCCGCTATATCAGAGCGGCACTCTCGACCAACTGAGCTACCGGACATCGGCACCCCGTGCGGGACTCGAACCCGCTTCCCCGCCTTGAAAGGGCGGGAGACTAACCCATATCCGAACGGGGCCTCGCTGCCTCGTCAGGATTCGAACCTGAACTTCCCGGAACCAAAATCCGGTGGGCTACCGATTACCCCACGAGGCAATACCTTTCGTGGCTGACCCGCCAGGATTCGAACCTGAACCGGCTGACTCAGAATCAGCCGTGCTACCGCTTACACCACGGGTCAATGGATAGGTGCGTGCGGAGGGATTCGAACCCCCTGTGCCCGAAGGCTGCTGCTTTACAGGCAACCGCGACTAGCCCTATTCGCCTCACACGCCGGCATCACCAGCTCCCCGAGCAGGAGTCGAACCTACAGTCACGGATTAACAATCCGCTGGTTTACCGGTTAACCGACCGGGGAATCGAGTTGGACACGAGCGGGGGGCATCCAGACCCCTCCTGAAGGCAACGCCACTGGAGCCCACCCGCTCGCGCCTGATCAAACGGGTTCCGCGACAGGCACGACGCGGAACCGATCGCGGTCCTTCGGCTCGAAGGGCTCGCGAATCATGGTCATCCCGGCTTCCTGCGGTGTCCGGTCACCCTTGCGCCCGTTGCAGGGCTGGCATGCGGCCGCCAGGTTGAACCAGGTGTCTCCACCGCCGCGGCAGCGAGGCAAGACGTGGTCGATCGTGTCGGCGCGGCCACCGCAGTAGGTGCAGATGTGCCGGTCACGGCGCAGCACCCCGTCGCGAGTGGCCCGGTTGACCGCTCTGTACGGAATGTGCGCGTACTCGCGCAGTGCCACCGACACCGGCAGTTCGATCACCAGCGACGGGCTGTGTACGTGCACCGCCGGGCTGTACAGGTCGATGACGTACACGGCGCCCCGCAGGATCAGCCGGACCGCCTCCTGCCACGGAATCCGGGACAGCACACGGTAGTCGGCGTTGTAGACCTCAACGGTCAGATCTTGCATCAGAATTGCCATTGCCGCGTACCTCCTTTCCGTGTTTCACTGTCGGCCTAGTAGCGCGGGCAGGATTCGAACCTGCAACGTCCGGGTTATGAGCCCGGCGGACTACCGAATTGTCCTACCGCGCATCGTTCTTCGTGCCCCCGGAGAGAATCGAACTCCCGACAACCTGCTTGTAAGACAGGAGCTCTTCCATTGAGCTACAGGGGCATGCTGGTCGGGATGACACGATTCGAACGTGCAACCTCCTGGACCCAAACCAGGCACGCTAACCAAGTTGCGCCACATCCCGCGTGGCACGGATGGAAGGAGTCGAACCTCCGTACACGGCTTTGGAGACCGCCGCTCTACCAATTGAGCTACATCCGTATCGAGCCGGTGGCGAGCCTCGAACTCGCTACCTTCAGTTTGGAGGACTGCCGTGCAACCAGTTACACCTCACCGGCTTGTGGCTTCGAAAGTCTGGTGCGCCGTGAGGGTTTCGATCCCCCGTCCCCAGATTAAGAATCTGGTGCTATCCCAACTCAGCTAACGGCGCGTGTCGCGTGGGTCGCCCGGGACTCGAACCCGGAATTCAAGGGTAAAAGCCGAGAGTGATACGCGATTTCACCAACGACCCGAAGATGTACGTCCGGCAGGAGTCGAACCTGCACGCCCTTACGCGGGCACCGGAGTCTGAATCCGGCACGTCTCCCGAATTTCGTCACGGACGCTCGTCACCACATCGTGCGCTCGGCAGGACTTGAACCTGCATGCCCGGATAGGGCACCCGGGTTTGAGCCGGGCGCGTCTTCCTGATTTCCGCCACGAGCGCGGATGCCACCACTGTGTAGTTCTCAAAGTTCCAACGGGACACGAGTATTCGCATGTCTCGTCGCTGTGCACACGGTCTCGCCGGGTGCGGTGCTTGAAGAATGGTGCTACTCGAAACAGAAATTGTCGAGGGGTTATTTCAGCGACATCTGTTGTGCTGCAATGAATTTAGGTGCAAAAAGCTACAGGAATGTCAGGCGACGTTCCTGGCTGGGCAAACAGCGATACTGAGATATTTATGAGAATGTTCTTCGGGCCCTTGCTTCCGGCCTGGGCGCACGCCCGCTAAGGGGGCGGAAGGTCGGCTGGACAGCCGGAAGCATCTGGGTTGCCTGGAGCTGCGGCGCTCCTGTGTCATCCAGACGGGGGCTATCGCGCTGATACTTTCCGCGCACGACAAAGCCACCGTGGATGCGGGCATCCCGGTGAGCAAGTCATAGTCGTGCCGGAAAACAGTCATGAAACAAGGGTAACAGCGTCGACAGGCGCTGAACAGCAAATATCTTCCACCGACCGGCAGCGCGCCGGCCGAAATACGTGTCGCACGAATGTGGTTGCGTAGCAATGTGAATACATCGAATGGCGATTTGTCACAGTTCGGCCCGAACGCTCCGGGGTACACCTGGGTGCACGCCGATGACGTCGGGGCCATGCGGCCGTTTCCGGGCATCACCGTCAAACTGCTCTGGGAAGGCGACAACGGAGCCAAAGCCGTCATCACCGAGATCGAACCGGGTGCGGCGTGGGGAAAAGAGGATCACCACAGTCCAGGCCCGGAGGAGGTGTACGTGATATCCGGCGTGCTCAATGACGGAGTAAACGACTACCCGGCCGGCACCTTCCTGCATGCACCGGCGGGCTCATGGCACGTGCCCCAGTCCACGCAGGGGTGTTCGTTGTTCCTGTTCTACCCCGAGGGCTAGGAAACAGCCGCGCTACGAAGACTTCTTCGCGTCCGGGTTGATAGTCAACGTGACGGGCTTGCCGTCGCGCAGCACATCCATCGGAGCGTCCTTGCCGATCGTGAGCTGACGAACCGCAACGGTCAGCTCGTCGAGACTGTTGACCTTGCGGTCGCCGAGCTTGACGATGATGTCCTTCTCCGCGAGGCCGGCGCGCTGGGCGGGACTGTTGGGGTTCACCTTGGTCACCCGGGCACCGCCCGTTCCGCTGTCGTTCACCGACTCCGCCATGATGCCGATCGATGCGTGAGCGATCTTGCCGTCGCGGATCAGCACCTCGATGACGGATTTCACCTCATTCACCGGTATGGCGAACCCCAAGCCGCTGGCACTGTCGGACAGCGACTTGCTGGCGCTGTTGATGCCGATCACCTCGGAGTTCATGTTCACCAGCGGACCGCCAGAGTTGCCGTGGTTGATGGACGCATCGGTCTGCACGGCGTCGATGACGGTCTTGGTGTCGGAGCCCTCACCAGACAGCGGCACCGCCCGATGCACCGCGCTGACGATGCCCTGAGTGTCCGTACTACGCAGGCCCAGCGGTGCACCCGCGGCCATCACCTGGTCGCCGACGCGAATCTTGCTCGAGTCGCCGAGTCGCGCAACGGTCAGCTTGTCGACGTTGTCGACCTTGAGCACCGCCAGGTCGGTCTCGGGATCGCGGCCGACGAGATTGGCCGGAGTTTCTTTGCCGTCGTTGAAGATCACGGTCAACTTGAATTTGTTTGGGCTGGCTGCCGCCTCGGAGATGACGTGGTTGTTGGTCACGACGTACCCGCGCCCGTCGACGACAACCCCTGAGCCCTGTGAACCCTCGGAATCGCTGATGGCTTGTATAGTCACCACCGAATCTGCAACTGCTGCTGCCACTTTCGCCATCTGACCGTCAGGAAGATGGCTGGTGTCGGTGGTGTTGAGCGTCACCTTGGGCGTGGTGAACGCCTCGATGACCTCCGCGGTCTTGCGACCGACCCAGCCGCCGACAAGGCCGATGGCTATCGCGATGACCGCGAGAACCACCAACGCGGGCCGCGACACCCTGCCGCTGAACAAGATGTCGCGCACGCCGAGCTTCTCGTGCGGCACGGTTTGTACTACGGGTGGCGGCGCCGGGGCGGGGGTGGCTTCTGTGTCAGCCGAGTCAGCCAACGACTCTGCGGGCTGACCGCTGTCGTCTCCGTTGGCATCGGCTACCAGCGTCGGGCCGAACGCATCCGCCAGCACCCGCTGGGGCGGCAGGTTGGTCGGCGCGTAGATGCCTTGGTCGCGATGGTGGTCGGCATCCAGAAAGGAGCTGTCGACGCCCTCGGGCCGACCGAAGGCGCGGCGTGTCGAGTCATCGACCGCTGGACGCGAGACAGGACGTGGCGGCAATTCGTCGCCGCTGTGCTGGTCGCGATTGGACACAGGAACACGCTACCGGAGAGGCGGCAAACCTCTGCTCACCGCAGATGAGCAGCGGCTGACCCCACCGTGTCGGGCTGCCTGGTGGGTCCCGGCCTGGCCGTGACAGCCGCCGCGGCGCTCAGGCCGGCCGCAACGAAGCACACGGCCGCGTACCACAGGCTGCCGATCGGATCGCCGTTCGAAGTGACCCCGTCGACAGCACTGAAGTAGGCGGGTAACGCCGTCATCCACAGCAGCGCCATCACTGCGAGATAGACCCAGCTGTAGCGCAGGATGACGGGATTCGCGTACCGCTCGCCGGTGACCGCATCGGTGCGAAGCCTGCGCCATTGCGCGACGAGCACAGGCACGGCGACGGCGGTGATCGCAACGAGTTCTGCGGCGTAGACGACACCCTGCAGTGTGCCGTGTGACAGCGAACCGACGAGCGTCGCGGGCAGCGGCAGAATTGCGGTTCCCACAGAAGCCAGTACGCCGACGACGATGGTGCGCCAGACCAATTGGGGACCGGTGAAGCGCTTACCTTGATCGGCTTGGCGTCCGACGAACAGTTGGACGCAGAGTGCCAGCGACATCGGCCATAGGGCGGCGAACACGACGACGCTGCCCATCGGCACCGAATCGAACATCGGCTGGTTCATCGGGTTGTTGACCGACCACTCCCACCAACGCAGTTGCGGGCCGAGATGATCGAAGATCTCGTAGAAGGCGTGGTGAACGAAGCCCACGCAGACCGCCCCGACGAAAGCGCCGTAGCGACGGAAAACCCCTAGGGTTCTGACGATTTCGAACGCGATGGTCGCCATCATCGGGTAGATCGCGACGATGTAGAGCGGCAGCCGCCCCCACAGGAAGTCGACGGTGAACACGTTGTGCGCGAACATCGTGTCGACGTGCTCAGCGATGCCGAATGCAGCTGGGAAATACAGCGGCGGCTCGATGATGAGCAGGTAGGCGATCGCGCCGAACCACAGCACCAGGTTGGTGGCATCACCATGACGTCGCAGCCGCACGATGGCGTAGACCAACGCCAGTATCGCGCCGGCGATCACCGTTACCTCCAGCACCGGCAGGGTCCAGTTTTCCAGACCGAACGGGTTGCGGAACTCGACGAGGCCGCCGGCTTGTTCGCACGAGAAGCCCAGTGACTTCGCGAGGTGCTCGAATGTGGGCGCACAGAGGTCAGGCATCGACGGCCCTCCTGTCAGTCGCCGTGTACCAGTTCGTCACGTCGTAACCTTCGTCGTAGCGGGTGAACCACTCCTGGGCCAGCGCCGGGATGTTCTCATGTGCCGGATCGTGATTGGGAAGCTGGCTGCGCACGATACCCGTCAACGCGGTGGCCTTTTCGCGTTTCGGCAGGTGTGTGAACGCGTCGATGACGGGGCCATTGTCGTTTAGGTGGACGAACGGGACTCGTTGCAGCAGTGCGTGTTTGCGCCGATGACTGCCGAACATCGACAGTGCGTCGACCTTGCGTTCGGCCAGCGGGATGTGCTTGTTGAAGCCTTCGCATGCCGTCCGCAGGGTGGCCAGGACGTGCCGGAAGATCGCCGGCGCCATCCGCATCCGATACATCTGGTCGCCGACCACGTGGTTGTAGATCATCAGGGCGGAACTTCGATGCTCGACCTCCTCGACGAAGTGCCACAGAAACAACGACGCCACCCGGTCATCACCGGGCGCGAACAGGGTGTCGTCATGGTCGAGCATCAGTTTGAACACCGGAGTGAACGTCGCTTCGAGATCGGCGGTGTAGGCCAACCTCCAGGCCAGCGGCTTGGTCGCCGTCATCCGGTCGAAGGCCCCGTTCACCTCGTCAAGGGTTTCCTTGAGCGCGGGGTAGCTCTTGATCAGGCCGCGCGCATGCCCGCGGTGGGCCATCGAGTGCTGACCTTCCTGCCGCACGAACGCCTCGGCTTCCTCCGCGATCGCCGGATCCGTGATCTGCGACTTGGCCTCGGCGATCATGCTGACGATCATCTTCTCGAAGCCAATGGCCAAGAACGACACCGCATTTGCCATCGACGAGAACGCCGGATTCGCTTCATTCCAGAGGAACGGAACGTGGTGGTCTGCGAACGCAAAGCGCAGCTTGCGGACGATCAGGTCGGTCATCTCGGGGCACTCCATCGTTAACATACATATAGACGTGCTTGTGTATGATTGTGTGGTCGCCTGCGCTTGTCAAGGACGGCGGGGATACTGATGCCCAAGATGGCGCGCAGACGAGGGTGGGGTGGGGATCCACCCGAGAACGACGAAGAGGCCGTCCGGCGCATCATCGGCGCGGCTGTCGACCTTGTCGCAGAAACTGGTTCGGCGATCTCGTTGGCCGACGTCGCAAACGCGCTCGGCGTCATCAGACAGACGGTGTACCGGTACTTCCCGACCGCCGACGCGCTCATGCGTGCGGTCGCCATCGCCTCAGTCGACGACTTCCTCGACCGGCTGGCCGACCAGGTGCGGGGCATCCACGACCCTGCAGATGCGATCACTGAAGGCGCGATCTACACCCTCGACGCGGTTGCCCGATCGCCACAGCTGGGCATCGTGCTGTCGTCCTCTTATCCGCACAGCCACAGCGAAGACATGGCCTCCGAGGTGGCACAGGCGTTTGGAATGCGGATGATCGACAGATTCGACGTCGACTGGAAACAGCATGGCTACGACGAAGCGAGCCTGCGAGAGCTCGTGGAGTTCACGCTGCGAACCATGTTGTCGTTCTTCGTAGCCCCCAACGATCCGGCTCGTTCCCCCGACGAACTCCGCGGTTTCCTTCGTCGGTGGCTCGGCGAGGCGGTGCTCGCTCAGAAGCGCCGACCTACGAAATAAGTCGCTGCTGAGGGGTACGGCACCGGTTTTCGTCGTTAAGTGTTGCGTTCGAGAACGGATTCAATGCAGGATGCACCAGTGACCACATCTGTTCAGGGTCATTCCATGTACGCGGTGGTCGACCCGTCGACCGGCAACGTCGTCAAGGAATACCCCACCGCCACCGACCAGCAGATAGAGCAGGCCCTCGCCGCGGCCAGCACGGCATATCAGGAATGGTCGAAGAACTCGACCCTCGACGAGCGCGCCGCACTGATCCGTCGTGTTGCGGAGCTGCACACCGAACGCAAGGACGAGCTGGCCGCGATCATCCAGCGCGAGATGGGCAAGCCGCTTGACCAGTCTGTCGGCGAGGTGGAATTCAGCGCGGCGATCTATGAGTTCTACGCCGACAACGCCGCGAAGTTCCTTGCCGACGAGCCGATTGACTTGCTCGACGGTGACGGCAGCGCGGTGGTCCGTCGCAGTGCGATCGGCGTGCTGCTGGGCATCATGCCGTGGAACTACCCGTACTACCAGGTTGCCCGGTTCGCCGGCCCAAACCTGGTGCTGGGCAACACGATCGTGCTCAAGCACGCGCCGCAGTGCCCGGAGTCGGCGGCTGCGATCGCGCAGATCTTCGTCGACGCCGGCTATCCCGAAGGTGCGTACGTCAACGTCTACGCCACCAACGAGCAGATTGCCGAGGCGATCGCCGATCCCCGGGTGCAGGGGGTGTCGCTGACAGGCTCTGAGCGAGCGGGCGCGGCCGTCGCCGAGATCGCCGGGCGCAACCTGAAGAAGGTCGTGCTGGAACTCGGCGGTTCGGACCCCTTCATCCTGTTGTCCTCTGATGACATGGACGCCACCGTCGAGGCCGCGGTGGCGGGCCGGTTCGAAAACACCGGGCAGGCTTGTAATGCCGCCAAGCGGTTCATCGTGGCCGGGGACATCTACGACGAGTTCCTTGACAAGTTCACCAAGAGGGTGCTGGCCGCCGCTGACGGCTTGGCCCCGCTGTCGTCGGTCGCTGCGGCGCAGCGTCTCGGCGAACAGGTCGACCGTGCCGTCGCCGACGGCGCCACCCTGGTCGCCGAGGGCGAGCGCAAAGGTGCCTTCTTCCCGCCCGGCGTGCTCACCGGCGTGTCACCTGACTCGGCGTCCTACAAGGAAGAACTATTCGGGCCTGTGGCCACGGTGTACAAGGCGTCCTCGGAGGAGGAAGCGATCGCGCTGGCCAACGACACCCCGTTCGGGCTGGGCTCGTACGTGTTCACCACCGACGCCGATCAAGCCAAGCGTGTCGCCGACAACATCGATGCCGGAATGGTTTTCGTCAATGCCGTCGGCGCCGAGGGGGTCGAGTTGCCATTCGGAGGGATCAAGCGCTCCGGCTTCGGACGCGAGCTGGGCCGCTACGGCATCGACGAGTTCGTCAACAAGAAGCTCATCCGCTTCGGCTGACAGGCCAGATCCGGCGTAGAAACCCTGCGAGTTCGACGCGCCCTCGATCCGCGCATGCACCCGTCTCGCGTCGACTGACCTGCGGCCGAGCGCGTGCCTAAGCCGCGGTCAGCACGCTTCCACCGGCCGGCATAATTCTTCGCGTACGGCAAAAGTCACCCATTCACGTCGTGCTTATCCCAACCGCGGCGCGCAGGCTCTCGACAAAACGTTCCGGTTGTTCCCAGGCGGAGAAGTGCCCACCACGGGCCTGTTCTTCCCAGACCCGAACATCGAAGAAGCGCTCGGCGAATGATTTCGGTGCCGGGACAAGATCGAAAGGGAAGATGCTCACAACGGTCGGCGTCGCGACCTCAGGTACCGGTTCAGTTTCCTCGACATAGGACGAGAAGGACGTCCCAATCGTGCCAGTGACCCAGTATGCGGTGACCCAGGTCAGCAGGTCGTCGCGCGCGAAGACCGATTCGACGTCGCCGCCGCAATCGGTCCACGCCCGCAGCTTCTCCACGATCCAGGCCAATAGTCCCGCCGGGGAATCACCAAGCGCTACCGCCAATGTGTGCGGCTTGGTCGACTGCTGCAGGGCGTACGCACCCTCGGTCATCTGCCATCGCTGACCGGCAGATAGGTAGGCCTGTTCGTCGGGTGTCAGGTCGGAGTGGCCGACGGTAAACAGGTGCGTGTAAGGCACATCAGTGAGGTGCAATGCCGAGACGCTGAGCGGTGCTCGCGCAGCTAGCCGCTCGGCGACGAGGCTTCCAACGTCCCCGCCCGAGATGACGTAGCTCTGATAGCCAAGCTCTGACATCACTGCCTCGACGATGTCGGCCATTGCTCCTGCCGACATGCCGGGTTTGGACAGCGGCGGCGCAAAGGGAAAACCGGGTAGGGCTGGCACGACGACATTGAGATCCCCCAGTAGGGGCAACACCTTCTCATACCGAAGCACCGAGTCCGGCCACCCATGCAGAAGCACCACTGTCGGGGCCGCATTTGACGACTTTTGGTGCAGGACTCGGTAATTGGTCCCCGAGATGTCGACAATCGCCCACGGTAATGACCGAATACGCTCCTCTTGCGCTCGCCAGTCGTATGAATCGGCCCAGTAGGAAATCAACTCCGCCAGGTAGTCGGTGTCGATGCCGCGCTCCCAACCGGTCCCCTCCGGCACTCTGACACGGTTGGTCTCGCGCAAGCGGCGACGCAGATCGTCGAGTACGGGTTGTTCAACTCGAGGCGGCACTGCGGTCAGATCGTCCGTCTTAGTAGTCATTACGTCAGGATCGCAGTCATAGCGGACAGGTTTGGTCCTCAGACGTATCGAGGTGAACATTGGAGATTCATGCGAATGTCCTGCGCTAGCCTGGCGTTCGGCAACGCACGACAGGAGGAACGACAATCGAAACACCGGCCAACTGGACCGAGCAGCAAAACGCCCGCCGGGGAATTATCGGCCTGATTCGCAGGGTCGTTCTGTCGATCAGTTACCGAGATTCCGCCTGGCCCGTCCGCCGACTTCTGATTGCTTACGATCGGGCCCTGTACCGGCTGACCGGAGGACGGTTGTCCAGCGCCGGCTTTTCACGCATTCCGTCGCTGATGTTGATCCTCACGCGGCCCAGTGGAGAAGCCCTGCGGGTGCCGCTGCAGTACCTACCGATTGACGGCAAGGTCTACATCGTCGGTACCAATTGGGGCCGGCCCACCCATCCGCTCTGGTCCGGCCGGTTGTTGAAGAAGCCGGACTGCCGAGTCAACATCAGAGGTCGCGAAGACGCCCGGCGTGCGGCAATGCTCGATGATGTGGAGCGGGCCGCGATCTGGCCGAAGATCGTGCGAATGTCACCCTATTACGATGAATGCGAACGCCGAACGGGCCGGCAACCGCGGGTGTTTCGTCTCGATCGCGTCACCGCGGATGCCGGTGGATGACGGGTTGGACAGCGATCCGATTGGTTTGCCACCACCATGGTGACGTGTCCGTGTCACAGACGCCGCAGATCTCATTCGCGCGGTCGAAGTAGTCGCGTATGCGATCCGCTTCACCGTCTGCCTCCACATACCGCTTCTTTGACCGAACGCGCACATGCGACCAGCCGCTGAGCGGAATTTCATGTAAAGCATACGGACGCAGCGTCTTTGCGGCGCGCTTCACTGTGACCCCCCCGAAGGTCCACGCGACATATGGAAGAACCTCGCGCCAGTAGATCTGACTCACCCGAGTCCGTTCTCGGAGGATGTTGGTGCCGGGCATGACTCCAGGATCGAAGTACACCGACGAGATACCCTGGGGCGCAACCTTATTCAGCGCTAGCGACAGATAAAGCAGGCCCAATTTGCTCCGCGCGTAGGCCTGCGGGCCGTCTTCACTTGGCGCGCACTGCTCATCCAGTGAACACCATTGTGGCGAACGTACGCCTGCGATCCTGTGCCACCATGCCTTGCGGATTACGTTCGAGCCCACGATCAGTATTCGCGCATCAGCGCCGAGATGGGAACTCAACAGCGCCAACAGCGTATGCGTGCCGAAGAGGTTTGTCGCCAGTGTCAGTTCGAGTCCATCGGCGCTGAGCGCTAGGGCGTCCCTCCTCATTGCGCCGGCATTCATCACCACGCTGCTCAACGGCGGAATGACACCACGATCGATGAAACCCGTTATCTCCGCGGCGGCTTCGCGCACGCTGGACAGGTCCGACTGGTCGCAGACGACGAAGTGAGCCCGGTCGGCGATATCCACGTCGCGCAACGCTGCTCTCAGCGCCTCGACGCGCTCGATGTTCCGGGCCAGCAGTACGAAGCTCCAGTCCGTTCGGGCCGCGAACTCGCGTGCCAAACCCAGTCCCAAGCCGGACGTGGCGCCGGTGAGCAGAAGGCTTCGCGTCATCATCGCGTCACCTCTGCCGGTCGGGCGTCAGCGCCAAGGAGCCGAGCGTGTAACCGCGCCAGCGGTTGTGGCGCCCACCAATTCCACCGGCCAAGGAGCACCATGAGCCCCGGCAGCAGCACTGACCTGATGACGATCGCATCCACGAGCACCGCTACGGCCAACCCGAAGCCGAAGATTCGGAGGAAAGCCACCTGCGATGCGATGAGACCAGCGAAAGTGATCGCCATGACCAGCGCGGCCGCGGTGACGATCCGCCCGGTGCTGGCCAGGCCCAGCGCGACGGCCCGCTCGTTGGCGGCATCGGAGCGCTCCGAAGCCAGCCAGAACTCACGGATACGCGCGATGAGGAACACCTCGTAATCCATGGACAGGCCGAAGGCCACGCAGAACATCAACACCGGCAGGCTGGCCTCCAGGGTGCCCACGACGGTGGTGCCAAGGCCGTTGAGATGGCCTTCCTGGAAGATCCACACCATCGCTCCGAAGGTTGCCGTCAGCGATAACACGTTGAGCAACAATGCCTTCAGTGGTATGACGACGCTGCCGCTGAGCAGAAACAGCAACACGAACATCACGCCGGCGATCAGGAAAAGCAGCAGCGGCAACCGCTTGACGATCGATTCCACGCCATCCCGGTTGGATTGCTCGGCGCCGGTGAACAGCACTGTCGTGCCAGCCGGCTCGGCCACCGCACGCAGTCGGTCAAGCACCTCCTTTGAGTCGGCGCTGAAGGGCTCCGCCGTAGTACTGACTGTGAGAAAGGTGCTGCCATCGCGCGTGCCTGCTTCTCCGGGAGGTGCCGCCGGTGTGCCGCGCACGTAGGTGGCACGCGGTGCCGACACCGCAACCACCGCCGGTTCCTGGGACAATCTGGCGGCGTAAGAACCGACGTCAGCGTCATGGGTTTGATCGGCGTGTTCGATCACGATCGAGATGGGTGATCCGGCGTCCTGGGTGAACTCAGTGCGGATCCGATCGCCGACGTGCCGGGCGGGGGCTGACGCCGGCAGTATCCGGTCGTCGGGGAAGCCGAATTTCGCCTGCAGGAAAGGCAAACCGACGACGATCAACGGAATCACCGTCACCGTTGCGGCCATTTTCGGTCGGCGCATCACCGCAAGCGCCCACGCATACCACCGACTGTCGGTGAGGGGGTTGCGGCGTTTGGCCCTGCCGATCCTGCGGGCAGCGACCAGCATGGCCGCCGGTGCGATGATGAGCGCGGCCAACGCTGCAAGGGTCACCACCGAAACCCCGCCGTAGGCAAACGATCTCAGGAAATACATCGGGAAGACGGCCATTGTTGCCAGGCACAGCGCTACCGTGACGGCCGAGAACACCACAGTGCGGCCGGCGGTCCGCATGGTGCGTCGAATCGCGTCGCGGGGATCAGAGCCGTCGGCGAGCTCCTCGCGAAAGCGGCTCACCAGCAGCAGCGAATAGTCAATCGCCAGCGCGAGACCCAGCGCCACGGCGAGGTTGAGAGCGAAGACCGACACTTCCGTGACTTCGGCCAGACCCCTCAGGACGGCCGTCGACCCCACGATCGCGAACCCGCCGACGGCGAGAGGAATCAACGCCGCGAGCACCCCACCGAATACCCACACCAACACCAGAAAGGTAATCGGTAACACGATCGCCTCAGTCAGCGACAGGTCCCGGCGAGTCTGCTCGCTGATTTGTCCGTAGATGGCCCCCGGCCCGCCTGCGGACACTGTGACACCGGAACCACGATCGCCCGCGTAGCGCTCGATCAATTCCGCGGAGTTGGCCATGCCCTCGCTTTCGTCGCCCTCGAGGTAAGCGATCACGAGCGCCGAACGCCCATCTTTGCTGACCAGTCCGGCGGCGACCGGGTCAGGCATCTCCGTCGGCGAGATGACGCGGGCGACCCGCTTGCTGCCCCGAAGCCCGATGACCATCTCGTCTATCACAGCCGCCGGCGCAGGCGCTGCGACCGGCCCGGGCGCTTCCACCAATAGGTTCAGATTCACGAAGCCGCGGTCGAATTCGTTGATCAGAACCCGGTTGGCACGGTTCGACTCCGCATCCGGATCGGTGAAGCCCGCAGCCGACAGCATCGTGCTGACTGGCGCTCCCAACATCCCGGCGACCGCCATGACGAATACGGCCACAGCGAGAATCCGTTTAGGAGAAGCGATTACGCCCCGGGCGATCAGGTCGAGCACCGACAGTCCGCGTTCAGGCCGCCGGAGCCAGAACGTTGAGAACCACCGCCGACCCAAGACCTCCCGCACTGACGATGGCGCCGACGCCCACCCCGCCTCCGCGGCGCTGAAGGGCGTTGACCAGAGTCACGGCGACCCGCGTCCCAGATGCCCCGTAGGGATGGCCGAGCGCGAGTCCGCCTCCGTACACGTTGAGCCGATCCCGGTCGATCGCCAGCGAGCGCTCGTACGCGATTCCGATCGATGCATACGAGTCGTGGAGTTCGAACAGATCGACATCCTTGACCTTCAGGCCCACGCCATCCATTGCGCGCTGTGTCGCAGTGATGGTGGCAGTGGTCGCGCGCTCCGGCTCGGAGCCGACGACCGACCAGCCGATCACCTCCGCCAGCGGTGTCACTCCTTGGCTGGCGGCGAATTCGCGGTCACAGATCATGACCGCGGCGGCGCCGTCGGTAAGTCCGGTCTGATTCGCGACTGTGACGGTGCAGTCACTGCCGATGAAGGAGTCCATGGCGCGCAGCGACTCAGCGGTGGCGTCGCGCCAGGGCAGCTCGTCCTCGGTCACCGTGGCGCCACCGACCTCCACCGGAACCGTCTCGGGCTTCAGGAGCCCGTCGTCCACAGCCGTGGCGGCCAGGGTATGGGCGCGAAGTGCCCACTCGTCGATCTCGTCCCGCGTGAGACCAAACTGTCTCGCCGTACCCTCGCCGAGCGTATGCGCCAGATCCAGCGCCGGCATCTCCCCGATGCCGGGATGCATTGGTGCGACCGCCATGTCAGCGATCCCGGTCTCCAAGAATTTGGGTCCGGCCATCGGTGAGGCCGACGGTGTGTTCAGCCCGCCGGCGATGATGCACTTGCCCATCCCAGATCGAATGGTCGCGACGGCCTGGTGGATCGCGATCATGCCCGACGCACACCACCCGCCGATCGCGAAGCCGGGCGTGTCCAGGGGAAGCCCGAGGTCCAGCGCCGAGTACCTGGCGATGCACCCGCCACCTTGAAGCACCTCGCCCAACATGATGTTGTCGATCGAACTTTTGTCCACGCGCGCTCGGTCGATGACCCCGGAGATGACGGCACCGGCCAGGTCGAACTCCGTGGCCTTCGAAAGCCCTCCGATGAAGGAGCGCGCAAATGGCGTTCGGGCGTAGGAGACGACAACGGGATCTCGCATGAGTCTTCCTCTCTGACGCGACCTTTTCCGCGACGGCGTCTGACTTTGCTACTGGCGAGGGAACGCCCGTCCCACCCGAGCCCGCTCAAAGTCTGACGCGGCCGTAAATACTTGCGAGGCAACAACAACCGGCTGCTACCGGGTTTGCCGGGATAAGGGAACGGTTGTGTTCTAACACGCCTCTCGCAATGTCGTCTACCGTCTGGACGACAAAACTAGAACGTGTTATACATGCCCGATCCGACTTCTGTCTCGGAAGGACCACGCGTGCGATCCTCTGGATACTCGGTCAGTCCGGAGTCGTTGAGTCGCTGGCTTGCCGAGGCAATTCCCGACCAGTCTGGCCGCACATTTCTGATCACCGGAGCCAACGGTGGCTTGGGATCAGCGACCGCCGAGCATCTCGCGCGCCGGGGCGCGGATGTCATCCTCGCGTGCCGGCGGCCCGATCAAGGAGAGGCGGCCGCTCGCCGGATCGGCTCGGCCGCGAAGGTCTTACCGCTTGACTTGTCGGACCTGACGTCGATCGGCAAAGCCGCCGCAATCTGCGACGCGGTCGACGTCGTCGTCGCCGTCGCAGGCGTGTGCTACGTCCCGTGGGGGCTGACGGCCGACGGCTTCGAGCAGCACATCGGGATCAACCACCTCGGACATTTCGCGTTCATCGGTCAAATTCTCGATCGGATCAGCGATCGGGTCGTCGTCGTGACCAGCCGTGCGCACGAGTTCGTCGGCAGACCAGGATTCGGCGAGCTCGTGCCCGATGACCCGCGGTGGCAGACCAGGAAGTACTCCGCGTTCGACGCTTACTGCCAGGCCAAGCTAGCGAATCTGCTCTTCGTCAACGAACTGGAGCGGCGCCTGAAAGCGAACGGTTCGTCGCTGAAAGCCGTGGCGGCACAACCCGGTTGGTGCGACACCGAGGCGGGCATGCATTCCGGGACTAGACGCGGCGACGTGTCTTGGAAGCTCATGTGCCGAGCGATCGGACAGCCCTCCGCAGTGGGTGCACTGTCGATCGCCTACGCGTCGGCCGCCGACACGGTGGAGTCCGGTGCCTACTACGGACCCGGCCGGTTGTTCGGGATGCGCGGAATGCCTGTCCCAGCCCGAGCTGCACGAGCCGCCCGCGATCCAGCGCTGATGAGCGCGATGTGGTCGGCGTCCGAGCGCCATACGGGTGTTCGGTTTCGAGATCTGACTGACGCGTCGCAGCGAGAGGATCGACAGTGAGTACAGGCACCGCGACAGATCTCGGCGCACTGCCCCCGGTACCCGCAGTTCCCTTGACGTACCGGCAGAGAGTCGCCGCGCTCCGCGAGCCCCACACGGGTTGCGAGACGATTCGCGACGCAGGCGGACCGGTGACCGAGGTGTGGATCGGTCCACGCCGGATCGCACCCCCATTCGTCATCGTCACGTCACCACGCGGCGCGCGGGACGTGCTGACCGCCACCTACCCGCTCGTGGATCGGGACTTCCCGTTCATGACCGACCAGCGGTATATCAACGGCGGATCGTTGCTCAATTTCACCCATGCCGAATGGGTGGTGAGACGGCGCGTGCTGCAGCCGGTCTTCACCAAGCAGCGCATCGCCGAGTTCACGACGCAGATGTACGAGGTCGTCACGGACTCCGCGCAGTCGTGGGTAGACGGCGAGGAGATCGACCTCGACAGGGACAGCCGAAGGATCACCATGCGGGTCCTCGGGCGGACCGTCATGGGGTTCGAGCCGGGCGACGAACCCGACGAATTGATCGACCCGCTGCGGCGGTTCAGCAAGTACATCGCCGCTCGGCAGCGCGCACCCGTACGGCTTCCCGGATGGGTGCCCACGCCGGCACGACGTGACGCGGTCGCGTTGAACAAGCGCGCGCACGAGCTGGCGGCGAAGATTTTGCACGACTGCCGTACCGACCCCGACCTGCAGGCTCCGCTGGTTCGGGCGATGATCGAAGCCACCGATCCAGACACCGGGCAGCCCCTGTCCGACGAGGACATCTGCCATGAGTTGGTCGTCTTCCTCGCCTCGGGCCTCGAAACGACGGCGACGACGCTGGCGTATGCGCTGTGGGTGCTCGGACGGCACAAGGACATTCAGGAGCGCGTGGCGGCGGAAGTCCTGTCCGTCGACGAGGAGCAGCTCAGAACCGATCCGCGGGGCAATCTTCCGTACACGGTCAGCGTGTTCCAGGAGTCGCTGCGCCTTGGTGGGCCCACCCCGGGGATTGTGCGCATCGCGCGGGAGGACATGGAGGTCGACGGTCATCGCGTGCGGCGCGGAAGTCTCCTCATGGTGGGTGTCTATGCGCTGCACCGTGATCCGAGCCTTTGGGAGAACCCGCTGGAATTCGACCCTGACCGGTTCAGCGCGGAGCGGTCCCGCGGCCGGGACCGGTGGCAGTTCGTTCCGTTCGGCGCGGGGCCGCGGTCGTGCATCGGGGAGCAGTTCGCGCTGACGGCGGCGACGCTGGAGCTTGCATCCGTGGTGCGGCGCTGGGAACTGACCTCGATCAAGCCGGACTACCCGGTGTCGGCACCGCTGACCATCGTGCCGGCCGGCCCGGTTCCCGCGGTGGTCCGAGCGCGCGCGCACTGACCGATCCGGCCCCGAAGGAGTCATCATGTCGTTGACCGGGACTGTGGCCGGGCTGGCGTTCGACACCTTGACGGTGACCCAGAAGGGCCGCGTTCTGGTGGTGACGTTCGACGATCCGCCCAACCATTTCCTCTCCCTTCGGCTCATCGACGACCTCGACCGCCTCACGCGTGCTGCCGACCGGGATCCGTCGATCGGCGCCGTGATCCTCACCGGGACCGGCGATAAATTCGTATCGCACTCCGAGCCCGAACAGGTCAGCCAATTCTTCGAGATGTCCGCGCCGCCGATCCCCAGCCGTCTCGCGCTGTGGTCCATCAAGGCGAACAACGCCGCAATGCGGCTACCGGCCTTGAGGAAACTCACCGAGATGCGCGGCGGGCAATGGGGTTCCGGGATCGTCTACAGCGCTCTCCTGAAACGCACGATGACGCGGATGAACCGGTCCGGCGTGGTCTACATCGCCGCGATCAACGGTGCCGCATTGGGCGGCGGTTTCGAACTCGCGTTGTTTTGCGACCTGAGGATTGCGGCTGACTCCGACGACGTCCGCATCGGACTCATCGAGATCTTGGCGGGTTTGATACCGGGAGGCGGTGGTAGCCAACGACTTCCCGCTATTCTCGGTATGGCCAGAGCTCTCGAGCACATGTTGGAAGGGCGGCCGCTCAGCGCACGAGAGGCGCTCGACGTCGGTGTCGTACACCGTGTGGTCCCAGCGGACCGTCTTCTCGACGCCGCTCAGGCTACCGCCGAAAGGCTGTCCCGCCGAACGCGCTACGCGGTTTCGGCGCTCAAGCGCGCTGTCTACTTCGGCGGTCATCGGCCGTTATCGGCTGCGCTCGACTTCGAGCTCGCCTGTTTCATCTCAACGGGGAGGGATCCCAATAAGCGTGCGGTCGCTACGGCGTTCCGTGAGGATGTCGACCGGTTGGGCGATAGTCCGTTCGCCGGCGATATCGACGCCTGGGTCGCAGGCACCCGCACTCCGAGCGGCGAAGTTTAGAAGGGCCGTGACCGCAGTTGGACCTGGCGCCCGCCCCATCTCGGCCAGCGTCTCGCTCCTCGGTGCGACGGATCCGTTGAGGAATGACTGGAGTGGTCGCGGTCCATTGATCACGTAGCTGATGATCGCGGGCGGTGAACCGGGACTCGATCAGTGTGCGTCGTCGGTCTTACGCAGCGGATTGGGAACCGGCGACTGCGGGACGCCGCTGAGCTTGCGGAGCGTGGCAATACAGCCGTGAAGTTCTTCGAGGGCCACGCCGGCCGCCTTGGCGCGGAAGAACTCCTGCAGCTGACGCAATGTCTCCCGTTGTACGCGAGCGCCTTTCGAGGTCACCTCGATTCGGGTCACCCGCCGGTCGGTATCAGACCGTTTCCGGCGCAGCAGGCCCGCGGCGACGAGTTCGTCGACATCGGAGGTGATCGTACTTCGCAACACGTTGAGATATTCGTGCAGCAAGCCGGGTCGGTCGAGGCCTGCGTGAACGAGAAAGATGATGCCCAACGCGCGATCCGAGATCGCATACTTGCTCTCCACGGGCTGGGTCAGGGCCGCGATCATGCGTTGGACGTCCATCACGGCCCCGAGGAAGTCGACGATGTCGGCATCGTCGGCAGCCCCAATGGTGTCGGTCACGACGCCACGATACTCGGCCGCATCCTCGGCGAACGGCTTCAAACTGAATAGTTCATTATCTGAAGTATATGCGCTAACCTGATCCCAGGCGAGATTCGCCCACGCGTCGGACGGGACGCGAGAACTGCGCGGAGTGTCGATGAAGGCAACGAATCATGTCGAGAAACCCGCCGACGTCAGTGCCACGCAGTCACGTCGCACTGCGTCCCGGACGGCTATCTGGTGGACGATCGCAGTTGCGCTGCTGGTCTTCATTCTGGTGACTGCGGAGAAGCATGGGCCTGCATCACCGGAGAACCGGAATCCGGATGGCGTGGGCAAGCCGCCTCCGGTGGCGCCGCTGTTAGCCCCCTTCGACTGGGTGATGTGGGGACAGATATTGGGCGCACTGCTCGCCGCGGGCTCGGTCGTCGCGTCGATTCTGGTCTGGAAGCGGCGTCCCGGGCATCCCGTCGTACTGATGGTCCTCGCCTCCAGCACACTGATTTGGTGGGACCCGATCAACAACTGGGCGATCGGCTTGGTGTACAACCCGAATCTCTGGCACTTCCCGCGAGATTGGCCGTGGTTCAACATATCTCCGATAATCGAGCCAATAACGTCATTCATCTATGCCCCCTATGTCCTTCTGCCCTACTTCCTGGCGATGCCGATCCTGCGGGCCATCCAACAGCGCAGTGACCCAAGGGCCTTCGCCCGGCGCCACCCGCTGGCCTCAATATCCGCGCTGACGTTCATCATTGGCATCATTTGGGATGCCGCCCAAGAGATTCTGCTCACTCGCGCCCAGTTCCTCACTTACAGTCATGTCATCGAGTTCGGCTCGATGGATCTGGGCAAGAACAGTCAGTTCCCGCTGATGATGGCCAGCGTGCTCATCACGATGGTGATGATCCCAGCGTCAGTTCTGCTCTATCGCGACGACACCGGACAATCGCAGGCAGAGAAACTCGCCCAGCGATTGCGCCTGCATGCCCGGCGTCCCAAGTTGGCCACCTTCCTCGTGATGGCAGTTGTCTTGAATATCGCGATGATCAGTTTCAGCTCAACGTTCTGGCTGGTGCGTGCGACGGGCGCGGCGTCCGCCGTCGCCTGCCCCTGGCCGTACCCGGAGGCAAAGACCTGGGATCCGCGCGGCTACTACCAATCCCAGGGCGCCCCAGGACCATTCACTGCCGGCAACGCCAGTTCGTGGCAGATTGCGCAGCCCGAAGGCCGGCCAACAGACATCGTCGTGGAGTCCGACCGCTGCAATTCCCAGTGACGTTCTGACCGAACATCAACCGCCGATGATCAGTTCTGCGGCCCGCTCGCCGATCATCATCGACGCGGCATTCGTATTGCCGCCCACGATGCTCGGCATGATCGACGCGTCCGCCACCCGTAGTCCCTCCACGCCCCATACCCGCAGCGCGGGATCCACGACCGCACGTTCATCGGTACCCATCCGGCACGTCCCGACGGGGTGATACACGCCAGAAGCATTGCGGCGCACGTATTCTGCGACGTCGGCTCCGACCTCATCCGCACCCGGCAGCACCTCCTGACCGACCTCCGGCGCGACCTCCGGGTGTGCCACCGTTTCTCTGACGAGTTCCATCCCGGCCACCAGCGTCGCCAGATCCGCGGGTTCGGCCAAATAATTGGGGTCTATCAGAGGAGCATCAAACGGATCTGTCGAGGCCAGACGCAGGGTGCCACGGCTCTCCGGATAGATCATCGTCGGCATCAGCGTCAACGACAGCGACAAATCGGGAGGCAGGTGCAGGCCCGGCTCGTCCTGATTCTCGGGATAGCCCATGGGCAGGATGAACATCTGCAAGTCCGGAACATCGATGCCCGTGCGGATTCCGCTGTCCACGAATGCCACACCCTCAAACAGGGTGTGCGCCAAAAAGGTCGATCGTGGACGAACGGTTTCGCGGACCGCCGCCCGGGCGAAACTCAGCGGTGAGGCACTGCGCCCGCCGCGTGCCTGGTACGACATCGGCACAAACAAATGGTCGTGCAAATTGTCACCCACCGGCAGGTCGGCTACCACCCTGATCCCATGCTCACGCAAGTGGGCCGCATGCCCGATACCGGACAGCATCAGAAGTCGCGGCGTACCAAGCGATCCCGCGCTGATGACCACCTCGCGATCCGCGTGCGCAGGACCGACCGGTCGCCTGCTGCGGCCTGCAACCATCTCCACACCCACGGCGCGGCCGTTCTCCACCACGATGCGGGTCGCGGTCACGCCGGTGAGCACCCGCAGATTCGGCGGCGCGTCCCACAGGTATCCGCGATCGGTGCCGACTCTGCGGCCTGCGCAGGCGCTCTGCTGTATCGGCGCTACGCCAGCCTGCTGCGCACCGTTGTAGTCGTGATTCATCCCAACCCCAGCGGTCGCCGCGAGCGCGGCCATGCAGCTTTCGGTGACACTCGCCAGACCGGTGGCCCGCTCCACGGCAATCGGGCCGTCGCCACCGCGCAGATCGCTAGGACCGTCCTCGAAACTCTCGAGCCGCCGGAAGGCCGGCAAAACCTCGGAAAAACCCCAGCCTTTCGCTCCATCGGCGGCCCACGCGTCGTAGTTCTGCCGATTCCCCCGTACGAACGCCATACCGTTGATCACGCTGCCGCCGCCGAGTATCCGCCCGTGAGACTGGGGAAGCCTGCGGCCGTTCATATTTTGTTGCGGCACACTGTAAGCGGGCCAAGTGACCAGTCGTTGCAAGGCCGTGATCGCATGGATGGCGCCACTCATGCCAGGGACCGTGACCAGTGGGCCTCGCCGCTGGCGCCCCGACTCGATCAGGGTGACCGCGGCGCCGGTATCGGCGAGCCGCCGCGCAACGATCGCACCGGCGCTACCCGACCCCACCACGACGTAGTCCGCCCGCTCCGGTCCAGCCGGATCCAGCCGTGCGCGTTTCATTCCGAGACCTCCGTCGACGGGGTAGCATTTACTTCATAATCTGAAGTACTGTAGCTTGCGGAACGCCGATTGAGGCACTCAACGTGGCCGAACACACGTTGCCCTTCGGCGGCGGTTACCTCACTGAACAAGACCGGACGGAGTCCGACGTGAACGACGAGATGGCGCCGCGTGAGGCCGTACTCGTGCGACCGGATCACCGGCGCTCACTGGCCGGTCTATTGACAGTCGCGGCGATTGTGGGAGTTGTCGCGTTGTGTGTCAGCCTGTTCCGAGGAGATTTCGATCAGGGGCTGTCAGTGACAGTGATTTCTCCGCGAGCCGGACTCGTTCTCAACGCCGACGCAAAGGTCAAGCTGCATGGTGTCCAAATCGGGCACGTGACCGCCATCGACGCCCGCCCTGACGGACAAGCCGCTATCGAACTGACTCTCGACGAATCTCAGGTCGACCTTGTCCCGGCGAACGTGCAAGTCGAAATCGCCTCACCTACGGCGTTCGGCGCGAAGTCCGTCGAGCTGCTCGACCCCGAATACCCTTCAGCACAGCGTATCTCGGTCGGCCAAGTCATCCAGGCACGCCATGTCATGGTCGAAATCAACACGTTGTTTCAGCAACTCACCTCACTGCTGGACAAAGTTGCGCCAGATCAACTCAACGAAACGCTGACAGCCCTCGGCACCGTCTTCAGTGGACGCGGCCACCAGATCGGCACGACGATCGACCAATTTGATGCGCTCTTGGCCACCGTCGAACCAGCGCTGCCGGCTCTGAGTAGCGAGTTAGCAGCTGCTCCTAAGGTTTTCAACACCTACGCCGATGCAGCGCCCGATCTGGTCGCCACAATTGACAACAGCACGCGCATCAGCCAGACGATTGTCGACGAGCAGCACAATCTCGACGCGTTCCTGCTCAGCGCCATTGGGTTGGCGCAAGCCGGCACCCCGCTTCTCACCGAGAATCGACAACCGCTCGCTGACGTCCTCCACCTCTTGGTGCCGACCACTGACCTGACCAACGAATACAACCCGGCGCTGAACTGCCAGATCACCGGCATGGCATACATCGCCAAGTGGCCGCCCTTGCGCGTCCCCGGCGCGGAGGTCATCGCCGGTCTCACAGCAGGGCAGGAACGCTATCGCTATCCCGGTGACCTGCCTAAGGTGGGAGCCAAAGGCGGGCCCCACTGTGAAGACCTGCCCGTGCCATTCCTGAGTCACCCCCGCTGGGTGGTCGCCGACACCGGCAGCAACCCATGGAAGTACGGCAACCAAAACCTCGTGCTCAACAGCGACGGCCTCAAACAATGGCTATTCGGGCCGATCGACGGTCCACCACGCAACACCGCCCAGATCGGTCAACCAGGATGATGCGCATCGGCGCGACTGCCGTCAAATTCGGCGTCTTCGCCGTCATCATGGCGGTGCTGACCGGTGGCATGTTCTTGATCTTCGGTCAATACCAAACCGGCTCCAAGACAACGTATTCGGCGATCTTCGCCGATGCATCGAGCCTGCACGAGGGCGATTCCGTCCGGATGGCGGGCATCCGGATCGGCACAGTCGACAGGGTTTCCCTGCGCGATGACACGAAGGTCGAGGTGGGCTTCGACGCTGACCGCGACATCGTGCTCTCAGTCGGAACCCGTGCCGTGGTGCGCTATCTCAACTTGGTCGGTGACCGCTACCTTGAGCTTGTTGACAGTCCTGGATCCACTGGCGTGCTCTCCGCCGGCGCTCAGATCCCCCTCGAACGCACCGCAGGCGCACTGGATCTCGACCTGCTGCTGGGAGGGCTCAAACCAGTCATCCAAGGTCTCAATCCCGAGGATGTCAACGCATTGACTTCGTCGTTGATCGCGGTCTTCCAGGATCAGGGCGACACGATGGAATCGCTGATGTCCAAAAGCGCGTCGTTCACGAATACGTTGGCCGACAACAGCGCAACGGTCCAGGCCGTCATCGACAACCTCAGAACCACCCTCGCCACACTGTCAAAAGACAGTGACCAGTTCTCCACAACGATCGACCGCCTGCAACGATTGGCCGAGGGCTTGTCGAAGGACCGCGATCCGATCGGGACAGCCATCGAGTCGCTCAACAGCGGGACCGCTTCACTGGCCGATCTACTCACTGCGGCACGGCCTCCCCTGGCGGGCACAGTCGACCAGCTGAGCCGCTTGGCACCGCTGCTCGACCAAGACAAGGGACGCTTGGAAACCGCGCTACGAATGGCGCCCGACAACTACAACAAGCTGATCCGAACCGGGGCCTACGGCAGCTTCGTGAACTATTACCTCTGTGGGGTGGCCTTCCGAGTCAGCGATCTGCAAGGCCGTACCGCCGTCTTCCCGATGCTCAAACAAGAAGCAGGAAGGTGCGGTGAGCCCTGATGCTGAAATACCGTGGGCCGCGCCTCATCCGGGCAGGATTCGTCGGTCTGGTTCTCATTACACTCGTCATCGCGATCGGCCTGCAACCCGAACGGCTGTGGTCATTGGCGACGCAGGTCACCTATAGAGCCCTGTTCGCCGAAGCCGGCGGGCTCGCCGCCGGCAACAAGGTGAAACTGTCCGGGGTCGACGTCGGGACGGTGACCACGGTGACCCTGCAAGGTCTGCAACCGCTGGTCACCTTCAAAGTCGACGCGACAGTACGACTGGCGTCCGACACCTCGGCGCACATCCGCACGGGCAGCCTGCTCGGTGAGAGAGTGTTGGTACTCGAATCAGCGGGTGACGCACAGCTACACCCCTTCGACGTGATCCCGGTCTCCCGGACATCCTCGCCGTACTCGCTGACCGACGCCGTCGGCGACTTGACCAACAACGCCGCGGCGACGGACACCGCCACGCTGAACCAGTCGCTGGACACCTTGGCAGCCACCATCGACCAGATCGCTCCTACGCTAGGGCCCACCTTCGACGGATTCACCCGGCTCTCGAAATCACTGAACAGCCGCAACGAGACGCTCAGGCAGCTTCTGTCGTCGGCCTCGGACATCACCGAGGTTTTGGCCGGTCGGAGCCAGCAGCTCAACCAACTGATACTGAATGCGAACGACCTGGTCGATGTCCTCGTCGCACGTCGTCAGGCAATCATCGACCTGTTGGCCAATACAACGACTGTGGCCCAGCAACTCTCGGGCCTCATTCATGACAACGAGCAGAAGCTGGCTCCAACCCTGGACAAGCTCAATTCGGTGACCGCAATGCTCGAACGCAGCCGCGACAACATCGCCAAGATGCTCCCCGCACTTGCGAAGTTCCAGATAACCCTTGGAGAAACCGTTGCGAACGGTTTCTACTACAACGCCTACGTCCCCGACCTGCTGCCCGGCAACATCCTGCAACCGTTCCTTGACTACGCATTCGGCTTCCGGCGTGGAAACGGAAACCGCCGACCTCCCGACAACGCTGGTCCACGCGCCGAATTCCCGTTGCCCCGCAATGGCATTCCGGAGCCGCCACGATGACCAGGCCCCGGATTCGGTTGGCCGCCGCTGTCATGCTGCTCGCGCTGATCGCGGGCGCTTCGACGTGGCTCATCAACGCGACCGCTTTCGCACCCAAGACCGTCACGGCGTATTTCACCAACACCACCGCGATCTATCCCGGCGACGAGGTGCGGGTGTCGGGAGTCAAGGTCGGCACCATCACCGCTATCGAGCCCCGCGGCACTGCATCGAAGGTGACGATGCGCATCGACCGCAGGGTCCCGGTCCCAGAGAACGCCGACGCCGTACTTGTGGCACCGAACCTGGTGGCAGCGCGCTACATTCAGCTCGTTGCTCCGAGCAATCCCAGCCCCGCGATCATCGCCGACGGCGCGCAGATACCGCTCGATCGTACTGCGGTGCCCGTCGAATGGGATGAAGTCAAACAGCAACTCATGCGCCTGGCCACCGACCTCGGACCGCACAACGCAGAGACCAATACTGCAGCGGCGCGTTTCATCAACAGCGCGGCCGGCGCTATGAACGGCAACGGCGACAAACTGCGGCAGACACTGGCCGAGCTCTCAGGAGTGGGACGCATTCTCGCCGACGGCAGCGGCGACATCATCAGCACACTGAGAAACCTGCAATCCTTCGTCAGCGCCCTCAAGGACAGCAACGTTGCGATCGTCCAGTTTCAGGATCGTTTCGCGACGTTGACCAGTGTGCTCAACAACAGCCGATCAGAGTTGGACGCCGCGCTGACCAACCTCGCCACGGTCGTCGGCGAGATTCAAGACTTCATCGCGGGAACCCGCGACAAAACCAGCGAACAACTGCAGCGACTGGCCAATGTCACCCATACCCTCGTAGAGCACCGCAAAGACGTCGAAGAGGTGCTCCACGTCGCACCGCATGCGGTGGCCAACACCGTCAACATGTTCGACCCGCAGATGGGTTCGGGGGCAGGCTCTTTCGTCCTGACCAACTTCTCCAACCCGATCCAGTTCATCTGTTCCTCGATAGGCGTCGTCGCGAACGTGACCGCATCCGAGACAGCCAAACTGTGCGCCCAGTATCTGGGGCCGGCGCTCGACGCTGTCAATTTCAATATGATTCCTGTCCCCTTCAACCCGTTCCTGGCCAAAACGCCGCCTCCCGAAGACCTGATCTACACCGAGCCGAACCTGATGCCCGGCGCACGTGGACCAGGCCTGCCCGACATGCTGCTGCCGGCCGAGCAACCGCCAGCGACAGGGACGCCACCACCATGACCACACCCAGAAGACTGCGCCAACTCATGAGCGTCGGCTGCAGTCTCATGCTGACCGCAACCGCTGGATGCGCGTTCCAGGGGGTCAACTCGTTGCCGCTGCCCGGCGCGGTCGGACGTGGATCGGACGCACACTCGTACCACGTCGAGATCGCCAATGTCGGTACGCTTGAGGCCAATTCACCGGTCATGATCGACGACGTCGTTGTGGGCAGCGTCGCCAAAATGAGAGTCAAAGCGGGCCACGCCGATGTGGAGGTGTCGGTACGCCCCGACGTTTCGGTGCCCGCCAACGCGATCGCGACCATCGGTCAGACCAGTCTGCTCGGCTCCAGTCACCTGGCCTTGGATCCGCCGCTCGGACGGCGCCCGACCGGTAGCCTGCCGGCCGGCGCAACGCTGGCGCTGCGGCAATCATCGACGTACCCCTCTACCGAACAGACGCTGGCGTCAGTGTCGGCGCTCGTCAACTCCGGTGGTCTCGGCCAGATCGGCGACATCATCCACAACATGAATTCCGCGTTGTCCGGACACGAACCGCAACTGCGGGACCTCCTGGGACAGCTGAACCGATTCGTCGAGACCTTCGATACGCAGCGCGACGATTTGATCGAGGCGATGCGAGCGCTCGATCGCCTCACTGGGACGTTCGGCGCCCAACGCGACGTGCTGACGCGGGCGCTGCACACCATCCCCGGCGCACTGGACGTTCTCATACAGCAGCGGCCCACGTTCACCACCGCCGTGCGCGAACTCGGGGCTTTCGCCGACACGGCGACCCAGGTGGTCAATGCCACCCAAACCGATCTCGTCACCAACCTGCACAACCTCGAACCGACGATATGCAGCCTGGCCAACGTCGGGCCGGATCTTGACAGGGGCTTGGCGCTCGCGTCCAGCTACCCGCTGACCCAGGACTTCGTCGACCGCGCCGTACGCGGTGACTACATCAACTTGTTCGCCACCCTCGATCTGACAGTCAACCGCCTCAAGAGCGGGATGCTCCTCGGAACCCGTTGGGGCCAAGAGGGATTGACACTTGTGCCGGCACCGGGCGATCCCGGCTACAACGCGTACTACACCAACAACCCCCTGGGGGTCGGTACCAACCCGCCGCCAAATCCCACGGCCATGCCCGATGGCGCGCAACCTGATCCGCCGCTTCCGCCCGGCACGCCGCGACCGGCTCCTGGGGCCACAGGGCCCATGGAGGGCTGCTGATGCTCACCCGATTCGTGCGCAATCAGCTGATCATCTTCACCACTGTGTCGGTGATCGGCATCGCGGTGATGGTCACCGCCTACCTGCAGGTGCCCACGCTGTTGGGAATCGGGCGAATCACCGTGACCTTGGATCTGCCCGCCGCCGGCGGTCTATACCGTTTCAGCAACGTCACCTATCGCGGCAGCCAGGTCGGCAAGGTGGTGGCGATCGAACCCACTACTCAGGGCGCCAGAGCGACTCTCTCGCTGGTGAGCACTCCGCACATACCTGCAGACCTGCAAGCACAGGTCCGCAGCGTCTCGGCGATCGGCGAGCAGTACGTCGAGTTACGCCCACGCACCGACTCCGGACCCTACCTACAGGACGGCTCGGTGATCCCGGTGCGAGACAGCACCATTCCGCAGCAGGTCGGCCCGATGCTCGATCAGCTCAGCGCCCTGCTCGGCAGCATCCCGAAAGACTCGCTGGCTCAGCTTCTGGACCAGTCCTCACAGGGCCTCGGCGGCGCCGGCTACGACTTCGGATCCCTCTTCGATTCCTCGTCTCGAGTCGTCGGTGATCTCAGTTCGTCCGCCGAGCAGACCCGTCAGCTTATCGAAGACAGTGAGCCGCTTCTGGATTCGCAAGTGCAGACAGCGGATGCGATCCGCTTGTGGGCGCACAGCCTTGCCGGTGTCACCACACAGCTCACCACGAACGATCCCGACATTCGAGGGCTGCTGCAAAGAGGGCCAGCCTCATTCGGTGAGGTAACTCGGCTCTTCGATCAAGTCAAGCCGACATTGCCCGTTCTGCTGGCGAATCTCACCTCGATCGGGCAGGTTGGGGTGACTTATCATGCGTCGCTCGAGCAGCTGCTGGTGCTGCTGCCGCCGCTGACCGCGATGTTCATCGGTGCTGGCCCACATAATAATTACGTCGGCCAGGGCCTCGGCGACTTCCGGCTCACGCAGGGAGACCCGCCACCCTGCACCGTCGGGTATCTGCCTCCGAACCAATGGAGGTCACCTGCGGACACCAGCCCCGTCGATACTCCCGACGGCTTGTATTGCAAACTGCCACAGGACTCGCCGATAGCTGTCCGGGGCGCCCGCAATTACCCGTGTATGGAGCATCCCGGCAAGCGCGCGCCGACTGTCGAGGAGTGCGACAGCGACAAACCGTTCGAGCCGTTGGCTCAACGGGAGCATGCGCTCGGGCCGTATCCGATTGATCCGAACTTGATCAGCCAAGGTGTTCCACCGGACTCCCGGGTGGACGCCAACGACCGCCTCCACGCACCGCAGGAGGGCACACCCCCGCCCCCGCCAGTGGACGTGCCGCTCGATCCTCCCGTCGTTGCGCCGCAGGGCTATTCCGGACAGAGCGGATCCGACCGCGACGCACCGGTTGCGTTCGCGCGGTACGACCCCGGCACCGGTAAATACATGGCGCCCGACGGTCGGGTCTACGAGCAGCGCGACCTCGTTCTTACAGGGCACCCGCATACATGGGAGGACATCCTCCTGCCGGAATGAGAATCGCCGCCCGAACTCAAGGAGAACGCCATGCTTCTGCCACGCGCAGCAGCGCTGACAGCTTTGGCAGCCACCGCGACGTTCAGCCTCGCCACGGCCGGGGTCAGCCACGCCGCGTCGTGCGACCGGCCCATCAACGGCACCTACACAGCCACCTCTGACGGGCAATGGGCGAAGACCCGCGAGGTGTACCACGACGAGGCTTCGGTCGTAACGACATGGACCGTCACTTCTGACTGCGACGACGTCATGCACTGCGACGGCACAGTCATTAGCCAGCAGGGCTGGACTGAAGATCTGCGCTGCCGAGCCGGTCAGTGGTACACCAGCCGTCGCGTCGACGATTGGCAGCCGTGTCCGGACGGCAGCACCACGCCGGGCGACCAGTCGTTCCGCTTCTGGCGCATCTCCGGTGACCCCGAAACCTTCGCCGGCTACGACCGCACCATCGCTCCCAGTGGTGGCTGCGGAGTCAACCTCTGGCTCACTGTCGAGATGCCGTTCCGACTCACCGCGACTGTATGAGCGCTGGGTGCACATACAAACGCGCGCGGTCGGTGAGTTCGTGGCTCGCGGAACACCCCGCTGACCATTAGCCGAGAAGACCTGGGGGGAACAACGAGCTCGACACGGACGTCAGCCGTGCATTAGAAGTTCTAATGCACACTGGCAATCGTTAGCGATGGCGGCGGGTTAGGTTCGACGCCGCCGAGCGCACTGCGGCGCTGACCTTCTCGACTATCGGGCTATCGAGCTTCCAGCACTGCCAATACAGCGGCACGTCCAGATACGTCTCGCTGATCCGCACGAACGCGCCGTCTGCCAAGCGTGGTGTAGCCAGGCTGTCCGGGAACATCCCCCATCCCAATCCTGCGTGCACCGCGGCCCCGAACCCTTCCGCCGTCGGCACGAAATGCTCCGGCCTCCTGATGTCCCGACGAAAGACCTTGCGCACCAACATGTCCTGCAGGGCATCATCGCGGTTCCACGCCAACGACGGCGCGGCCGCCGCCGCATGCGCTGTGAAACCATCCGGAAAGTAGCGCTTCGCGTAGGCCGGGCTGGCTACCGGCACATAGCGCATCACGCCCAGCGGCTGCACCCGGCAACCCGAGACCGGATGGCGCTCGGTGGTCACGGCCCCCATCACCACACCTTCGCGTAGCAGCCGCGTCGAGTGATCCTGGTCCTCAATGCGGATATCGAGAATCACGTCGTCCAGCGCGGCGAAAACGCCGGTAAACCACGTCGACATCGAATCGGCGTTGACCGCCAACGCAATTCGCGCGGCCAGCCCATCACCGGCGCCCATCTCCGCCAGCGCCTCGGCCTCCAACAACGCCCTCTGCGCGGCCAGGCGCAACAGCGGCACACCGGCAACCGTTGCCGCACATGGTTTTTCCCGCACCACCAGCACCTGGCCAACCCGCTGCTCGAGCGCCTTGATCCGCTGACTCACCGCCGATGGCGTCACATGCAACCGCTCCGCCGCCGCGTCGAAGCTGCCGAGTTCGATCACCGCGGCGAACGCAGCGAGCTGCTGAGCATCCAGCGTCATATTAGTGATTCTAATATAGGTGAAGAATCATTAGCTGTACTGATTCGTTCAGCTCTCCTACCGTCGGTTCCATGAGCTCGCCCCTGATCGTCGGCTTCATCGCCTCGTTCACGTTGATCGCCGCCATCGGCGCACAGAACGCCTTCGTGCTGCGCCAGGGCATCCGGCGCGAGCACGTCCTGCCTGTCGTCGCGCTCTGCACGGTCTCCGACATCGTGCTGATCGCGGCGGGCATCGCCGGCGTCGGCACACTCATCAGCGCCCATCCCAGTGCCTTGACCATCGTCAAGTTCGGCGGATTCCTCTTCCTCGTCGGCTACGGATTGTTGGCCGCGCGCCGCGCGTGGCGTCCGTCATCGCTGACGCCGTCGGAATCCGCACCGGCTCGTCTGCTCGATGTGCTGCTCACGTGCGCCGCGATGACGTTCCTCAATCCACACGTCTACCTCGACACGGTGGTGCTGCTCGGCGCACTGGCCAACGAGCACCGTGACGGGCGCTGGCTCTTCGGAGTGGGCGCGGTAACCGCCAGCGCAGTGTGGTTTTTCAGCCTCGGATTGGGCGCGCGCCGACTGGCCGGACTCTTCGCCAAACCGATGACATGGCGCATCCTCGACGGCTTGATCGCGGGAATGATGATTGCACTCGGAGTGTCATTGGTCTTGTCCTAGGCCTTTGACATCGACACAATGGCCCCATGGGGGTCAGTGATCAGATTCTTGGTCTGCGCGATCGTAAGAAGATAAAGACTCGCGATGCCATCCGCCGAGAGGCCATGCGGCTTATCGAGGAAAACGGCTACGCCAACACCACCGTCGAGCAGATCGCGGAGGCGGCAGAGGTGTCGCCAAGCACCTTCTTCCGGTACTTCCCGTCCAAGGAAATGGTGTTGATGGCCAACGACCTGGACCAGGTCACCATCGGGGCGCTGGGCAAGCAGCCCGCTGATATGCCGTCTCTGCAGGCATTTCGGCGCGCTCTAGAGATCACCATGGCCACTCTTTCCGAGGATGAGTGGCGGTTTGAGCGAGCCCGCTTGCGGATGGTGCTGACCATTCCCGAACTCAAGGCTGCCCAGTTCGACGCATACCGCGAAACGGTCGCGGCCCTCACCGACGCCGACTGCCGTCGAACCGGCCGCCAGCCCGACGACTTCGAGGTGCGGGTGTTCGTCGGTGCACTCGCAGGCGGTTTGATGGCTGTCCTCGACCGCGCTTCCGGCTTGCCGGAGCGGATGTACCGTGCGCTGGATTTCATGGAAGCCGGCATGCCCTTGCGGTCGCGCGACGGCGAATCCTGATCGAGTCGATTCATTTGTCACTAATTGACGCTTCTGTAACGGTAGATTCTGCAGCAAAGCCGTGAAACGGGGGTCGTCGTCATGCACACAGCCGTGCGTCCGTGGGTTACTGCCGGAATCGCCTTGGTTGGCGCCAGCGTCATCGCGGTCACGCCTATCGCACCGCCTCCTCCAGCAATTGCTCCACAACTGCACATACCCGAAGTGCACATGCCGGCGGCGCAACTGTCGGCGTCGATTGCGGACATCTTCACGTTCCCCGCGCTACGACAGTTCGTGCTGAATCGCATCGACGATATCGCCACCCTTGGGATCGGATTCGCAGGCTCTGCAGCAGGATTGGGCCATTCCATTGCCGTGCTGCCCTCGACGTTGGTAACCGTCACCCAACAGGTGCTCACCGGTGACCTGCTCGGTGCACTCACCACCGTCGAAACCTACTTGGTGGGAAGCATTGTCGCCGTCGGCGGACCAACTCTGGCGGCGATCATCGAACGGCGCCAGCGCTATCTCGCGGTGAGGGAGGCGTTGCAACTGGCGATACCCCAGGCCATCGTCGATGCCGTCGGTGGATTCGGCGGCGGCGCCGACACAGTGGTGCGAGCGTTCATTGTCGCGGGCCAGAACCTGGTCGACGCGGTGCTGTCGTTCAGCCCTGGCGCCATCGTATCCGCGATCGTTGACGGCACCACGTTGGTGCTCGGGTCATTCGCCGAGGGCGGTCAGCAAGTTGTCGACGGCATCGTCTCCGCGCAGCAGACCATCGCAACGGCATTGGCCGCGCAGCCCGACCCATCGGCCACAACGCTCACCGCCAAAGTCGCCAGCCCCGACATGACCGACGTCCCCCATCTCTCCCGCAAGACCGCGATGATCGCGGTCAGTCCTTCGACCGACACGGCCGTCACAGCCGACACCGCCAAGGATTCTTCGGAGGTGACTACGCCCGATCCGACGAAGTCGAAGTCGACCGAGCAGGAGCCCCTTAAGAACAAGGACGACGCGGATCAGTCCACGGCCAAGGATTCCACGTCGACCGAAACGGCCAAGTCCGACGACTCCGGCTCTCAATCACCCAAGAGCGACATCGGAATGAAGAAGGACGACGATTCGCCCAAGCACGAAAGCAAGAAGGCGGACCACGAATCTCAGTCCGAGGGAGCGAAGCAGAAGTAGCGCTACTGGCCCTCTACCCCATCGGCATTTCCGGCAGCGGCGCGTTGCAGCGATCCCGGAAGTCGCTTGCGGCCTGCCGCACTCCTCTGATCTCGTCCTGAACCTGCGGGTTGGCGTTGAAATAGTTGGTGATCTCGGTCCGCATCTCTTCCCGAGACTTGCCCTTGAGACCGGTGAAGAATGCGTTCACGTCCGGATGTGTGAACAGGTAGGAAGACATTCCCGCGTTGACGCCCGACATGACGCCCGCAAGATCGGCTGCTGTGCAATTCGGTGGATCGGCTGCGGCGGTCGCTGCGGTGCCGGCGAGCATCGCGCCGGCAATCATGCCTGCGCCGATCAAGCTGCGGAAAAACATGTGAGACTCCTTGATTTCGAGGGTAATTGAGGGATCTTGCTCAACGCGGACCGATACCGCCGCCACCGCCGCCCGGGCGGCCTGGACGGATCGGCAGGATTACATCGACATCCCAGCCGTCGTCGCAGTACCACGGGTCGGCACAGTACGAGGGGTAGTACGGCCCCGCCGACGGTGCATCGGGCCCACCGCCCCGCACGGTCCCCTGCGCACACACGGTGGCATTGCCGGCGTTCGTGCAGTCGGCCGACGCCGGTGCGGCAGAGACAATGCCGACGGGGACCGCTGCAATTGACAATCCCATGATCAGGTAGCGCTGGCTTCTTCGCACGGCTACCCCCTCCCAGAAGTAGGTGACCGGCCCGCTGCCGCAAAATCCCCCGGCAATGCGCCGAACTGTTGTGCGCCAAGCCTAATTCGATCCGCCTGTGCGCGATGGGTTATCGCTATCTTCACGATCATTAACTTAGCTTCGCTACCGGGACACTCGCGTCCGTCCTCGCTCCGGCCAAACGCCGCCCAACACGCAGGTAGCGGTGTTACGTTCACGGCATCCGACGGCTGATATTGGGGGCTCAAAATATGCCGGATCAAGATTGGACAAAACCAGCGGCAATGGCCATCCCCAAAGACGGCTATTTCGAGCTGGAACGCGGCCGATACGGGCCGATTTTTCCGCGCACGCCCGCCTGCCACGGATTCTCCATCATCGCCAAGGTCAAGGAGGGCCGCGAGGAGGCTGTGCGGGCGTATGGCAAGCAGATCGAGGAAGCGATTGCGGGCAGTCCTGACGTGCTGGCGCCCCTGCGCCTGCATTACCTCCGGTGGGTGCTGTTCGACGTCGGCTCTGGTTTGCACTTCCAGTATCAGGGCATCTTCGACACCGACTTCGACAAGTACACCGAAGACGCGGTTCAGTTGTTCAGCGCGACCGGGATCACGACCGTGTTCACGAATCTCGAAGGCTTCCCTGAAGATTGGCGGGAAAACCCCGACGCGTTCATCAAATTCGTTCGCGATCACCAAGTCCCGAGCTTTCTCGAATACGGCGAGTATCCGTACGTCACCGCTGACGAGATCAAGAAAGCGCTGCGCCTCAAGTCAGCCTTCTCCACCATGCTCGACCAGATGCAATGAGGTCCACCCCTCGAGAAGCAATCAGGCAGTACATCGATGGCTTCAACGCCGGCGACATCGAAAAGATGGCGTCTGCCTTCGATGAGCAAGGGTCGATTCTCGACGGCATGGCACCACACCTGTGGATAGGTCCGACAGCGGCCAGGGATTGGTACCGAGACGTTTTGATCGAAGGCGAAAGCCACGGTGCATCAGATTATTTCGTCACGCTAGAAGAGCCGCTGCACAACAATGTCACCGCCGATAGCGCGTATGTCACGTTGCCATCGACCATGATGTTCACCGTCAACGGTCGACGAGTCACGCAGACCGGAGCCAGCTTCACGGTCGCGCTACGTCAGCGGGCGGATGGCTGGCGGATCGCGGCGTGGGCATGGTCGAAGGGCAAGCAGTAGATGCTCGAGCTCGACGACATCCAGCACATCCTGCTGACCCGTACTCCAGCGATCACGGGACGCTACGAGTTCCTGACATTCGACACGTCTGCAGGCGGCCGAGCGTGGCTGACCGAGCTGGTGGACAAGGTTCAATCGGCGGCAGATGTGCAGGCTACGATGGACAGCTCCGATCGCTGGGTTACGTTGGCGTTCACATGGAATGGGCTGCGCGCGCTTGGAGTTCCCGACGACGCGCTGGCTACCTTTCCCGACGAGTTTCGTGAGGGCATGGCGGCCCGCGCCGGTATCTTGGGCGATACCGGCACCGCTGCGCCCGACAAATGGGTCGGCGGACTGGCCGGCGAAGACCTGCACGCGATCGCAATCTTGTTCTCGCGCACCGAGGAACAGTGCAAGCGGTCGATCGAGGAACATGACAAACTGCTGGCGCGAACCGACGGTGTGCGGTCATTGTCGTATCTCGATCTCAACGCATCACCACCGTTCAACTACGCCCATGATCATTTCGGCTTCCGCGATCGCTTGTCACAGCCGGTGATGAAGGGTTCGGGTGAAGATCCGACGCCCGGCTCCGGTGATGCCTTAGAACCCGGGGAGTTCATCCTGGGCTATCCCGATGAAAACGGGCCGGTGACTGCTCTTCCTCAACCAGAAGTTTTGTCGCGCAACGGCAGTTACATGGCGTACCGCCGGTTGGAGGAGCATGTCGGGGCGTTTCGCGATTATCTGCGTGAAAACGCCGACACCCCCGATGCACAAGAGCTGCTCGCCGCGAAGTTCATGGGCCGCTGGCGCAGCGGCGCCCCGTTGGTGCTCGCGCCGGACAAGGACGATCCAGAATTGGGCGCGGATCCGATGCGCAACAACGACTACAACTACAAGGAGATGGACCCGTTCGGCTATGCCTGTCCGCTGGGATCGCATGCGCGACGGCTCAATCCGCGCGACACCGCCCACTACATGAATCGTCGCCGGATGATCCGGCGCGGCGCAACATACGGGCCGGCGCTTCCAGACAATGCGCCGGACGACGGTGTGGATCGCGGTATCGCGGCATTCATCATCTGCGCCGACCTCGTCCGGCAGTTCGAATTCGCCCAAAACGTGTGGATCAACGACAAGACCTTCCACGAACTCGGCAACGAGCACGACCCGATCTGCGGCACCCAGGACGGCGCATTGGACTTCACTGTGCCCAAACGACCGATCCGCAAGGTGCACAAGGGTATTCCCGCATTCACCACGCTGCGTGGCGGCGCGTACTTCTTCCTCCCCGGGATCACCGCCATCCGCTACCTCGCCGCGCTCGACAGCTAGAAGGATCACCATGCGGGCACGCACCTACAACCAAAGCCACGTCGCACGCAACCACGACGGGCGCAGACGCATCAGCATCTACTGGACGTGGAGCTATCCCTGGGAATCACAACGGGATCCGGCCGAGATCTACAACCGCTTCTCCACCATGACAGAAGTTCGCAACGTCGCCTGGCCCTCGTACGAGACGCCCGAGTACGACGAAGCGAACTTCCTGCAAGGCATCGCAGGCACCCTGGAGTTGTTTCACAGATCCACGTTGCAGTTCCAGGAACTGGCCGAAGAGGCCACCGGACACCCGGTCGCGGTGTTCCAACGCATCGACCAAGCCGGCTACAAACTCCCGATCGACGAACGCATCCTTGCCGACACCGACACGCTGATGGTGTTCGGGCTCGACCATCTGCTGTCCGAACAAGAAGCAGCACCCGAGGAGATCGCAGCGATCACCGAGTGGCTCAAGCGCGAGGGCACGTGTCTACTGCTGGCGCCGCACCATGACGTCGGCTTCACCGACGACCTCGACCAACGGCAGGTCGAGTACGAACACCACGGCGATCGGTTGGTCCCCCGCCAGCAGCGCTTCGGGCAATACACCCGGTCGTTGATGACAGCGCTCGACGTGCCAGTGCACAACACCTGGGGCTTGCGGCCCGCCGTCGTCGAGGGCACCAAGGAGATCGCACCGCTGACGGGCCTCCGCGACCTCGACACGCCGCGGCTGCTCGACAACGTCACCACTTTCAACTTCCACCCGCATTTGCCGCACTACGAACTCACCGCAGCCGAAGGCAAGGACGTGCACGTGCTCGGTAAGCAGCGCATCGACCCGAACCGGCCACACCCCTTCACGGCGGCCGGCAACACCGAGTTCAACGCGCTGATCTGGATGCCGCCGGCCGGTCAACGGGCGGGCGACATCGTGCTCATCGACTCAACGCACTTCACCACGCTGTTCGGCGGCACCGACAGCCTGCGCAACCTCTGGCGCAACCTGGCCACCATGAAGTGAGCCCGATGGGTCATCATGGCGTATGGCCAATCGAGCAGTGTTCATCACCGGCGCCGCCGCGGGAATCGGCCGTGCGACCGCACTGACCTTCGCGAAGAATGGCTACACGGTCGGTGGCTACGACATCGACGAGGTCGGCCTCAAGTCCTTGGCCGACGAGATCGAGGCTCTCGGCGCGACGCCCGTCGTCGGACATCTCGACGTCACCGACAGCGCCGAAATGGCGCAGCGGGTGGGCGAATTCGCGACGGCTGCCGGCGGCAGGCTCGACGTGATGATCAACAACGCAGGCATCCTGCTGGCCGGACGCTTCGAGGACATCGGCGTCGCACGGCATCAGCGGGAAATCGACATCAACACCAAAGGCGTCGTCAACGGATTGCATGCCGCGTTCCCGTATCTGCGCGACACCGCCAACTCCGTCGTCGTCAATCTCGCGTCTGCCTCGGCGATTTACGGCCAGGCCGAACTCGCCAACTACAGCGCCACCAAATTCTTCGTTCGCGGCATCACCGAGGCACTCGACATCGAATGGCAGCGATACGGCATCCGGGTGATCGCGATGTGGCCGCTGTATGTGCAGACCGCGATGACCGACCACATCAAGACGGGCACCACCGAGTCACTCGGCATCCGGCTGACCGCCCAGGACGTCGCCGACGCGATCGCCAAGGCCGTCGAACCGTCGTGGCCGCGCCGCGCCATCCACCAGGTGCACTTCCCTGTTGGTTCGCAGACCAAGGCCATGGCCGCCGGTTCACGGTTCTCGCCGGCGTGGCTGACCCGACTGGCCAACAAACGGCTCTCGCAGTCCTGAGTTCACCTTCCGGACAACCGCCTGCGACACGATGGCCGCGTGGCGGACATCGACTACTCCCTGCTGGACGTGCCGCGAGACGCGTCGCCCCCCGATCCCGAGGCCTATCTGCGCGCCGCGATCGCCTGGCATTTCGGCACCGACACAGGTTCGCCGTTCTGGCTTCGCGCGGCGCAGACGCTCGATTTCGGTCCGCTGACCGATGTGCACACATTCGCGGACCTGCGCCGGTTTCCCAACCTGGTCGACGAATTGCGCACCGTTCCCGTCGAGGACCTCATCCCTCGCGGCTACGGTTCACCGGCACCGATACCCCGCATCTTTGAATCGGGCGGTACGACGGGAGCGCCGAAACGCACGGCGCAGCTTCCGGACTGGGTCGAGCAGGTCACCCGTTGGCAGGTCGAGGATTTCACCGCGGGTGGGTTCGTGGCCGGGCGCGGTCTGCTGTGCCTGATGCCGAGCGGTCCGCACGGGGTCGGGCATTTCGATCGTTCGGTCGCCGAACGATTGGGCTCGGCGTTTCATCCGATCGACCTGGACCCGCGGTGGGTGAAGAAGCTCACCGCGCGCAATGCGAGGTCGGAGATCGCCGCGTACGTGGATCACGTGCTAGAGCAGGCGCGGTATGTGTTGCAGACCCAAGACGTGGTAAACCTGCATGCCACACCGCCATTGGTGGAGGCGATCGCCCGTGACGACGGGTTGGTCGACCTGGTGAACAGCAAGGTCCGCTACCTGTTGCTCAGCGGCGCCCACGTGGATATGGACACCCTCGACTTGTTGCGCCAGATCTTCCCCGACACGGCCATCGCGATGGCGTTCGGCAGCACGATGGTGTTGTCGCAGGCGGCGACGCGGCTGGTTGGCGACGCGATTGTGTTCGACGCGCGTTCGCCGTACGTCGTGTTCTGGGTGATCGACCCGGACACCGGTGCACAAGTGCCGTACGGAGAACGCGGCCAGGTGGTGATGAACCACATCAGCAAGGGCATGTTCATCCCGAACAACCTGGAGCGCGACACCGCGATCCGAATACCGGCTCCCGATGGGCACATTGGCGATTCGGTCAGCGAGGTCGCGCCCGTCGCGGTGTTCGGTGGCGAGCCGGTCATCGAGGGCGTGTACTAACCGATGACCGGCGACCTGGTCGACCTTCCCGCGCTCGGCCCCGACGGCGAGTACCGGACGCGGAACCGCGAGATCATCAGAGACGCCGCGGGGCTAGTGGTCGCGGAGTCTGCACTGGTGCCAAGGCTTTTCGTGACGCGGTCGATCGCCGCGCAACGCGAGTTGCAGCCGCTTCCTGCCGCCGCACGGGAAGCTGCTCTGACGAAAGCGGCCGACGCGTTCGTGTCGTCGACGATTGCAGGACTTGATTTCGAAAACTACGTCGAGCTGACGAGCCGGGTGACCGGCCTGCCCATGACCGCGGCCCGCGCCGGTGCCCACACTGTCGCCGAATCTCTCGCCACCGCGTGCGATGCCGTGCGCCCCGCCCAGCCGAGCGGTGCCAGCCGCCACTGGCGCGAACTGGGTCCGCGTGGCGGCGCGGTCTGGGTGCGGCGGGGCGAGGTTCTCGCTGTGCACGCTCCCGGCAACGCGCCAGGAGTGCACGGGCTTTGGCCACAAGCGCTGGCGCTGGGTTACCGGGTCGCGGTCCGCCCATCGCGGCGCGAACCGTTCACCGCGCACCGGCTCATTCACGTGTTGCGGCAGAGCGGCTTTCGCGATGGTGATGCGCTGTACCTGCCGACCGACCACACCGTCGCCGCCGATGTCGTTGCGGCCGCGGACCTGGCCATGGTCTACGGCGGGCAGGACGTCGTGGACAGGTATGCGCAAGATCCGAAGGTGCTCACCAACGGCCCGGGGCGCAGCAAGATCCTGATCACCGCGGAGTGCGACTGGCGTGATCACCTCGACGTGATCGTCGACTCGATCGCCAATCTCGGCGGCATGGCGTGCGTCAACGCCACCGCCGTACTGTACGAGGGCGACGCTGCACCGTTGGCCCACACCATTGCCGCGCGATTAGCGTGCGTCGAACGGGACACTCTGCCAACGACTTCCATCGACGCGGCGAAGGCGATCGCCGATCATCTCGCGACCAGGGCTGCCGGGACGGTTGCGGTGTTGGGCGCCGACCAGGTGGTCGCCGACCTCGGCGGTGGGTTCGCCGCGCTGCGCCCGGCCGTGCACCTGTTGGTCACACCCGATCCGGCCAGGCTCAATGTCGAGCTACCTTTCCCGTGTGTCTGGGTTTCACCGTGGTCACGCACGGATGGCATTGCACCGCTGCGTAACTCGTTGGTACTCAACGCGATCACTACCGATGACGAGTTGATGGACGAGCTGGTCGACGAGCCGACCATCACCAACGTGTACCTCGGCAATCACGCCACGCACCACAGCGCACCCCACATCCCGCACGAGGGATTCCTTGCCGACTTCCTGATGCGCAACAAGGGCTTCATCGCCGGTTAGCTCTGGCACACTGCTGGCATGTTCCGGATGACTGTCGAAGATGTGTTCGTGATCCAACGCCGTGGCGTCGTGGCAACGGGCAGGGTCGAAACCGGCACGCTGCGCGTCGGGGACTTTCCAGCACAGTGGGATCCGAAGCTTGGAATTCACGTGACTTGAAGTCGCGGC
>JADMIO011107710.1_pt1 | contig 75793 bp, 67 predicted proteins | sample 8958161 | NCBI WGS metagenome assembly JADMIO01 (sample SAMN16585339, study PRJNA669376) | soil metagenome | isolation source: Crop rotation soil | place: USA: Cullars Rotation, Alabama | collected 2011
GGGGGGGGGGGGGGAGGTGTCGTTCCGGATGACGGACTCGAAGCGGAAGGAGATCCGGACGTGGTACCAGCGGTCGGCTGCCGCGGAGCCGGAGCGGCCGCTCGTCTACGTCAGCTTCACGCCGGGAGACGCGCTCGTGGAGTCGGCCTTTCGCGCGATCTCGCGCGCGCTGCGGGCCCTCGCCGTGGACACCTGGCCGCCGCTGGGGCACTTCGAGTCGTCCGAGAAGGCGTTCGCTCGCAGCTCGGTCGTCGTCGTGCTGGTGGCGAATGAGACGACCATGGACCAACGGCGCGAAATGGTGATCGCGCGCGAGGCGGAGAAGTTCGTCATCCCGGTGATGATCGGCATGGGGCCGGAAATGCCGTTCATCGGCCGCGTCGGCACCACAGTGCGAATCCTCGGCGTCAATGCGGTGGAGTTCGGGGCCTATCAGGTGATGAACGAAGTGCGCAGCGCACTCGACAAGACAATCGAACCGCAGCGCGATCCGGACGATCGAAACCGGGGGCGTTTCGGCGGACGCTTCGAGACGAACGGCCGCAGGCTCTCGGCGCTCATTTCATCCGTCTCCGAGGAATGGTTCCGCGTCCGACTGATGGTGGCGGGCAAGTCGCTCGAGGGCGAAGTCGAGTTTCACCTCGAGCACGACGTGCGCACGATCAAGGTCGAGGACGGCGTGGCCATCTGTGAGCTGGGCACGTGGGGCGCGTTCACCGTCGGCGCGATTGCCGACGGCGGCAAGACGCGGCTGGAGCTGGATCTGGCGGCGCTCGACAGCGCACCGCCAACCTTCCGCGAGCGCTAAAGCCGCCCCACCGCCGCCCCCACCTCCCGCGCCTCCCCCATCACGCCCGCCAGCTTCGACGCGAAGCGGTCCACCTTCTCCGACTCCGCCTCGTAAAACCTCTGGTAGGGCTCGAAGGCGCCGGTGATGTTGTGCACGATGCGGTCGATCTCCGTCTTCGACTCGCGGGCGAGCGTCTCGCGCAGCTGGGTGCGCAGCTCCTCGATGCGGTGCTGGAACTCCGTCTTCGCGCGGCTGCGCTTGTAGGGGAGGATCAGAAAGCTCGTCACGAGGAGCATCGTCGCGGCGGTCAGGCCCGTCACGTCGAGCGCGATGCTGCTCACTGCGGATGTGAAGAGGTAGCCGAGGCCCAGCGCGCCGGCGCCGAGGCCGAAGGAGTGGAAGACGCCGCGCATGGCGGTATCGATGATGCGGCGGCTCTCGATCGTCACGTCGTACGCGGCGAGGCGCTGCTCCGCCTGCGTGCGCATGCGCGAGTACACCTCTTCCCGGTTGTAGGCGAACTCGCGGCCGACGCGGCCCACCACGTCCGCGTTGCGCGCCTCCGCGTCCGCGCGGCGGTGGAACGCCTCCACCGTCCCGTTCCACAGCTTCATGTTCTCCTTCACCAGCCAGTCCACCGACTCCTGGATCGTCGCGTCGATGTTCCCCTTCCACCCCTGGAACACCTGCCGCTCGAACTCCTCCCGGAAGCGGAGCGCGTCGCGGAGCATCATCACGTGCTGGATGCGCACGTAGCGGTCGAGGAAGTCGATGCCGCGCCGCTCCAGATCCATCATCAGGTTGTCGATGCGGACGACGAACTGCTGGAAGTTGCCTTCCACGTCGTCGCGGGCCCGCGTGAGCTGGCCGGTCATCGACTCGATGCGCGCCATGTCGTCGGCGAGCATCGCGCGGCGCGACTCGATCATGGCGAACTGCTTGCGCGCGATGCCTTCGATCGTGTCCAGCGGCGCCTGCAGCTTGATGCGCACGCGCTCGCGCTCGGACAGCACGCGGAAGATGTAGTCCTCCAGGGCGCCGAAGCGGTCGCGCGTCTTCGTGGAGACGGGATAGATCGCCGGCTCGAAGCCGAAGATCGTGCGCGTGTTCGCGCGCAGGTAGTCGACCACCTGCACGATCTCCTCCTCCGGCTTCGTGTCGATCTTGTTCAGGACGAAGACGACCTTCTTCCCCCACTCCCGGATGTACTCCAGGAAGCGGCGCTCCGACTCCGAGAGCGGCCGGTCGATCGACGTCACGAACAGCACCAGATCCGCCCGCGGCACGAAGTCCTCGGTGATCTCCTGATGCCGCTGCACGATCGAGTTCGTCCCCGGCGTGTCGACGAGCGTGATGTGGCGCAGGAACTCGATCGGGTAGAACTGCTCGACCACGAAGTCGGAGAGCGTCTTCTGCGCCTCGTGCTCGCCGAAGCGGAGAATCGAGATGCGGTCGTCCACCGGGATCGGCCCCTCGGTGCGCAGCTTCACGCCGAACAGCGCATTGATCAGCGATGACTTGCCGGCGTTGAACTCCCCCACGATCACGATCGTGAAGAGGTCCTCCAGCGTGGCGAGCAGCTCGTCCACGCGGCGGCGGTCCTCCGCCTGCTCCCGCTCCAGCGTCTCGCGCAGCTCGACGAGCAGGCGCTGCTCGCGGCGGACGAGCGACTGCACTTCGGCGTCGATGATGCTGTCGAAGAGGCCGGGCATCAGCGTGCAATCGTACCGCGGCACGAGACGTGCCGCGCTGCGGGCGGGACGCCCGCTCACCGGGGCACGCGCACCAGCAACGACTGCGGCACCGTGCTGATCACCAGCGGCGTCTGCATGGTCAGCACTTCGCCGTCGATGCCGAGGTGGAGGTGGTCGCGCGGCGTCTGCACTTTCATGCGCGAGGTGCGGAAGGAGCGGAAGCCCGGCGCCTCGCGCACGCGGCCGGCCAGGTAGTGCGCGGCGAAGCGCATCAGCTCCAGGCGGCGCAGCTTGGGCAGCCAGTAGACGGAGAGGCGGCCCTCGCTCAGCGTCGCGCGCGGCGCCTCGATGCCGACGCGGGAGAGATCGTACGAGTTGTTCGACACCATGAAGACGTGGGTGCGCAGCACGTCGTGGTGATGCTCCGTCTCCACGGTGAACGTGACGTGGGGGTACTTGCGGAAGGTGTGATACGCGGCCCAGAAGCGCGCCTTCCAGCGCGGATAGTCGCGTCCGCGCTCCTCGCGTTTCGCCACGAGCTCGGGGTAGAGGCCCATGGAGACGTTGTTGACGAAGAAGCGCTCGTTGATGCGGCCGGTATCGACCTGCAGCAGCGTGCCATTCAGCGCGACGTCCAGCGCCTCGCGCCAGTCGAGGGGGATGCCGAGGTCGCGGGCGAAGTGGTTGTAGGTGCCGGCGGGGATGACGCCGAGGATGGCGTCGGAGTGGACGAGCGGCTGCACGATGTGGTTGATGGTGCCGTCGCCGCCGGCCGCCACGAACAGGCGCTGGCCGCGCGCCATCCGCTCGCGGATGACCTGCGCGCAGTTCACCTCGCGCGTGAGATGGATCACCTCGAGGCCGGCCTCCTGCGCCGCATTCTGGAAAGCGGTCCTTTCGGCGGCCGGGACCTTGAGGCCCGACGACGGATTGAAGAAGAGCGTCCCCTTCGTACTCGGCAATTTTCAGCTCCGCGCGCCGCGTTTCATGCGGCGTCTGAAACGGATCTCCTCCTCTCCGGAGTCACCATGCGCAAACTCGCAGTTGCCGCCCTCCTTCTGCAAATTCTCGTCCTCCCTCTTTTCGCGGCCGATGCAGCGAAAAAAGAGTGCTCGCTCTGTGCCGGCGCCGTCTCCGATCTGACGGCCGTTCCGGCCGGGCCTGTGCCGCTCCTGGTGCGCGTCGCGCAGAACGATCTGGCCGCCCGCAGCGCGGCATTCGACGCGCTCACGCCGGAGCAGCGCCGCAAGGTGACGCTCATCGTGGAGTACGGCGTCGACACCGACAAGGACCCGCTGCTGGAGGTGGAGGCGCACACGACCTCGATCGTGGAGTGGGCCCGCCTGCACGGCCCGTTCGACGCCCTCGGCGTCGCGGCGCGCACGCCGGACGCGCAGACCGCGGCGTACGCGATCAAGCGCCTCTCCGTCGCGGCGCAGGGGCAGAACGCGGCGGCGCGCATCGCGCTCGCGCCGACGCCGCTGGAGGAGCTGAAGAAGCTCTACGAGACCGGCGCGCAGACATACTTTGACGTGCTGCTGGTCGAGGGTGATGTGAAGCCGGCCGTGGCCTGGCTCCTGGAGAACGATCCGGCGAAGAAGGTGTACGCCCTCGTCGCCCCGCAGTCCCCCAACGCACTGTTCGACCTCGGCCAGGCGCTCGCCGACGGCGCCACGCGCGCGTATCTGACCGGCGGCGCCGACGCCCCGACCCTGAACGCGCTCGCCGCGTTCGACGCCGCCCTCGCCGGCGACTGGGCGTACGACGCCACGTCGCAGACGACGGTGCTCGACGCGAAAGGCAACAGCGTCGCGATGCCCGTCCTGACGTTCGTGCGCGGCGAAGACTTGCGCACCATCGTGATTCCGCGCGGCGACGCCGCCGCGGCCACGATCGTCTCGCTGCCGAGCGACCGGTTCATCGATCCGAAGCGCATCGACGCCGCCGGCGAGCGCGCCGTGACGGACGTCGGCAGCAAGGGCGGCCGCTTCCTCATCGGCGCGCAGCCCGCGAAGCAGCTGTTCGCGTTCGCGCTGAATCACTCCGAGAAAATCGACGCGAACGTCACGAAGGAATCGATCGAGATCGCCACCCAGCGCGGCATCACCGTCGAAGAGATCATCCGCAATCACCAGGCGTACAAGTCGTTCCAGGAATCGATCGAGCCGCGCTACATCGCGCGCAACACCACGAAGCTGCGCTTCAACCTGCAGGGCGGCGAAGGCATCGAGGCGGCCATCGCCGGCGACTACTTCTCCGACCGCGGCGGCCGCGCGGACTGGGTGTGGCAGGACTTCTACCTCAACGGCGTGCGCTGGAAGTACGGGCGCATCCCCGAGCTGCCGCTCATCCAGCCGGAGAAGGTGACGCAGCTGCCTCTCGACATCCACCTCACGAACGAATACCGCTACCAGCTCGTCCGGGAGACGGAGCTGGGCGGCTACAAGGTGTACGAAGTGCGCTTCGAGCCGCCGCCGAACGCGCCGGCCGAGCTGCCGCTGTACCGCGGCACGGTGTGGATCGACGCGCGCACGTTCGCGCGCATCCGCATCAACCTGGTGCAGCTCAACCTCACGGGCGAGGTGCTCTCGAACGAGGAGCGCGTCGACTTTCAGCCGTTCGCGCGCGACGGCTTCGCGCCGCTCACCGTGGCGGATGTCAACAAGACCGACCCGCGGTCGATCGTCTGGCTGCCGCTGGACGTCAACGCGCAACAGGTGATCTCCGCCGCCGGCCGCGCGAGCGTCGTGCTGCGCTCGACGCAGCTGTCGAATTTCCGCATCAACCCGGAGGACTACGACCGCAAGCTGGCCGAGGCCAGGGGCTCGGATGCGCGCATGGTGCGGGAGACGGAGGCGGGGCTGCGCTACCTGGAGAAGCGCGGCGACGGCGAGCGCGTGGTGAAGGAAGGCTACGACACCTCGCAGGTCTTCATGCTGGGCGGCGTCCATCACGACAACGGGCTCGACTACCCCGTCGTGCCGCTGGGCGGCATCGACTACTTCAACTTCAACCTGGCGAACCGCGGCATCCAGACGAACGTTTTCTTCGCCGGCGTGATCCTCGCCGCGAACGCGACGCATCCGAACGTGGCGAACACGCGCACGAACGTCGGCGTCGACTTCTTCGGCATCGCCATCCCCACCACGAACACGATCTTCCGCAACGGCATCGAGCAGAAGAACGAGGCGGTGAAGTCCGTGCCGCTCGGCCTCTACTTCCGCGCCGGCCACCCCGTCTTCGGATTCGGCAAGATCGACTTCGCCCTCGGCGCGCGGCACAACACGTATCAGCGCGCGGAGGACACCGGCGCGGACTTCATCATCCCCGCGGACACGTTCGAGCTCTCGCCGTCCGTCGACGCGCAGTACTCGCGCTGGGGCTACACGGTGACGGCGTTCTATGACTACACGCGCCGCACGAGCTGGAAGCCGTGGGGCAGCCTCGCCGAGTACAGCGACGACCAGCGCTCCTTCACGCACTTCGGCGGCTCGTTCGGCAAGAGCTTCTATCTCCCCAAGTTCCAGCGCCTCTCCCTCGGCGTGAACTACCTCGACGGCCAGCGCCTCGACCGCTTCTCGAAATACGAGCTCGGCTTCTTCGGCGCGCAGCGCATCCACGGCATCGAGTCCGGCTCGGTGCGCGCGGAGCGGGCCATCCTGACGCACCTCTCGTACGGCTTCGTCTTCTCCGACCAGTTCCGCCTGGAGGCCTTCTATGATCACGGCCTCCTCGACGACAAGACGGCCGGCTACCGCCGCGAGCCGTTCCAGGGCGTCGGCATCGCGGGCCAGACGGTGGGGCCGTACGGCACGCTGCTGCGGCTGGACATCGGGAAGACGGTGGGCCGCAACGCGCAGGACGGCTTCGTGGCGAACGTGGTGTTTTTGAAGCTGTTCTGAGGGCGCGCGGGCGTCTCGCCCGCCAGCCGGCGGGCGTCCTCGCCCGGCGGTATCTCCTCGGCCGCGGCACGAGACGTGCCGCGGCTTGCGGGCGGGACGCCCGCGCTCCAGGGTCAGAAATGCGCCGCACGCTGGATCAAGAATTCACCGAGCGTTCACAGCGTGCGCGAGTTTTGACCCCTCTTTTTTGGTAGCACCCTTCAGAATCAACAACTTAGCGCTTGGCAGCGCGTGGCAATCGCATTGCTCCTGGGTCGGCTCACACGCAGTTCAACACGACAGGAGAATGTGAATGCATCGTAGAGTCTCGACCCTCGCCTTCGCGGCCCTTTCCCTTCTGGCCACCAGCGCGTTTGCGCAGAGCGCTGATTTCGGCAACTCGGCCGACACCAACACGGTCCGCCAGGGCGGCAACAACAGCATCTGGGCCCGCATGTGCGGCACTCGCAACCTGACCGACGCGGAAATCGAAGCGATCGAACAGCACACGTCGGCGATGCGTGCGAACGGGAATCCGTCCGCGGCGCTGCGCTACGGCGACCTCACGCCGATGGAAGACGTTCGCGCCGGCGGCTCGGTCAACGTCAACGTTTACGTCCACGTCATCCGCAACTCGGCCGGCACCGCGGGCAACCTCACGGCGACGCAGATCAACAACCAGATGAAGGTCCTCAACGACGCGTTCGCCGGCGTCACGGGCGGCTACAACACGCCGTTCCGCTTCACCCTGGTCGGCACCGACTACACGAACGACAACAGCTACTACACCTGCCAGCCGGGCACCACGGCCGAGCGCAACATGAAGAACGCGCTGCACAAAGGCACGGCGAAGGATCTGAACCTCTACTTCAACAACATGGGCGGCGGCCTGCTCGGCTGGGCCACCTTCCCCTCCGACTACTCGCACGCTCCGCTGATGGATGGCGTGGTCATTCTCAACTCCTCCATCCCGGGCGGCTCCGCCGCGCCGTACAACCTCGGCGACACGGCGACGCATGAAGTCGGCCACTGGGTCGGCCTCTACCACACGTTCCAGGGCGGCTGCAGCAAGAACAACGATCAGGTCGCCGACACCCCGGCCGAGAAGAACCCGGCCTTCGGCTGCCCCATCCAGGACAGCTGCCCGGCCACCGGCAACGACCCGGTCGAGAACTTCATGGACTACTCGGACGACTCCTGCATGTACAAGTTCACGGCCGGCCAGGCGCAGCGCTCCGACACGCAGTGCGCAACCTACCGCGGCCTGTAACCCTCAATCGACTCTGTGATCGGGCGCCGGCAGAAATGCCGGCGCTCGCACGTTTGCCGAGACCATGCACTTCCTGCTCGCACTTCTCCTCGCCGCCGCCACCGCCGCGCCGAATCCGGAAGACGCCGTCACGCGGGTGAGCGTCGAGGAGACGCGCGCCTCGCTGGCCAGGAACGACGCCGTGATCGTGGACGTCCGCGGCGACGTGCCGTTCATGCTGGAGCGCATCGCCGGCGCGGTCTCCATCCCCCTCGGCCTCATCGCCAGCCGCGCCACGGAACTGCCGCAGGACAAGCTCATCGTGACGTACTGCAGCTGCAAACGGGACGACCTCAGCGTCGCGGCCGTGCTCGCGCTGCAGAAGGCGGGCATCGAGCGCGCCGCCGCCCTGCACGGCGGCCTCCCTGCCTGGATCGCCGCCGGCCTGCCGACGGAGAGCGACAACCATGAGCCGCCCGTCGTGAACGAGGATCCTGCTGACGCGCCGCGCGGCAGCGGCCGCATCGGCCCTCCATCCGCCGTCTCTTGCGAGCGCAGCCAGCTGACGTTCTACGCCGGCCGCGTCACCCGCTTCGCGAAGACGAAGGTGAAGACGACGATCACCATCGCCACCGACTGGGAGACGACGGAGACGGCGACCGCCAAGAGCCCGCTGTATCTCGTCAACGGCGACCCGATGAAGTCCTCCGACTGGAAGCGCGTCGGCAAAGGGACGCGCGCCAATGTGTGGGTGTGCCGGCAGGCGGGAATCGAGCCGGTGATCGACTGGCGCCCGGGCGAGAAGCAGGGCACGTAGCCGTCAGTCTTCCGCGGCGAGCTGCGCGCGCATGGCGTCCGGCGTCCAGTACGCGATGAGGCGGTCGCGCAGGACGGCGCCGACGGAGCGGTAGAAGCGCTGCGCGGATTCGTTGGTCATCTCCACGTGCCAGCGCACGTCGACATCGCGCTCGAGCGCGATCTCCGCGATCCTGCGCATCAGGCGTGCGCCGATGCCCGCTCCGCGCGCCTGCTCGCTGACGTAGAGATCGTCCAGGAACATGTAGTCGCGGCCGATCCAGGGAGAGAACTGGAACATGTATGCCGCGTAGCCGACGACGGCGTCCGGCGACGCCGCGACGAGCACGTGGACGCGTGGCGCGCTGCCGAGACAGGCCTCGCGTAGTGCCTCGGGCGTGAGTTTGAAGAACGACGTGTGGCCTTCGTGCGCGGCGAGCTCGCGCATCAGCGCGACCACCGCGGGGATGTCCGACTCCGACGCGCTCCGAATCTCGATTTGCATGCGCAAAAAAAACCGCCGGGCGGAGACGCCCGGCGGCTGGCGGGCGGGACGCCCGCGCTCCTAGGGCGCGGTGGGTCCCGTCGGGTTCTGCACGTAGAAGTCGACCGACCCGAGCTCGGAGCGGTGGCCCTGCTGGTCGAGCACGCGCACCGTCAGGCGGTGGCGGGCGTTGCTCAGCAGGCGCGTGTTCATGGTGAAGCGCCAGCCGGAGCTGGCCGCCTGGAAGCTGAACAGCTGAGGGTTCGCCGACAGCACGTCCGGACGGGGGAAGCCGAGCTGCGCGGCGCCGACGTAGTTGCCGTCGACGATCATCTCCACGGCGACGACGCCGCCGTTCTCATCGACCGCCCAGCCCTGGAACACCGTGTCGCCCGTGACGTAGTCGAACGTCGTCGGGATGTCGATGAAGCCGACGGCGGCGAAGTCGTGGTCGATGTCCGCGCAGGTGAAGAAGACGGGGATGCCCTGCGGGCCGGGGATGTCGGCGAAGGTCTGCTGCTGATCGCCCACGCGCACCTTCAGCACATGGTTGCCGGGGCGGACGCCGAGGGCGAAGAGCGCGCCGACGTCGAGGGTGAACATGAAGCCGGCGCGCGGCGCGTCGGGGTAGTTCGGATAGAAGCGCTCCACGTCGTAGCGTGGCAGGCCGTAGCAGTTCGTGTAGTTGCCGAAGATGGGATTGAAGGAGCAGTCGTCGGTGGAGATCCAGCGCACGCCGTCGATCATGAGCTCGACGTAGGAGACGCGGCCGAGGTCGATGCGGGTGCCGAGGTCGAGAGCCCAGCCGCGAATGGCGGTGATGTGCGACTGCGGGTTGACCGGCGGGGAGATGATCACCGGCACGGTGCCGCAGCGGGTGCCGTAGAGGACGGTGTCCCGCTTCGGCTCATCGAGGTAGCCGAAGGGCTTGAGGTTGTTCTCGGAGTTGAGGATCTGCACCGTGCGGCGGCCGATCAGGCGGGAGACGCCGAGGCGGTCGGTGGCGCGGACGGTGAGGACGTGCACGCCGTCCTGTACGCGCGTCGTATCGACGTTCGCGATGAAGCCGGAGAAAAGGGCGGCGGGGAAATCGGGGAAGGTGTTGCCGACGTCCGGACGGGCGTCGCCATAGAGAGCGGACTGGAGGTTGCCGTCATCGATTTGCACGTCGACGCGCTGGATGCCGTCCGTATCGGTGGCCCAGCCGACCACGGGGAAGGAGCCGGCGAAGTTCGTGATGCCGGCTGCATCCGGCTGGTCCACCTGGCCGAAGGGCGACTGGTTCTGCGTGTTGTCGATGTTGATGGTGCGGCGGCCGACCGGGATCACCCGGCCGTCGCTCGTGTAGACGCGGACTTCCACCGTGTGCGGGCCGTTGGAGAAGCGGCTGGCCAGGAAGCCGGTGAGGAAGCCGGGCGCGCTGTGCTGGATGCCCGGCCAGTTCGGGTAGGCCTCCACCACGTCGATGCGGGGAAGACCCATGTTCGTCCGGTGCTGGAACTGGTCGTCCACGAAGAGCTCGATCTTCGTGATCTGCTGCTGGTCGAGCGCGAAGCCCTTGACCAGGACGACGCCCGTCTGCGTGACGTTTGGATCCGGCGCGTCGAGCGCGCCGATGAAGTCTGTCTGCGCGAGGAGCGCCGGCGCGACGAGCACAGCGCAAAAGGTGAGAACCAGGCCGCGGGTAACCCTTCTCCACATAACCCCAACCTCCACCAACCCGAAGATGACCTTAGCCGCAAAAACCCTCGCCGGCTCGCGGCGAACTAGCAAGTTTTTCGGCAGTTTATACTAACCCTCGTGATTTCTTCAAATAGCAGTACGGCGGTCACGCGCGACGACGTCCGGGCCGCCGCCGCGCGCATCGAGCCGTACGTCCACCGCACCCCCCTCCTCCCCAACCGCTCCCTTTCCGAAATCATAGGAGTGGAGGTGCGCCTCAAGTGCGAGAACCTCCAGCGCGCCGGCTCCTTCAAGATCCGCGGTGCGATGAACGCGCTCCTGCAGATCCCGGAAGCGGAGCGCCCCCGCGGCGTGGTCGCCTTCTCTTCCGGCAACCACGCCCAGGGCGTCGCCCTCGCCGCCCGCCTCCTCGGCATGCCGGCGACCATCGTGATGCCGGAGAATTCGGTGCAGACGAAGGTGGAGGCGACGCGCGCCTACGGCGCCGAGGTGATCACGGCCGGCGTGACGGCTGCGACGCGCGACACCGTGGCCCGGGAGGCGGCAGCGCGCACCGGCGCCGCGGTCGTGCCGCCGTTCGACGACTGGCGCATCATCGCCGGCGCGGGCACCGTCGGCCTGGAGATCGCGGAGGAATGGCCGGACGTGACGACGGTCGTCGTGCCGCTGGGCGGAGGGGGCCTGCTGTCCGGCACCTCGATCGGCGTCGGCGACGGCAAGGACGTCTACGGCGTCGAGCCCGCCGCGGGCAACGACGGCGAACAATCGTTCAAGAGCGGCCAGATCGTGACCATCGATCCGCCGAATACCATCGCGGACGGCGCGCGCACGCTGCGCATCGGCGACCGCAACTTCGCCGTCATCCGCGAGCGCGTGAAGGACGTGGTCTCCGTCGACGACGATGTTCTACTCAAGGCCACGAAGTTCGCCATGTACCGCACGAAGCTCGTCATCGAGCCCACCGGCGCCCTCGGCATCGCCGCGCTGCTGACCGGAAAGATCAAGCCGCGGGGCGGGGTGGCGGTGGTGGTGAGCGGGGGCAACATCGACTTCAGCCTGCTGGCGTAGCCATGACCGGCTCCCTCTTCGACGACGCCGCCTTCGAGGCTCCGCTGCCGCGCGATGCGCCGCTGCCGGAGAGGCTGCGGCCGAAGACGCTGGCGGACGTCGTCGGCCTCGAGGATCTGCTCGGGCCGGGGCGGTTCCTGCGCAACGCCATCGAGAACGACCGCATCCCCTCCATGATCTTCTGGGGGCCGCCCGGCTCGGGGAAGACGACGCTGGCGCGCATCATCGCGGCGACCACGAAGGCGCGCTTCGTCACCTTCTCCGCGACTTCCACCGGCATCAAGGAGATCAAGACGCTGATGGAGGAGGCGCGCAAGGCGCGCGCGGCGCGGGGGGCGAAGACGATCGTCTTCATCGACGAGATCCACCGCTTCAACAAGGCCCAGCAGGACGCGTTTCTGCCGTACGTCGAGGCGGGCGACATCATCCTCATCGGCGCCACCACGGAGAACCCCTCGTTCGAAGTGAACTCGGCGCTCCTCTCCCGCACGAAAGTCGTCGTCATCCCCGAGCTCGAGCGCGCGCAGGTGCTGGAGATCCTTTCCCGCGCTGTCGCCGATCCGGCGGTGCAGAAGCTCGGCATCGAGCTGACGCCGGAGGCGCTCGACTTCATGGCGGCGACGAGCGCGGGCGACGCGCGGCAGGCCCTCAACTCGCTGCAGCTCGTCGTGGAGACCGCGACGCGCAGCGACAGCCCGATCACGCTCGACGCGGTGAAGAACATCCTGCAGCGCCGCTCGCTGATGTACGACAAGTCCGGCGAGGAGCACTACAACATCATCTCCGCGCTCCACAAGTCGCTCCGCAACGGCGACGCGGACGCCGGCGTCTACTGGCTCGCCCGCATGCTGGAAGGAGGCGAAGACCCGCTGTACATCGCGCGCCGCCTCGTGCGCGCAGCGTCCGAGGACATCGGCAACGCGGATCCGCAGGCGCTCGTCTTCGCGATCGCCGTGCAGCAGACGGTGCACTTCCTCGGCATGCCGGAAGCCGGCGTCGCGCTCGCGCAGCTCGTGGCGTATCTCGCGGCGGCGCCGAAGTCGAACGCGGCATACATCGGCTACGGCGAAGCGGTGCGCGAGGTGCGGCAGGGCGACAACCCGCCCGTCCCGCTGCACATCCGCAATGCCCCCACGCGCCTGATGAAAGACCTCGGCTATGGCAGCGGCTACCAGTACGCGCACGACTTCGAGGAGCAGACCGCCGCGATGGAGTGCCTCCCCGAGGCTTTGGAGGGGCGCCGCTTTTACGAGCCGAAGGATGTCGGCGCGGAGGGGGCGATGAAGGAGCGGCTGGAGAAGATGCGCAAGGCGCGCAAAACGTAGGGCGGGCTTCAGCCCGCCCAGCGACGGGCTGAAGCCCGTCTTACGTATAGGCGTTCGCGTGCCGCTCGATCGGCTTCGGCTTGCGGTCCTCGCCGATGTTCACGTACACCACATGCGCCTCGGTCACCACGACCTTGCGCTCCGGATCGCCGCCGCGGATCGCCTCGACCGTGACCTTCGTGGTGATGGACGTCGTGCCGATGCGCAGCGTCTCGGTCCAGAAGCTGACCAGATCGCCGACGAACACCGGCTCATGGAACACGACCTTGTCCATCGACACCGTGACCATGAACTGCAGCCCCTGGCGCCGCGCCTCGATGGCGCCCGCCTGGTCGATGTAGCTGAGGATGACGCCGCCGAAGATGGTGCCGTGCGCGTTCGTATCGCGCGGCATCATGAGGACGCGGATGGCGGGCTCGGACCACTTGGGGGCGATGTCCATGGTGAATGGGTACGAGTTGTCGGTTGTCAGTTATCAGTTGTCAGTAGGCAAGCACCTACTGATAACCGACAACTGACAACCGATAACTGCTTCTAGAACCCCGCCGGCCCTTCGTTCCGCGCCTGCTGCGGCTGGAGCACGGAGTCGTTGATCTTCACGTTCGCGTCCTTGCGGAGGCGGGCCAGGAGGGACTGGCGCAGGGTGCGCGCTTCCTGGGTGCGCAGCATGTCGACGTACTGCTGGCGCTTGTCCGCGAACTCCGCCGGGTTGAACTTGCGCTGCTCGAGCACCTGGAACACGACGGCCGAGTCGCCGGTGATCACCGGGCCCTGCACGGTGTTGACCGGAGCGGCGAGAGCGGCGTCGATGAGCGGGCCGATGTCGCCGGAGAGGCCGCTCACGGCGCCCTGGCGGGTGATCGTCGTCTCCGTCGGCGTGAGGCCGAGCTTCGCGGCCACGGCGTCGAGAGTCGGCGCGCCCGCCATCGCGTTCGCCACCGTCGTCTTCGCCACGTCGCGGGCCTTGGCCATGCGCGCGTCGCTCTCCACCTTCACCCGGATCTCCGCCAGCGCGGTGATGCCGGACGGGCGGATGCCGGAGAGGTAGGCGATGGCCGGGCCGCGCGAGGTGCCGATGACGTCGCTCACGTCGCCCTGCTTCCCGGCGAACGCCCAGTTCGCCAGCGGCGCGTTATTGCCCAAGCCCGGGATCATGTCGCCCTTCTGGAAGTACTGCGTGGAGTTGGAGCTGACCTTGTCGTTCGCGTAGGACGCGAACTCGTCCACCGTCTTCGGCTTCTTGTCCTTCATGCGGGTGGAGATGCGGGCGATCTCTTCGCGCGCCTGGTCCTTGGCCTGCTGGTCGGCGGCCTGCGCGGCGAGCTGCGCGCGCACTTCCTCGAACGTGCGGTAGCCGGCCTGGCGGCGCTCCACCACCTTGATGATGTGGTAGCCGAACTCCTTCGTCCGGATGGGATCGCTGATGGTGTTGAGCGGGATCGAGAACGCCGCGTTGTCGAACGGCTCGACCGTGTCGCCGCGGTTGACGAAGCCCATGTCGCCGCCCTGGCCCGCGGACGACGGATCGCCCGAGTTGTTGCGGGCCAGCGTCGCGAAGTCCGCGCCGGCGCGCAGCTGGCGGACGATGTCGTCCGCCTTCGCCTTCGCCGCCGCGTCGACCTCCGGGCTCGCGCTCGGGTCGACCTTGATCAGGATGTGCAGGATGTGCGCGCCTTCCGGCTGCTTGTAGTCCTCCTTGGAGGACTCATAGCGCTTGCGCAGGTCGGCGTCGGAGGGAACGATCTGGGAGCGGAGGCGCGCCACGTCGGCCACGAGGTAGCGCAGCTCGCGCTGGTCGCCGTGCGTGTAATCCGCCTGGTGCGCCTTGTAGTACGCATCCACCTCGGCCGGCGTGATCTGCACGTTGGCCGCATCGCGGGCCGCGGCATACACCACGTAGCGCAGCTTCGCGTTCTCCGTCGTGCGGCGGTACTCCTGCTCGGCCGACTTCGGCGAGACGACGATGGAGTTGTTCAGCGCGCTCTCGATCTTCGACAGCGTGATCTCCCGCGCCATCGCTTCCTCGAAGTCCGCCGGGCCGTCGTAGTGCATGGCCAGCACCCAGCGGCCGTACAGCTCGGGTCCGACGAAGGAGCCGTCCGGGTTCTTCAGATCGGGGATCTCCATGATGCGCTTCCGGATCTCGTCCGGCGTGGCGTCGAGGTGGAGGCGCTCGGCTTCCTGGAGCAGGAGGCGCTGGTCGACCAGGGAGTCGAGGACCTGCTTGTCCAGCCCCATGGCCTGCATCATGTCGGGCGAGAACTGGTTGCCGTACATCTGGCGGTAGTTCTGCTCGGTGTAGAACAGCGCGCGCTGGTAGTCGCGGTTCGGGATGGTGTCGCCGTTGACTCGCGCGGCGTAGCTCCGGTCCTCCGCCTTGGACGTGGTGGCGCCACCAAGGCCCATGTCGACGTAGACGAAGCCGATGATGAAGGCGGCCACGACGGCAAGGAGGATCCACTTCAGCTGGTGGAAGCTTTCGCGCATCGATTTAAGCATGAGAGAACTACCTTTCGGGAGAATGGCCTGCGGGCGCAGGCGGTTCGGAAAACGCGGCAGTGTAATGGTTCCTTCCAGCCGTTGCAAACCGCAGGAAAGCCTGTGCTATAAGAGCTTGCGCGCGCGATGGCGGACAAGAAAAAGAAGAAGGAGGTCGGGGTCGATATCGACTGGTATCTGATCTCGATCGACCGGCTGAAACAGATCGGCCTGGTCGTCCTCCTTCTCCTCCTGGGCGGCGGCGCCTGGTGGTTCTACGCGAAGAACAAAGGGACGCCGAAGTACACGGCCGAGGTCGCCATCAGCGACGCGCGCCAGGCGTTGAACAGCCTCGCCGCCTCCTCCCAGCTGAACGCCCACCGCGCCGAGTTCGACCGCGCCTCCAAGAAGCTGGACGACGCCGGCGCGCACCTCACGGCGGGCCGGTTCGCCGAGGCGCAGGGCGCGGCCGTCGAGTCGCAGACCATCAGCCGCACGGCGCTCAGCGGCGGCGACGCCCGGGAGAATGACGCGCAGTTCCTCACCGTGGAGGGCGACGTCCAGTTCCAGAAGTCGACCGGCGACTGGAAGCGCGCCGACGCGCGCACGCCGCTCTTCAGCGGCGACTGGGTGAAGACCGGCGACGACTCCTCCGCCGAGCTCATCTTCTCCAACGGCTCGCTCTATACCATCGGGCCGAACGCGCTCCTCGAGATCTACGCCACGGTGAGCGGCTCCTCCAGCAAGAAGACGGGCGCCGTGCAGATGAAAGTCGGCTCGGTCGAGGTCGCCACCTCGGACGACGCATCGACCGTGCGGACGCCGGGCAGCCAGGTCGTGGTCGAGTCCGAGTCGACGACGCAGGTCGGCGTGGACAAGGCGAGCAACGCTACGTCCGTCATCAGCATGAAAGGCTCCGCCACCGTGCAGCCGACCGCTCCGGGCAGCGAGGCGGTGCGGCTGGCCAGCGGCGAGAAGGTGAGCGCCACGCAGGAAGGCGCGCTCTCGCCGGTGAAGAAGCTCACCCTGCCGCCGGCGCTGCAGACGCCGTCGGACAACGCCGTCTTCCAGCTCGCTCCCGGCGCCCAGGTCGAGTTCGCCTGGCAGATGCAGAGCGGCACGGCGGCAGCCTATCAGCTGCAGGTCTCCCGCTCGCGCCTGTTCACGACGCTGGAGATCAACGCGAAGCGGCAGAAGCCGGCCGCGAAGGCGCGCGTGTCGTCCGAGGGGGCGTTCTACTGGCGCGTGGCGTCGGTGGGGCCGGATGGGGAGGTGGGGCCGTTCTCGCCGTTCCGGCGTTTCCGCGTCTCCGGCAGTGGGCGGGGGCCGGCGGCGATTCCCGGCGACACCACCCCGCCGCCGAAGCTCCAGCTGAAGGCGCCGTTCTCGGTGGGGAGCGAGTTCTACATCATCGAAGGGACGACCGACCCCGGATCGACAGTATTCATCAATGATGAAGAGGTGGACGTGTTGTCGAACGGCCAGTTCAAGAAGATCGTCAGCTTCAAGCGCATCGGCCGCAACGTCGTCGTCGTAAAGGCGGTCAGCCCCTCCGGCGTGCAAACGGTACAATCGCAGACGGTGCTGGTTGAAGAATAGCGATCAGCGATCAGCGATCAGGAAAAGCCAGGCCGGTGCTTTTTCTCCTGATCGCTGATCGCCGATCGCTGATCGCTCCAACAACGGTAAGCCTTTTGCACCGCGCCGCCTCGAATCCACTTAAAGGAATCACCACCGAATGGCAGTCAAGTCTCTCCTCTCGATGTTCTCGAACGATCTGGCGATCGATCTGGGGACAGCGAACACGCTCGTCTACGCCAAGAACAAAGGCATCGTCGTCCGCGAGCCGTCCATCGTCGCGGTCAACAAGATCAACAACAACGTCGAAGCGGTGGGGAAAGAGGCGAAGGAGATGCTGGGCCGCACGCCCGGCAACATCGTCGCCATCCGTCCCATGAAGGACGGCGTCATCGCCGACTTCGAAGTCACCGAGAAGATGATCAAGTACTTCATCGAGAAGGCGCACGGCAGGCGCTTCCTGGTGAAGCCGCGCATCGTCATCTCCGTGCCTAGCGAGATCACCCAGGTGGAGAAGCGCGCCGTGAAGGACTCCGCCCTGCGCGCCGGCGCCACGGAGGTCTACCTCATCGAGCAGGCCATGGCCGCCGCCATCGGCGCCGGCCTCCCCATCACCGACCCCACGGGCAACATGATCGTCGACATCGGCGGCGGCACGACGGACGTCGCCGTGATCTCGCTGGCCGGCATCGTCTACTCGCGCTCCGTCCGCGTGGCCGGCAACGAGATGGACGACGCGATCATTCAGTACATCAAGCGCAAGTACAACCTGCTGATCGGCGAGCGCACCGCCGAGCAGGTGAAGATGGAGATCGGCTCGGCCTTCCCTCTCGACGAAGAGATGACGATGGAGATCAAAGGCCGCGATCTCGTGGAAGGCGTCCCCAAGACGCTCGTCGTCTCGGACGAGGAGATCCGGGAGGCGCTGTCCGAGACGGTGGCGACCATCGTCGAGGCGGTGCGCGTGGCGCTCGAGCGGACGCCGCCCGAGCTCTCCGCGGACATCATGGACAAGGGCATCATCATCGCCGGCGGCGGCTCGATGCTGAAGAACCTCGACAAGCGCCTGCGCGAGGAGACGGGCCTGCCCGTCACGCTGGCCGAGGATCCGCTGGCGTGCGTTGCGCTCGGCACGGGGCAGATGCTGACGGACTTTAATTTGCTCAGGAAGATCTCGATCGAATAGTTGCTGGTTGCTGGTTACTGGTTGCTGGTAGAGGAACATCTACTAGTAACCAGCAACCAGTAACCAGTAACTCACATGGCAGGAAACCTGCTCAGCCATAGGCGGTACGACATGGCAGCATCCTCAGACGTCATTCCCCGCAGACCGACGCTTCTGTTCATCGTGGTCCTCTGCCTGCTCTTCGTTTTGATGAGCATGAGCACGCGGACGCGGTACATCGGCGAGACCCGCACGCTCTTCGAGCGGACGGTGATGACCATCTTCTCGCCCGTCCCCCGCACCGTGAACTGGATCGGGCAGGCCGCCTCCGACATGTACCACGGCTACCTCGACATGCGCCGGGCCGTGAACGAGAACCTCGCCCTGCACCGCAAGGTGGCCGACCTCACGGCGGAGAACCTCAAGCTCAGCCAGTCGCAGACGGATCTGCAGCGCCTGCGCAGCCTCCTCGGCTACTCCGAGCAGTTCTCCATGAAGACCTCGCTCGCCCACGCGATCATGCTGGACACCGGCAGCCGCTTCAAATCGGTCGTGATCGACCGCGGATCGGCGGACGGCGTGGAGATCAACGACGCGGTCGTCAACGCGAGCGGCCTGATCGGCCGCGTGGTCCTGACCACGAACGACATGGCCAAGGTGCAGCTGATCTCGGACAGCAACACGGCCGTCGGCGCGCTCGTGGAGCGCACCCGGCGGCAGGGCGTCGTCCGCGGCGACGGCGCGAGCGGCGCGCAGATGTACGAGGTGCCGTCGCTGGCGGACGTCCAGCCGGGCGACACCGTCCTCACCGCCGGCATCGACGGCATCTACCCGAAAGGCATCCCCGTGGGCAGCGTGACGCGCGTGGAGCGCGGGCAGTCACTGTCCAAGTCGATCTGGATCAAGCCCGCGGTCGACTTCGGCTCCATCGAGGAAGTCATCGTCATCCACACCCGCAAAATCCCCGAACAGGTCGTGAGGTACACGCCTTGAGATGGCTCCGCTTCCTCGTCGGCCTGCTGATCGCGCTGACGCTGCACTCGCTGCTGGACAGCTTCTTCCCGAACGCGCTCGCGTTCTTCAATCCGTACGTCATCCTCGTCGTCTACTACTCGATGGGCGGCAATATCCTCGGCGCGATCGTGGCCGGCGTGACGGCCGGCCTGGTGCAGGACGCGTTCTCCAACGCCATGTTCGGCCTGCACGCCTTCTCGCTGACGGTCTGCGCCTATGCGGTGGCGTACGTGAACTCGCGCCTGTCGCTGCGCGGCACGCTCGCCTTCGCCGCCTGCCTCGGCGGCGCCGTGATCGTGAACGAGCTGGTCATCTTCATCCTGGTGAACATCCTCCTCAAGCAGAAGATCGAGATGTTCGAGCAGGGCCTCCTAGTCAAGACGATCTTCACGCTGCTCTTCGGCATGCTCGTCTACCAGCTGCTGACCCTGTTCCTGCGCGAGGAGCCGATCGAGGCGACGAAGCGACCGACGGGATGGTAATAAAACAGTTGCTGGTTGCTAGTTGCTGGTTGCTAGTAAACGGCGGACTACCAGCAACCAGCAACTAGCAACCAGTAACTCTTACAAATGCGCGTATACCGAGACGACCAGAAGTTCCTCACCTTCCGCATCAACGCCGTGCTGTGGGGCATTGCGGCGGTGTTCGTCTTCCTCGCCGGCTCGTTCTGGTTCGTCCAGGGCGTGCAGGCGGAGAAGTACCGCAACCTCTCCGAGTCGAACGCCCTGCGCGAGCTCGTCATCCCCGCCAAGCGCGGCCTGATCATGGACCGCAACGGCAAGATCCTGGCGGACAACCAGCCGGCCTACGCGCTCTCCCTCGACCGCAGCGTCATGAAGCCGCTGCTCAAGGCGGACCCGCAGCACCGCGCGAAGCTGGTCAGCTTCCTCGCCGCCGTGCTCGCCGTGCCGCCGCAGGAGATCGAGGCGCGCTTCGAGAAGGGCAAGTCCCTCCCCGCCGCCCGCCCCATGCCCCTCGGCGAAGACCTCACCATGACGCAGGTCGCCTCCATCCAGGCGGAGTCGATCTCGTTCCCCGAGCTGAGCGTCGATCCGGTGCAGCGGCGCAACTATCCGTACGGGACGATGGCCGCGCACGTGATGGGCTTCATCGGCGAGGCGAACGAGAAAGACCTCGCTGCGCGCAAGGAGCTGAAGCTCGGCGACCTCATCGGCAAGCGCGGCGTGGAGCTGATGTACGACAACTTCCTCCGCGGCAAAGACGGCGCGCAGTACTGGGAGTACGACAGCCACGGCCGCCGCCTCGCCGAGTACCGCCCCGCGCGCAAGGAAGCGGTGGCCGGCGACAACGTCTACCTCACCATCGACTTCGAGCTGCAGCGCCGGGCCGAGCAGTACTTCATCGAGAACGAGTTCGTCGGCGCCGCGGTGGCGCTCGACCCGCGCAACGGCGAAGTGCTGGCCATGGTTTCCTCCCCCGCCTTCAACCCGAACGTCTACTCCCGGCGCTTCACGCCGGAGACGTACAAGACGATTCAGTCGAACCCGTTCAAGATCGAGCTGAACCGCGCGATCCAGGGCCTCTACTCGCCCGGCTCGGTCTTCAAAACGGTCATGGCCATGGCGGGCCTGGCCGACGGTGCGATCAACACCAGCACGAACTTCGGCTGCGGGGGCAGCGGCGTGTTCTTCGGCCGCCGCTTCCGCTGCTGGAAGCGCGAAGGCCACGGCGCGGTGGACGTGCAGCGCGCGCTGAAGGTCTCCTGCGACATCTTCTTCTACAACACCGGCGCCCGCCTCGGCGTCGACCGCATCGCCGAGTACGCGCACACGCTCACCTTCGGCGAAGTCTCCAAGATCGACCTCGACGGCGAGAAGGCCGGCATCGTCCCCTCCACCAAGTGGGCCGCCGAGAAGCAGCACCGCAAGTGGTATCCCTCGGAGACCATCTCCGTCTCCATCGGCCAGGGGCCGCTCATCGTGACGCCGCTGCAGACGGCGAACATGATGGCCGCCATCGCCAGCGGCGGCACGGTGTACCAGCCGCACGTGGTGCGCATCATCGAGAAGGCCGGCTCGGACGGCAAGGTCGCGCAGCGCCTCAAAGTCGAGCCGCGCATCCTGCACCAGGTCAAGCTCGCCCCCAACGCGCTGCACGCGGTGCGCGAGGGCCTCTGGAAAGTCGTCAACGAGGAAGGCGGCACGGGCGGCAATGCGCGCGTGGAAGGCCTCGACATCTCGGGCAAGACCGGCACGGTGCAGGTCATCGCGCAGCACGGCTGGGTGAAGACCGAGGGGCTGCCGTTCAAGTACAAGGACCACGCGTGGTTCGCTTCGTTCGCGACGCGCGACAACCCGCAGATGGTGGTCGTGGTCTTCGTCGAGCACGGCGGCCACGGCGGCGTCGACGCCGCGCCGCTGGCGAAGCTCCTCTACGAGGCGCGCTTCTCCCAGCAGGTGCAGAACGCCCACATCGACCTGACGAACCCCGAGACGCTGCAGCAGATCCGGGAAGGCGACCTGCCGCTGCCGGAGACGAACCGCTGATGCCGCCGTTCCGCGACCGCGTCCTGCCGACGCTCGACCTCAACTTCCTCGGAACGGCGCTGGTGATCGCCGCGGTGGGATGCCTCGCCATCTACAGCGCGACGTACTTCTGGGACCCGGGCCTCTCCATCCTCAAGAAGCAGTTCCTCTGGGTGGGCATCGGCCTCGCGCTGATGCTCATCTTCCTCGTCGTCGACTACCACATCTTCTTCGACATCGCGCCGATCCTGTACGGCATCGGCATGATCCTGCTGCTCTATTTGCTGCTCTTCGGCAAGCTGACGGCGAAGGTGAAGTCGTGGATCCACATCGGCGGCTTCCAGTTCCAGCCGTCGGAGTTCATGAAGATCTTCACGGCGCTGATGCTGGCGAAGTTCTTCGACTCGAACGACCGCGCGTATTTGAACTTCCGCTCGTTCATCATCGCCATGCTCATCATCGGCGCGCCGGTGGGGCTGATCATCATCCAGCCCGACTTCGGCACCGCGGCGACGTTCTTCCCGCTCGTCGGCGTGGCCATGTTCTTCGGCGGCATCCGCCTGCGGGTGTGGATCGCCATGATCCTCATCGTGGCCATCGCCTTGCCACTGGGCTGGATGTTCTTCCTCAAGCCCTACCAGAAAGAACGCGTGATGATCTTCCTCAACCCGGAGCGCGACCCGCTCGGGTCCGGCTACCAGGTGACGCAGGCGAAGATCGCCATCGGCTCGGGCGGCATTCACGGCAAGGGCTTCATGCAGGGGACGCAGGCGAAGCTGGAGTTCCTCCCCGCGCGGCACACGGACTTCGTCTTCGCCGTGCTGGGGGAGGAATGGGGCTTCATCGGCGTGGTGATCGTGCTCGCCTTGTATCTGTTCCTGATCTGGCAGGCGTTGACATTCGCGAAGAACGCGCGCGACCGCGGAGGCACCTTCCTCGCGATCTCGCTGATCTCGTTCTTCATCTTCCACGTGCTGATCAACATCGCGATGCAGATCGGCGTCTTGCCCACGACGGGCATCCCGCTGCCGCTGATCTCGTACGGCGGCTCGTCCGCGATGATGTTCTTCATCGCGATCGGGCTGCTGCTGAACGTGGACATGCGGCGTTTCGTCAACGCTTGACGCCGCACACGAACCCTCGCCCCGCTTGCGGGGAGAGGGTGGCGCGCGAGCGCCGGGTGAGGGGCCCCTCATCCGCCCTTCGGGCACCTTCTCCCGCGGGGAGAAGGCTCTTACCGCCGCACCTTCTCCATGTCCCGCCGCTCCCGCTTGGTGGGGCGGCCGGCGCCGCGGTCGCGCATGCCGCCCATCGGCGGGGCGTCGACGCGTTGCGGCGCGGGGGACTGGTCGTCGTACATCGTGCGCGCCTCTTCCTTCTTGATGGGGCGCTCCGGGACGCCGGTCACGACGACTTTGCGGAAGCGGTCGCCATGGTAGAACTCGACCACGTCGCCGGGGTGGACGGTGGCGGCGGGCTTGGCGCGCTGGCCGTTGAGCTTCACGTGGCCGCCGCGGCAGGCGTCGGCGGCGTCGCCGCGCTGCTTGAACAGGCAGACCAGCTTGAGCCACATGTCGATGCGATGACGTTCTTCGTCCATATGTTTTATGATCGCCGCATGATCAAAGCGGACATCGTGAACAAAGTGGCCGAGGTTTCCGAAATTTCGCGCGTGAAGGCGGCGCAGGCGGTGGATACGGTCATCGAGGGGCTGCGCAACGCGCTCGCGCGCGGGCAGCGCATCGAGCTCCGCGGTTTCGGCGTCTTCCAGGTGAAGCAGCGCAAGAAGGGGATCGGGCGCAACCCGAAGACGGGCGTCGAGGTGAAGATCCCGCCCGGCAACACCATCCGCTTCAAGCCGGGGAAGGAACTGCGGAACCTGCTGTAACAACCGAAACGATCGTTCACAAGTTGACCAAACGACGCCGGCGCAAGCCGGCGTTTCTTTTGGTTGCGTTGTTCACAACGTCAACGTTTTCAAAACTGGACGCGGATGATGAAACTCACGCCAACCTCATACGAATTGAGTCGTCAAAGAAGTCGAACGCGAGGCAGTAAGAAGCGCGCCGGCACGCCGCCTCTCCTCCTCGCGAGCTGCGACGCGAGTTCTTCTCCCAGCGGTGTGCCGGCGCGCGAGTTTCGCCGACGACGATACAAAAGGAGATTGTGATGATCAAACGTTCCGCCGCCCTGCTTGCCCTCGCCCTCACCGTTGCCTGTTCCTCCACCTCCATGCAGTCCTCTTCCACCGCCGGCGCCGCGAACGGCGTCGCGGTGAGCTCCAAGGATGCTCCCGAGTACATCCTCCTCTCCTCCCCCGGCCAGATCCGCGACGTCGACCACAGCCAGCGCCTCAGCGCCTTCCACATCAAGGGCACGCTGACCAACCGCGGCTTCTACCCGGCGGCGGCTCAGGTCGAAGGCAACGGCGAGTTCTGCGCGGACGGCAAGGACTTCCTCAGCCTGGCGGACCTCTCGGTTCACTCCGCCTCCGAAGGCAAGAGCCCGAAGGCCCCGTACCTGCTCGGCTGCGCCACCAAGAGCGGCTTCAAGCCCGCATCACGCGACATCGTGATGCAGTAACACCCCCACCCCCCCTTCCTTCAGGCGCCGGCTCGTTGGCCGGGCCGGCGCCCTTCCTCTGCGGGAAGAAATTGAAAATGAAAAATTGAAAATTGAAAAAAGCGAGGTGCGCGAAGCGCCTCCACCGTTTTCAATTTTCAATTTCTCAATTTTCAATTTTCCATTCAGAATGCCGCATGACAGCGGCACCGCAAACCGTCCTCGTTCTCGACTTCGGCTCCCAATACACGCAGCTCATCGCGCGAAGGGTGCGGGAGAACAGCGTCTACTCCGTCGTCCATCCGTTCGACTGGCCGGTGGAGAAGATTCGGGAGCTGGCGCCGACCGCGATCATCCTCTCCGGCGGCCCGCAGTCCGTGTACGCCGAAACGGCGCCCATCTGCTCGAAAGAAATCTTCGAGCTCGGCGTCCCCCTCCTCGGCATCTGTTACGGGATGCAGCTGACTGCATACCTGCTCGACGGCGGCGTCGAGGCGGCTGCCGAGCGCGAGTACGGGCGGGCGGAGATCGACGTCATCGCCGAGTCGCCGCTCCTCGCGAACACGCCGAAGCACCAGCGCGTCTGGGCCAGCCACGGCGATAACATCCTGCGCGAGCCGCCCGGCTTCACGCGCATCGCCTCCTCCTCCAGCGCGCCCATCGCCGGCTTCGAGAACCGCGAGCGGCAGTGCTACGGCATCCAGTTCCACCCCGAAGTCACGCACAGCGAGGCCGGGTCACAGATCCTGCGCAACTTCCTCTTCGACATCGCCGGCTGCAAGCCGTCGTGGGATCTGGGCGACTACCGCAAGCGCAAGGTGGAAGAGATCCGCGCGCAGGTCGGCGGCAAGCGTGCCATCGCGGCGGTGAGCGGCGGAGTCGACTCCACCGTCGCCGCGCTGCTCGTGGCCGAGGCCATCGGCGACCAGCTGACGGCGATCTTCGTGGACAACGGCGTCCTCCGCAAAAACGAATGGACCCAGGTCGCCTCGCGCCTCTCCGAACGGCTCGGCATGCACTTCGTCGCCGTCGATGCGCGCGAGCGCTTCTACGCAAAGCTGGCCGGCATCGAGGATCCGGAGGTCAAGCGCAAACGCATCGGCAACGAGTTCATCGCCGTATTCGAGGAGGAAGCGAAGCGCATCCCTGACGTCGAGTTCCTCGTACAAGGCACGCTCTATCCCGACGTCATCGAGTCCGTCTCCATCAAGGGCCCCTCGGCCGTGATCAAGACGCACCACAACGTCGGCGGCCTGCCGGAGAAGATGGGCCTCAGGCTCATCGAGCCGGTGCGCGAGCTCTTCAAGGATGAGGTCCGCCGCCTCGGCATCGAGCTCGGCCTGGAGGAGGAGTTCGTCTGGCGCCACCCCTTCCCAGGCCCCGGCCTCGCCGTGCGCATCCTGGGCGAGGTGAACGCGCAACGCGTGGAGATCCTGCAGAACGCGGACGAGATCGTGATCGAAGAGATCCGCCGCGCCGGCCTCTATCGCGAGATCGGCCAGGCTTTCGCCGTCCTCCTCCCCATCCGCAGCGTCGGCGTGATGGGCGACGAGCGCACGTACGAGAATGTGCTCGCCGTGCGCGCGGTGTCGACCACCGACTTCATGACGGCGGACTGGTACCGCATGCCGCACGACCTGCTCGACCGCATCAGCCGCCGCGTGGTGAACGAAGTGCGCGGCATCAACCGCGTGGTGTACGACGTGTCGTCCAAGCCGCCGAGCACGATCGAGTGGGAGTAGTCGGCGGGCGCAACGTATGGTATGATGTATGGCATCATGAAGAAGACGACCATCTATCTGCCGGACGAGCTCAAGAAGCGCGTCGAGCAGGCCGCCGCCGAAAAAGGATGGTCCGAGGCGGACGTCATTCGGGAGGCCATTGACGTGTCGGTGCGGCCGCGGTCCGAGCCGCGCATTCCGCTGCCCGGCATGACGCTGGGCGATCCGACCATCGCCGCGCGCGCGGGCGACCTGCTGGACGGCTTCGGCGAGTGATTCTTCTCGATACGAGCGGCATCATCGCCGCGCTGTTCGCGGACCAGCTGCATCACGAGGAGTGCGCGGAGGCGCTGCGCAAGGCGGCGCCGCCGCGCATCATCTCTCCCTTCGTGCTCGCGGAGACGGACTACCTCATCCAGAAGTACGGCAGCATCCAGGCCGAGATGATGTTTTTGCAGGACATCGCGGACGGCGCGTATCTCGTCGCGCCGTTCGACGAGCGCGATGATCTCGAATTCGCGCGGCAGGTCATCTTCAACTACGAGGAGCTGGGCATCGGGCTCGCCGATGCGTCCATCGTCGTGCTCGCCGAGCGTTACGGCTGCCGCGACGTGCTCACGCTCGACCACCGCCACTTCCGCGCGTTCCGGCTGGGGCGGAAGCGTTTCCGGCTCCTGCCCGCGGACCGGTGAACATCACCGCATCCCAGAACCACCGCCTCGGCAACCGCGAGCGGGAGAGCACTTCGCGCACGCGCAGCGGCGCCAGCGCCCGGGCGAGCTGCGGCACGGAACCGTAAATGCGGTCGACGAAGTGATGCGGGCCGCGGAATCCGCGCCGTGCCGCCACGAAGCGCTGCATGCGCGCGGGCAGCAACAGAAGAAAGCGGATCGCGAAGTGCGGATCGGGGCGGAGCGCGTAGCGCCAGCGCGGCGGCGTGGTCACGAGCGCCGGCGCGTCCGGACGCAGCACGCGCGCGAGCTCGCGCGCCGCGGCGGCGACGTCCGGCAGATGCTCCACCGTCTCGAGCAGGAGCAGCGCGTCGACGGCAGCGGGGCGGAAGGGCAGCGCGGCGGCGTCGGCCACCACGCGCGTGACGCCGAGGCGACGGGCGTCGTCGTTCCAGCCGGCGTCGACGCTCACCACGGAGTAGCCGCCGGCGTGCATGGCCAGCTCCACCGCGCCGTTGCCGGCGCCGAGGTCGAGGATGCGTGCGGGAGGCGGAAGGTACGACCGCAGCACCTGCCGCCAGCGCACTCCCTCGGCGTAGCGCTCGCGAAGAAACGGATCGCCTTCCGCGCGCACCAACTCTACGTAACGTAGCTCGTTCCGCACGTCCGCCGCCGTGCGCTCCAGAGGTGCGTCCAGCAACTCGTGCATTTGCCGAGGGATAAGAAAACGGAAGAAACGGCGCAACACCCCACGAATGGTAACTCGTAGCTTTTCGGGGCCGCAGTGCCTATATTGGTCCGGTCCCGCTTATCCAACATTGCTTACCGGACGTCGCCGTTTCGACGGCGGCTTCCACCTAGGAGGAACGGATGCGTTACGCTCGGAGACCCAATCCTCGGTTGATCCTCGCTGTCATTACCTTGCTCATCATCCCCACGTTGGCTTCGGCTCAGAAGGCGCCGGAGACCATCGGCCGCACGCAGACGACCGGCGACACGATCGAGTGGCCGCTCGTCGCCGATGCGGACTCGGTGATGCTCACCGTCGTCTCGCCGGACGGCGAGACTTCCGTCACCAGCTTCAACTCCGGCCGCACGCCGAGCGTGCGCCTGCGCGACCTCGGCTTCGGAAAGATCCCGCCGGACGGCACCTACCGGTACGAGCTGCGCCTCACGCCGCGCATCTCGGCGTCGGTGAAAGCGCAGCTGAAAGCCGCGCGCGAGAAGAATGACGAAGCCGGCGCGCGCCGCATCATGCGCGACAACGGCATCCTCTTCACCAACACGCAGTCCGGCGGCTTCACGGTCGTCGGCGGCGCGATCCTGAACCCGGATGCGGCGGAAGGCGGCACGACCGGCATCGGCAAGTTGAAGGCCGCCGGCACGGCGAAGAGCTCCGCTTCCGGCTCCGGCGAGTCGATCATGAAGCTGATCCCGAAGGCGGACGACCAGGTCATCCCGGATGATCTGATCGTGCAGGGCAGCGCGTGCGTCGGCCTCGACTGCGTGAACAACGAGTCGTTCGGCTTCGACACGATCCGCCTCAAAGAGAACAACACGCGCATCAAGTTCGACGACACCTCCACGTCGGCCGGCTTCGCGAACAACGACTGGCAGCTGACCGCGAATGACTCCGGCGGCGGCCTGAACAAGTTCTCCATCGACGACATCACGAATTCGAAGACGCCGTTCACGATCCTCGGCAGCGCGCCGTCGAATTCGATCTACGTCGACACCAACGGCAAGGTCGGCTTCCGCACCTCGTCCCCCGGCCTCGACATCCACATCAGCACCGGCGACACGCCGGCCATCCGCCAGGAGCAGACCAACGCCAGCGGCTTCACGGCGCAGACGTGGGACATCGGCGGCAACGAGGCGAACTGGTTCGTGCGCGATCTGACGGGCGGCTCCCGCCTGCCGTTCCGCATCCGCCCGGGCGCGCCGACGAGCTCTGTCGACATCTCCGCCTCCGGTAACGTCGGCATCGGCACCGCTTCGCCGGGCACGCTGCTCGACGTCGTCCGCACCGACACCGCCGCCACCATCATCCGTTCCAACGCGAACAACGCCTCGGGTATCGCCATCCTCCGCGCCACCTCCGGCACCGGCACCACCAGCCCGCGCTTCGCGTACTTCGAGGCGACGAGCGCGGAGACCAGCGGCGCCGACTGGCGCGCCGGCCTCCATGGCTCGAAGGACTTCAAGATCAGCGACTTCTCCACCGGCTCGGAAGCGAACCGCTTCATCATCGCCAATTCGAACGGCTTCATCGGCCTGGGCGGCCAGACTTCGCCCACCAGCCCGATCCATCACGCGAACGGCGCCACGCTCTCCACGGGCGGCGTCTGGACGGATGCGTCCAGCCGCGACCTGAAGGAAGACATCTGCGACCTCGACACGCAGGCCGCCGAGCAGACGCTCGCGCAGCTCAACCCGGTGACGTTCCGCTACAAGGCCGAGCCGACCGACGCGCACGTCGGTTTCATCGCCGAGGACGTGCCGGATCTCGTCGCGACGCAGGGCCGCAAGGGCCTCGCCCCCATGGACATCGTCGCCGTGCTGACCAAGGTCGTCCAGGAGCAGCAGAAGACGATCGAGCAGCTCTCCGCGAAGGTGGACCAGCTGGAGAAGAAGCAGCAGCAGTAACTTCCGTTCATCGTCAAACGAAGGGCCGGCGTAACTGCCGGCCCTTTTCTATTTGCGTGGAGGCACCATGAAAACGTCGATGTGGTTCCTGTTGCTTTTCACGGTCGCCTGCGGCGCCTTGGCGCAGCCGGTCAGCCGCACGGACGTGAGCTCGGCGAGCATCGTCTGGACTCCGCTCGCCGAATACGAAGTGGTACGGCTCACCGTGGCCGGTCCGGACGGCGAGAGCGTCGGGCAGGACTTCGCCGCCGGTAAAGCGCCGACCTTCCGCCTCGGCAACGGCGCGGTGGATGGGCTCTATCGCTACGAGCTGCGCGCCGTGCCGCGCATCGCGCCGAGCGTGAAGGCGGCGCTGCAGGCGGCGCGGGGGGAAAACGACCATGCCGCGACGCGGCGCATCCTGCGGGAGGCGGGAGTCGCGTCCGCCGTGATCCAGTCCGGCACGTTGCTGGTGCGGAACGGCTCGTTCGTTTCACCCGACGAATCCGAGAGCGGGCGAGGCGCCGCGAAGAGCGTCCTCCGCCTCAAGCCGAAGGCGGACGACAACGTCGTCGCGGACGACCTCATCGTGCAGGGCGCGGCCTGCATCGGCATCGACTGCGTGAACGGCGAGACGTTCGGAACCGAATCGTTCAAGCTGAAGAGCAACAACAACCGCATCAAGTTCGACGACACGAGCTCCGCCTCCGGCTTCGCGAACAACGACTGGCAGATCACGGCCAACGACTCGACCAGCGGCGGCGCGAACAAGTTCTCCGTGGAGGATTTGACGCACTCCATGACTCCGTTCACCATCCTGGCCGGCGCGATCACGAACTCGCTCTTCGTCGACAACATCGGCCGCGTCGGCATCGGCACCAGCACGCCGGGCCTCGACCTGCAGCCGACGAATCTCGACACGCCGTCCATCCGCCTCGACCAGCCGTCCGGCGTCTTCGCGGCGCAGACGTGGGACATCGGCGCGAACGAGGTGAACTTCTTCGTCCGGGATCAGACGCACGGCTCGCTGCTGCCGTTCCGCATCATCGCCGGCGCGCCGACCAGCTCCGTCCACATCGCGGCGAACGGCGACGTCGGCATCGGCACGGACAGCCCGGGCTTCAAGCTCGACGTGGTGAGCACCGGCACGCTGGCCACCATCAACCGCACCAGCGCGGCGAACGCCTCCGGCATCGCCATCCTGCGCGTGTCATCCGGCAACGGGACGAGCGGCATCAAACAGTCGTACCTGGAGCTGATGGCGGACGAGTCGTCGGACACGATCTGGCGCGCCGGCCTGCAGGGCTCGACCTCCTTCAAGATCGGCGACTACAGCACCGGCTCGGAGCAGAATCGCGTCACGATCACGAGCGGCGGCAACATCGGCATCGGCGGCGTGACCAGCCCCACCTCGCCGCTGCAGCACTCCAGCGGCGCGTTCCTCTCCTCCGGCGGCATGTGGACGAACGCCTCCAGCCGCGAGCTGAAGGAAGACATCTGCGCGCTGGAGTCGGCGGCCGCGGGCGACGCGCTGCGCAACCTCGAGCCGGTGACGTTCCGCTACAAGGCCGAGCCGCGCCAGACGCACGTCGGCTTCATCGCCGAGGACGTGCCGGAGCTCGTGGCGGTGGAGGGGAGGAAGGGCCTCAGCCCGATGGACATCGTCGCCGTGCTCACGCGCGTGGTGCAGGACCAGCAGAAGACGCTGGAGGAGCAGCAGAAGACGATCGCGGAGCTCTCGCGAAAAGTGGAGGCGCTGGGCAGGAAGTAAAACGTAGGGCCGGCTCCCAGCCGGCCCCCTTTTGCGTTTGCCTCGATTGGGCCGGCTGAGAGCCGGCCCTACGTTCAGGAAAAAAAGGGGGGCACGGCGGAAGAACCGTGCCCCCCGGTGAAGCAGTGGTCCCGGGGCCCTCTCCCCTGGACCGCCGGCGCACAGCAGGGATGCGCCAATGGAGCAGCTGCTAGTCGCTCAGGTTGCGGATCACCGTCGGAATATCGAGGTCATTGCCGAAATCGTTCGACGCCATCGGCCCGAAGCCTCCGGAGCCGTCGGGCCGGGAGAATCCTTTGCGAAAAAAGGGCGGATCGTAAATCTCGCCTTCCGCGCCGATCTGCGGCGGCGGCGCGGGCTCTTCGTGCTGCGCGGCGATCTCCTTCGGCGCGAACGGGCGGTACGGCGTGCCCGCGTTGTTGCGCTCCGCCGAAGCCTGGCGCGCCGCCGGCGACGAGGACGAGAGCTGCTCGCCGCGCGCGTTGAGGAAGCCCTTCGTGGCGGAGTCGAAGCCGGTGGCGATCACCGTGACCTTCACCTCGTCCTTCATCTTCGGATCGATGACGGTGCCGAAGATGATGTTCGCCTCTTCGTCCGCCGCCTCCTGGATGATCGACGCCGCCTCGTGCACTTCGAAGAGCGTCATGTCCGGTCCGCCCGTGACGTTGATCAGCACGCCCTTCGCGCCTTCGATCGACGCCTCTTCGAGCAGCGGCGAGGAGATCGCGCGCTGCGCGGCCTCCACGGCGCGATGCTCGCCGGAGGAGATGCCGGTGCCCATCAGCGCCATGCCCATGCCATGCATGATCGTCTTCACGTCGGCGAAGTCGAGGTTGATCTCGCCCGGGACGGTGATGAGGTCGGAGATGCCCTGCACCGCCTGCCGCAGGATGTCATCCGCGATCTTGAAAGCCTCGGAGAGCGAAGTCGCGCGCTCGACGAAGTTGAGGAGCCGCTCGTTCGGAATCGTGATCAGCGTGTCGACCGTGTCGCGCAAGGCGCGGATGCCCTGCTCGGCCTGCACGCGGCGGCGCTTGCCTTCGAAACCGAACGGCTTCGTCACGACGGCGACCGTGAGCGCGCCCAGCTCCGCGGCGAGCGAGGCGATGATGGGCGCCGCGCCGGTGCCGGTGCCGCCGCCCATGCCGGTGGTGATGAAGATCATGTCGGCGCCGGAGAGCGCCTCGATGATGCGGTCGGTGTCTTCCAGCGCGGCCTGTTTGCCGATGTCGGGGTTCGCGCCGGCGCCCAGGCCCTTGGTGAGCTTCGCGCCGATCTGGAGCTTGACGGGTGCGAGCGCGTTGCGCATCGCCTGGACGTCCGTGTTCGCCACGAGGAACTCGACGCCCTTGATCCCCGCCTGGATCATTCGGTTGACGGCATTGCCTCCGCCCCCGCCCACCCCGACGACTTTGATCCTGGCACCGAGCTCCTGTTCATCGAGCGTGACGCCGAGCCGCGCGTCGCCAGCTTTTTCGTCGAAAGTAATCATTTACCGTCTCCCGAAATCTTAAGCATTTAGATACTGCATTTCAAACCAATTTTTCAGGAAGCCGCGAACCACTGCCGCACCGACTGCGCGACCCTGGCCAGCCCGCGCGGCGGCGCCTTGCGCACCTTCGCCCGATTCCTGAAGCCCCACAGCAGCAGCCCCGTGGCCGCGGCCCACTCCGGGCCGCTCACGGTGTCGGACAGCCCCCCCACCCCGCGCGGCACGCCCTTGCGCGCCTGCTGGTCGAAGACCTGCTCCACCATCTCCACCATGCCGTCCATCTCCGCGCCGCCGCCCACCAGCACGACGCCGGAGCGCATCTCCTTCTCCAGCCCCACCTTCTCCAGGTCGCGGTACACGAGCTTCGCGATCTCCGCGGCGCGCGGCTCGAGGATGTTCGTCAGCTCGTGGCGCGAGAGGATCTTCGGCGCGCGGCCGCCGACGGTCGGCACCTCGATCGGATCGTCTTCCGTGACGAGCGAGCCGAGCGCGCAGCCGTAGCGCTTCTTGATGCGCTCCGCGTCTTCCATCGGCGTGCGCAGCACGACGCTGATGTCGCTCGTGAAGTGCCCCGCGCCCACCGGCAGCACGTTCGTGTGCACGACGTTGCCTTCCAGGAACACCGCGTAGTCGGTGGTGCCGGCGCCGATGTCCATCAGCAGCACGCCCATCTCCCGCTCGTCCTGCGTCAGCACCGCCTCGGCCGCCGCGAGCTGCTCCAGCACGAGCTCCTGCACGGCGATGCCGGCCTTGTTCACGCAGGTCAGCACGTTCTGGTTGTGCGTGCGCGCGCCGGTGACGATGTGCACGTTCGCCTCGAGGCGGCCGGCGGTCATCCCCTGCGGATCGTGGATGCCGTCCTGCCCGTCCACCACGAACTCGCGCGGGATGACGTGCAGCAGCTCCAGCTCGCCCGGGATGTTGATGGACTTCGACGCCTCGATCACGCGGTCGATGTCCTCCCGCGCGATCTCCTTGTGCTTGCCCATCACGGAGACGACGCCGCGCGAGTTGACGGAGCGGATGTGATCGCCGGCGATGCCGACGAAGACGGACTCGATCTGCAGGCCGGCCATCACCTCCGCCTCGTCGACGGCCTTCTTCACGGCGTCGATGGCCTGGTCTAGGTTGATGATGTTGCCCCGCCGCGTCCCTTTCATCGGCGAGGTGCCCTTGCCGATGATCTCCAGCTGGTTGCGGTCGTTGATCTCGCCGACCAGCACGCACACCTTCGACGTACCGATGTCGAGCGCGACGATGTACTTCTCTTCAGTCCTGGGCATTCGTGACTCCTTGCGTCGTGGTGTCCGGGGCGGTGCGAAGGGTTCCCTTCGGCTTGACGACGATGCGATCGGCGAAGCGCAGATCGGCGTACTCGATGGAAGCGCGCCCGAGGTTCTCGGCGCGGACGACGGCGTAGAGGCTGCGCCATTTCGGCGAGACGTCTTCCGCGTTCGCGTAGACGACGGCCGCCAACTCACGGTCGAAGAGCGCGAAGCCGCGCGGCGCGACCGGGTGCACCTGGGAGATGCGCGAGTAGACCTGCGGGTCGCGCGCGTGGAGGTCGCGCAGGAGCGCCACGCTGCGCGCGAGCTCTTCGCCGCTCGCGTCGCTGATGAGCGGCAAGTCTTCGTCGCCCACGCGCGGGGAGAGCTCGGCGAACTCGATGCCCTGCTCGTCGACGTACGCCAGGCGGTCGCCGCGCTGCACGAGCGCGACGGGCGCGCGCTCCACGACGTTGATGCGCAGCGTGCCGGGCAGCTTCTTCTCGATGTTCACGCCGCGGATCCAGGAGACGCCGCGCAAGTCGTTCTCCACGCGGGAGATGTCGAGGTCGAAGAGGTTCGCGCCGACGTAGCGCTGGGTGACCGCCTCCAGCGCCGCGCGCGGCGTGTGCTTCGCGCCGCCCACTTCGATCTGGCGCACGGCGAAGCGCTCGCCGCGGTGGATGTGGCGGTACGCGATGACGCCCGTCGCGGCGATGATCACCACGAAGACGGCGTTGCGCAGCACGACGAGCAGGCGCGCGATCTGGATCTGGCGGTGGTTGCGGCGCAGGCGCGCGACGTCCGGCGGGCGGAAGAAGCGCTGCGTGGTGTCGAAGCTGTTCATGCCGCGCCTCCTCTCACCAGCGACTCCGCGATCTCGTGAACGTCGCCCGCGCCCATGGTGATGAAGACGTCGCCCGGCAGCAGGCGCCGCCGCATCTCGTTGACGATCTCGCTGTTGCTCCGGTCCAGAAACTCCACGCCTTCCGTCGCCTCCGCGATGAGGCGCGCGGAGACGCCTTCCATCGGCTGCTCCCGCGCGGCGTAGATGGGAGAGACGATGGCGACGTCGGCAGCGCGCAGCGACTGGCCGAACTCGCGAGCGAAGTCGCGCGTGCGGGAGTAGAGGTGCGGCTGGAAGAGCGCGACGATGCGCCGCTCGGGATAGCCGCGCCGCGCCGCGGAGAGCGTCGCCGCGATCTCGGTCGGATGGTGCGCGTAGTCGTCCACCACCAGCGCGCCGGCGTAGTCGCCCAGGATCTGGAAGCGCCGGTCGACGCCGAGGTATTTGGAGAGGGCGGCGGCGATGGTGTCGGCGTTGATGCCGAGCTCCAGCCCGACGGCGATCGCGGCCAGCGCGTTGCGCACGTTGTGCTCGCCGGGAACGAAGAGCTTGAAGAAGCCGACGCCCGGCACCTCGAAGGAGGAGCCGCGGTCGGCGAAGCGGAGGTTCGTGGCGCGCAACTCCGCCTGCTCGCCCAGCCCGTAGCGCACCACGCGCGTGTGCACGCGGCGAAGGAGCTGGATCACGGCCGGATCGTCCGCGCAGGCGATGACTACGCCGCCCGGCTTCACGCCTTCGGCGAAGACGCGGAACGCCTCCACGATGTGGTCGAAGCTGCCGTAGTACTCCAGGTGGTCCGCCTCGATGTTCGTCACCACGGCGACTTCCGGGTGAAGCTGGTGGAACGTGCGGTCGTACTCGTCCGCCTCCACGACCACGAAGTCGCCCTGGCCGCTCTTCGCGTTCGAGTCGAGGTTGCGCAGGACGCCGCCCACCAGCACGGTGGGATCGAGGCCCGCTTCTTCCAGGACGACGGCGATCATGGCGGAGGTGGTCGTCTTGCCGTGCGTGCCGGAGACGCCGATGCCGCGCTTCGCGTTCACCAGCTCGCCGAGCATGGTGGAGCGCTTCATCACGCGGACGCCGCGCTCGTGCGCCGCGTCGATCTCGGGGTTGTGCCCCTTGACCGCGGAGGTGACGACGACGAGGTCGACGCCGTCGAGGTGGGAGGCGTCGTGGCCGATGGCCACGGGGATGTTGCGCCGGTGCAGGAGGTCGGTCGCGGCGGAGCGTTTGAGATCGCATCCGGAGACGGAGACGCCCGCGTCGTGGAGGATGTCGGCGATGGCGCTCATGCCGATTCCCCCGATGCCGACGAAATGGATCTTTTTAATGTCACCAAAATTCATTCTGTTGGTGGCGTCTTAAATGAAAATTTTAAACGCTTCCTTCAATCTTTTCTATGTAATCGACGATCTTTTTCGTGGCGTCCGGCACGGCGAGCCGTCCCGCCGCCTCCCCCATCCGCCGCGCGCGCTCCCGGTCGCCCAGCACTTCGGCGATCGCGCCGGCCAGGCGCTCCGGCGTCAGCTCGCTCTCCGTGATGACGATTCCGCCGCCCGCCTTCTCCACCACGCGCGCGTTCAGCTCCTGGTGGTTGTTCGTCGCGGCGGCGAAGGGAATGAAGATGGCGGGCCGCCCGGCGGCGGCGAGCTCGCCCACCGTCATCGCGCCGGCGCGGCTGACCACGAGATCCGCCGCCGCCATCTCGTCCGCGATCGGATCGAGATACGGGACGACGCGCGCGGAGGCGAAGGCCGAGGCGGCGTAGGCGTCCTGCACGGCCTGCAGGTCGTGCGGGCCGGTCTGGTGGACGATCTCGACGTCGTCCTTGAGGCGCGCCAGGAACATCAGCGCGCCGGTCATCGCGTTGTTGATGATGCGCGAGCCCTGGGAGCCGCCGAAGATGAGGAGGCGACGTCGGTTGCTGGTTGCTGGTTGCTGGTGGCTGGTAAAGAACTCCGCGCGGATCGGGTTGCCCGTCACGACGCCGCGCTTCGTTTTCATCCGCGTCAGCGCTTCTTCGAAGCCCACCGCAACCGTCGTGACGAAGGGTGACAGGAGGCGGTTCGTCAGGCCGGGGAACGCGTTCGAGTCGTGGATGATCGTCGGGATGCCGCGCAGCCTTGCGGCGACGAGCACGGGGCCGGACGAGTAGCCGCCCACGCCGAGCACGACGTTCGGCGCGTGCTTGCCGACGAGCTTCCACGCCTGCACGAATCCGAGCGGCAGGCGGAAGAGGTTCTTCACAAGGTCGCCCGGGCCCTTGCCTTTCAGGCCGCCCACGTCGATGAACTCCAGCGGGAAACCGGCCTTCGGCACGATGGTCTTTTCCAGGCCGCGCTGCGTGCCGACGAACACCACGCGCCGCGACGCGTCGCGCGCCAGCCACTCCCGCGCGATGGCGATGGCCGGGTAGATGTGTCCCCCCGTGCCGCCGCCGGCGATCATCATGGTCTCTGCTCTCACGCCCGTCTCGCCCATTTGGTTGTTCTCAGGTTGATTGCTGCGACAGATTCAGCAGGATGCCGATCGACATCAGCGTGGCGATCAGCGACGAGCCGCCGTAGCTGACCAGCGGCAGAGGCAGGCCCTTGGTGGGCAGCAGGCACAGGGCGACGCTCACATTGATGAGCGCCTGCACGGCGATGAGCAGCGTCACGCCGAGAGCGGCGTAGAACGCGAAGCGCTCCTCGCTGCCGCGCACGACGCGGTAGCCGCGCCACACGAGGAACGCGAACGCGCCGAGGACGACGATCGCGCCGATGAAGCCGAGCTCCTCGCCGATGATGGAGAAGATGAAGTCGGTGTGCGGCTCGGGGAGAAAGAAGAGCTTCTGCCGGCCGTTGCCGATGCCGAGGCCGGTGAAGCCGCCCGTGCCGAGGGCGATGAGCGACTGCAGCGGCTGGAAGCCTTTGCCGAGCGGATCGGCCTCCGGGTTGAAGAACGTCAGCAGGCGCCCCAGGCGGTACGCGGTGCTGAACACCGCCGCCAGCGCGGCGGGGATCAGCGCGAGCGAGAAGAGCGCGACGCGCTTCCAGGAGATGCCCGCCGCGATCACCATCCCCGCCGCCACCGTCACGAGCGTCATGGACGTGCCGAAGTCTTCCAGCACGATGAGGCCCGCGAAGAGCGCCATCACGCAGCCGAGCGGCAACAGCGTCGACATCAGCTCGTTGATGCGGTCCTCCCGCTTCGCGAGGTACGAGGCGAGGAAGAGGATGAGCACCGGCTTGGCGAACTCGCTCGGCTGCAGCTGGAAGCCTCCCGGCAGGATGATCCAGCGGTGCTTGCCGTTGATGGGCGGCTGGAAGAGCGCCACGATGAGGCCGAGCAGGATGAGCCCCATGAACGTGTAGATGATCCGCTTGTCGCGCAGGATGGACAGGTCGAGATGCATCAGCACGAGCATGGCCGCGCCGCCCGCGATGGCGGCGATGCATTGCTTGGTGAGGAAGTGATACGGGTTCCCCACGCCGAAGCGCTGCGGCGCGATGATGGCCGAGGCGCTGTAGATCATCACCAGTCCGAAGACGACGATGAGCATGGCGGCGCCGAAGAGCCAGCTGTCGTACGCGAGCTTTCTGCTCACGCTCGCCTCCGGCTCGCTGAGCAGAAAAAAGCGATCAGCGATCGGCGATCGGCGATCAGGAGAGACGCCGAAGCCGCCGCGTTGCGCGGTTTGCCTGATCGCTGATCGCTGATCGCTGATCGCTTGGCGAGCATCATGCGAGCCCCCTCACCAGCTGCTCGAAGTGCTCGCCGCGGTGCTCGAAGTTGCGGTACTGGTCGAAGCTCGCGCAGGCGGGCGAGAGCAGCACCGTCTCGCCGCTCTTCGCGTTTTGCGCCGCCCACGCCACCGCCCGCTGCATGTCCTCCGCCGCCACGATCTCCGCCGCGCCGTCCAGCGCTTCGGCGATCCGTGACGCGGCGGAGCCGATGGTCAGCACCGTGCGCGCTTTCGCCTGCACGAGGCCGCGCATCCGCTCGAACTCGCCGGCCTTGTCCTTGCCGCCGAGGATGAGGATGACGCGGGCGTCGGGGAAGGACTCCAGCGACTTGAGCGTCGCATCGACGTTCGTCCCCTTCGAGTCGTTGATCCACTGCACGCCTTCGCGCTCGCGTACCATCACCATGCGGTGCGGCAGGCCGGCGAACGTGCCAAAGGCGATCTGCACGTCGACATCGTCCACGCCCACCGCGCGCGCGGCGAGCCAGGCGGCGAGCGCGTTCTCCACGTTCGGCGTGCCTTGCAGGCGGAGCGAGGAGCGGGGGATGCGCCGCTCCGTGCCGTCGACGAGCATCACGAGGTCGTCGCCGTCCTGCCACGCGCCGGTCTCCGTACGGCCGGCGGAGGAAAAGCGCCAGATTTTTGCGATGGTGTCGCGCGGCGCGCTGCGGCGGTCGTTCGCGTTCACGATGGCGACGTCGCTCGACTCCTGGTTGCGAAAGATGCGGTACTTCGCCGCGGCGTACGCATCGAAGTTCGGGTAGCGGTCCATGTGATCCGGCGTGATGTTCAGCAGCAGCGCGACGTCCGCGCGGAACGTGTCCACCGTCTCCAGCTGGAACGAGGAGAGCTCGAGCACGTACGTGCGCGGCTTCTCCGGATCGAGTGCTTTGATGAGCGGCTCGCCGATGTTGCCCGCGACGATCGGCCGGCGGCCGGCCACGCGGAGGATCTCGCCGATGAGCGCCGTCGTGGTCGACTTGCCGTTCGAGCCGGTGACGGCGATGACGGTGCCTTTCAGGTTGCGAAACGCGAGCTCGATCTCGCCGAGGATGGGGATGTTCATCGCGGCGGCCTGGAGCAGGAGCGCGTTCGTCAGCGGCACGCCCGGGCTGAGCACGATCGTGCCGACGTGGTCGAGCAGCGCGCCGTCCTCGCGGCCGAAGGCGCGCGTCACGCGCTCATCGAGCTCGTACGGCAAGGAAGGCGAGGCGTTGCCGTCGGCGAGCGTGACCTCGTCGCCGCGCGCGGCGAGAAAGTTCGCCGACGCCACGCCGGACTTGCCGGCACCGAACACCAGGACCTTGCTCATCGCAGTTTCAACGTGGCCAGGCTGAGCAGCGCGAAGATGATGGCGATGATCCAGAAGCGGACGACGACCTTCGTCTCCCGCCAGCCCGACAGCTCGAAGTGGTGGTGCAGCGGCGACATCTTGAAGATGCGCCGTCCCGTCAATTTGAACGAGGCGACCTGCAGGATCACGCTCAGCGCCTCGAGGACGAAGAGGCCGCCGACGAGGACGAGCAGGATCTCCTGCTTGATCATCACGGCGAGGCAGCCGATCGCGCCGCCGAGAGCGAGCGAGCCGACGTCGCCCATGAAGATCTCGGCCGGGTGCGCGTTGAACCAGAGGAAGCCGAGACACGCCCCCACCATCGCCCCGCAGAACACGGCCAGCTCGCCGGTCTGCGGCACCCAGGCGATGCGCAGGTACTCCGCGATGCGCGCGTGGCCGGCGGCATACGTGAGGATGGTGTACGTCACGGCGGCGACGAGCGTGGAGCCGATGGCGAGGCCGTCCAGGCCATCCGTCAGGTTGACCGCATTCGACGCGCCGACGAGGACGACCATGATGAAGGGGATGTAGAGGAAGCCGAGCGGCAGCACCCACGCCTTGATGAAGGGGAAGGTGATGACGGTCGAGTAGTTGTTGTGGATGGACGGCAGGTAGCCGATGGCCAGGCCGGCCAGGAGCGCGACGGCGAACTGCGCGCCGAACTTCTCCTTCGCGGTGAGGCCGAGGTTGCGCTTCTTGGCGAGCTTGCGGTAGTCGTCGACGAAGCCGATCGCGCCGTAGGCGAACGTCACGAACAGCACGATCCAGATGTATGGATTCATGATGTCCGCCCAGAGGATGGTCGGGATCAGGATCGCGACGTTGATGAGGATACCGCCCATGGTCGGCGTGCCGGCCTTCTGCTGGTGCGACTTCGGCCCTTCCTCGCGGATGAACTGCCCGAGCTTGATGCGGCGCATGCGCTCGATCAGCCACGGCCCCAGGACGAAGGAGATGAGGAGCGCGGTGAGGGCGGCGAACGCCGTCCGGAACGTGATGTACCGGAAGACGTTGAAGCCTGCGACGTAGTTGCGCAGCGGCAGCAGCAGGTAATAGAGCACCGCTTACTTCTCCTTCTCCAGCATGGTCACGATGCGATCGAGGCCGATTCCGCGCGAGGCTTTGACGAGGACGAGGTCGCCGTCGCGGATGAAGTCCTTCAGGAACGCGCCGGCCGCTTCGGCGTCGGCGAAGTGATGGAGATTCGTGAACCCCGCCTCCCGCGCGCCATCCAGCAGCGCCTCGGCGCGCCGGCCGACGCCGACCACGACGTCGATCTCGCGCGGGATGAGCTTGCCGGACTCGCGGTGGTAATCGAGCTCCTGCTCGCCCAGCTCGAGCATGTCGCCGATCACGGCGATGCGGCGCGTGGCCTCCGCCTGCTGCAGCAGCTCGAGCGCGCGGCGCAAGGCGTAGGGATTCGAGTTGTACGTGTCGTCGTAGATCGTCGCGCCGCGCCACGGCACGATGACGCCGCGGTGATACGCAGGCTTCACTTCGCGCACGCCGCGCTCGATGCCTTCCCAGCTGATGCCCGCCGTGCGCGCGGTGGCGATGGCGGCAATGAGATTCTCCAGGTTGTGCCGGCCGGGCAGCGTGAGCTCGAAGGTGCGGGTGTGCAGCCCCTCACCCGCCTTCGGCACCCTCTCCCCGCCCGGCGGGGAGAGGGGCGCTTCGAGCTCGAAGGTGGTGCCGAGGAGGCCGCGCTCTTTCACGTTCGTGGCGCGGAACTCGGCGTCGTGATCGATGCCGTACGTTATCTTGCGGCCGGGATACTTCTGGCTGATGCGCATCACGTGCTCGTTGTCCACGTTGATGACGATCGCCCCCTCCGGCTTCACGTTCTCCAACAGCTCCTGCTTCGCCTCGGCGATCTTCTCGACCGTGCCGAAGAACTCGATGTGCACGGGGCCGATGTTCGTGTAGACGCCGATGTCCGGCCGGGTGAGACCGGCGAGCCGGGCGATCTCGCCCTTGTGGTTCATCCCCATCTCGCTGACCACGACTTCGGCGTCGTCCGGCGTGTTGTCGATGCAGAGCGGGCAGCCGATGAGGTTGTTGAAGTTGCCCCACGACTTGAACGTGCGCCGCTCGGTGCCGATGAGCGTGGCGATCATCTCTTTCGTCGTCGTCTTGCCGGCGGAGCCGGTGATGCCGATGAGCAGGAACGCCTGCTGCTCGCGGATCGACCGCGCCAGGTTCTGCAGCGCCTCGGTCGTGTCGTCGACCTTGATGATGCCCTTGTCCTGCGGCACGTCATCCGGCACCTGCGACACGACGGCGCCGCGTCCCGTCTGCAGGGCCTGGGCGAGGAACTGATGGCCGTCCAGCCGCTCGCCCTTGATGGCGAAGAAGACGGAGTCGGGCTTCACTTCCCGGCTGTCGATGACGACGGAGCGGGTCTCGACGTCGCCGCCCTGAACGAGGGTGCCGCCGGTCATGGCGGCGAGCTGGGCGAAGGTCAGCGTGGGCATGCGGACCTCCACGTAGGACGGGCTTCAGCCCGTCGGGGGGGCGGGGGGGGCGGGCTGAAGCCCGCCCTACGTGGGATGCTCTCTTCCGGCTCCGCCGCGTCCCGATCGCCGCCCTTCCCCCGAAGCTGCCAGGCGATCGCCAACCACTCACCCACGCGCGAACTGCCCGACGGAGCCGGAACAGAACACCTGTTCGAGCGCGCTGCATCATACAAAGTTTTGGTCATGGATATCAAGCTCAATTTTCGTGGCGCTTTTTCAGCGCGATTTCCGCTTCTTCGCGGTCGTCGAAGTGGTGGATCTGATCGCCCACCACCTGGTACGTCTCATGTCCTTTGCCGGCGATGACGATCACGTCGTCGTCTTTCGCGGCCGCGATCGCATGCGCGATCGCCTCGCGGCGGTCCGGCACCGTCGCGAACTCCCTGCCATGAATCCCGGCCGCGATCTCGTCCAGGATGCGCGCCGGATCCTCGCCCCGCGGGTTGTCGCTGGTGAGGACGACCTCGTCCGCCAGGCGCGCGGCGATCTCGCCCATCTGCGGGCGCTTGCCTTTGTCGCGGTCGCCGCCGCAGCCGAAGAGGATCTTCACCTTCTTGCCGCCCGCCAGCTCGCGCACGGCGTGGAGCAGTTTCTCCAGCGCGTCCGGCTTGTGCGCGTAGTCGACGATCACCGTCGGGCCGCCGTCCGTATCGACGCGCTCGAAGCGTCCCCGCACCGCGCCGAGGTTGCGGATGCCGGCCTCGATCGTGGGGATGGGGATGCCCACCGCCAAAGCGGCGCCGATCGCGCCGAGCCAGTTGTAGAGATTCGGCAGGCCGAGGAGGCGCGAGTCGACCTGGACGTCGCCGTGCGGCGTGTGCACCGTGCCGCGCAGGCCGCGCACATCGATGGCGAAGTCTTTCGCGGGATGGATGTCGCCGGCATCGCGGCCGAACGACACGACCGCATCGCCGAGCTCGCCCGCGAGGCGCCGGCCGTACTCGTCGTCGATGTTGACGATCGCCGTCTTGCGCGTCGCATCGATCTGGTCGAAGAGGATGCGCTTTGCGGCGTAGTAGTCCTCGAAGTCTTTGTGAAAGTCGAAGTGGTCGCGGCTGAGGTTCGTGAAGACGGCGGCCGCGAAGTGGATGCCGTACGTACGCTTCAGCGCCAGCGCATGCGACGAGACTTCCATCACCGCGTGCCGCACGCCGGCATCGCGCATGCGCGCGAACCAGTCCTGCAGCACGACGGCGTCCGGCGTCGTGCGGTCGGCCACGAGGCGCTCTTCGCCCGCGCGGTATTCAATCGTTCCGATGAGCCCGACCGGGCCGCCTTCCGCGTCGAAGATCGACTCGATCATCTTCGTGGTCGTGGTCTTCCCCGAAGTCCCCGTCACCCCCACCAGCGACAACCCCTCGGATGGCCGGCCGTAGAAGTTCGCGGCGATCGTGGCGAGCGCGGCGCGCGGGTCGTCCACGAGGATGTCCGCGTCACGCTCGCCGACCACGGCGACGGCGCCTTTCTGGCGGGCCGAGGCGATGAAACGCGCGCCGTCCGTCTGGAAGCCGGCGATGGCGACGAAAAGCGAGCCCGGCTTCACCAGGCGCGAGTCGGCCGTGACGGCCTGCACGTCGGCGTCCGGCACGTCAGCCGTGCGCAAAGGAACGCCACGCAGGAGCTCGGCGAGCTTCATCGTCCCGACTCCATCGATAAGGTGATCTGTCTGTTCTCAGGCAAGGCTTCGCCCGGCAAAGGATTCTGGGTTTGGACCACTCCGCTCCCCACCGCCCGCACGCTCAGGCCCGATGCCACCGCTTTGGCCACGGCCGCCCGGGCATCGAGGCCGCGCAGATCGGGCACGCCCGTCACGCCGCTCGCTGGGGGAGCCGAGTGCGAGAATGCCGCCAACTGTGTGGCCGGCGCGCCGACCGAGCGCGTCGGAATGGACGGAGGGACGCCGAGGTAGCGCAGCGCGCCTTCGGCGATCTCGTGGAACATCGGCGCGGCAATCGTGCCGCCGTACTGCGCGCCATGCGGCTCGTCGATCACGGCGAGGATCACGAGCCGCGGGCGGTCGGCCGGCACGTAGCCGGCGAAGGAGGCGACGACCTTGTCGGCCGAGTAGCCTCCGCGCACGGCCTTCTCCGCCGTGCCCGTCTTGCCGGCCACGATGTGCTCGCGCAGGCCGGCCGCCTGGCCGGTGCCGCGCGCGACGACGGCCTTGAGCATCTCGTTGAGCACGGCCGCCGTCTTCTCCGACATCACGCGAACCGGCTTCGGCTGCTCCGGCCGCGCGATGACGCTGCCGGCCGGGCCGACGACACGGTCGACGAGCCGCGGCTCGACGCGCAGGCCGCCGTTCGCCACCGTCGCCACGGCACGGATCAGCTGCAGTGGCGTGACGCCGATCTCCTGCCCGATGGACATGCTCGCGTTGGAGACGAGCGACCACTTGCTCACGCTGCGCACGAGCCCCGCCGTCTCGCCCGGCAGGCGGATGCCGGTGCGCTCGCCGAATCCGAATTTGCGGATCCAGCGGTAGAAGCGATCCTGCCCCACGGCCAGCCCGACGCGGATCGTGCCGACGTTGGACGAGTGCACGAGCACGTCTTCGAACGTCATCAACCCGTAGCGGTTGCCGCCGTGCTCGTGGATCTCGACGTTCGCGATCTGGATCGCGCCGTTGCCGCAGTCGAGGATCTGCGACGGCGTCACGACGCCCTCTTCCAGCCCCGCCGTGGCGGTGATGATCTTGAAGGTGGAGCCCGGCTCGTACATGTCCTGTACGTTCCGGTTGCGCCATGACGCCTTCGGATAGTCGGCGAAGTCGTTCGGGTCGAACGTCGGCGCGGAGGCCATGGCCAGGATGGCGCCGTCGCGCGGATCCATCACGATGACGGAGCCGCCTGCCGCGTGATACTGCTCCATCGCTTTGGCCAGCGAGCGCTCGGCGAGGAACTGGATGACGGAGTCGATGGTGAGGACGACGTCGTTGCCATCCACCGCCCGATTCGCTCCCTGCCCGCCCACGAGGTAAACGCCGCGCCGCGCGTCGCGCAGCAACGTGACCCGTCCCTTGCGGCCGCGCACCTGGTCGTCGAAGGACTGTTCGATGCCGGCCAGCCCGTCGCCGTCCAGGCCGACGTAACCGATGACGTTCGCGGCGAGCGAGCCGCGCGGATACGAACGGCGATGGTCTTCGATGAAGTAGATGCCGGGCAGCTTCTTCTTGCGCACTTCGTCCGCGACGCCCATCGGCAGCTGCCGCGCGACCCAGGCGAAGCCGCCGCTCCCCGACAACCGCTGCGCCAGCTCCCGCGGGTCGTCGATGCCGAGGCCGGGGATGGAGGCGAGCGCGCGGGCGGTGGCTTTCGGATCGACGATGGCTTGCGGGTCGGCGGCGACGGACTCCGCGGAGATGCTCTCCGCGAGCACGCGTCCGCGCGCGTCGAGGATGGAGCCGCGCACCGGGCTGAGATCGATGGTGCGCTCCTGCTGGCGCGCGGCGCGCTGCACGTAGTCCTTGTGCCGCACGAGCTGGATCTGGACGAGGCGTGCCACGACGATGAGGCTCCACGCGGTGAGGCCGGCGAAGAGGAAGATGAGGCGCTTGTGGGACAAGGTCACGGCCTTCTCCCCTCGGGAGAAGGTGCCCGAAGGGCGGATGAGGGGCTCCCCTCACCCGGCGCCGCCGCCTGCACCATCACGACGGCCTGCGGCTTCGTCGTCTCGAACCCGAGCGCCGCCGCCTTCTTCTCCACCTCGGCGAGCGACGTCAGGCGGTCGAGCTCCAGTTGGAGGGCCTTGTTCGCGTCGGAGATCTGCTTGCGCTGCTGCTGCAGGCGGGTGGCCTCGTGGCCGAGGCGGATCACCTCTAAGTTCTGCCAGGTAAAGAGGAGGAGGAACGCACCGATCGGAACGCCGAGGGAGAGGACGGCGAGCAGCTCACGGAATCTGCGGCGGTCGCGCTCCCGGACGATGTGGACGTTCTCGATCGATTTCTTCTGCGTGTACATGACGGAACCCGGAACCAGGAAACAAGGGTGAAGATCTGCCTACGCGCGCGGCACCAGGAGCCATCCACACACACCCACGCTCCACGCTCCACCCCTCCCGAGCCCCCACCACCACGCTCACACCCGACCCTTCCCCAACCTTCACCCTTGCTCCCTGCCTCCGAGCAAGCTGACTCATACCTTCTCGGCGACGCGCAGCTTCGCGCTGCGCGACCGCGGATTGCGATCCAATTCCTCCTCCGAAGCAGTCACCGGCCTCCCGGTCAACACCTTGACGACCTCCTTCGCCCCGCATCCGCACACCGGCATGCCCGGCGGGCAGGTGCACTCCCCTTCCAGCCTGCGGAACGCCCGCTTGACGATGCGGTCCTCCAGGGAGTGGAAGGAGATGATCGCGACGCGCGCTCCCGGCTCCAGCGCTTCGACCGCGTCGTCGACGAAGCGGTCGAGGCCGACCAGCTCCTCGTTCGTCGCGATACGCAGCGCCTGGAAGGTGAGCGTCGCCGGATCGATCTCGTGCTTCTTCGCCCGCTTGACCGAGCGGATGATCTCCGCCAGCTGCGTCGTCGTCTCGATCCGCGCCTCTTCGCGCGCGCTCACGATGGCCCGTGCGATGCGGCGCGCCAGCGGCTCCTCGCCCCAGTCGCGCAGGATGCGCGCGAGCTCGGCTTCATCGGTGCCGTTGACGAGATCCGCCGCCGTCGGCCCTTCCGATCCCATGCGCATGTCCAGCGGCGCGTCGTAGCGGAAGGAGAAGCCGCGCTGCGCATCGTCCAGCTGCATCGACGAGACGCCCAGATCGGCGAGCAGACCGCTGACCTTGTCGACTTGTAACTGCTTCAGGATGTCAATGAGCGACTCGTGACGGCCGCGCTGGAACGTCACGCGATCTCCGAACCTGGCCAGCCGCTCCTGCGAGCGGCGGAGCGCCTCCGGGTCGCGGTCGATGGCGATCAATCGCGCGCCGGGGTAGCGCTCCAGAAGTCCCTCCGCGTGCCCGCCGAGGCCTACGGTGGCATCGACGAGGGTGCCGTCGTCACGCGACGGGCGGAGAGCTTCGAGGACTTCGCTGTAAAGAACCGGCTCGTGCTTCATGGTCATACGCCATGGAGCTCGAGCTCCTTGTAGTCGTCACTGGTGAGCGGCGTCTCGTTCAGGCGCTTCTGGATCCGCTCCTCGTTCCAGACGATGAGGTGGTCCTGGTTGCCGATGACCACCACGTCGTCGCTGATGCCGGCCACGTTGCGGAGGACGGTGGGGACGAGGACGCGGCCCTGGGGGTCGATGCTCGACGCCTGGCCGAAGTAGTTGACGCGCTCGAGGAGCTTCATCTTGGCGACGGAGGAGGAGGGCACCTTGGCCAGCCGGGCCTGGAAGTCGTGCCAGACGGGCATGGGGTAGATGAGGGCGCGCTCGCCGTCCTGGCTGGTGATGAAGCAGTCCTGGCCGAAACGGTCTTCAATGATCTTGCGGAAGGTAGCGGGGATCTTCAGGCGACCTTTGTCGTCGACTTTGGCCGGGGCGTGCCCCATGAGAACGGTAAGTTCCACGACCTGTAGAGCCCTTGATGCTGCCTTTTCCGCGTTCGGATGGGCAGTTGTACCACTTTCGGCCACTGGCGTCCACAATTATCCACTAGGTGGGGTGGTGGGGGCGTAGGGCCGGCTCTCAGCCGGCCCAATCGGGGCATGACGGATCGGCCGCCATTGGCGGAGCCGGCCCTACGTTTACGCTCTCGCACGGCAGTTCACGGCGCGCGTAGAATCACCTCATGGCTCGGAACCTGGAAGAGATCGCGGCTGAGGCGTTGGAGATGAATATCGAGTCGCGCGCTGCGCTGGCGAAGCGCCTGCTGGACAGCCTCGATGACCTCGCTCCGGAAGAAGACGAGCGGATGTGGGTCGAGGAAGCCGCCCGGCGCTACCAACAGCTAAAGGACGGAACCGCCCGATCCGTGGCGTCCGACGACGTGTTCGCCAGGTTGGAGGCGCGACCGCGAGGATGAAGTCGCGCTTTCACGAAGCGTAGGGCCGGCTCTCAGCCGGCCCAAATCGGGTCATGACGGATCGGCCACGTTTGGGGCCGGCTGGGAGCCGGCCCTACGTTCCCGGTCTCGCGAGCTCCGCGGGGTCGATCGGTGCGCCGAGCTCGATCGTCTCGGCCTGGCGCGTGCCTCCCAGCCACGGATCCACGAGGGACACGCGCACGAGGAACGGGATCTTGCTCGCGCCGACGACGCGGTAGTCGTCAAAGTCGGTCTGTTCGGGGATGCGGCCGACGGGGCTGTCGGCGTACGTCACGCGGCGGAGGAGCAGGCCGGAGTCGGTGTCGAACCAGTAGCGCGCGGACGGTGTCGCCACCACCCAGGCCGTGTGTCCGCCGAGCGGCTCGGAGTCGACGACGCGCGCGTCGGGGCCGATCGCGGAGGTGGAGAACGGCGCGAAGGCGCGGCGGCTCAGGCGGGCGCTCACCACCTCCTCCAGCGTCATGTCGCGCACGCCGTTCTTGTCTCGCGCCCAGCCACCGTCAGCACCCACCGACTGCGTCGCGCCGGTGCCGTCCGGCAGTTGGATGTCCGCGCGCCACTTGTCTCCCGTATCCGCGATGGTCATCGGGATCGGCTTTCCCGTCGGCGACTTGTGTGTGCCCTTGAAGCGCCGTGTCGTCCCCGCCGCGGGCTCGCGGCCGACGGCCGCCACGTATTTGTCGAGCACCGATTTCAGCGGCGGAAACGTCTTCGCTTCCGGAGCCACCGGTTCGGGCGGCACGGGTTGTGGCAGCGGCGGCGTCATCGCCGGACGCGGCTTGCCGTTGTGGCAGGTGAAACAGGTCACGACCGGCTTCCCGCCGAAGTTGCGGGCGTTGAGATCCATGGTCAAGCGGATCATCTCCCGGGCGCGCGCCTTCTCCGGCTTCGTGTCGCTCGCACCGCCCGAGTTGTCCGTGGCGTGGCAGTAGTGGCAGTGCACGCCCAGGCCGGCAGCCATGTCGTTCATCACGCGCTGGAGCTCGGGACGGGAGAGGCCGGTGAGGATCTGCACGTTCTTCGGCGGCTGCGATGCGACCTGCGCGTGGATCGGCGCCGCAACGAACAGCAGAGCGAGGGACCATCCGGATGAGCGCATGAGGCAGTATGCCCCCGATCACTCGTGCCGCAGTGTTAACTCCAACACCACCAGCTCCCCCACCCGGTTCACGGCGTACGTCGCCTCGTTCGACACCGTCTCCAGCACGAGGTCCTTGCTGCCCGCCGCGCTCTTCGCTCTCTGGACGAGATCCTTCGCGGCCGCCGGATCGAGCATCTGCTGGAGGAGGAGCGAGTCGTCGATGTCGCCCTGCCGTTTCGCGAAGAGCACGACCAGGCGCTCGGCGCCGGGCGTGGCGTCGAAGCGGAACCAGTCGTCCTTGCTCGGCAGCACGCGATCGCCGCCCGCGCTGAGCACGTTCGTCGAGAGGCCGCGGGCCGGCGCGGGGAAGAGCAGGCTCGCGTTGCCGGATGAGCCGATCTGCACGATGGAGATGTGGCCGTCCGCGTTCGCGGCGAAGTGCAGGCGGATCTTCTCGCCGGAGTGGAACACGCGGTCGTGCGTGACGCGCTCGCCGGGACTACCCGGCGCCTCCACCAACTCGACCCAACACTTCAGCCCGAACGTCGCACTCTGCGGACGCGCGGGGCGATGCGGCTGCGGCCGCGGCGGCTGTGGATCCGGCGTCGCTGCGCCGCCGGGAGCGAGCACCGGCGCGCCGCCCGGATTCTCGAACATCTCCTTCGCGCCCGTCGGCTCCTGCGCACTCGCCGCGAGCGAAGCGGCGAGCAGCGCCGCGACCCACAACGCTTTCACTTCGAGCCCGCCTTCTTCGACTTCGACGACGACTTCGCGGAGCTCTTCCCCTTCGCCGCCGCCTGAATCTTCTCCAACAACTTCGTGCTCGCATGCGCCTCGGCCAGCTGGATCAGGCCCTTCGGCGACACGTCGAACGCCGTGTGCGCCGCGGATTCGATCGACGTCAGGATGACGGACTCCGGCAGGCCGGCGCGGAGCATGTCCACGATGCCGTCGTTCGTGAGCGCATCGGCCGGCGGAGCCGCCGGCGCATCGAGTCCTTTCGCGCCGGCGACCGCGCCCTCCGAGGTGGACGAGGCGTGCAGGACGCCGGTGTCGCCCAGCTCCTTCATCTTCTGATACTGCACCAGCGCCGACTGCACGCGCGCCAGCGGCGCGAGCAATGCGGAGGAGATCTCCTTCTCCTCCACCGCCTGGTTGTTCATCCCGGGGATGACATTCGACGCGACGTTCTTCGCGCGCGAGAAGAGCGACGGCTGCGACTTCGAGTCGAGGATGAAGTACTTCTCGCGCGGGTTCGCCTCGGCCGCCGCGTTGTACAGCGTCGACGCCTGCTCGAGGTATTTGAGCGCGGTGTCGAGATCGTCCGCGCCGTAGCCCAAGGCCTCGTAGGCGATGCCCATCGCGTACTGGCGGTAGGACTCGTCGGCCGGAGTCTTCAGCTGCGGCTTCTTCTCCAGCGCCTCGAGGTACTTGCTCCACATCCCCGCCTCGCCGAACGGCACGAGGTCGTCCAGGCTGCCGCGCGGGAGGAGGACGCCGATGATCTCGCGCGTCGGCGTGAGGCGCCGCGTCAGGTCGCTCACCACCTCGGCCACATCGGCTTCTTCCAATGCGGAGGCCTCCGGCGCGCCGTTGCCGTCCTCGAAGTCGCGCTTGTAGTTCTTGCGGATCGTATCGGCGGCGAGCGACTTGTTGTGCTTCGCGTCGCGCACCTTGAACGCGACGGAGAAGAGGTGCGTCACCACCTTGTAGCGGATCTCCATCTGGCGCTGCTGGAAGATGGGGTGACCCTTCGCGTCGTTGCCGGTCTGCACGTTGCGCATGCCGGTGCGCTCTTCCCACTTCTCGCTGTACTCGTTCTGCAGGATGTTGACGTCGATGTTGACGTCCGGATTGCGCGACTCGAGGCGCAGCGTCGGGTCGCTGCCGAGGAGCTCGCTCTCCAGGAGGCTCTGCAGGCGTTGCGCGGCCTCCCCGTTCTTGCCGCCCTGGCCGGTCGCCTTGACGGCGATGCTCGACTTGCCGATGCGCACCTGCGGCGGATGGATGCGCGCGAGGTTCGCGCGCTTGCGCAGCATGCCGAAGCCTTCGCCGGCGAGCGCGGCGGAGGCGGAGAGAACGAGCGTTGCGACGACGGCGATGCGGAGCACGAATTTGCGTTGCATGCGAGCCTCCATCCGGGTCACGGAGTTCCTGATTGCGCGCGGGGAATCACGCCGATCCTGACGTCCGCCGGTCCATCGGCGGGGAGCATCTGCGGATGCTGCGGCTGCTGTTTCTCGCGCGCCACGGCGTCCGGCACTTTTGTCGACACGTAGGCGAAGAGCTCCTTGATGCTCGGCGGCTCCTTCGAGCGCCGCAGGAACTCGACGATGTAATGCGTGAAGTAGCTGTTCCGGATCGAGTCGCTCTCCCAGGAGCGCTCTTTCTTGTCGCTGGACATGATCACGAACGAGCCTTCGCCGGAGAGGAACCTCTGCGCCGTGCGGTCGTCCACTCCGCCTTCGACGACGAGATCCTTCCCGCCTGCGGCCGACTCGCCGCTGTAGCAGGTGTCGAGGAACGTCACCTTGCGCCGCGCGCGGATGAGGGAGACCTGTTTCGCGAACTCCTGATAGTCGAGCGCGCGCAAGAATTTTTTCTTCGGGTCGGTGTCGTACGTGACGATGTAGCTGATGCCGTCCAGCCCCTGCGACTTCTCCGCCGCCGATCCGTGGGAGCTGATGTAAACCACGACGAGGTCGTCTTCCCGCGCGAGGAGAAAGATGTCCTGCACCTTGTTGAGGATGGCGTCGCGCGTGGCCGCCTTGTCCGTCAGCAGCCACACGTTCTCCGGTCGGAAGTTCCCCTGCTCCTTGAGCACGGTGGCGAAGTCCTGCGCGTCCTTCGCGGCGAACTGCAACTCGCGGATGGTCTTGTCCTGGAACGTGCCGATGCCGACGACGAGCGCGTACTTTTGCCGCACGTACGTCGGCAGCGCCGGCGCGGCAGGGGCGGACGGGCCGGCGAGGCCGCAGTCGAGACCCGTCACACCGTTGAAGAGCGCGCGGTCCTTGAAGATGCGCGCCGTCGCTTCGTCGCCGCTCGCGACGGCGCTGCAGTACGCGTACTTCCACGCGTCGCCGAGGGTGGGGCAGAGCTGCTGCGCGGTGCGCAGTTTCGTGATGATCGCCTTGTGATCGGGATGGCCGCCCGCGTACTGCGCCTTGACCTCGTCCACGATGGCGCGCGCGCGGTTGCACGCCGCGCTCTGCGCCGCCGCGTTGCCGGCGACGAGCACGAAAGCGAGCAGCACCGCAAAGCTACGGCGCGCCGACCAGATCCCTGAAACGCGGTTCATTCCGAAGCTCCTTCAGCGCGACATCCGCGCGGATGTTCCTCATCACACCCTCCGCCTCGGCATCCGAGGCGCTCTGGCGGCGCATGTGGCGGACGGCCGTTTCCAGCTCGGCCAGCGCCTCGTCCTTCCGCCCGCCGCGCGCGAGCTGGCAGGCCAGGTTGTAGTGCGCGAGCCAGTACGAGTCGTCGATGGCGAGCGCGGCGTGATACGCGCGGCTCGCTTCCTCCGGCCGCCCCAGCAGCGCGGCCGCTCCTCCGAGACTGGTCCATGCACCAGCATTAGAGGGATCGAGCTGCCTCGCTTCCCGGAAGACGTCGTACGCGGCCTGCGTGTTGCCTTCGACGATGAGCTGCTTGCCTTTGCGCATGAGCTCTCCGACGCGTTCCTTGCCGTCGGTGGTGGCGGCCGTGACGGTGAGCGTGGTGGATGACGATGCGGGCGGCTGCTCGACCCAGCGCTCCGTCGGGCGCAACTTGGTGATGCCGAGTGCGATCGTGGCGAGCACGGCGATTGTGGCAGCGGCGATTGCGATGACCTTCGTCGGGCGAATGCCGCGTGGCGGCGTGGTCGGCACCGTCGGCGGCGCGGCCGGCTGCGGCCGCGGCACGGGCGCCGTCTTCTCCACGTTCGGAATCACGATCGTCGGCGTCGTCCGCGCGGGGAGCGTCGCGCGCAATGCGGCGGCGAACTCCTCCGCCGTCTGGAAGCGGTTCTCCGGCAGCTTCTCCAAGGCCTTGAGCACGACGCGGCGGAGGCTGTCCGGCACGCGCGACTGCGGATCGGTCTCCGCGAACGGCAGCGGCGGCCTGCTCGCGTGCGCCAGCGCGAAGGACGAGAAGCTCGTGCCGATGATCGGGAGCGCGGTGGTGAGGAGCTCGTACAGGACGACGCCCATCGAATAGAGATCGCTGCGGCCGTCCACCGGATCGCCGAACTGCTCGGGCGAGGCGTACACGTACTTGCCGATGAACGTGCCTGCGTCCGTGTACGAAGTTCCTTCCTCCAGCGACTTCGCGATGCCGAGATCGATCAGCTTGACGACGAGCTGCCCTTCGGCGTCTTTCGCGATCATCAGGTTGTCCGGCGAGATGTCGCGGTGGATGAGCTTGCGGCTATGCATACAGCCGAGGGCGGCGAGGGCCTGCGTGCCGATGGCGACGACGGTCTCGGCGCCCAGCGGCTTGCCGAGGCGCATCACCTGCGCGAGGTTGACGCCGCCCACGTACTCCATCACCAGGTGCGGATTGCCGTTGCCGCCGACGAAGAAGTTGAGGACGCGCGCGATGTTGGGATGGTCGAGCTGCTTGCCCTTGCGCGCCTCGCTCTCGAAGCGCTGGCGCAGGCGGTCGTTGTTGTGCAGCTCCGCCCGCATCACTTTGATGACGCAGACTTCCCCGAACACGCGGTGCCGTACCTTGTACACCGCGCCCATCCCGCCCTCCCCCATCTCTTCGAGGATCTCGTAGGTCGATGCGACTTCGGGCGAAAGTAGCGACATGGCTCGTCCCAAAAAGACTCGCGTCTTCGAGGCAGTGCCGGAGCTCTTGGTTTACGACGGAACGCCTTGCTGAATGATGGAAGGCGTGATGCTAGCACATCGGGCGGGAAAAGAGCGCCCCGCACATCGCGCGGAGCGCCCTTCCGGATGGAAGGTTACTTCTTCGGAGCGGCGGCGGCCGTCGCGTCGCACGCCTTCTGGATCTGGAACTCGATCGTCTTCGCGGAATCGGTGGAGCGGGCGCGGACGCCGCACAGGCAGCCGGGGCCGACGGGCTGCGTCGCGCCGACGAGCTTCACCACCAGGCCGTTGGCCAGGGCGAAGAACTGCGAGCCGTTCACCACGCTGACGGTGCCGGTGAGGCAGAACTGCTTGTTCAGGCTGCGGCTGATGAGGAAGAGGTTCGCTTCCTTCACGCCGTTCGGATTGATGTTCGAGGCGGGCGTGAGGGCGAGGCAGGGCGGGATGGCCTGGTTGCAGGACGACATGAGCGTCGCCTTCGCGACACCCGTCACGAGGATCGGCGTGCCGGCCACGTCCAGGTTGTTCTGCTTAAGCTCCAGGCTGTTCAGCGTGCTGGCGTTGGCGGGCAGCCCGGTGTCGATGGAGCCGCCGTTCGCGGCGACGGACTTCGTCGTGGCAGTCGTCACGGCCGGCGACAGCTCGAAGGTCGTGCTGACGGCGGTGCCGGTGGTGCTGTTGACGACGGTCATGGTCTGGTTCTGAGCGAGGGCGAGCGGCGCACAAATCAACATGAGAGCGAGAACGAGCGGGATGATTCTCTGCATGCAGCCTCCTTGTCTCTAAGATTAGCCGAGCTCGCCTGCTCCTTCTATGCGCCTCTTCATTCTCACCGCTGACATCGAACCGGACGAGCGCGTGCCGCAGCCGGGCGCGCGGCCGGAGTGGAACGGCCTCCCGTTGATGATCGAGCGGCTGGAGGCGCTGCGGCAGCGGCAGCCCGGCGCGCGCTTCAACTGGTTCGTGCGCGTCGACCCGCAGATCGAGGTGCTGTACGGCGACGCCGCGTGGGGACTGCGCCGTTACCGCGCGCAGCTCGACGCGCTCGCGGCAAAGGGCGATGCGATCGGCCTGCACGTCCATCCGTTCCGCTGGGAGCGCGCCGGCTGGGTGAGCGACTACGGCGACGCCGCGTGGGTGCGGCACTGCATCGCCACCGCTGTGGAAGGATTCGCCGGCGTGATGGGAAGGCGCGCGTCGCTCTTCCGCTTCGGCGACCGCTGGATGAGCAACGACGCGATGGCGGAGCTGGAGCGGCAGGGCATCGAGATCGACCTCTCCCTCGAGCCGGGCTCGCGCCGCCTCCCCGGCATGACGCCGGCGGAGCGCAGCCGCGGCGCGCTCCCCGATCTGCGCGGCGTGCCGCGCCGGCCGTATCGCCCGTCGCGCCGCAACTACAAACGTGCGCCGTACTTTCGTGGCGGCGCGCGCAACCTGTGGGAGCTGCCGGTGACCACCGCCCCCATCTACCCGCGCGCCGACCACATCCCGCTGAATCTTGGACTCAAGCCGGAGTGGATCCGCCGCATCCTCGCGAGCGATGCGGACGTAATGGTGAGCGTGGCCCGCACGGGCGACCTGACTCAGGACGACGTGCGCGCGGCGTTCGACGCGAACCTCGCGGCCGTGGAGTCGACGCGGCGCGAGCTAACCTCGGCGCTCGCGCTCCGTCCAAGCCGCTGATGCGTCGCCTGGCGTGTGCCCTCTTCCTCCTCGCAGCCTCGATCGCCTCCGCCAAGCCGCGCGCGAACGTGCGGATCGTCACCGACGAGGCGGACGCCGTACTGGCCATCCTCGACGCGCGCGCCGCGGGACGCACGGTGCGCGAGGCGGACTGGCAGCGCGTGTTCCGCAGCGAGGGCTACGTCCGCCTGCAGAAACGCGAGCACTCCATGGGACGGCAGTTCGAGAACGACGCCTTCCGCCGGTTCGCCCTCTCGCCGGAGCTGCTCGCGAAACGGATGAAGTTGCGCGGCGCGCTCGCGCAGATCCGGCGCGCGGACGTATCCGCCATCGCGCAACGCGCCTTCGCCTACCTCCCGCCCGACGCCACCATCGAGGCGTCGATCTATCCCGTCATCAAGCCGCGCGAGAACAGCTTCGTCTTCGAAGGGAACGCGATCTTCAAATACCTCGAAGACGAGCCACAGGCGCGCTTCGTCGAGACCGTCGCGCACGAGCTGCACCACATCGGCTACGCCTCGACTTGCTCGTCCGCGGAGGAGCCGCCGTCACCGCGGCGGGCGATGCACAAGTGGCTGAGCGCGTTCGGCGAAGGCTACGCCGTGCTCGCCGCCTCGGGTGGCCTGCACGGCCAGCCGTACGCCGCGTTCGACCCGAAGGTGCGCGAGGCGTGGAAGAGCGGCCTGGCGAATCGCGACGCGGAGTTCGCGCGCGTGGAGAGCTTCTTCAACGAGGTGCTCGACGAGCGCCTCAAAGGCAACGAAGTGGACAAGCGCGCGTTCGAATTCTTCGGCATCGTCGGCCCCTGGTACACGGTCGGCTGGCGGATGGCCGTCACCATCGAGGAAGAGCTCGGACGGACGGCGCTCATCGACGCGTTCTGCCACATCGAGACGCTGCTCGCCACCTACAACCGCGCGGCTGCGGCGCACGAGAAGCGGACGGGCGAGCGGCTGCCGCGCTGGAGCGCGCGGCTGGTCGAGTAGAAAGCTAGCGCTTCACCATCTTCTTCACGTAGCCGAGGAAGTCCTTCGAGACGAGGGTGTCGGCGGCGCCGATCACGCGGCGGATCATGGTCAGCACGTCCTCCTCGCCCGCCCAATGCTCGCGCAGCACATCCGCCTCCGTATCGGCGAGCATCTTGTTCAGCACGTAGACGGCGAACACGAGGTCGTCGAGGAAGCCGATGCCCGGCACGACGTCCGGCATGAAGTCGAGCGGGAAGACGTAGTACGCGATGCCGCTGCCGAGGAGGACTTTGTTCTTGCTGCTGACGCGGGCGTCGTTGGCCAGGCGCCAGAGCAGGTTGAAGACGTCCGGCACGAGCAGCATGTACTCGGCGGACTTCTCCACCTTGCCGCCCTTCTTCTTCATGTACTTCGCGATCGAGCCGCGGATGCGGTCGTAGAAACGCTCGGCGCGGTCGCGCTGGGGGACGGCCACGGCTTCGGTCATCGCTTCGTTCAAGTCATCATTTTCCATCGGCAGCTCCGGGCAGATCGGCGCCTCCTCGGCCCAACGTCACCTGGAGGCCGCCGTCGATGATCCAAATCTTGCGCACGTCGGCGCTGACGAACGGGGGCAAAAAGCGGTCCAGCGACACGACGAACGTGGCGGGCGGCTCGAAGCCGACGAGATCCTTGGGGAGCCGCGTCTGCACGATCGTGAAGAGGAACTGCGGGATGGGGATCGCGCCGAACGCCGAGGCGCTCTTCACCGGCACGCGCACGGTGGTCCCGTCCGCGAGCAGCTCGGTGATGTCAACCGAGAACGGGACGGCAATCACCTTGCGGATGGTGCCCTCCACCCGCAGCAGGCCGTTCGCGAAGCGGAGAGAGAGCCGCTCGATGGGCGGCACCTTCATCGTCTGCACGAGGTCATTGATGCGCGCGCCGTCGACGCGCAGTTCGAGGGTTTCCCAGGTGACGAAGTGCTGCATGCAGTCGCGATTATGAGGTATGGCGATCAGCGATCGGCGATCAGCGATCCGGAGAGACGAACCCCTCCACGCTGCCCGGTTCTCCTGATCGCCGATCGCTGATCGCTGATCGCCATCCATGTACTATCCTGCGGCGCGCATGCCGAAACGCTCGGACCTCAAAACCATCCTCGTCATCGGTTCCGGCCCGATCGTCATCGGGCAGGCGGTCGAGTTCGATTACTCCGGCACGCAGGCGTGCAAGGCGCTGAAGGACGAGGGCTACCGCGTCGTCCTGGTCAACTCCAACCCGGCCACGATCATGACCGACCCGGAGTTCGCCGACCGCACCTACATCGAGCCGCTCACGCCGGAGATGCTGGAGCGGATCATCGTCCGCGAGAAGCCGGACGCGATCCTGCCGACCGTCGGCGGGCAGACCGGGATCAACCTGGCCATGGCGCTGTACGAGAACGGCGCGCTGGAGCGGCACGGCGTGGAGCTGATCGGCGCGAACTACGACGCCATCAAGACGGCCGAGGACCGGCAGCTGTTCAAGGAGTGCATGACGCGGATCGGCGTCGACGTGCCGCAGTCGGGCTACGCCGGCACGGTCGAAGAGGCCGAGCAGACCGCGGCGCGCATCGGCTACCCGCTCGTCATCCGGCCGTCGTTTACCCTCGGCGGGTCCGGCGGCGGCATCGCGTACAACGTGGAAGAGCTGCGGGCCATCGTCGCGCGCGGGCTCGATCTCTCGCCGGTCCACCGCGTGCTCGTGGAAGAGTCGGTCATCGGCTGGAAAGAGTTCGAGCTGGAGGTGATGCGCGACAAGGCGGACAACGTCATCATCGTCTGCAGCATCGAGAACTTCGATGCGATGGGCGTCCACACCGGCGACTCCATCACCGTCGCGCCGCAGCAGACGCTGACGAACTCCGAGTACCAGGCCATGCGCGACGAGGCGAAGCGGATCATCCGCGCCATCGGCGTGGAGACGGGCGGCTCGAACATCCAGTTCGCCGTGCATCCGCAGACGGGGCGGCGGATCGTGATCGAGATGAATCCGCGCGTCTCGCGCTCGTCGGCGCTCGCGTCGAAGGCGACCGGCTTTCCCATCGCGAAGTTCGCCGCCAAGCTCGCCGCCGGCTACACGCTGGACGAGATCCCGAACGACATCACGAAGAAGACACCCGCCTCATTCGAGCCATCCATCGATTACGTGGTGGTGAAGATCCCGCGCTTCGCGTTCGAGAAGTTCCGCCACACGCCGAAGACGCTGAGCTTCTCGATGCAGTCCGTCGGCGAAGCGATGGCCATCGGGCGGACGTTCAACGAGGCGCTGCAGAAAGGCCTCCGCTCGCTGGAGATCGGCGTGGCGGGCCTGGAGACGCGCAACACGCCGCGCGAGAAGCTGCCCGAGCTGCTGCGGACGCCGACGCCGGAGCGCGTGTTCGCCATCGGCGACGCGCTGCGCGCGGGAATGGCGGTGGAGGAGATCCACGCGCTGTCGTATGTGGATCCGTGGTTTTTGCGGGAGATGCGCTCCATCATCGAATTGGAGCGGGCGATCAGCGCCCCTCACCCCGGCCCTCTCACCGCCGCGCGGGGAGAGGGTGCTCGAAGAGCGGATGAGGGGCTCCTCGAGTACAAACGCAACGGGTTCTCCGATCGGCAGATCGCCACGCTGACCGGCCGCACCGAAACCGCGGTTCGCGCCGAGCGCCAGGCGGCCGGCATCCGGCCCGTCTACAAGCGCGTCGACACGTGTGCGGCGGAGTTCGAGGCGTCCACGCCTTACCTCTACTCGACCTACGAGCAGGAGAACGAGGCGGAGCCGACGTCGCGCCGCAAAGTCATCATCCTCGGCTCGGGACCGAATCGCATCGGGCAGGGCATCGAGTTCGATACCTGCTGCGTCCACGCCTCGTTCGCGCTGCGCGAGATCGGCTTCGAGACCATCATGGTCAACTGCAACCCGGAGACGGTCTCCACGGACTACGACACGTCCGACCGCCTCTACTTCGAGCCGCTCACGCTGGAAGACGTTCTCGAGATCGTCGAACTGGAGAAGCCCGAGGGCGTGATCGTGCAGTTCGGCGGGCAGACGCCGTTGAAACTGGCCAAGGCGTTGGCCGATGCCGGCGTGCCGATGTGGGGCACCTCCGTCGACTCGATCGACATCGCGGAAGACCGCGAACGCTTCGGCGAGCTGGTGCGGCGCCTCGGCATCACGGTGCCGGCGCACGGCGCGGCGACGTCGGAGCCCGAAGCGGTGAAGGTCGCGCAGCAGATCGGCTTCCCTGTCGTCGTCCGCCCCTCCTACGTCCTCGGCGGCCGCGCGATGGCCATCGTGTACGACGAGGAGAACCTCCGCGAGTACATGGAGCTCGCCGTCGAAGCCGCGCCCGGCCATCCCATCCTCATCGACCGCTTCCTGGAAGACGCCATCGAGATCGACGTCGACGCGGTCTCGGACGGCCACGACATCGTGGTCGCCGGCGTGATGGAGCACATCGAGGAGGCGGGCATTCACTCCGGCGACTCGACCACGGTGATCCCGCCGTACATCATCGGGCACCGGGAGCAGGATCGCATCCGCCGCCGCACGATCGAGCTGGCCCGCGCGCTCGGCGTCATCGGCCTGATGAACGTGCAGTACGCGATTCACCAGGGCGAGCTGTACGTGCTGGAAGTGAATCCGCGCGGCTCGCGCACGGTGCCGTACGTCTCGAAGGCGACCGGCGTGTCGTTCGCAAAAATCGCCGCAAAGGTGATGGCCGGCCAGACGCTGCGCGGCCTCGGCCTGACCAGCGAGCCGCGCGTGGACGGCTACTTCGTCAAGGCGCCGGTCTTCCCCTTCAACCGCTTCCCCCGCGAGGACACGGTGCTCGGCCCGGAGATGAAGTCGACCGGCGAGGTGATGGGCTCCTCCTCGGCCTCCTTCGGCGAGGCGTACGCGAAAGCCCTCCTCGGCGCCGGCGTGCCCCTCCCCCTAGGCGGCACGGCGTTCATCAGCGTGAACGACAACGACAAGCGCCCGCTCGTGGTGCAGCTGGCCAAGGAGCTGACGAACCTCGGTTTCCGCCTCATCGCGACCTCCGGCACGCGCGACTTTCTGGTGAAGAACGGCGTGGAGGTGAGCGTCGCCTGGAAAGTGCACGAAGGCGAGCGCCCCCACATCGTGGACCGGATGATCAACCGCGAAGTGACGCTCGTGATCAACACGCCCTTCGGCCGCTCCGCGTTCTACGACGACGCGTACATCCGCAAGACCGCCCTCCACGTGGGCATCCCCTGCATCACCACGCTCTCCGCGGCGGCGGCGTGCGTGGAAGGCATCCGCGCGATCCGCGACGGCGAGTCGACGATCGCGGCGCTCCAGGAGCAGCACGCAGCGCGGCTGCGCGCCAGCGTGTCATCCTGAGCGCAGCGAAGGATCCGTAGCGATCTTGCGCTGCGCCTGAAGGTACGGATCCTTCGCAGTCTGCGCTGCTCAGGATGACAGCGGCCGCGCCTACGCCACTACCACCACGTACGCCCGCGTCGCCGCCAGCTCCGTTTTGAACGGCGTCATTGCGCGGATGATGTAGAAGAAGCGCTTGCCGATGGCCGACGTCTGCGCGGCGCCGGAGAGTTGGCGGTGCGGGCGGGCGGTCCCGGGCTTGCGGGAGCGGAACACGGTCTGGGTGAACGGGCCGGGTTTCTCGAGCTCGATCACGATCTCGTCGGCGGTCACGTCGGCGCCGCCGAGGTAGCGGAAGTCCCATTCGATGCCGTCGCCGGCGCGGAGGGTGATCTCCACCGGGTTCACGCCGACGTAGGCGCGGCCGCCGCCCATCTCGATGTCCACGCGGGCGGGGACGGTGCGGACGGCGACTTCGACCACGTCTTCCGGACGGACCAGCCGATCGGACGACGCCGGCGGCGCGGCGATGAGCGACGGCGCCTCGGCGCGGGCCGGGGCGGGGATGAACGACGAGGGGCGCGGCTTGTTCTCGCCGGTGGAGAGCCAGGCGGCGACCGGCGCGCCGTTCGACGTCACGCGGGTGCGGGGGCGGCGGGCGCGCTTCTCCGCGGCAGGCGCGGCCGGTTTCGGGGCGGCGGCCGGGGCGGGTTTCGCCGGCGCGGCCTTCGCGGCGGGCGCGGCCTTGGGAGCGGGCTTCGCTGCCGGTTTCGCGGCGGCCTTCGGCGCGGGCTTGGGAGCGGGTTTCGGCGCCGGCTTCGCCACAGCCTTCAAAGCGGGCTTGGCTTTGGCGGCGGGCGCGGCGGCTTTCGCCTTCGGACGGAGCTTGTCCGCCGCTTTCGCGACGACCTTCTCCACCTTCTTGACGACTTTGGCGACTGCCTTGCCGCGCGCGGCAGCGGCGGCTTTCCGCGCCGCGGGCTTGGCCGGCTTTTTCACGGGCGGCTTCGCGCCGGCGCGCGTAACCGGCTTTTTCGCGGGAGGTTTACGTCCGGCTGTGGCCGCCTTCTTCCCCTGCACCTTCGCCATTCAAAGTTCCTCTTCCGGTGGCTCTGTAAAAATGGATGGCGCAATATAGCAGCGGCCCTCTCCGGGCGCTAGTAGAGAACCGGCAACGTTTCGAAGCCGAAAAGCCTGAGCCCGCTAACCGATCTCTTCCTGCAGCACGGCGCGCAGGTCCTCCGCAATGCGGCGGATCTGCGCGTCGTCCTCGCCTTCCACCATCACCCGCACGAGGTTCTCCGTGCCGGAGTAGCGGACGAGGATGCGCCCCTTGCCGCCGAGGCTTTCCAGCGCCTGCTTTTGCGCGGCCTGGTAGCGCGGCAGCGAGTCGAGCGGCGGCTTCGATCCCACTTTCTGATTGAGGAGCAGCTGCGGCATCGGCGTGAACGTGCCCAGCTCGGAGAAGCGCTGCGGCGACTCGGCCAGCAGCTCGCCGAAGACGAGCGCCGTGTGGATGCCGTCTCCGGTCGTGTGCATGCTGAGGTCGATGATGTGGCCGGACTGCTCGCCGCCCAGGATCGCGCCGCGGCCGAGCATCAGCTCCAGGACGTACTTGTCGCCCACCTGCGCGCGCAGCAGCTCGATGCCGTCCTCGCGCAGCTGGCGCTCGAAGCCGAAGTTCGACATCACCGTCGTGACGACCGCGTCGTTCTTCAGGCCTCCGTTGCGCTTGAGGTGGTGGGCCCAGAGATAGATGATCTCGTCCCCGTCGCGGATGCGGCCCGCGTCGTCGGCGAAGATGGCGCGGTCCGCGTCGCCGTCGAACGCGACACCGAAGTCCGCCTTCTCCTCCACCACCTTCTTCGCGAGGCCCTGCGGATGCAGCGCGCCGGACTGCTCGTTGATGTTGCGCCCGCTCGGCCGGTCGTTGATGACGATGACTTCGGCGCCGGCGCGGCGGAAGACGTCCGGCCCGATGCGGTATGCCGCGCCGTGGCCCGCGTCGAGCACCACGCGTTTGCCGCGCAGCGCGTTGGGGCGGACGCCGGAGACGAGGAACTCCTCGTAGCGCTCGATGAGCTCGGGATGGTCGGGCAGCGTGTCGGCCGGCACTTGCACCGCGTCGCGGCGGATGGCGCGCAGCTCGTCCTCGATCTGTTCCTCGTCGCTGTCCGGCAGCTTCATGCCGTCGTGGCCGAAGACCTTCACGCCGTTGTCCTCGAACGGATTGTGCGAGGCGGAGATCGAGATACCGGCCGCCGCGTCGTCGATCGTGTGGCAGAGGTAGGCCACGCCCGGCGTGGGGATCACGCCGATGAAGACGCCTTCGCCGCCTCCGTGCGCGAGACCCGCGGCCAGAGCACGCGCGATCTCGGGGCCGGACTCGCGCGTGTCCATGCCGAGATAGACGCGCGGGCGGGGAGCGTGGGTCTTGAGGCGATGCGCGAGCGCCTCGCCCATCGCGAACATCGTCGCCTCGTCGAGGGGATACTGCCGCGCCTTGCCGCGGATGCCGTCCGTTCCGAAGAGCTCTCTCATGGTTTCGCCGGTTCCTGTGCGCCCGTGTCGGTCGGCGGCTGCGGGCCAACCTGAGCGAGCACCGGCACCGTCACCTGCACGTTGACGGGCTCGATGACGCGCACGAGCGGCGAGTCCGAGACGACCGCGACGCTCTGTGTGAACGTCTCGGTGCGGCCGGTCATGATAATGCGTTCCGTCGCCACCTCGGCCAGGTTGCGGATCTGCGATGCCGGCCCCGACACGAGCGCCTCGGCGGGCGCGACCGTGGGCTCGCCGGGCGTGTAGCCGACCGGCGGCTCGCCCACCAGGAAGGGCCGGATCGGCACCGCGCGCTGGCGCAGCTGTTCGACGCGGAAGCGGATCTTGTTCGGCTCCATGGAGACGACCTCGATCTCCGGCGGCACGTTGATGGCCTGCGGCAGGAGCGTGATCGTCGTCTCGCCCGGCTGCGACGCGCTGAGGTCGACCGTGACTTCCATGTTCTGGGAGGAGACGCCGCGCAGGTCGGAGACGCGGCCGCGCAGGCGGACGTTCACGGAGTCGGGCAACTGCGTCGTGATGACCAGCTCGCGCGGCATGCGGATGAAGGAGAGCGGCGCGGAGAACGCGCGCTCGGACACCGCCTCCCGCCGCGGCGCCGAGGTGAAGAACCAGACGACGAGCGCGAGGAAGAGGGCGATCAGCTTCAGGCCGAGGTTGCGAAATAGGGCCATGCGGCGATGGGCTGACACTATCATTTCCCCGCCCGCTCCAATGATCTCCATCCGCAAGGTCGTGCTGTGCGCCGTGATCGCCGCGCTGCTGCTGCTCGTCCCGACCGGCAGCGCGTTCACGGCGAGCGTCCGCTTCGTCGCGGCGGTGGGCCTGTTCATGGCCCTTCTCTGGCTCACCGAGGCGCTGCCGCTCGGGCTCACCGCGCTCGTGCCGCTCATCGCGTTTCCGCTGGCCGGCATCAGCACGATGGAGAAGACGGCCGCGCCCTACGCGAACTCCGCGGTGTTCCTCTTCATGGGCGGCTTCCTCGTCTCCGCCACGTTCGAGCGCTGCGGGTTGCATCGGCGCCTGGCGTACTTTGCGCTCAGCCGCGTCGGCACCGAGCCGCGGCGCATCGTGTTCGCCGTCATTCTCGTCACGGCGTTTCTCTCGATGTGGATCTCGAACACGGCCACGACGTTGATGATGACGCCGATCGCGGTCGCGATCGTGACCGGGCTCGCGCAGGAGCGCACGGCGGAGGCGACGCTGCTCGGCGTGGCGTACGCGGCGTCGCTGGGCGGCATCGGCACGCCGATCGGCACGCCGACGAACCTCATCTTCCTCGGCGCGGCGAAGGAGCTCTTCCCGAATGCGCACACCGTGACGTTCGCGGAGTGGATGCTCTTCGGTGGCGCGTACCTCCTCCTCGCCGTGCCGCTCTGCTGGCTGATCGTCGTGGTCACGGCGCGCGTCCCGAAAGGCGCCGCCGTCCCGCTCGAGTCTCTCGGCCTCGCGCATCCCGGCCCGATGTCGCGCGCGGAGAAGACGACGCTCGCGCTCTGCATCGCCACCGCCCTCCTCTGGATGTTCCGCGCCGACATCGCCCTCGGCGCGATTCACATCCCCGGCTGGGCTGGTCTGTTCCCCAATCCGAAGGCGATCAACGACGCGACGGTCGCCATCGCCATGGCGCTCCTCGCCTTCCTGCTCGGGCTCATCGAGTGGTCGGAGTTCAAGCGCATTCCGTGGGACGTGCTCATCCTGTTCGGCGGCGGGTTCGCGCTGGCCGAGGCGCTGGAGACGAGCGGCTTCTCGAAGTGGGCGGGCGCGGAGCTGGCGTTCGTCGGGAAGTGGCCGCCGGTGCTGATGATCCTCACCGTGTGCATCGTGGTGACGCTGCTGTCCGAGGTGGCGTCGAACGTGGCGACGGCGACGGCGATGATGCCGATCGCCGCAGCGTTGGCCACGTCGATCGGCGCTCACCCGTACTTTCTCATGATTCCTGCCGTTCTCGCGGCATCGTCAGGATTCATGCTGCCCGTGGCGACGGCCCCTAACACCATCGTGTACGGCACGGGCTATATCAGGACGCGGGCGATGGCGAGGAGCGGGCTGTTCCTCGACATCGCCGCGACGCTGATCATCACGTTGCTCATCTTCCTCGTCGTTCCCTGGGCGACGGGAATCGCGCTGCATTAGCACTCCGGGCTGGGCAGCGAGTAGTACGTCGAGGGCGAGCAGTTGACGTGGGTGTTCACCCAGCAGTCCTTCCACTCGTACGTCGAGCTGACGTAGGTATCCGTGTAGCTGTTGTCGCAGTGCGTGACGCGGTGCCAGGTCGCATGCTCCCAGTAATGCGTCCAGTACTGCCACGTCCAGATGCGGCAGACGGTGTTGAGCACGTACGCCTGGCGGAGCGTATCTACGACGTAGTTGCTCTCGCTCTTCGGCTCATAGCACGGATCCGGAAGGTCGGGGCACTGGCTCCAGCAGTCGTTGTACTGCGTGTAGCAGAACGAGCAGTCGCCGCGCGGGTCGCACCAGTCGAGGCAGGAGTTCAGCGTCACCTCGCAGTGGTCCGCGCAGTACGGCTCCTTGTAATCGGTCTTCGTGAGGATCTTCGGCGACTGCCGCACGGTGACCTGCGACGGCTGGCCGATGGCGGACTCCATTGAAAGGTCCGTGCCGGCGGCCACGACGTCCGCGAACGCGGCGTCGAGGAGCACGCGGCCCTGCACGCGGCTGATGAAGCGGAGGCTGCCCGGCCTCTCCGCCTCGATCGCGCGGAGGCGCTTCAATTGATCGGGATGGGTGAAGAGCAGGTCGACGCTGGCGCCGTTCGGGACATTGGCCGGCAGCTTGACCACCTCGCTGACCAGCTCGCGCTTGCCCTGCAGCACGCGGATCTCCAGATCCACCGCCTCCTTCGTGCCGAGGGATGGGATGAGGTAGAGGAGCGGCGCGGCTTCACGCTGCTCGGTGAGCACCCGCTCCCGCTCCATGGGGTTATCCGGACGGGCCCGCTCCTTCTGCTCCTGGGCGAATGCCGTCGTCGCCAGTACGACAGTGAGCACTGCCGCGAGCTTCTTCATCATCGGAACCTCCTTCTCGGAATCGCGCTTCATTTGCACTCCGGGCTGGGCAGCGAGTAGTAGTTCGAGGGCGAGCAGTTGACGTAGGTGTTGACCCAGCAGTCCTTCCACTCGAACGTCGAGCCGACGTAGGTGTCCGTGTAGCTGTTGTCACAGTTCGTGACGCGGTGCCACGTCGCATGCTCCCAGTACTTCGCCCAGTACTGCCACGTCCAGATGCGGCAGACGGTGTTGAGCACGTACGCCTGGCGGAGCGTATCTACGACGTAGTTGCTCTCGCTCTTCGGGTCGACGCAGATGTCGGCGCAGGGGATGGAGCAGTCGTGGTACCAGGTGTAGCAGAGGTTGCAGTCGCTGCCGCGCGGGTCGCACCAGTCGAGGCACTGCGCGAGGTTCTGGTCGCACCACGACATGCACTCCGGGTCCTTGATGATGTAGTCCGCCTTCGCGCGGGGCTTCGGCGCCTCACGCGACTGGACCCACTCCACCTGGCCGACCGCCGCATCGAGCGAGAGCGCCTTGCCGCGCGCCTCGATGTTCGCGAACGGCTCGTCGGCGACGACGCGGCCGTCGATGAGGGCGATGAAGCGCAGCCTGCCGGGCGTCTCCGCCTCGATGCCGCGCAGGCGCTTCAGCTCATGCGGATGCGTGTAGAGGACGTCGACCGCGGCGCCGTCCGGGACGCTCGCGGGCAGCGTCACCTTCGCCCCAATCAGCTGGTACTTGCCCTGGAAGACGCGCAGCTCGAGCGTCGCGACGTCGTTCGTTTTCAGGGACGGCAATGCGTACAGGAGCGGCGCCGCCTCGCGCTCGCTCACCGCCTCGCGGACGATGGGCTGCTCGGGACGGGTGCGCTCCTTCTGCTCCGCGCCGAACGCGGCGGCGGCGAAGAGGAGCGCGGCACAAACGATGGGGATACGTCGGGTCATGATGGGGGTTCCTTTCAGGGGCAGATATCGGACGCCGGCAGCATGTCGGACGGTCCGCAGTTCACGTTCGTGGGTTGCCAGCAGGTCATGGTGGTGTTGTAGGAGCTCGTCGGCGTGTCGGTGTAGCTGTCGTCGCAGTGCACCGTGCGCTGGTAGGTCGTGACGGTGTACGTCACGGTGAGGCGGTTCCACGTCTTGCCGAACGCCGCGGGGTAGGAGTTCGCGACGCAGCGCGTGCCGAGGTTCGTGGAGGTGACGGGGGTGTAGGTGGTGTAGGTGGAGGTGCTCTTCGGCTCGATGCAGACGTCGCCGCACTGGCTCCAGCAGTCGTTGTACCAGATGTAGCACTGCGTGCAGGAGTCGCCGCGCGGGTCGCACCACTCCAGACACGAGTTGAGCATCACGTCGCACTGGTCGGTGCACGCCGGGTCCTTGCCGATGCCCGCCGCCCGTACGCGCAGCTTCGGCGCGGCGCGCACTTCGATCTCCCGGATCTCTCCCACCGCCGCCTCCGGCGAGAGCTTCGCGCCGGCCTGGTCGACGCTCGCGAACGCCTTGTCCGTCACGACGTGTCCGCCCGCCAGCGCGATGAAGCGCAGGCTGTTCGGCGTCTCCGCCTCGATGGAGCGAAGACGCTGCAGCTCCTCCGGATGCGTGAAGAGGACGTCGACCGCGGCACCGTCTACGACGTTTGCCGGCAGTGCGACGACTTCGCGCACCAGCTGCCGCTTGCCCTGCAGCACGCGGATTTCCATCACGCTCTTCTCATGCGTGTCGAGCGCGGGCAGGAGGTAGAGCAGCGGCGCGGCCTGCCGCTCCTTCGGATGCTCGCGCGCGACCGGCCCGTCCGGCCGGACGGCGAGCGCAAGCGGGGCGAGAAGGAGACTACAAAGGACGAGGACGTTCTTCATTTGGCGCAGTGTAGGAGCGCCGATGGAACCCCTCGCGGCAGTAAGTGACGGAGCCCCCGCGCGCATGTGACGAGGCAGGGGAATGGAGGGACGAAAAAGGTAAACTCGCGATGGGCCGGCTGGGAGCCGGCCCTACGTTTACTCCTCCTAGGCCAGCAACCCTCGCAGCGTCTCGCCGTCGACGTGCTCCCTGAGCACGCCTTCGCTCGCCGTGGCGATGGAGCCGTTCTCCTCCGAGATCACGATCACGAGCGCATCGCTCTCCTCGGACAGGCCGAGGGCGGCGCGGTGGCGCGTGCCGTGGGCGAGGCCGGGGTTCTCCGTCGCGGTGAGGGGGAGGAACGCCCCGGCCGCCATGATGCGGTTGCCGCGCACGATCACGGCGCCGTCGTGCAGCGGGCCGCCGGGCGTGAAGATGCTGACCAGCAGCTCCGTCGTGGCCAGCGCGTCGAGCGGCTTCGCGTTCTCCTCGTAGGCGCGCAGCGTCTGCGCGCGCTCGATCGCGATCAGCGCGCCGATCCTCTTCGACGACAGGATCTCGCACGCGGCGACGAGCGCCTCCACCGGCAGGCGCGGCTCGCGGCGGCGGAAGAGGGCGAGGAGCGGATTGCCGCCCATGCGGGCCAGCGCGCGGCGGATCTCCGCCTGGAACAGCACGATCACGGCGAAGGGCAGGTAGAAGAGGATCTCGCGCGAGATCGCCTCCAGCGCGGGCAGGTCGAAGGCGCGCGCGATGAAGAACGTCGAGCCGAGGAGCATCAGGCCGATGGAGATCTGCATCGCGCGCGTGCCGCGGATGAGCGCCAGGATGTTGTAGATGATGACCGCCACCACGAGCACGTCGAACAGGTCGCGCCAGCCGAACTGGATGGTGAGCAGGCGGTCGAACCAGCTCATGCCCGGCGGCGCTCCTCGATTGCCTGCAGCACGCGGAGGAAGTCCATCGTCTCCCGCACGTCGTGCACCCGCACCATCATCGCGCCGCCGCGATGCGCCGCCGCCACCGCGGCCAGGGAGCCGACCGCGCGCTCCGGGCCGGCGTTGCGGCCGGTGATGTGGCCGATGAACGCCTTGCGCGAGGCGCCGATCACGACCGGCGCGATGCGCGCCAGCTCGCTGCAGCGCGCGAGCAGCTCCAGGTTGTGCTCGAACGTCTTCGCGAAGCCGATGCCGGGATCGATCAGCACCTGCTCGAGGCCGGGTGCATCGTTCAATCGTTCCTGCAACTCGCGCGCGACGTCCGCCACGACGTCGTCGTAGACCGCGAGCGACTGCATCGTGGCCGGCTCGCCACGCATGTGCATCACGATCACCGGCACATCGCGCTCCCGCGCCACCTCGGCCAGCAAAGGATCGTGGCGGAGGCCGGAGACGTCGTTGATCATGTCCGCGCCGGCGGCCAGCGCGGCGCGCGCGACCTCCGCCTTCCGCGTGTCGATCGAGAGCGGCACCTCGGACCGCGCGCGGATCTGCGCGATCACCGGCACTACGCGTGCGATCTCCTGCTCCACCGAGACGGCCGCCGAGCCGGGACGCGTCGACTCGCCGCCGACATCGATCACCGCGGCGCCGTCCTCCTCCATCTGCATTGCCGCGTGCACGGCCTTGGCGTGGTCGAAGTGCACGCCGCCGTCCGAGAACGAGTCCGGCGTCACGTTGAGGATGCCCATGACGGCCGGCAGGCGCGCGATGTCGAGATGGCGGCCGCGCGGGAGCCGGAGCCTCATTCGTCCTTTTCGCGGCGGATGCGCGCGCCAAGGGGGTTGAGGCGCTCCTCGATCCGCTCGTAGCCGCGGTCGATCTGGTGCACGTTGTGGATGATGCTCTCCCCTTTCGCGCAGAGCGCGGCGAGGAGGAGGGCCATGCCGGCGCGGATGTCCGGGCTGGAGATCTCCGCCCCCTGCAGCCGCCCTCCGCCCACCACGATCGCGCGGTGCGGGTCGCAAAGGATGATGCGCGCGCCCATCCCGATCAGCTTGTCGGTGAAGAAGAGACGCGACTCGAACATCTTCTCGAAGATCATCGTCGTCCCCTCCGCCTGGGTCGCGATGACGATCATGATGGAGAGCAGATCGGCCGGGAACAGCGGCCAGGGTCCGTCGTCGATCTTGGGCACCGCCGCGCCGACGTCGTACCGCACGCGCAGCTCCTGGTCGCGCGGCACGCGGATGTTGTCCCCTTCCACGCGGATGTCGACGCCGAGCTTCTCCAGCATGTGCCGCACGGCGTACATGTGCTCCGGCACGGCGTCCTCGATGAGGAGCTCGCTGCGCGTGACCGCGGCGAGGCCGATGTAGGAGCCGACTTCGATGTGGTCGCTGGGGATGGTGAACTCGCCGCCGTGAAGCGTCTCGACGCCGTGGATGGTGAGCGAGTTCGTGGCGATGCCCTCGATCTGCGCGCCGAGGCCGATGAGGAAGCGGCAGAGGTCCTGGACGTGCGGCTCCGCCGCCGCGTTGTAGATGACCGTGTCGCCCTCGGCCAGAACGGCGGCCATGATCGCGTTCTCCGTCGCCGTGACCGAGGCCTCGTCGAGGAACATCTTCTTTGCCTTGAGGGCGCGGGCGGACATGCGGTACTCGTGCGCCGAGACTTCGATCTGCGCGCCGAGGGCTTCGAGCGCGAGGAGGTGCGTGTCGATGCGGCGGCGGCCGATCGCGTCGCCGCCCGGCTTCGCGATGGAAGCGGCGCCGCAGCGCGCCAGGAGCGGGCCGGCGAGGAGGATGGAGGCGCGGATCTTCTTGGAGAGCTGCGGGTCGGGGGTGGAGGAGCACTCGCCTTTCGTCTGGATGCGGACGACGTTTTTCTCCAGGCGCTCGACTGTGGAACCGACCCCTTCCAGGATCTCCAGCATCACCCGGACGTCCTGGATGTCCGGCAGGTTGCGCAGGATGATGGGCTCATCCGTGAGCAGGCAGGCGGCGAGGATCGGCAGCGCGGCGTTCTTGTTCCCGCCGGGGCGGATCGAGCCCTCCAGCCGGCGGCCGCCTTCGACGACGAAGCGTTCCATCATGCGCGGCGATTGTACTTGTTAGCGATCAGCGATCAGCGATCGGCGATCAGGAGAACCAGCCAACGTCCAGCCGGCTCCCCCCTGATCGCTGATCGCCGATCGCTGATCGCTTCCTGTTATCTTTAGCAGGACATGATCGTCGCCCCCCTCGGTTCCGGCAGCGCAGGCAACGCCTACTACTTCGAGAGCGACGGCACCTCCATCCTGGTCGACGCCGGCTTCGGCCCGCGCGAGACGCGCAAGCGGCTGGAGGGGGTGGGGCGGAACATCGAGCAACTCAAGGCGATCGTCCTCACCCACGAGCACTACGACCACATCCGCGGCGCGGAGCGCATCGCGCGCAAGTATGGGATTCCCATCTACCTGACGCGCGGCACGCTCGACGCGTCGACGCTGGACCGCGAGGAGACGCCGCTCGTGGTGTTCGAGAACAACACGACGTTCAGCATCGGCGAGCTCGCCGTGCACGCGCGGCGGACGATCCACGACGCGATGGACCCGGCCTGCTTCGTGATCGAGGCGCGCGACGGCACGCGCGTCGGCATCGCCAGCGATCTGGGCCACGTGGACGACCCGGTCCTCAAGCATTTGCAGAAGTGTGACGGGCTCTTTTTCGAGGCCAACCACGACCTCGACATGCTGCGCATGGGGACATATCCCTGGTCGCTGAAGCGCCGGATCATGTCGCGCTTCGGGCACCTCTCGAACGACGACTCGATGCTCGCCGTGCAGCGGATGATCGGCGCGGAGTTGCAGACGCTCTGCCTCATCCACCTGTCCGAGAAGAACAACCACGAGTCGATCGTGAGGGACATGGCGGCGAAGCTGATGAAGCGCACGGGCGCCCAGCTGGAGCTCGGCATCGCGCTGCAGGGGCGGCCGACGGGCGTGTTCGAGGTGCGGCGTGGGCGGCGGGCCACCACGACGCGGGCGGTGGCGGGGCAGATGGCGCTGTTTTAGCGATCAGCGATCAGCGATCAGCGATCAGGCAAATCAAACCGCGGCTCTCGCCTGCTTTTCCTGATCGCTGATCGCCGATCGCTGATCGCTTATCGCTTATCATCCGGCAACATGAAAGCAACGGTTACGATCGAGTTAAAACCCTCCGTCCTCGATCCGCAAGGCAAGGCCATCCAGCACTCTCTCCACTCCCTCGGCTTCGCGAACGTGGAAGATGTGCGGGTGGGCAAGCTGTTTCGGATCACGCTTGCGGATGGTGGGCAGACACGGGACCACGTGGATTCGCAACTACGGCAAATGTGTGAACGACTCCTCGCGAATACCGTTGTCGAAAACTTCTCCTACACACTCGAGGAGTAGGCTCGCCGGCCTCGTCCTGCTCACCTTGTCCGCGGCATCGCTCGCGGCACAACCCGTCCAGCCTCCCGCTCCCGAAACGCTCACCCCCATCGCCACGCGCGATCAGAAAATCGTCCGCCGCTGGCAGGTCTCCGGCGACCCGCGCGGCGTCGCCCTCGGGCGCGACGGCACGATCTACGTCGGCCTCGCGCAGCCGCAGGCGGTGATCGCCGTGGATCCGAAGAGCGGCGAGATCAAGTCGCGCCTCGTGCTCGACTCCGCCGAGATCGCGTCCACCAAGGAGCTCGTCACGCTCCGCACGAACAAAGACGCGACGCGCCTCTACATCGCGAACGGCAGCGACGAATCCGCCTCCATCCTCGGCCTCCCCGATCTCCACGTCATCCGCGAGATCACCATGGAAGGCGAGACGATCCGCGACGCCATCCCCGATCCGAAAGGCCGCTACATCTATCTCCTCGGCCGCCGCGTGCACGTGTACGACGCGGCCGGCGAGAAGGAGATCAAGACGATCGACTTCGCCGATCCGATGGCCATCGCCGCCTCCGAGAACGGCGCGACGCTCGCCGTCCTCGGCCCGGAGGACTTCGGCGGCACGAAGGCGACGGTGGTGGCCGTCTACGACACGACGACCTTCGCCGAGCTGGCCCGCGATCCGATGCAGACCGACCAGGTGATCGAAGGCGCGCTCTTCGCCGATCAGGACCGCGCGCTCGTGGCGGTGAGCCGCGACCACCTCTTCGAGAAGCCGATCGTGGCGAAGCCGGCGACGCCGAAGCAGATGTCGGCCACGTACAACGGCCAGATGCGGATGACGATCAACTTCGGCGACCTCGTGAACAGCGACCACGTCTGCCTGCCCGAGAACAGCGGCCCGCAGATCGCGGTGCAGGGCCCGGGCAATCTGCTGATCTTCGCGGAGCGCCGCTGCAGCGCGAGCGGCTCCTTCGCCGGCTCGTCGCGCCGCGTGATGCCGGCCTCGCTGTACGGCGTGGACGCGTACGCCATCGCCTTCGACCCCGCCGCGAACACGCTCGCGGCCACGGACCGCGCCGGCTACCTTACAATCTACAAAGGCCCGCGCGCGGCCGTCGCCAAATGAAGTTCGGAATCGTCATCCTGCCCGGCTCGAACTGCGATCACGACGCCTACCACGTCGCGAAAACGGTCCTCGGCTGCGACGCCGAATACCTCTGGCACAAGGACACCGACCTCAAAGGCGCGGACTGCGTGATCATCCCCGGCGGCTTCGCCTACGGCGACTATCTGCGCGCCGGCGCGCTCGCGAAGTTCGCTCCGATCATGGAGCCGATCAAGCGCCACGCGGCGTCCGGCGGCCTCGTCTTCGGCATCTGCAACGGCTTTCAGGTGCTGACGGAAGTGGGCCTCCTGCCCGGCGCGCTCATGCGCAACGAGCACCTCCGCTTCGTCAGCCGCGACGTGCTCCTGCGCACGGAAGAGACGGATACGCCGTTCACGTCCGGCCTCGACGTGGGACAAGTCCTCCGCGCGCCGATCGCACACGGCGAAGGGAACTACTTCGCGGACGAGGCGACGCTCGACGAGCTCGAGCGCAACCGCCAGGTGATCTTCCGCTACTGCGACGAGGAAGGCCGCGTGCCGCGCGCGGCGAATCCGAACGGCTCGGCGCGCAACATCGCCGGCATCTGCAACGCGGGCCGCAACGTGCTCGGAATGATGCCCCACCCGGAGCGCTGCTCCGAATCGATCCTCGGCAACGCGGACGGCCTGGCGATCTTCAAGTCGATCGCGGCTTCGCTGGCGCGCGTGTAACGACGAGCAGCCCCGGCAATGGCCTGCTGAATCGGATCGCCTCGCTGCCGTCCGGACGCGTCTCGTATATCCAATGCCCATCGCTGCACCGCGACTGCAGCTGCGGCGGCGCGCCGGCGCGGGCGGCCAGCGCGCGCTCGGTCAGCTCGAGCTCGGCGCGCATGCGGAAGAGGCGCGCCCACACTTCGCTAAGGTTCGGCATGTCGCGAAGTGAGAACGCGACGCCGCAGCCGGTCTGCGCCGCGAGCTGTTCCGTCATCCGGCGGCGCTCCTCGATGACTCGCGCCGCCTCCTGCCGGATCATGCCGAGCTCCTCGTAGCTCCGCCACACGACCCACGCCTCCGCCTGCATCGACCGCAGATAAGCCGGCCGCGGATCGAAGGCGAGCATCTCCGCCACCCACTCCGGTGCCGGCAGCGGCATGCTCCGCGCGGCGTCGCTGGTCAGCCGCAGGCCGGCCAGCGCGACGATCTGCGACTTCTGGTCGGGCCGCGCGAACAGCACGCGCGCGAGCTTCCACGACGCCTCCAGATCCTCCCACGCGCCGCGCTCGAGCGCGTCCGCGGCGAGGAGCCGGAACAGCTGCATGAGCGTGGTGAGCGGCGGCGAAGGCGGCTCCTCCTTGCGCGCCAGATCGATCTCGAACTGGATCGGCGCCGCCGTGAGCAGATGGCGCCGCGCCGCCGCGAGATCGCCGGCGAGACGCATCAGCTCATTTGCCGCTGGCGTGGCGCGCGCCTTCGGAAAGCGCTGCGGGATGTCGCGCAGCGTGCCGAGGCCGGCGGGCCATGGCTCGGTGGACACGCGCTGCTGCCGCACGATCCCCATGCCCCACAGCGAAGCCACGATCACGATGACGATGCAGAGGATGATGAGCAGCGCGCGCATGGTCACTTCCCGGAAATGACGAACTCGAGCGGCGGCTCGAGCTCCTCGCTGAAGTGGATCGTCGTTGAGCCGGGCGGGTCCGCCTCGTACACCCAGTCGCCGTCCGGGCAGGCGGACTGCGGCACGGGCGCCGCGCCGGAGCGGGTGCCGAGGACGCGGTCCGTCAGCTCGAACTCGGCGGGCAATCCGCGGACGCCGCGTTCACCAGGTCGTGGTACCAGACGTCGCGG
>JADMIO011227123.1_pt1 | contig 75778 bp, 50 predicted proteins | sample 8958161 | NCBI WGS metagenome assembly JADMIO01 (sample SAMN16585339, study PRJNA669376) | soil metagenome | isolation source: Crop rotation soil | place: USA: Cullars Rotation, Alabama | collected 2011
GCCGCGACTTCAAGTCACGTGAATTCCAAGCTTCGGATCCCACTGTGCTGGAAAGATCTTCCGTCGGAATGGCTGGCATGGTTGCAGGAAGGCCGACGCAAACAGCTCCGCGTTCAAAAAATCCTCATTCGCTTTTCCTGCCCGCGGCCCAAAACGCGGAAGATTCGGAAATCGCTTAATTGTGATCTGGTCCGTCACTTTGAAGGCAAACTGGAAGTCCTCCGGCACCTGTGACGCCATTTCTTGCAGATAGCGATGGCCCGGGAAATTATAATACGCCGCATCCACGCACACACTCTTGAAAACTTGCGCGTATTCAGTCAGGCAAAGCTTTTCAAATCGGCTCTCAGAAAAACGGCCTCGATAAATGTACTTGTCCTGCTCGTAAAGCTGCCCCATCCACCCCGGGTATTTCCACGAAGACGTCCCCACGAAGACGCCTTGCCCGGCCAGCGCCGCCAAAGCCGTCTTCATACTGTCTCGCTCAAAGCTCATCCTGATCTGGTTTCCCGTCTCCGTGATCTTTTTTCCTGCTGTTAAAGGAAAACCCATTCCCGCACAATCCTTCGATGTTCCGCAGTTCTCTTTTGCTTTCCCTCCTTCTGTCCACCGCCGCCCTCTTACCTGCTGCCGAACTCGTCACCGCAAATCTGAACGCCACGCTCACCTCCGATGGGGCCATCATCCGCGGTCCGCGCACCCAAAAACATCTCGCGCTCGTCTTCACCGGCCACGAATTCGCCGAAGGCGGCGAAACCATCGCCAACGAACTTCATAAACATAATGCCAAAGCCTCCTTCTTTTTCACAGGAGATTTCCTGCGTGCTACGAATCATCACCTAATCCTGCGGCGGTTGCTCGAAGACGGCCACTACCTCGGGCCGCACTCCGATAAGCACCTGCTCTATTGTCCCTGGGACGGGCCGAAGACAAATCTGGTGACCCGAGAGGAATTTCGTTCCGACCTCGAAGCCAATCTCCAGGCCCTGCAGTCCTTCGGCATAAGGCGCGACCAAATCCGCTTTTTCCTGCCGCCATTCGAACATTACAACCAGCAGATCGCCGATTGGTCCCACGAGATGGGGCTCACTCTCATCAACTTCACTCCCGGCACCCGCTCCAATGCCGATTATACCGGCGAAGCCGACCGAAACTTTGTCCCCTCAAAAACCATCTTCGACAGCATCATCGCTAAAGAGCAAAAAGACCCAAACGGCTTAAACGGTTTTCTCCTGTTACTCCACATCGGCTCTGGACCCAATCGCCGGGATAAATTCCAAGCCCGCTTCGGGGAATTGCTGGATTACGTTTCCGGCAAAGGGTATCAGTTCGTCCGTGTGGACCAACTGCTCGAACCGAAATAGTCCTGTCCTTTGCCATTTGCTCCCGGCCAGCGGAACCATTTGCCATCAACCCTGCCTTCGCACGTTTCTCTGTGCCGCAGCATTGTTTCTGCCTCTTTCCGGCGTCTCTGAGCAAATCTTCCTCCGCGCTAATCAACTCGGTTATTTGCCAATCGCTCCCAAAATCGCCCTCGCCTTTTCCAAGTCCGAGCTTCCTGGCCATTTCTCCCTCCTCTCAGTCGAGAATCAGAAAATAGTCCACGAAGGCAGATCACGTATCATTACGAACGTAAGTTGGGGTCAATTCGAGCGCCACGCCGAGCTCGATTTCTCTTCCTTCAAAACGCCAGGCCGTTACCTCCTCAAAATGGGCGACTCGACATCTCTCCCATTTTCCATCAATGACGCCACTTTCGATCCCGTAGCCGATCAACTCCTTGAGTTCATGCGTCAACAACGTTGCGGCTACAATCCCTGGCTCGACGCCGTCTGTCATCCCTTTGATGGCCGGACTGCTTACGGCCCCATGACAAACGGCTCTTATCTCGACGCTCGTGGCGGATGGCATGATGCCGCCGACCTGCTCAAGTATCTGCTCACCTCCGCCAACGCCACCGCCCAGATGCTCCTCGCCTGGCAGATCGATGCAGGCTCTCCCGCGCGTGTGGGATCACCGGGCGCGCCCGACGCTCGCTCTCAATTCTCCGATTCCGTCAACGCCCTCGGCCAACCCGGCACAAACGGCATCCCCGACGTCCTCGACGAAGCCCGCTGGGGCCTCGATTGGATGCTTAAACTCCATCCCACGCCGGATCAACTTTATCACCAGGTCGCCGACGACCGGGACCACGTCGGCCGACGATTGCCTCAGGACGAAAACGTGGATTACGGTTGGGGCAAAGGCAGCTATCGTATTGTGTACGCTGCTGACGGAAAACCGCAAGGCCTCCTATCGTACAAGAGCCAGTCCACCGGCCTCGCGAATCTCGCAGGCCGTTACGCCGCCGCCATGGCTCTGTCCTGGCAAATCTGGAAGGACGATCCGCGAGAGCGTCCATTCGCCGAACGCTGCCTCCAGGCCGGCAAGGAAGTTTACGAACTTGGCCGCGCCAAAGAAGGCGTTCAACAGGGCAATTCTTATAAGGCTCCTTATCGCTATGAAGAGACCACTTGGGCCGATGACATGGAATGGGGCGCAGCCGAACTCTTTCGCGCCACCGGCGACAACCGTTATCTTACAGACGCCCAGCGTTATGCGAAACTCGCCGGCTCTGAGTCCTGGATGGGCAAAGCGCAAACCGGCCACTACCAGTACTACCCATTTATGAACGCCGGCCATTTTCGGCTTTACGATCTGGTTAACGAGTCACTCAAAAAAGAACTCTCTGGGTACTATCGCGAAGGCATCGAAGCCTGCGCCAAAATGGGCAAAACCAACCCTTACCGCGTCGGCGTTCCCTTCATCTGGTGCTCCAACAATTTGCTCGTCGCACTCGTCACCCAATGCCTGCTCTACGAACGCATGACCGGTGACATCACCTATCACGAATTCGCTGTCCTTCAGCGCGACTGGTTGCTTGGCCGCAATCCGTGGGGCTTCACCATGTTCACAGGTATTGGCAGCGTCTATCCGAAGGACCCTCACCTCATGACCATGCAACTAGCAAAACGTCCGGTCCGTGGAGGTCTCGTGGACGGCCCGGTCTACGATCGCATCTTCAAATCTCTTAAAGGTGTCTCCATCTCCGAACCCGACCCCCTTGCTTCCTTCCAGGGCCCTGCTATTTACCACGACGACCAGCAGGATTATTCGAGCAACGAACCCACTATGGACGGCACCGCCTCCGCGGTCCTGATGTTCGCGCTCTAAGCACCGATTACTGATTACTGATTACCCTCCCTTAACTTGCATTCCTGGCAGCTTCTCCTCCTCTTCGCCACCGGCCTGGCCGCCGGTTTCGTGGACTCCGTCGCCGGCGGCGGCGGCTTGATCACGGTGCCAGTCCTTCTGAGCCTCGGCCTCGACCCCAAAAAAGCACTCGGCACCAATAAACTCCAGGCCACCTGCGGCTCCGGTAGCGCCGCCTGGCATTACGCCCGCGCCAAAACCGTCCCCCTGAAAGACTGCGCCCGCGGTTTCATTTTCTCACTCATCGGCGCTGCTTTCGGAACGCTTGCGGTCCAACTCCTTGATCCCACCGCGCTCAAACGCGCGATTCCCGTGCTGCTGATTGTCGTTGCCCTCATTGTTTTGTTCCGGCCGCAAATGGGCAGCGCCGATGCGCCCCCACATGTTCCACGCGTCTGGTTTGATGTTTTATTTGGTCTTGGGATTGGATTTTACGACGGCTTTTTCGGCCCCGGCACCGGCACGTTCTGGGCCATGGCCTACGTCATGTTCCTTGGCTTCAACCTCACCAAGGCCACCGGCTACAGCAAAGTCGTCAACTTCGCCAGCAATCTCAGTTCCCTGGCGTTCTTTCTTTGGCAGGGCAACATCTATTTCGCGGCGGGCATCTTGATGGGCCTGGGCCAGATTCTCGGCGCAAAACTGGGATCCCGAATGGTCATCACGCGCGGCACAAAATTCATCCGCCCCATATTTATCACGGTCGTCCTCGCGATTGCGGTAAAACTCCTCTTTCAGCCCGTCTAACCCACTGCCATGGCGAACAACAAATTGGGCAGGCTACCGTCAGACCTGACGGATACTTGGCTGATACCTGACGCTTGATCGCAAGACGTCACTATCAAATTCCCTGGGGTTTTGTAATTTTTCTTCGCCCCGATTTTGAAATCGCCCCGTAAAATCAAGGGGTTGACGGATAAATAAAGCAAGATCCCCCGGTTCTGCCGAGTTCCTGACGGTCTGACGCCTGTACAGGGGGGTGCCCCACCCCCCTTAACGCGGTTATCAGCCATCAGTCTTCTCCGCCGCGACGACTACCTCAATCCCCTTATCCCTCAACCCGTCCAACAAGTCTTTCGGTGCCCCGCTGTCGGTCACTATGACGTTGATACACTCCAGATCGCACAAGGGTGAAACGGACTGGCGACCCAACTTCGTGTGATCGAAGCAGAAGATTACCCGTTGGCCAGCTTCGATCATGGCTCGCTGAATATCAATCAGGAGCCCATGCGAGTTAGTCACGCCCTCCAGCGTCAACCCACCCGCACTCATCACCGCCACATCAGCATGGATTTTCCGAAAGGATTCCACCGCCAGCGGACCGACCAGCACTCCGAGCCTCGGATAAATAACGCCGCCTGAAACGACGACTTCAAGCCGGTTTGCCGAGGCATACAGGTTCGCGACCGGCAGGGAATTGGTGATAATTTGCGGCGCTTTGGATTCAAGGTGGCGCGCGACGTGATAAACCGTCGTGCCAGCGTCCAGGATGACGCTCTGATTTGGTTTGATTAGTTCCGCGCAGGCGCGGCCAATGGCTTCCTTTTCGGCCAATTGATGCGTGTCCCTCGCGGTAAAGGTGAATTCATCCGAGCGTGGATTAATGACTCGGGCACCTCCATGGGTTCGTTGGAAGTTTCCAGCCGCTTCCAAAATCGCCAAATCCCGACGAATAGTTGACACCGAGGCGTCCACATGCTTTGAAATCTCTTCAAGTGACGCAAATTCAACCCTTTGCAGGTATTCTCCAATCCGGTGCTGACGTTCTTCCGGCTGCATCCGAGCAATACTTTGAAACAATGTGAAAGATTTTGCAAGATTTAATTGACAATATTTCAAATTGTGTCAAAATCTCTCCCAGTTATGGCCGTGACTAATGCCTTGCCGCATCGTGCTGTCGTCGAACACATGGTTCGACAGGCTGTGTACCAACGGCTTGGCAAGCCATTGCCAACACGGGCTCAAGCGCCAAATCCGCTCGTGGTTAATGTCAGCGCGAGGCATTGTCATCTGACTCCCGAAGCGGTGGAGACACTGTTCGGCAAAGGCCATCAGCTCACCGTCCACAAGTGGCTTTACCAGGAAGGACAGTTCGCGGCGAAGGAAACGCTGACCCTGATCGGCCCGCGTAGCCGGATCATCTCTAATCTTCGCATCCTCGGTCCCTGCCGAAATCTGAACCAGATTGAGCTCGCGTACACTGATGGTATCGCGCTCGGGTTTGATCTGCCACTGCGTCTTTCAGGGGATATCAAAGGAACGCTCGGTTGCATGCTGATGGGGCCCGCCGGATTTTTCGAAATGCCCGAAGGAGTGATCCGCGCGCTGAGGCACGTGCACATGTCGCCCGATGATGCCGCGTTTTATGGTGTGAAAGGCGGCGATGCCATGAAGCTCAAGATCGGCGGCCCCTGTGGCATTACTCTGGATAAGATGCTCGTCCGCGTGGACAAGAGCTTCAAGCTCGAGGTCCACATTGATACCGACGAAGGCAATGCCTGCAACCTGCAATCCGAGACACCGTGCGAACTAATTAAATAAGTCCAACAACATTCAACGAACAGTCATCCACCGAAAATTATGAGTGAAGCATTAGGAATGATCGAAACCAAGGGCTACGTCGGCAGCGTCGAGGCGAGCGATGCCATGGTCAAAGCGGCCAACGTCAGCCTTGTCAAAACCATCCCCATCGGCGGTGGCCTGATTACCGTCCTTTGCAAAGGCGACGTCGGCAGCGTCAAAGCCGCCGTGGACGCCGGCTCTAAAGCCGCCTCCAAAGTCGGCGAACTCGTCAGCTCCCACATACTCGCCCGCCCCCACGAGGATCTCCTGAAATCCTTCCTCGGCGACATCAACAAAAAGTAACCGTCTCCCACTCTCAACTCATAACTCATAATTCATAACTTTTTTCGATATGGCTCAACAAGCAATTGGAATGATCGAATGCAAGGGTCTTTGCGCCCTGCTGGAAGCCTGCGACGCAGCGCTCAAAGCTGCCAACGTCTCGCTGGTCGGCTGGGAAAAAATCGGCAGCGGATATGTCACCGGATTCTTCCGCGGTGATGTCGCCGCAGTCAAAGCGGCTACGGATGCCGGCGCATCTGCTGCGGCGCAAGTTGGTCAGATCGTTAGCGTCCAGGTAATCCCGCGACCGCACGAAGGTTTGGCCGGCTTGGGCAAATGGCTGCAGCAATAACGCTGGAGTGAAAATCCTCGTCGCCAATCTCGGCTCGACGTCGCTCAAATGGCGTTTGTTCGATTTTTCGAACGGCCATGAGAACCTCCTGCACAAAGGAGGCTTTGAGCGCGTGACCGATTATCCCAAGGCCATTGGCGACTGCCTGTCCCAACTCAAAGAAGCCGGGCATATCAAAAACGAGGAAGACCTCGCCGCAGTCGGGTTCAAAACGATCATGGCTCGCGGGGTCAACGGCTGTGTGCGGCTGGATGAATCGGTGGTGAAAGCCATGGAAGCATTCTCTTGCATCGCACCGGCCCACAATCCGCCTTACATCTCGGGTATTCGGCTCTTTGCCCAGCGAATGCCTAAGATTCCGCTGGTTGGGCTATTTGAAACGGCCTTTTATCAATGGGCACCACGCGCCGCAACGCGTTACGCAGTCTCCGAAGCCTGGCACGAACTTGGTGTGCGGCGATGGGGATTTCACGGCGCCAGCCACAAATTCATTGCGGAACGTTGCGCTGAACTGCTGGAGCGCAACGACGTCGCGGAACGCGCGCGGCAGCTTTATGTGGATGGCGGCGCGACATTCGTGCGCAAACCAGATTTGCGAGTTATCTCGTGTCATCTGGGCGGCAGTTCTTCTATTACGGGCATCCTCAACGGCGTCGCGATCGGCACGAGCATGGGGCTCAGCCCGCAATCCGGCCTGCCGCAAAACAACCGCGTCGGGGACCTGGATTCCTTTGCCCTCCCATTCGTGATGCGAACGACCGGGCTCTCCCTCGAGGATGCAGAGAAGTTGCTCTGCAAAGAATCCGGTTTGAAAGCCTTGTCGGGTGGGTTGAACGATTTTCGTGATATAGAAGAAAAAGCCGCCCAAGGCTGCGAACGGGCGAAACTGGCACTCGAAGTTTTGGCTCACGAAGCCCGGCATTGGATCGGTTCCTTTTTCCTGCAGCTTAACGGCGCGGATGCGCTGGTCTTCACCGCCGGCATCGGTGAAAACCGTCCCGCGTTCCGACAGGCCGTTTGCGCCAACCTTGATCAACTCGGGGTCGAACTCGACCCGCAGAAAAACAGCGCGACCAAAGCCCAGGAGGCGGTAATCAGTTCGTCCGGGTCCAGAGTCAAAGTCCTTGTTATCCCAACCAACGAGGAACTCGTGGTTGCAAGGGAAGTGAAACGTTTTTTGGAAAAGAAGGCTTCTTCCGACTCACGCATCACGAATCACGCATCACCGCTCCAGGCCGCCGCAACGCTTTAAACACAGATTAACCATCAACAAAACAAAACCATGTCTCATCAAGCAATCGGACTCATCGAAACTCGCGGTTTGGTTGCCCTCGTCGAGGGCACGGACGCGATGCTCAAAGCTGCCAACGTTGAACTAGCCGGTCCTCTAACACAGGTCGGCAACGCCCTCGTCACCGCTGTCGTCGTCGGCGACGTCGCCGCGGTCAAAGCCGCGACCGACGCCGGCGCTCAAGCCATCAAAGCCATCAAAGGCGAGCTGGTCAGCGTCCACGTGATCGCCCGCCCACACTCGGAAGTGGACGCCGTGCTTCCGAAAAAACCAACCGCCCCGAAATAATCAGCGCGATGGTCGAGGCATGAATCGGACTTAGCTGTTTCACGCATCACGCATCACGCATCACGCCCATGTTCCTCGCGCGCGTTGAAGGTTCAGTAGTTGCCACCAAAAAGGATCCGTCCATGAGTGGCCGCAAACTCCTGCTCGTCCGTCCGCAATTGGTGGACGATAAAGACCCCGGCAAGTTTCGTCCCGGGGCCAACACCATCATCGCCGTGGACAGCATGGGTGCCGGAGTAGGGGAGTTGGTCATGTTTTGCCAGGGCAGTTCCGCCCGTCTCGCACCCAACTTAAAAGATGCCCCCGTGGACGCTGTGATCATCGGGATCGTGGACACAGTGGATGTCTTCGGGAAACAGATTTACAACGCCAAATCACCGTAAGAATGAGTGCTATCAACGAATCTCTCATCCGCGACATTGTGTCCGAAGTCATGGGCCGGCTCGGTCAGGCACCGCCGACGTCGGCAAAGGAGTCCTGCGGTTGCACGAGCAATGGCCACGCCACCGGCGGCAGCTTCAGTGTGAAATCGGGACGGTATGGGGTCTTTCAGGACGCGAACGAAGCCTGCGCCGCAGCACAAGATGCTTTCGAACAACTCCGGAAACAGGGCGTCGCCGCCCGGGCCAAGGTGATCGAAATCGTAAAAACTTTGGCAGATGCCAATGCCACAGAGTGGGGCCGGATCGAACTGGAAGAAACGAAAATCGGCCGGCTCGATCACAAGATCGAGAAGTTGAAAATCATCAAACTCGTGCCGGGCGTGGAATGGATCCATCCAGACGGACGGAGCGGCGACCATGGAATCACGCTCGAAGAATACACTCCATTCGGTCTGGTCGCTGCGATAACGCCCTCGACACACTCCATTCCGACACTTAGCGGCAACATCGTCAACATCGTTGCTGCGGGCAATTCGGTCGTTTTCAACGCTCATCCCTCTGCGGCCAAATGCGCGGCACTCGCGGTCCGGACTTACAATCAAGCGATCGAACGCGAACTCGGCATCCAGAATCTCGTCACGATCATCGAGCAACCGACGCTCGATTCTTTCAAAGCCATTTGCAATCACGAAGCCGTGCGCCTGCTCTGCGTGACCGGCGGGCCCGCCGTCGTGAAGGCGGCGATGCAGACGGGCAAACGCGCCATTTGCGCCGGGCCGGGAAATCCGCCAGTCCTGGTGGATGACACCGCGTGCATGAAGCGCGCCGCCAAAGCCATCATTCAGGGCGCTGCCTACGACAACAATCTGCTTTGTATCGGCGAAAAAGAAGTATTCGTGCTCGACAAGGTTGCGGACGAGTTGATGTCGCAAATGGAAGCCGCCGGCGCGGTTCGCCTGAATTCGTCGCAGCTCGACCGGTTGACGAATGAAGCATTTACATTCAAGGAAGGCCATGGCGCGGGTTGCCCGGAACCAGTGGTTAACAAAGCCCTGATTGGAAAGGACGGCTCCGTTTTGGCCAAAGTTGCCGGAGCAAACGCGAATCCGAAGACTGAACTGCTCTTCGCTGAAACCGACCAGGACCACGTTTTCGTGAAAGAGGAGCAAATGATGCCCTTTGTTCCGATCGTCCGAGTGAAGAGCGTGGAAGAGGGAATCCGGGCCGCAAAAGTTGCAGAACACAATTACAAGCACACCTCCATCATTCATTCGCACGATGTCGAACATATGACCGCGATGGCGCGTGCGCTTGATACAACCTTGTTCATCAAGAACGGCCCTTGCATGGCCGGCCTCGGTCTCGGCGGCGAAGGTTATCTGAGCTACTCAATTGCCACGCCCACTGGTGAAGGTGTCACCAATCCGAAAACGTTCACGCGTGTCCGCCGCTGCGTGATGGTGGACAACCTGAGAATTTACTAACCATGCTTCTCGCCCGCGTCGAAGGCAATCTCACCGCGACCCGTAAGCATCCGAGCTTCGAGGGCTGGCGGCTGATCATTTGCCAGCCGATCAGCAACAGCGGCGAGCCGGAAGGGGTCCCCCAGGTCGCGATTGATGCCCACGGCGCGGCGATGCACCAGCGCGTCATCATTTCTTCCGACGGCATGGCCGCGCGGAAAGCGGTAGGAGATGAGAAAAGCCCAGTGCGCTGGATGATCGTCGGCATCGTGGACGAAAAAGAGCCGGGAGTTCCTGTTTAAGCATGAGACTTGGCACCGTCATAGGCCGCGTAACCTTAAGTCAAACTGTCCCCGCATTGGAGGGCGGTCGCTGGCTCATCGTTAGTCCATTTACGCGCGAGCATTTTCAGCGCGGCTCGGAAACGCCCACCGGCTTGAGCAAAGATCCAAGTCTGGTTGTTTATGACGACCTCGGCGGTGGCGTCGGACAAACCATCGGATTCGTCGAAGGACGTGAGGCCGCGTCGCCTTTCGAAGAGCCGACCCCCGTGGATGCCATCAACGCGGCCCTCGTGGACGAGATTTTTTACAATCCATTCCAGCAATGAAACAGGTTATCAGTCTCAAAGACTTGGAAGAAATGGTCCGAAGCGGCAAAGACATCCGCTCTCTGTCGGACGGTGCTTTGCTCACTCCGTCAGCGCGTGATTACCTTCGCGACCTGGAATTTTCCAACTCACCAAAGGGTGCCAGCTCGAGCGAGCCTGCACAGCCCTCGAGACCCATCAACTCGAAAAGTCCAAAGGCAGAGATCGAGGCTTATTTCCGCTCGCCCCAAGTAAACGAATTGAAGTCACAGATTTGCGATGTGGGCCGGCGTCTTTGGCAGCGCGAATACGTGGATGGCAACGGTGGCAACATCGCCATCCGAGTAGGCGAAGACATCGCACTGTGCACACCGACCCTTGTCTCCAAGGGGTTCATGAAGGAGGAGGACATGTGCCTGGTGGACCTCGAAGGAAACCAGCTTTGCAGCGGCAACGGCAAAAAGCGCACCAGCGAAATCCTCATGCATCTGCAGATCATGAAACGTCAACCGCGCGCGGTTGCTACGGTTCATTGTCATCCGCCTTACAGCACCGGATATGCCGTGGCTGGCATCGAGCCGCCGACCTGCATGATTCCCGAATATGAGGTTTTCTCCTCGGTTGCGATCGCGCCTTATCGCACACCAGGAACACCCGAAATGGGCAAACTGGTGGCCGACCTGGTGGATAAACACAACACCATCCTGATGGCCAACCACGGGGTCGTTGCCTGGAGCCACAACAACGTCGAGGACGCCTATTTCAAAATGGAGATTCTCGAAGCGTATTGCCGAACGGTCCTGGTTGCGTCCCAACTTGGCAAACCGGTCAACACGATGACTTCAGCGCAGCTCCAGGACTTGCTCAAAATCAAGCAAAGCCTTGGAATTCCCGACCCGCGCTTCGGCCTGAAGGAATGCGAACTCTGCGATAATGACGGCTGGAGGCCGGGTGTGACGTGTTCAGTCAATGGCAACAGCGAAGCCCCAGCCCGTGCTAACAACTCGGATGCCGACGCCGAGGCCTTGGTGCAGGCGATCACTGACCAGATCATGCGTGGCGCCTAATTGCATGAAAGTGACCATCATCGGCGGCGGTGGACGAGTTGGTTCCTGCGCCGCGTACGCACTACAGTGCGGCGCGCTTGTTTCGGAGATCCAGATTCTTGATGCCAACAAAGATCTCGCGGACGGGGAGGCTCTGGATCTTCTCCATGGCAGCGCTTTCGCCGGCGATCACAAGATCTATCCGGGCGATTATGCGCGGGCTGCGGATAGTGACATGTTTCTGATCACCGCCGGCTTGCGCCGCAAGCCAGATGAATCTCGGCTCGATTTGATCAATCGAAACGTTTCGTTGTTTGTACAAATCCTGGAAAGCATGAAAACCGCCGGGTTTCGGAAGGATGCCCATGTGTTCGTGGTGTCGAACCCGGTAGATATCCTCACGCAACTCGCCGTCCAGCGCATGGGGTTGCCCTGGCAGCAGGTTTACGGACTGGGCACGATGCTTGATACTGCACGCTTCAGTTCGTTCATCGCCGAAGAACTTAAGCTTGCGCCCTCGCAAGTGAAGGCGCTCATCCTGGGCGAACATGGCGACTCGATGCTGCCGGTCTGGTCCTCAGCCACCGTTAACGGGTTCCTGTTAATGGGGCTACCCGAATGCAGCGCCGGTTTTCAAAATGCCGTGTTTGAACGGACCCGAACCAGCGGCGCGGAAGTGATTAAGAAAAAAGGGGGTGCTGGCTGGGCCGTGGGCATTGCCATCCGCGAGGTCGTTCACGCGGTCTTGCTTAATAAAAAAGCACTGTTGCCGGTCTCCTCTCTGGTCCAAGGCGCTTACGATGTCCGTGATATCTGCCTCAGTGTGCCCAGCGTCGTGAGCCGCAAGGGAGTCGAAAAGCATGTCGAGATTAAACTTTGGCCCAAAGAGCAAATGGCTTTGCAACAATCGGCGCGCTCGTTGAAGGAGACTCTGGGGAAGGTCAAAGCTTAGTGAAATCCCTCGACCTCAAGCTGGCTGAAATCAGCGCCAACCCATCCTCCAAAGCATTCATTCTCGCCGACGCCAAGGACGCCGATATGGCTTTCGGCGCCAGGGCACCTGGTCCTCGCTCGTACCTTTCATTGCGCGGCGAGCGTCCGGCGCGATTCTCCCCGGAAATCTGGAGTCGAGCCGAATTTGGGTACCGCAACCTGCCTGAATTTTTAGACATCATCCGTGAAGTCGTCCGGCAGGGAGCGGTGGATATCATGCTGATGTCTGCGTACGTCAGCGAGCAGTTGACTATAAAGGAGAGATTGTTTCGTGACTCGCACGTCACACCCTCAGCCCGGGCAAATGATGCGACCGATGTCTGGGCAGTTCGCCACGGCTGCTACACAGGCGAAGCCGCGCAGCCCTTTCGCACCGCTTCGATCGACCAGATTCAATGCGGCAAAATCGAATGCGACAGGTCCTCAAACGAGTTCCCTGGCGCCAACCTCGGCCTTTACTCGGTCACGTTTGTGAACCATCTCGATCAGGATCGCGAAACACTGCTCGCGTTCAAAGAATTCCGTGAAGAAGCTGAGCGCAAAAACTTTCGCTACTTCCTGGAGGTCTTCGATCCCAACGTCAATAGTGGGATTGCGCCGGAAAAACTTGGGGAATTTATCAATGACAACATCATTCGGGCCCTGGCGGGAGTGCCCGAGGCGGGACGTCCGCTCTTCTTGAAAATCGTGTACCACGGACCGCGGGCGATGGAAGAGCTGGCACAATACGATCCGAACCTCGTGGTTGGCATTCTTGGCGGCAGTGCTGGCACGACTTATGACGCGTTTAAACTGATCCACGACGCGCAAAAATACGGCGCGCGCGTTGCGCTCTTTGGCCGCAAGATCAACAACGCCGAGCATCAACTCGCATTCATCGAAATGCTGCGACTAATCACGGATGGGCGGGTCTCGCCGGAGGAAGCAGTGCGGGCCTACCACGGAGTTCTTCAGGCGAAGAGCATTAAGCCGAAGTTGCCCCTGGAGAAAGACTTGGAGTTAACTGACCAGACGATGAGCTATGAGGGTGGGGCCCGGCGAGCCACGGTAACCGTGCCGGGACGTGATGGGGTTGCAGCGCGTTCTGACGAAAAAGATCAGAGCCTCTCCCGCCCTGCGGGATCGGCTCCTACAAGGGGAGTGGACTGGCCAATGCAGAACGGCAGGCCGGATTTTGACAAGATGAACGCGGCAGAGCGGCTTGCTTACGACCAGCAGCGGCTCAGCCGGAAATTTGGCTGACAGCCGCCACTCCTAACCTTTCTTGAAATCACAAGACCTTGGCGCACACACGGCATTTTTACCACCAAGGTCTATGTCCCACTCACACGAGCGGGAAAATCCTTTTTCTCCGGAACTACTTTGCAACCGCCGCGCGGAAAAACTGCATGGGAGCAGTAGATACCGGCGGGGTGAAGACGAACCGGCCGTTGCCATCAGCAGTGCATGAGCCGACCGGGCTCCAGGCTGGCTCTGCCAGGCTCGTTGTGGCGAGGATAGTATAGGCTTGAGCACTGGCCCCTGTCCCGCGGAGGCGCAAGCTGCCGTCTCCCAACCGTTCGATTTCAAGTGTGGGTGGCCTTGCGACCAGGCTGGTGGGCTGAAATTCGACGTGGTTCGTTACTGTAATTGAACCGTTCGCAGTCGTTCCGGTGACCGTGAACGGATAATTATCCACGGCAGTTGGGTTCACACACGTGACCGTCATGATGGCCGTCATGCTTGTGGGCACGTGCCCCGTAAACCTCAACACGCCGGGGGAGAATGCGACGGTCGCTCCTGACAGCAGACCAAGGCTGCTCAGGGATACATTCAAGAGGCCTGAACCTTCGCGAACGGCGGTCACTTTGTAGGACAACACGTTCCCCGGCGCCGAATTGGTCGGCCAAATGGGTTCAACAGTGAGCGAGAGCAGGCTGGATTTGCCGTAGCTGGCGCCAGCGAGTGCCAGGTTAACCGCCATTCCAAGAAGAACTGCATAAACTCGTTTATTCATAGTTGACCTCTTTTTCGCAATTCATTGATTGCTCGAAGCGTACCACCTCTACGTTGAGATGCGGATTCCACATCCGGGAGAACCCCGAATCGTGCCCCCGGGGAATGGTCGAATTGGCTCCCGGGGAAAGCCCGGGTCAGGCCGCACCAAGGAAGCTGTTCGGCTGGGTTAAACCGAGAAAAACCGCGGAAAAACGGTCACCAGCAGAGGATCGTCAGCTTCTTCGGGCCGTGGGCGCCAAGCACCAGAATCCGCTCAATGTCCCCGGTTCGGCTTGGACCCGTAATCAGCGACATGAAGCTGGGAAAGTTCCCGACGTACGTCCGTTTTAATAGGGTGAACGCGTCCGGTAAATCACGGATGAGTTGCTCCTTTCGCGCGAGGACGACGTGATGAGGCGGCAGCACTGAGAGCGCCCGACCGCCTGCGCTGCGGCTAGTGATGAGCACACTTCCCGTTTGTGCCACCAGGGCATCGCACTGGGAAATCCCCGCGTCGCAACTTTCCAACTCGGTCACTTCGTAGGCCTGGTCGGTCCTGCAGACCGGGAGACCAAGCGCTGTGCAAATCGGATCGCACAACACTCCCCCATGCGCGCCAACCTTCTTCCAGGCGTCGGCGTCACGTATCCCGACCAGGATCCTGCACGCATCGTCCAGACTCTCGGCCAAATGAAACTCTGCTTTAAGATCCGCCGCGTTCTTTCTGAAAAGGGTGAGCCGCTCTTCAAAAGTGGCGCCGACCGCGGGCAGCCAGCGCGACACAGAGCCAGACCCATTCGAGGCGGCTTTGCCATGGTCGTCAGTGTGTTCATGACCAGGTCGAGGCGCGGGCAAAGTCAGCGCTTCACGGATGCGCGTGAGGATTTTTTCTTTCTCCGTCACGCGTTGCCCTTCCGTTTGTACCAATACTCCTTAAACGTTTCACGCGCAATTGGCGGCAGGTCACGCGTTCGCGTCCAGCCATACGCAGGGTCAAACCGCTTGCCTTTTACGAGCGGATGGAGTTTTTGCAACAAGCGCGCCGCGCTGCGAACGAACGCGTACCATTCCGGCCGGTTCACGATGCACGAATAAACCTTGAAACCGAAGCGTTCGATGGCGGAAGGGCGTTGGCGCGAAGCATTGCGCCGATTTTGCAGCAGGTGATGATGCAGATTAATTTTTACCGGACACGTCTCGGTGCAAGCGCCGCACAATGAACTGGCATAGGACAGATGCTTCCAATCCTGCAAGCCGCGCAGATGCGGCGTGATTACCGACCCAATCGGGCCGGAATAAGTAGTCCCGTAAGTATGGCCTCCCACGTTCCGAAAAATCGGGCAAACATTCAGGCACGCACCACACCGGATGCAGTGTAGGGCATCGCGCTGCTCTGGGTCTGCCAGCAACTCCGTCCGGCGATTATCCAGCAGGACCACATGCCACTCTTCTGGCCCGTCCGTTTCGCCCGGTTGACGCGGCCCGCCGTAAAGAGAGTTGTAGCACGTAAGTGGCTGTCCCGTGCCGGAGGTGGCCAGCATCGGGAGGAATAGGGCAAGATCATCCAGCCGGGGAAGAATCTTTTCGATCCCCAGCAGTGAGATTACGGTCTTAGGCAGCGCGGCGGTTAGGCGGGCGTTCCCCTCGTTCTCCGTGATCGAAATCATTCCTGTTTCCGCGATGGCGAAATTGGCTCCGGTCAGGCCTATGTCAGCGGTGATGTATTTGTTGCGAAGCACGCGCCGGGCAATCATCGTCAACTCCTCTGGGTTGTCCGTGGGGGCGCTGCCAAGTTCTTTTGTAAAGAGCTGGCTGATGTCGCCCCGGCTCAGGTGCATGGCCGGGAATACAATGTGATACGGCGCTTCCTTGCGCAGTTGGACGATGAATTCCCCCAGGTCGGATTCCACGACTTGGAAACCAGCTTCCTCAAGAGCGTCGTTCAGATGAATCTCCTCCGAAGTCATCGCCTTGGATTTGATAATCGAGCGGGCGTTTTTCTCGCGGATGATCCCGAAAATGATTTCACGAGCCTGCTCCCCGGTGCTGGCCCAATGAACCTTCGTGCCCCGCGCTTCCAATTTGCTGACGAACTCGACCAAATATTTTTCCAGGTGATTGATCCCTTCCCATTTCGTTTCGGCGGCCGCTTGCCGCGCGGCTTGCCAGTCCTGGAAGCTGGCTCGCGTTCTGTCGCGCACCGTCTCGTACTTGCGCAAAGCGGTCTGGATGAGATGGCGATGACGAAGATCGCGCGTCAGCCGGACGGCCTGAATCTTAAACTCCTCGACGAAAGACCTCATGACTTTGCCAACACCTCGGCGAGATGAATCGTCTTCAGCTTATAGCTCTTCCGATCCAGCAAACCCTGCACGTGCATGAGACAGCTCGAATCGTTTGACACGATATAATCCGCCCCTGTCTCCTCTGCCGAGGCGCATTTCACTTCGCCCATGGCCGTCGAAATCATCGGGAACTTGGTAGCAAACGTGCCGCCGAAACCACAGCACATCTCGGCCTCCTTCATCTCGACCAACTCCAACCCCTGTACCTTGCTTAGAAGGACGCGCGCCTGTTTCTTGTTGCCGAGTTCGCGCAAACCATGACAGCCATCATGAAACGTTACCTTCGCGGGAAAGCGCGCGCCCAAATCGGTAATGCCTAGCTTTGTGACCAGAAAATCCGAAAACTCGAAACAATTTTTGGCAAGCTTCGCCGCTGCCTCGGCATGTGGCGTCCCGGCGAACAATTCCGGATAAAACACCTTCAGCATCGCCCCGCACGAACCGGAGGCAATGACGACCACCTCCGCACTCTTGAGTTTCTCCAGCACCTTTACAGCGACCGTCCTGGCCTCTTCCCAGTACCCCGAGTTAAACGCTGGTTGTCCGCAACAGGCAAGCTCCTGAGGACATTCGATCGTGTGTCCCAGCTTCTCCAGGATCTGCACCATGCTGATGGCCACATTCGGAAACATCAGGTCCACGAAGCACGGGATGAACAGCGTCACTTTCATCAGCATGCAGTGAAACATTGTTCATGCTGATTGGCGAGAAATTTGACCCGCGGGACTCGGCTTACTTCAGCCAGGACCAAGTTTCCGAATTTCTTAAGCCCAGCCCCAATCCTGGAGCAGGGCTTTGGACGTCACTGCGCCAATCGGTAGAACTTTGGCTGGCCGCTACGCTGAAGATTTGCGGAGTTGTTGGTGACGCCAGGGACCGGCAACCATGCCCCACTCAGGAGGCTGGCCCTGCTCTCAAGCGCGTATCCAACGTAATTGTTTGGCCACGAAACTACCACGTTGCCACCCGATGGCCGGATGTTCAGCACTGGTCGCGGTGAAAGGCTGGGAGCAAAGATCCCGTTTGCGCTCGGGCCGCCTAACGAAGCGAGTTCCGCCGCCGTGAGCGCCCGGTCGGAAAAAGCAACGCTGCTGACGTACAACTCATGCGTGTAAATACCTGACCCGTCACCTTCGTTGAACAGCAGCAAGTTTGGACCCGGGTCGTGGTTCGAGTACAGCGACCACCGGCCCCCCAGGCCATCGGCCAGCCGCGATTTCGCGTTCGTTCCATTTACGTAATACGTTAGTGTGTTTGCCAGCAAGTCCGCCACGAAGGCAACACGATACCACGTGTTCGGTGCGATTGTGCCGGCTGCCGAATAACCGCCACCACCGATGCCAATGGATCCGTCACCTGCCAGATAGAAATCCGCATCATTCAGGTTGTAAGGGTCCGTGTTGAAATAAGGAACGAGGTAATCTGCCGTAAAGGGCCCCGGCACCAGCGCGTCGAGCAGGATCGTAAATCGGTTTATGTAATCGTTAGTGCCCACATTCGGTCCAGTGCCAGTCAAATATAGATAATAGCCCTCGGTATCGAGCGTGAACCCGGGAACATGAATGTATTTTGTTGGAACCCCATTAATATGTGGAACGGTGCCGCCATCTGTCGTCCCGAATGCGGTCTGGCTGGCACTTGATGAATCGGCATAGTCCATAACCCCGTTGCCGACCGCGGCGCTCAGGTCGCCTTGTGTAAAGCGCCACTCGTAATTATTACACATTACAGTGAAATTGGCGTTGTTCGTATAACTTGCCGCGGAAGGCTGATTGTCTGCAAAAGTTAGACGGTACTGGTGGCTTGAAGCGGGACGAATGAGGCCGCCAGCGGCGAAAGTCACTGTCGTCACCAGCCCGGTCTTGCCAATGGTCGGAGCCAGGGTCACCCCGTCGAGCGTCAGCTTTATCAAATTGGTGACGGCTTGCGCCAGATAGCCGTCCTGGATCGTTGCTCGATAGAAAAACGTCGCTGGAGTATTGGTTTCGCCATCAGCGGGCGACACAGAAGTTACCAGCGGATAAGCAGCGCCGATTTGCTCGCTGAACGCGATGTCATCCACGGCGATGTCCGCGCCATCGCCTTCCACTTCGACCGGATTGCCTCCCGTGTTCAGCGTTGAGGCCACGCGTGACAAGCGCAGAATGAGTTTTTGACCATTGCCACCGGTATAGTTGATGTTCACTGGATGGTTTTTATTTGAATCGGACAGAAATGAATAACTGCCGCTGACGAGCGAAGCGAGGGAGTCCCCATCGAGGACGCTCCAGTTGTAGGTAAAACGTTCCTGGTAGTTCGTGCCGCCCGAGACCAGTACACCGTAGTACCCGTGGAAATTAAAGGATTCTACCACCACCTTCGCAGAATTTGCCGGCGTAAACTTGATATCGTGATAATCGCCAGGCCAGGACTGGTTGAGTTGTCCTGCGGACCATGGTTCTGGCTGCGGCGGGCCGACATAATAATAGTAGTCCCAACGCGTGTTGGCATTTGCGCTGCCACTGACCGCGCTCCAGGTCAGGTCAACATCCGGCGTGCCGATTCCGGTGACGGTCATACCCGGCCCCGACGCTATTGCATTATCGCCGAACCAATCCTGGATTCGGGCATTGTGGAACTGAGGCGGCGAGCCGGTGGGAATGCCGTCAAAAGTCAGCACGGTGCCGGCGTGAGCAAGCGACGCGCAACCTGCGGCGATGGTAATAAGGAGGGGCAGTGTTTTCATAAAGCTTGATTTCATCAGGGCGTGGTTTGGATTGCGCCCCACGCTTTTAGATCCTTTTCATGCGGGCGAACCATTGCGTTGCTCAAATGTGTTCCGCATTGTTCGCACACCGCCGCCCCGGCGGGGCCGGAAACGCGCGGGCGCATGGTTAAATGATGGTCGCTCGGGCAAACGTAGCCGACAACGTCTTCGAGCGTGTATTCTGCACATTTAGGGCATTTCGATTGGAGGAAGACCTTGCGGCTGGTGTAGAACTTCGCGTTGCATTTCGTGCATACGTAGCCATTGGCATCGGTATCAATGGCCGCCTCGGCCGTCTCTTGCTTGCAACCGACGAGCCCGGCCAAACACAGGAGCGAGCAAAAAACCCGCGTGCAAAAACTGAAATCAAGGGTCTGCATCCGTCCCCAGGTAAATTGCTGTTATGTACTTGGTGTCCGGTCGCGCCGAGACAAATGCCGCGTGACCGTCGCAAAACGAAATATTCCCTCCATCCGCGCCATGATTATCCACTGGGTCGGGAATATTCCCGCGCGTGCCCTGGTAACCGGAATCGCCATCCAAAAACAAACAAGCACGCGTCGCGCCGGCGTTCTGCCCTTTATAACCCTGATTATAGGGATAGGTGGAATCGAACTGATAAACCCAGGACTGAACGTTTGATTGCGTTTTGGCTGCCGGAACAGGTGGTTGTTTGCCCGTATCGCCCCACCAGGCGAACAATTCGTAGCTGGAACCGGGCAAGTAAGTCTTGTTTCCCGCATAGACCCGTAAATCGCGCAGGACCATTGGTCCCGAAGGCGGAGGATTCGGAACCCATGCGTCCGGACGAACAAAATTCTGCGTGCTGGGACAAACAAAAGTGTTCACGCTCGCGATGTACGATTTGTAAAGCCAGGTCTGGTCGTCGTCCGTCGGGTCCACCGTTGGCGCAAATTGCCGCTTCGTATTATCCTCGGAATACATCAGGCTCCCGAGCGTCAGTTGTTTCACATTGTTGAGGCATCCGATGCGCTTGGCCCGCTCTTTGGCGTTGGACAAAGCCGGCAGCAGCATTGCAGCAAGAATGGCAATGATCGCGATCACCACCAGCAACTCGATCAGTGTGAACGCCGCGCGTTGTTTCTTTGTTGATAGCACAATCAAGAACCCCGGGTTAACGGATGCAAAGGGCCTCTTTTAAACTAAGCACGCGAGAAGTTAATGAGCAAGTACCCCGTTCTGGGGGGAGAAGGTTCGGTGGAACATCGAAAGCACACGACCCCAATCAAGACAAGGACGGCTGCCAAACGCCGGGTTTGCACGCGTCAGCAACCGCCTTGAATCCTCCGCGGCGACCGCTTTTAAAACTTAGCCAATTTTGCGGCGGAAACGTGTCATCCAAACCCCCGCCAGGCCCGCCAACAACAAACTGCCCGTAGCTGGTTCAGGGACGGCAAAAATGCCCGCTGCATTCGGGCCGCCCAGCGCCAGCAGCTCCGCGCCAGTCATCGCATGGTCAGTGAAGGCGATGCTGTTCACATACAACTCGTGCGTGTAAGCTCCACTCGGTTCATTGAGCAACCGAAGGTCGTGACCTGCGTCCAGGTTTGAATAAAGCGACCACCTTCCATCCAGGCCCGAGCCACCCTGGCTGCCAGTGGCTACCTGTGAGCCATTCACATAATAGCTCATGGTCCCTGCTGAGAGGTTGGCCACGAACGCCAACCGGTACCACGTGTTTGGCGCGATGACATTAACCCCTGAATAAAGCGAGCCGATACCCACCGAACCATCGTAAGCAAGATAAAAGTCAGCATCGTTGCCGTTGGCCGGATCCGTATTGAAGAAAGGCGTCCAATTGAGCGGACCTGGGCTTAGGAAGTCGTAGATGATTGTGTACTGATTGACATATCCACCCCCGCCATTCGGTCCCGTATCATTCAGCGTCAGGTTGTAGCCATTCGCCGCGTTTACGAAAGCAGGCACATGGATGAAATTGGCGACCTGTCCGCCGATATTGGGCACGCCGCCGCCGGTGCTGCCGAAAGTGGTAAGCGTCCCGCTCTGCGCGTCAGCATATGCCATTGTTCCGTTGCCGAGGCTGGTCGAAAGATTGCCGCTGTTGAACGTCCACTCGTAGTTTGCGCCGCGCGCGGAAAAGCTCAGTACGCTCGCGGCGAGGGTTAGTCCGACAATCTGAGAATAACGTCGTGATCGTTTACGCTTGTTCATAACTGCGCTTTGGTAGGTGGTTAGTATTTTGAAGGGCAAGCCTGTTGTGTGTTTCTGCCCCGCATTGTAGGCGTTTCGGTCAACTCAACCATACCCAATTTTAGGGAGCTTTGGTCAGGGACGGCGGCTTGACACCTTGAAAATGGGCTAAAACGAGGTTAAGAAGAAAGAATGTTCAAGAAATGGCCAAGAAAATCGAAAGCCACGAGTCCCTCTGGGCCGGTGCTGCCCTCGAGAATGGAGCCTGCCTATTGGCGAAATCGCTTGTTTACAAACACCTTCACTTACAAGGGCAAGACGCGCAGGGTGAACGGTTGGTGCGTTCGGATTCAATTGTTCGGCAAACGAAAAACTTTTTCACTCAGCTCGAGTGAGCGTGAGCAGGCTGCCGCGGAAGCCTCCCGGATTTATCAAGCCATCAACCTCCGGGGTTGGGACGCAGTTCCGAATCGTGGAGGCGCCGGAATCGGTCCAATGAGTGAACCTGCTCGCGCACACGTTTCGTCCACCGATGAAACGGAGGATTGGGCCAAGCGACTGCTTCATCGAAGATACCCGGAGCGAAAAGATCCCGGGATACCGCTCGAACTGTCCGCGCGAATCGAACACGGCGGAAACTATCGCTATTTTCCTATGGGCACAGATGACGCCGGCGCGGCCGCCAGGGAGGCCAAAAGAATTCATCAAACCATCGTGGAACAGGGGTGGGCTGTTGCGAATCAGAAGTTCGTGAGTGAACTAACCCTGGCGTTCCGCTGGTTGGATAATCCCCTGGCTTGGACCTATACCACCGTTCATACCTGGAAGGAGCACAAATCAACGTCGCGCCTTGCAGAGTCTGCCCGGAAATCCGGCACACGCCATGTCGCTATTCTGGAACCGGACACCGGTTTGCGGCTGGCTCTCATTGCTTCAGTCAACAGTCAGCCCGGTTTTACATGTCGTTCCGCCTATGCAAGTTCGAGTGAGGCCTGCCGCGAAGTTACTCGGCAGCGCGTTGATTTCGTGTTGCTCAATTATTCGCTGCCCAACCAACCCGGCGCAGCGTGCCTGGAGGATTTGCGACGCGCCCGCCCCGGCCTGCTCGGCCTGTTATACTCCGTTTTCGAAGACAGCGATCAGCTCTTCAAATCCACTCCCGGCGGCGCTGCGGGTTATTTGCTGAAACGAACGCCGTGGTTTCGAATTTTCGAGCCGCTGGCGGAAACGAAAGGCTCGCTCACGCAGGAAATAGTTGCGGCTTCAATCCGGGATTACTTCCAACGACTGGTGGCTGCCATGCCCTCCGGCACATCCGCCCTGGAATTGGCGCGACTTACCCCTCGCGAACACGAAATCCTGGCCCGGATTGCGCAAGGCTACCTTGCCAAGGAAATCGCCGATGCACTCGGCATCAGCATCTGGACGGTTCACGGTCACGTGAAAAGTATCTTTGAAAAGTTGAACGTTCACACCCGCACCGAAGCCGTCGTCAAGTTCCTGCAGAAATAGTTGATATCCTCCTAACAGAGCCGCGACCGTGAGGGAGCGGGGCGGAGAGGCGGCTGTATGCGACCAGACCGTCGCTCCCTCACGGTCGCGGCTCTGTTGGGACACCGATCATTGGAGCCTGCCCCCAATAGAGGGTGTGGCAAAGCCCATATCGCAGCATACAATGCTGCGACATAATATCTCGCCATGCCCATACGTTATCCTCAGGAACATCTTCCTCCTCCTCGCTTGCCGCGCCGAAGTCAAACGAAGGCGGGTCCTCGATCCTGTGCGTTTACCCCGAAGGCACTCGGTCTTCTCCTCGCTTGCCTCTTCTCTTCACCCGCCACCCTCCCCGCCGCCTCAGTCACGCAACTAAAAGTCCTCAGCTTCAACATCTGGGTCCAGGGCGGCCTCAGCCTCAGCAACTGCATCGAAATCATTCGAACCACAGGCGCGGACATCGTCGGCCTTCAGGAGTGCAATCAAACCACGGCTCAAACCATCGCGACCAGCCTGGGGTTTTATGTGCTTCTTGCTGACGATTGCTCCGTTGTAAGCCGTTTCCCCATTCTCTCTTCGTATGTCGTAAGCAGCCGCGGCGCTGGTGTAACAGTCCAACTCAGCCCGGGTCAACGCGCCCACCTGTTCAACTGTCATCTGGTTCCGTTTCCTTACGGCCCTTACAGCCTGCACGATGGCGCGACCGTTGCGAGCGTCATCAGTGATGAAAACTCGATTCGCATGCCCGCGCTCAATCAGTTGCTTGGCGTCATGCAACCATTCATTGACGGTTTCGAGCCATGTTTTTTCACTGGGGATTTCAACGCGCCATCGCATCTCGATTACGCCAGTCTCGGCTGGCCCACCTCGCTGGCCTGCGTCAACGCGGGCCTGCTTGACTCCTATCGCCAGCTTCATTCGACCAACCGCACCTTTCCCGCACCCTTTGCTTACACCGACCCGGGCATCACCTGGACACCGAAAACCAACCAGGAACCCGACGGCGTATTCGACCGGATCGATTTCATTTACCAGGCGGCTGCAGACGGCGTCACGCCCATGACATCCGTCGAACTGGACGAACGCAACAGCATCAATCCCTGGCCGTCGGATCATCGCGCCGTGCTCTCGACCTTTCAGCTTGTTCCGCCAACCCTGGTGGCCAAAGCCAGCCTCCCCGAGCCAGCCAACCAGGCCACTAATGTCAGCGTCGAACCCAGGCTCATCTGGCTGCCCGGAAGCAACTCCACCAGCCATCTGGTTTATTTCGGCACGGTCGCGCCGACCAATCTTGTTACCAATACGACCGTGAATGAACTTTCGCTCAAGGGACTAGCGCCCGGCACAACCTATCGCTGGCGGGTGGACGAAACCACACCGGGCGGCACCGTGCCCGGGGACACCTGGAGCTTCACCACTCGGCCCTCCTCCGCCGCGATTTACGAATGGAACTTTGCCAACAGTAATCTCCAACCTGCGTTGGGCAACGGAGTCCTCGCCTACGCCGATGGCGCAACTACCTCAAACCTGACGAGCTTCGGCACCACCGATGGACTCATTATTCCACACATCGGCGGCAAACCCGCCAAATACCTCCGCGCACCCGCCTTTACCGGCATCAGCAACGGCTACGCGGTCACCTTCCCCAACAGCCCGCCCAACGGCGGTGGCGGTTACATCAACCAATACACGATGATTTTCGATTTGCTGTTGCCGGCGCCGATAAACTGGTTTCCCTTCTTTAACACCGCTCCTTCAAATCCCTCCGGCAACGACGCGGATTTTTATGTCGCACCGGATGGTTCCCTCGGTATCGCTGCCATCGGTTACTCCGCCGTCGGCCTCATCCAAACCAACACCTGGTATCGCATCACCTTCGCCGCCGACCTCGCGGGCGGCACCGCAACCTACTATCTGAACGGTTCCCCCGTCTGCACCGGTAATGCCGACGTAGATGGCAGACATTCCGTTTATTCCAACACAAATCCCGGCCCCGACCTGCTGCTGTTCAACGAAGGCGACATCTCCGGCGTTTACACTCATGTGGTTTACCTCAGCGCTTTCTTCTTCACGGATCGCACGATGACCTCTTCCGAGATACAGTCACTGGGAGGCCCCCGCGCCCGTGGCATCTTTTCCGGCCTGACACCCATCCAGGTCGCGATCGCGCCTCAAGGCACGAACTTTCTGCTCAGTTGGACCCCCGGCAACGACACCTTCCAGGTTCAAAAAAACACATCATTGACCGGTGCCTGGCAGAACGTCGGGCCGCCGACCACCGCGACCAACGCCACGCTCCCCTTCGAGCCCGGCCGGTCTTTTTTTCGGGTCGTTGGGCAGTAGCCTACTTCGCTTCCGGCGGCGTCGCATTCCATTTCGGTGCAAGGAGCAACACGGAAACAATCACGGAACCTGCCAGCAGCACGAAGACACCGTTCCAACCCCATTGCCGCAACAAAAGACCGGGCAACATCGCTCCGATCACTGCACCACTCGACCCGAACGCATTGATAAGCCCGGAGGCAGTCGAAGCTCCCTTTTTTGTTCCGAAATCAACGGCCGCAACCCCGGCGAGCAGCATGTCCGGGGCGTAAACGAGAAACCCGGCGACGGACAAACTGACCGCCAGCATCCAGCGGTTGCGAGGAAGATGGTCCAGCACGACAAGGACTCCGGCCAACAGCACCAAGCAGAGGATCGCGATGGGGATACGACGCGACCGAAAGAATCGGTCTGAAACCCATCCCGCGAGCAGGATGCTGAACGGGCCCGAAAGTTCAAACGCGCCGCTCAGGAAGGCAGACTCGGTGATGTTTGCGCCCAGCCGGTCGCTGATGTATTTGGGCGCCCAGAACAGCAACGTGTAGCGCGCAGGTTTAAGGAAAAAGTAAGCCATGGCCAGCAGCAGAATCACTGGCCTGGAGAGCACATCCCGGATGAGCTTCCACGACCCTTCCTGTTCCTCTTGGGGCAAATCGCCGGCTTTCACCAGCGATACAGGTTCATTGTGATAACTTTCGATCGGGGGCAGCCCTGCGTCCTCGGGACGATCGCGTTGCAGCAACAGAAACAGAAACCAAATCCCAAGCAACACCGCCGCCGGGACAAAAAACGCGAACCGCCAGCCGTACAGTCCCGCCGCCAACCCGGCCAGCACCGATGCCAGCAACCCGCCGACCGCATAGTTCGTGCACCATAACCCGAGCACAAATCCACGCTCACGTCGTGAAAAAAACTCGCCGATATTCTTCAACAGCGGCGGCCAGCCACTGGACTGGCAAACGCCCTGGATGAAAAACAAAATGCCGAAGGCCGCCGCCGAACTTGCGAATCCCATAGCCGCAGTCGTTACCACGGAAGCAAGCATTCCGATGAGAATGACTTTGCGCGTGCCGAAACGGTCGCCGGCGATGCCCCAGAAAAGCTGGCCAATCGCATAGGCGATCAGAAACGCACCATCCACCCAGGCCATTTGGATTTCTGACATCCCGATCGCGGTGCCCTCCCCGATCCCGACTTTCGCGACCGGGAAAGACTTTCGGGTGAGTAAGAATCCCGCGTAAGCGAGCCAAGTGATACCCCAAATCTGCAACCGCCAGCGTTCGTAGCGGGGATCCGGGCCGAACCAGCGCAGAAAACGAACGAACCTACCGCCCGGGGACGCAGGCCTGGCAGGTTCAGCGGAAAGCATGGGCACTCTCTACTTCGTTGCGCTCGCTGGCAGCAAGTCGAGAATCGGCGGGCCGGACGTAGGCACGGCGGCGTGGTAATCCTCTCCCAATAATGCCGCGAGCGTGGCCGCGATTTGGCTATGCGTGATTTGAGGGATATTCGTCCGCTCGCCCAGTGGCCGCGAATCGGGACCGATGACAGCGACCCAAACCCTTTCCGCGCCCTCCACATCCACCCCGTGATTTCGCCATTCGCTTCCGCTCCCGCGCCCATGATCGCATGTAATGATGAAGGTGGTTTTGTCGCGATATTGAGGCATGGCTTGAACGGTATCCCACAGTTTTTGGATATACCTGTCCACGTTATGCGCGGCAAAAAGGTAACGCTCATAACTCCCCTCGTGCGCCCATTCATCGGTCTCGCTGAAGGCGATCCACACAATCCTCGGTTGTTTTTCACGAAGATATTCCCGCGCCGCGTGGAAATAAAAGGAGTCGAAGCTCATGTCCGGCCAAAAGCTGGTGGTGTCCTGCTCGATCTGTTGGATCAGTTCGAGCCGCGAGCCGGGCGCGACCGGAAAATTCGTGTCCAAACCAGTCCACACCGGAATTCCGCTGCGTTCCGAGTTCAGGACGTAGGGATGGACGTCCCAGTTCGCGAAGCCAACTACGCGCTGCTGGAAGCCGGGCTTGCGATGCAGCCATTCCAGGACCGATACATTCGGGTTATTCCGTTTCTCGTTCTTATCAATCCGTGGGTCAGCAGCGCCCGTAAAGATTTCATTGAAACCCGGGTAAGTGAACTTCTTGCCGTTCGTGACGATGGCAACGCTCCCCTTGTTTCCATTCCCATAAATCTGACCCTGTTTGCCAATGACACTCCAAAAGAAAGGCAACAGCGTCTGTCGCCGTTCTTCGGCGCTGTCACGCCAGAACCAGTCACGGAACTTGTTTGTATTCGAAACTCCGTTGGCCTTCGTCATCAGCGCCTCCTCCGCGCCTGTGAACATTTCCTGCCAGCGAAATCCGTCCACGGTAATGAGAAAGACATTTTCGGTTTTATGCGAAGAGGCAGCGAATGCAGGCCTGGCCCAGATGACTAGTGAAACACACGCACAGAACAGACTACGAATTGGAATCGAGAGCGGCATAGTGCGTGTGACTTTAACGGAGGGGGCAGGGACGGCAACACTCGGTTTTAGGCAACTTCCTTTTTCACTCAACTCACTTACGTCTATCGGCTTGCCGCCGCTGGCTTCTGCAATGGTGCAGTTAATTTCACTTTTGTTCCCCCTTCAGACCCCGCCCCCACCTCGAACGTCCCACCGATATCCTCCAATCGCTTGCGCATATTACGCAAGCCATTGCGCCCCTTGTTCTCGGCATCCGCCGGCAGGCCTCGTCCGTTATCCTCGATCTCGAGCGTGAACCTCTCTGGTTCGAGTCGGAGACGAAGCCAGGCGGAGGTCGCATGGGCATGTTTCACGACGTTGTTGATGCATTCCTTGGCCGCGAGAAAAACGTTGTGGCGCAGCTCGGGCGAAATCGGAGTGTTAGGCAATTGGGGCGGCACTTCGAGCCGGTAACGCAAGCCTGCCAACGCCACATATTCCTGAGCGTACTTGCAAACGTAGTTGATGAGTCCATCGAGTGTGTCATTCGACGGATTCACGGTCCATACAATCTCATCGAGCGCGCGCGTGGTTTCGACTGCCGTTTGGGAGATTTGGCGCGCGTGCGCCTCGACCTCTGCGGGATCATCCTTGTCAGACTCGGCCATCTCGCCCAGGAGCGAGACCTGGGTGAGGTTGGCTCCCAACTGATCGTGCAGGTCGCGGGCGATGCGCGCGCGTTCGCGTTCGAGCGCTTCCTGCTGACGATGGTGTTCGAGTTGGCGATGAAGTTTCTGAGTTGAGACGTAATGGACCGACCCAACGATGGCGCCCAGAAGGCATACTGAGACCAGGCTCAAAAACCACCATGTGCGCCAGAACGGCGGCAGAACTTTGACGGCCAGCGTCGCCCCGTGGTCGTTCCAGACAAAGTCTTCATTACACGCCGTGACCTGAAAGCGATAGTCCCCGTGCGGAATTTTCGTATAGCGCACGAACCGAACATCACCCGGTTTCTCGATCCAGGCGGATTCCAGCGGATCGAGCCGGTATTTGAATCGTCCGGAATAGGGCGCGGCGAGATTGAGGCTGGTGAAACCGATTTCAAGGCTTTCAGCGCCTGCCGGAACTGTGATTGTGTCAGGCGCGGGCGCCCGCAATTTATCGGAGGTCTCCAACTGCTCATCAATGCGGACCGATTCGATCAGAACTGGCGGCGCGTTGGTGTTCGGCCTGAGCTGCGTCGGATTGACGGAGGCGAGCCCTCTGGTGGTCGAGAACCAAAGTGTTCCATCAGGCTCGCGGCATGCGCCCGGTTGGCAGCCAGAGGTGCATTCGCTGGCGGGCAAACCATCCGCCTGTCCGTACGAGCGGAACAGGATAGATCTGGAGTCGCCTGCGAGATCCTTTTTCCTTGCGCGGATAAGACCGGCGGTGGAGCCGATCCACAGACTGCCCGCGCCGTCATCAAGAAGATAGCTGAGGCTCGTATTCGGTAAACCTTCACTCTTGGTAAAGCTAGTCCATTTGCCGGATTCGAAACGTCCCAGACCGCCCGCGGTGCCAGCCCAAAGAACGGACTGGTCGTCCTCACAAAGCGAGAAGATATGGTTGCTGGGTAACCCATTGCTTCTGGTAAAGCACTCGAATTTGCCCTCGCGCAAACGGTTGACGCCACCTTCAACCGTGCCGATCCACAAGTTTCCCTGTGAATCGTCCGTGATGGCGCGAACTGCGTCAGAGGACAAACCGTCCCCCGTCGTGAAGATTTTCCATTCTTTTTCATCCCATCGTCCCAATCCCTTCTCCGTGCCTACCCATAGCATGCCATTTCGATCTTGAAACATTGCCGAGATTTCGCGATCCAGAAAGTTCGTTCCCGCCACAGGGAGGAATGTGCCGTCCTGCAATTCAAACAGGCCATCGCCGGCCGTACCGGCCCAGACCCGCCCCCGCCGATCCACCAGCACCGCGCGAACGGAGGACTTGCCCAAATCATGTACCTTGATTTTGCCGTTCTGCCAGTAGCGGACGGTCCCGTCAATGACCCCGAACCAAAGTCCCCCCTGGGCGTCGGCGGCAACTGTCTGCACGGTCAGGACCGTAGAACCTTCCAGCGCATGGAAGGTTTGTTGCTCGACACGATTGACGCCTCCACCGTTCATGCCGACCCAAAGGTTTCCCTCGCGATCCATCGCCAAAGCCAAAATATAATTCTGGGAGAGTCCTTCCAAATAAGGAAAACGTCCGTCGGCATCCAGCCAATATACCCCGCCGCCATGCGTCCCAACGATTAAGTTCCCACTGCGATCCTCACATGCAGCCAGAATGGGAGTGCCTTCATTCCATGGAAATGGCGCAAAATCTCTTACCTTCCTATCCCCTTGAAACTTTAGAATACGTTTATTCGCCAGGCACCAATACCCTCCGTCAACGCTGGCGAGCAAAAAATCCACGGCGCCAATCGGGATCCGGTATTTTCGTGCATAACCGGAGGATGCGAAGACATATCCTAAAAGATACCCGTCCCGTCCCCCAGCCCAGACAATTCCAGACTTGTCGGCAGCCACAGAGCCAAACCGCCCGTCTGCGATCAGGTGGGGCTGGCCATCCCGGTAACCGTAGAGAAATCCATTGGACATGCGGAGCCATACCGTGCCGTGAGTGTCCTCACAGATATTCACGAGCGGGCCATCCTGGCCGCTTTTGCCGACATCCACTTTCTCGATTTTTCCCTCAGGTCCCACCAACAAAACAGTCCCGGTGTCCGTTCCAATCCAGAGATTGCGCCGGCTGTCCTCGAATAGCTTAACGACTTTCGCCTCTTCTTCGAGTCCCGGTGTGTTACTGCCATCGAACGTCTTGAAGTGAACCCCGTCGAACCGGGTCAACCCTCGTCCTGTGCCGAGCCAGAGATAACCATCATGGGTTTGAATAATCGAAAAAACGGAGCTTTGCGGCAGGTGATTGCCGGGAGTCTGCTCGTCCAGCTCCCAGCGCTTGACCGTGTAGCGTGGCGCTGAAGCGGCGAAAATATCCCGCCCAACCGTGAGCACTAACAGCGCTACGGTCAGGGAGGTCCAACGATTCGATGGCATATCTGCTGATCTCGCGCCCCGCACAGCGCCGTTCGTGCTTCCAAGAGTGCCCACCGAATGAACTGGATGCAAGCGGCGGTTTGGCATTGACAGAACAAGGAAGTGTAACATACATGTACAACATGAAGAGCGCAACGCTCCGGCAACTGCGGCATCAGTTCGGCACGGTTTTATCCTCCATTGAAGAGGGCGAGACCGTGCAAATTAGTAAGAGGGGGAAAATCATTGCCCTGGTATGCCCGCCTCCTGCCGTTAAGCCGCCGCGCCCCAGGAAGCGCCCTGATTTCCAGGCGCGCCTGCGCCGCATTTACGGAAGAAAACTGCTTCCCGGTAATAGCGTTCTGGAGGCACGTCATTCGCGTATCTGGTGAGCGCGTGCTTTGCCGATTCCCATGGCCATGGCCATCTATGCGGACACCAGTTTCCTGGTGCCCGTGTATTCGCCTGAGGAGGATTCGCTCAGAGTCTTAAGGTGGTTTCAGAAGTCCCGCGCGGGATTGCCGTTCACGCCCCTGCATCGCCTGGAACTGCGGACCGCCCTGCGCCTTCGTGTTTTCCGGGGTGAAATCACGGTCGACCAGCGCAGCGAGGCGTTCCGCGAACTCAACTCGGACCTGCTCGATAATATTCTCGTTCACACGCCAATCGTGTGGACGGAGGCTTTTCGCCTCTCGGAGGAGCTTGCCACCAGCTATGTTGAGACGCTAGGTGTGCGCAGCATGGACCTCCTTCACGTTGCTATCGCCCGGAGCCTTAAGGCTCGTGATTTTCTCACGCTCGATTCGCGACAAAAGGAACTCGCCCTGGCTGCGGGAATGAAGGTCAAATTTTGACCGCTTCGTTGCGGGCTGGCCCGCAACAGTTCATGGCAAGCGCAAACGGTAAAACCGCTGAGGCACTGCTGGACTAATCCCATTGGTAAAGGAGAAATTGCCGGCTGAGTCAAATTGGTTGGTCAGGATAGGGGTCCAATTTGTCAAGGGCAGGGCTATGTTCGTCGAACTGAGCACGGTGTACGGCTCGTTGGGAACGCCGTCGGCGCCTGCGGTCACCAGGCTTGTGCCGGCCACAAAAACGTTGGTGAAATGGACTCGGGAAGCCACCATTGAAAACCGGAAGGCATCGACGGTGAGGCGTTTAGTGTCGTTGATGAAACCGCTCAGGTAGCGGAAAGCGACTCGAGGGGAGGCAACCCCTGGATTGTTCGTGAGGAAGCCGATCGTGCTCCAGGAGTTGGGCGCAGCCCCATATTGGGTTTGGAATTTGTCAGTGCCGGCCACGGATAAACTCGCGTTGGTAGAGGAAACGGAGAAAACAGCGTTGGTGTTGATGTTCCCGGCACCGGAGTTGAATGTGTGCTCGATTTGGTAGATGGCGCCTGGTACCGGCAATGCGGGCATGATATCAAAGCCGGCGCTGATATTGGTGAGAGGGGTGCTGGACAGATAGGCCCGCGAACCATCGCGAGGCGGGGCGTCACTTACGCTGCTCTTGGCCGTACTATCTCCGAGATTGATGAACTCAAAATAGGTGCCGTTCGGATTGGGACCGGTTCCCGTGGGAGAAGGACGAGCGGTGACATAGGCATTAGTCGCCAAAGGAGGGGTTACAGCTACGACTGCAAGGGAGCCATCCAGCAAAAGCCGATTGTCCCAGGTGAGACTCGGGTCCAGCGGAGGAAGCGTAATTGAAGAAAAAGCGCCGCTGTAACTGCTCGCGGCAAAGAGCGGGAACCGATCTCCGGCAGCGAGCGAATCCGCACCCAGTTTGACGACCGTCAAAGTGCCCCCGTAGGTCACGGGCGCGTTGACCAGGATTTGATCATTGGTAAGGGTTGAACCAACCTTGCTGATTTCCAGGTTCAGAGCGCCGGACAGGACCGGTGACTGGCTCAGTGAAATAAGTCCAACCGAGGCGCCAGGCGCCATTATCCCACCGGGAAGCACCGTCACTGGGCCGATGATTGAGCCATTGCCGGCCAGCGTCGCGTTGTTTGCAATAATCAATCCATCGGTGAAAGCGCAGGCGCCGTTCCCAACGAGCTGAAGCAAAGCCGCCGACGCGCCGTTGCCTGCGCGGAAAGGCTGGCCGTTCGCCACGGTCGAAGAACGCAGCAACAGGGTCCCGCCGTTGAACTCAAAAAAGCCCAGCGGGTTGTTCATCAACAGCGAGTCCGTTTCAATCACGCCGCTGTTCAATTGGTTGGTGCCCCGGCGAATGTCCAGCGCCGCGGTTGCGGTCACGTTGGTCACCCGGAGAGCGCCACCCACTACAACTATGCGGTTGTTTGTGCTCGAGCTGTTGGCGCCCAGAGTAACGCCCGTGGCTATTACGGTTCCGTTCGTCAGGAGCAGTTGATTCGTGCTGCCACTGCCACCTACTGTCACGCTGGCACTGTTGCTCCAAGCCGAGCCCGTGCCGGACACGACTACACGGTTGTTGTTGGCGACGGGATTTGCGCCGATGATGCCGTTTGCATTGATTACGGATGCGCCGTTGAGGACTTGCAACTGATTATCAGGACCAAACCGTCCGACCGTTAAATCCAGCCGGTTGCTCCACAACGATCCAGTACCGGTCACGGTTGCCCGATTGTTGGTGGCCCCCGTGGTTAACCCGAGCGCTGCGCCCTGGTTCACAACCTGGCCGCCATTGGTGACCACAAGCGCGTTGCCGTCTGAGTTAGAAGCCCCGATGGACAGGTCAGAGGTATCGCTCCAAAGCGCGTTGGCGCCGTCTACTGTTACGACGTGGTTCGAAGTAGTGGCGCCGTTCCCGATCGTGCCTCCCGCGCTGAGGACACGTCCACCGCTGAAAATGCTGAGCCGATTATTAGTCCCGCTGCCGCCGACGGTCGGTCCCACGGCGACATTCCAAATCGAGCCGTTCCCTGTGACGGTGGCCGAGTTTTGGCCCGAGGCGCTGCCAATGATCCCCACTCCATTTGTGACCGCGCCTGCCGCGCTTATGAGCATCTGGTTGCCCGGGCTAAGGTAACCGAGGATCAGCGCCCCGGTATTGAGCCAACTGGACCCCGAACCATTCACAACCACAGTGTTGTTGGAGGAAGCCGCGCTGTCGCCCAAGGCGGTCGTAAAGGTCACTAGTCGCGCGCCGTTGCTAAGGCTGAGCGAAGAATTGGGGCTGTCCTCGCCGACATTCAGAAAATCCACATTGGTCAGTACCGTGGCCGGCCCGTCCACCTGGACAATCCCCGCAGCCCCAGCGCCGATATCCGTTAGGCCGAAATCCGTACGCCAGGTGTTGATCCCACCGAGCAATTTCCAAGTGGCGGTTTGACCAGAGGCAGTGCCGAGCTTCAAACGGTCCGGTTGAGAGATTGTTGAATTGCTCAGCGTAGTGAGAGTCCCATGGCTAAAAGTGAAAATGGAGTTAGTGAAGCTGCCACCGAGGTTGTTGGTCACCAACAACCGGTCGGCTACCACAGTGGCGGCCGCTCCCGCCAATTGGAATGCACCACGCCCGTTCTGTCCCACGATCAAGCGACCCGTCCCCGCTGAATTCGTGACACGCAAGGCGCCGCTGCTGTGAACGACACTGGCCACCGCGCCCCCGTTTTGGCCGGCAACGTAGCTGTTCGTGAGCAACCATGTGGAAGCGCCAATTGCCTGAGTAACGGTCCCACTGCCCGCGTTGAAAAACGCATTCCCATTGGTGCGGCTGGCGCTCCAGGTGACCTGGTAGTTGGCGTTATTGGTGAAATTGGCATTATTTGTCGCACCGGGCGGAAAGTTGGGAATCCAGTTCGCGCCCACGAGGAAATCTCCGCCGAGGGAGTTGGTAAAGAAGAAGTCATTCGGGACGTTGGTGAGCGTGAGGACCACGTCATTGCCGGTGCCTGCCGCATAGTTAATCCGAAATCCAAAGCCGTTGGCGGAAATGCCCGCGTTTTCCGGAAGCCCGCTGAAGGTGCCGGAGATCGGCTCCGCGCCATCATTGACGATGATCGTAAACTGCTGCCCAAGGTTGACGGGTTGCGTAAAATTAGCGTTCAGGTGCAACACGGCGTTTGCCAAATTGTTCGTGCCGCGGACGTTAACCTGGTCGTAGCCCGTGCCCGCAGTTGTTCCAATGAGGTCAACGAAGAAATCACCGCTCGCAGAGAACGTAAGATTACTGGTCGTCAGGATGCCCGGGCTGGTGCCCGGAGACAAACTGCCGTTGGCCGCCACGCTTCCCACAGTGCCCGTGCCGCCCAGCGTTCCGCTGCTCCCAATCGAGACGGCGCTTTGAGGTTGAGAGCCGTTGACGAGAAGCGTTCCGGCACTGACGGTGGTTGCTCCTGTGTAACTATTGTTCCCGTTTAGAGTCATGGTTCCCGCACCGCTCTTGGTGAAGGAGCCCGTTTCGCTAATCACACCGCTGAACGTCGTCGAACTGCCGTCCCCGCCCGGGTTCACATTTGCTCCACCCAGGGTGACATTGCCGCTGCCCGCGAGCGAGCCAAAGGTCTCCGTTATTCCGTTGAGATCGAACAGGCCTGAAGAGTTGAGCGTAATTGCCACGAGGCTGCCGAGTTGAGAGGTGCCTTGCAAGCGAAGCACATCAACATTGGCACCACCCACTCCATCACCAATCACTAACGGACCCACAACCGAGTTATTCGCCACCGCTTTGGCAAGCAGGAGAGTGCCTTCATTAACTGTCGTAATGCCCGAGTAGGTGTTGGCCAAATTGCCGGAATAAGTGAGAGTCCCGGGCCCAATCTTTGTCAACCCAGCCCCGCCCGAGATGCTGCCACTGAGGACGATACCGGCGGCGCCATCATTTGGGAGAATGGTGGCGGTAGTGGAAAGCACAATCGGGCCAGTCCAGGTCGCGATGCCGCTGGGAGTGTAGAGCGCCCCGAAAGCGGTATTGACCGTATTGAGGGTCAGCGGCTCGGAAACAATCGTCACATTGTTCCGCAATTCAAGGTTCGCGTCGCCGTTGAGGACCACTCCATTGTTGGTTTGGCCCAGGGATAAAGCGTTAGTCACAATCACGCGGCCGTCGTTGACCGTCAATAGACCGCTGAAACTGTTCGTGCCGCCGAGGAAGAGCACCCCTGCACCGTTTTTTGTCAAACTAGCTGTCCCCCCGATCGTCGCCAGGACAATCAGGTCCTCCGCCGCAAAACCATCATTGACTACCATGGTGCGTCCGAGAGTCCCTAGATCGAGATTGCCGAAAATTTCGGCTGCGAATGGTGTAAAGCCCGAACTGGTTCCAATAGCTGTCAGCGTGCCACGGAGTTGCAAGGTGCCGGTCCCCGAATCAATCGTGCCGCCAACCATGCTGATATCCCCCACATCATCCGTGAAATTGTTCAGGTCGAGCAGACCGGTGCGGTTAATAAAAATGTTTACCGTGGTGCGCAACTGGTTGTCAGCCGCGTACCGGACGGTATCGGTGCTGGAGCCGTCCGACTCATCCCCAATAGTCAAGGCAGCCGAGTTGCTTATGGCAAAAGCGCTGGTTTTCGCCAATTCAAGAACGCCGGCCCGCACCGTTGTGTCACCGCTGTAGATATTGTCATTCGTTCCGCTCAGGCGCAATGTACCGGGGCCAATCTTGGAAAACCCGCCCGCGCCGAGCACCTGCCCACTGAGTGTGAGTGTTCCAGTTGCAACGTTAATGGCCGGGTCGGTGACGAGCGTAACATCCCCATTCCAGGAAACCGTGCCGATCGAGCGCAAAGCTCCGATGCCGCCAACACCCACTCCGTTCAAACCCACGTTCTGCTCGATATTATTGGCGCCGGTCAGAAGAGTCAGCGTCGCCCCGTCGTGGACTACGACCCGGTCGCCCCCCAATGTTCCGAAGGCGAAATCATTATCCACCTGGAGCGTCCCGGCCAGGACGTGAGTAATGCCGGAGAATGAGTTGGAGACCAGGAGGCTCATGATCCCATCCTCATTTTTGTTCAGGTTCACCGCCCCGAACACCCGGGCCTCAATTTCGAGATCACTCCCCGCTGGACCATTCGTGACGAAGAAAGTGCGCTGCGCAGAGCCGAGATTGAGCTGGCTACGGATACGGGCAGGAGCGCTGGTCGAGGAGGTGGCAAAGACGTTACCGCCCAATTGGAGGGACCCGGTCCCGTTATTGGTCACGACCCCACCAACTATTGTAAGGGCGTTTATGGTGTCGGAGTTACCATCCAGGTCGAGCATCCCATCGCTGAGCACGGTCACATGGCCGATGCCAATTTGGTTCGCCGCGCCATGACGGACGATGGCGTTGGTCGGGCTCGTACCCACGCCATCACCCACGATCAGCGGCCCAGCGTTAATCGCCAGCGCCCCCGATGACTTATCAAGGATGAGGATGCCTTCCTCAAGTTGAACGGTTCCCGTAATCGTGTTATTGGCCGTGCCGCCGAAGATGCAGTCGGCCCACAAAGGGCTAAGGGCGGTATCAATACTCAGTTTGCCGCTGCCGCTAATCACGCCGCTGATGATAAGCCGCCCAGCGGCATCCACGGAGCTGTTGCTCACCACGTTCACCGGCCCATGCCAGATGCCGGGAGAACTGTTGTTGAACCAGCTGCCTCCGGACAGCGTAAGCGTCTCGTTGGTAAAGCTCAGACGCGACTCGAGCAACGCTCCGGCGAAGACCGTGGTGCCGGCGCTGGTCGAACCCAGCACCGTGTTGTCCGCGAATCCCGCATCGGCCACCAGCCGGCCATCTCGGATGTTTACCGGTCCGGAGAACGTGTTGTCTCCGGCCACCGTCATGGTCCCGAAGCCCAGCTTCTCGATGCCGGCCGTCCCGGAAATAATCCCTTCACAATCCGTGTCGCCATCGCCGTCCACCGTAAGGGTATTTGCGCCGAGGGAGATGTTTCCGAGGAAGATAAGCTTGGTGAACAGATTCGAAACCACGAAGGTCTGTGCCCCACCCAACTGCACGTCGGCGACGATGGTATTGGGAATCCGGTGCAAATTATCGCCCTGTGGGGTGCCGGAGCGGATGCCATTGGTCACAATCAACGTGCTCCCGTCCAGCAGGTAGTTCGTTCCCAGAAACGTCACGCTATTGAACGCCCGGTTTGGGCTGAAGTTGTTGGTCATGTTCGTGCGCGTGACGTTGAGCGGGAAAATCAGGTCATCACCTGCAGCGGGCAGAGTTCCCCCGCTCCAGTTTGCCGCCGTGGCCCAATTGCCGCTGCTGCTGCCGTCCCATGTTTTTGTCGCCGCGTTCGCACAGACCGTGCCGATTAGGATACATCCGAGCAGAATTGCTTTCATGATTTGCGCCCAAAAAAACCCATCCCTGGCGAACGAAAGACACGGGGAGACCGACCTGGCTCGCGTGCCCGCTATAGGGAGGATTATGGAATCCACTACACCAACCTTTATTTACCATGTCAAGCGTTAACTCAATGGAGCCGCATTTTCACAGCAGGCCAGCGCCAGGGTATCTGACTTTGACACACCCTGCTGAGGCTGCTAATTTGCGCCTCCTTTGACAGGCTCGATGGACTACAAAAACACACTCAATCTGCCTCGGACAGACTTTTCGATGAAAGCTGATCTGGTTACGCGAGAACCGGAACGGCTCAAGCAGTGGGAAAAGGGCGGGTTGTATCAACGCATTCAGAAGCAGCGCTCTAGCGCGGCCAAATTCGTCCTGCACGACGGACCGCCTTTTGCCAATGGCGATGTCCATCTCGGCACTGCTCTCAACAAGATTCTGAAAGATTTCGTCGTTAAGTATAAGACACTGCGCGGACTCCACGCCCCGTATGTTCCCGGCTGGGATTGCCATGGGTTACCGATTGAGTTCAAGGTCACGCAGGACATGCGGAAAGAAGGGGACACCGCATCCGACTCGGTCGAAATCCGCAAACGGTGCGAGGCCTATGCGCGCAAATACATTGATATCCAGCGCACTCAATTCAAGCGCCTCGGCGTCTTGGGCGATTGGGACAATCCGTACCTCACGCTGAACAAGGAATACGAAGCCGAGGAGTTGCGGTTGCTGGCGGACATCGTCGAACAGGGCTTTGTGTATCGCGGCAAGAAGCCCGTGTACTGGAGCATCCCCTGCCGGACGGCGCTGGCCGAGGCCGAAGTCGAGTATAAGGACCATGTCAGCCAAAGTATTTACGTAAAATTCCCTGTGATCGGCCGTCCGGGAACTTCGATTGTTATTTGGACGACCACTCCCTGGACTCTGCCGGCCAATCTGGCCGTGGCCTACAACTCAACGTTCAGCTATTCGCTGGTCAGAGTGCGCGATGAACAATTCATTGTGTCGGCGTTGTTGCTGCCGACCGTCGCTGAGAAGTGCGGCTGGCAGGGTTACGAGATCGTTCGCAGCCTCGATGCTGGCCACTTGAGCCAGGTCGAGTACCAACATCCGTTCATCAACCGCACCGGAAAGCTTTTCAGCGGCGATTCGTTCGTGGATAACTCTACCGGCACCGGCTTCGTTCATATCGCGCCCGGGCACGGTCTCGAGGACTACGGCGTGGGCTTGCAGCATGACTTGCCAATTTATTCGCCCGTGGATGATGACGGGCGATTTGCCCTCACCGATGACCTGCCGCCCGAGAAACAAATGCCAGCCGAGTTGGTAGGCAAAGGCATTCTGGAAAAACACGGGCAGAGCGAAGCGAATGAGGGAGTATTGCATCTGCTGCGCCTGCACAAGGCGCTGTTGCACCAGGAGAATTATCACCACAGTTACCCGCACTGCTGGCGGAGCAAGACCCCCGTCATCTTCAGGGCAATGGACCAGTGGTTCATCGAGATCGATCATCGAGCCGCGAACGGCGGCCCAACCTTCCGGGAACGGTCGCTCGAAGAAATCAACCGCGTCAATTGGGTGCCCGATTGGGGCAAATCACGAATCGAGGGCGCGGTGAAATCGCGGCCGGATTGGTGCATCTCCCGCCAGCGCGCCTGGGGAGTGCCACTTCCCGCGTTTTATGACGCGCAAGGCCAGGCGATTCTTGACGCCAAAATCGTCCGCAACGCCGCCGACTTGATCGAAAAGCACGGCTCGAACGTTTGGTTCGAGAGATCAGCCGCAGACTTGTGGCAGGCGCTCAAACCGGCAGGATGGAGCGGACCAGACGCAGCGTCCAAATCCACCGACACGCTTGATGTCTGGATTGATTCCGGTTCTTCCTCGCGAGCCGTAACGGCCCGCCGCGTAGAACTGCGCGGCGCCCAAAAACCTTTCCAGGCAAATATGTACCTGGAGGGAAGCGACCAGCACCGCGGCTGGTTTCAGTCCTCCTTGTTGTTGTCCCTTGCAGGAAATGGCGCGGCACCTTACGAGACCGTGCTGACGCACGGGTTCATCGTCAATGACGCGGGGGAAAAGGAATCCAAAAGCCGTGGCGCGAAGTCTTCGACCGCCTGGGTGAATGACTTTGGCGCGGATGTGCTTCGGTTATGGGTGGCCAGTCAGGATTACCGCGGCGACGTCGTGCTCAGCGAAGCGCGCGTGATGAAAGTCTCGGAGTCTTATCGCGGATTGCGCAACGCCTTGCGCTACCAACTCTCGAACCTCTACGACTTCGATCCTAAAAAACAGTCTGTGCCGGACAACGAACTCACTGGCTTGGACCGCTGGCTCCTGGCTGAATTCGCGGCGCTCGAGAGTGAGGTCGCCAGCGCTTACGACGCGTATGAGTTTCATGTGGTTTATCAGAAGCTCAGCCAATTTGTCGCGGTCGAGCTCTCAGCCATTTATCACGATGTCGTCAAGGACCGCTTGTACACAGATCCTGCCAATTCCAGCCGTCGCCGCTCCACCCAGACCGCGCTTCACCGCATTGTGACAGGTTTGATCGGAATGCTTTCGCCAATCCTTGCGTTCACATCGGATGAAGCGTGGGCTTTCGTCCCAGGCAAGACCGTGGAATCAGCACATGAGTTGACCTGGAAACCAATCAAGTTCAATCGAGGGAGCGAAGAAGTTTCGGCGTGGAAAACCCTGTTCGAATTGCGCGAATTGGCCTTGCCCGAGCTGGAAAAAGCCAGACAAGCGAAAGTCATCGGCAAAGCGCTGGAAGCCAAATTGATTCTAGCGGGAACTGATCCACGATTGGCGGTGGCGAGAAACGAATTGGAGGCGCTACGCGAACTCTTCAATGTCTCCCAGCTCGAGGTGGTGGGCGGGGGCGATGGTGTTGCTATTCAGGTCGCCAAAGCCGCAGGTGAAAAATGCGAGCGCTGCTGGCATTGGGAAACGGATGTGGGTTCGGATTCGGAGCACCCGACGCTTTGCGGCAGGTGCCTCAGAGCGATTGCCGAGTTGGCGCCGGTCTAAATTTAGAGGCTCGCCCAATCCTGACGTTCCCCTTTGTGGATGAAGACAGAAAAGTTCGCCGTGTCGAAGCCTTTGTAAAGTTTTCGAAGACGTTCACATAATCCATTCAGCACGGACTGCGCGTGGGCACTGGTTCTGCAATCTATGGTGAAGACCACAAGCCCTTGGCCTGAGATGGAGCATTTGGATCGCTCTCAGGAAACGCGGTGAAGAAAGAAGGAGGCCATGGCGTGCTGTGAAAATGGCTCCAAATCGCATGCTTTTCCCGTTTCACATCCAACAAATATTGTACTATCTCAATGATCACACCCTCTTCCTGCGCGCGTGAAATTGGACACTGGAGAGTGAGCCTTGTTGTCTCGGGTGGATGCGTCCCAGCCATCAGGCAAGAACATCCCGAATGGAAAATCTAAATCCCTTGGCTCGAAGCAACGGGACCGCCTCTGAAGGGACAATTAACAGCAGGGCCCCGGCGTAATCCCTGGGCATGCCGAAGAGATCATCATCGTTCCAGAGGGCCGATAGCAACCTATCTCGTTCCTTCCGGTCGGCAATCGAGAGAGCCTTGCGCGAGGAATAAAGAGCCAAAGCGGCCTTCCACATTACTTTGCGACCTGATGTGTTATTTTTCCTCACGTTGAGATCTTCAGAAGACCTGCGGCATGCTAAAATTCACGCAGTCATTCTCCTCGCACAATGCCCGATTGTCAAACAGTTGAACGGTCTGACTCAAGATCCGGCCCGTTTTTCCGGCTCGGCCTGCTTCACGAAGACGATGTACATGTTGCAGGACTTAAGTTTCCTGTCTTCAGTGTTTGAGCCAAGAGTGAGGCTCTCACCGCCTGGAACGCGGCGTTCGAACAGCTTCATCGGTTTTCCTTCGATGTTAAGGCTGATGGGCGTTGGCGTGAAAAGCCTTTGCAACCACTCAGGCCGTGGCAACCGGTCGTCGTGAGCGATATAGACCATGCTGTCCGCGCCCGGAGCCAGTTCCATGAGGTCCACGGCGCTGTATAATTTATCGGCCGCAGCGGTCTGCACCCAGTCGCTGCCTTTGAGAGATTCAGGCAAACCGCGGAACGTAAACTCACGGTCCGTATAAATTTTTGCGCCATCTTTGGCACCTTCCTGAACGCCGACACTTGTCGTCGGGCCGGAGTAGGAAAATGTCTTCAGGCAACGGCCAACTGAGAGCTTCGGTTCAGATGTATCCTGTTTTTGGAAATCTTCAGGATTGGGCTTGGTAAGCGAGGTCAGCAGTGGGAGAGGTGGCCGTTCCGTCAGGCTGCCGTTTTCTACCTGGACCGGCAGGCTTGTCAGGGTGACGAATGCCGGTTTGAGATTTCCCGAGCGCGCTGTCACGGTAAACTCACCCGGAGTCCGCGTGGAACGTACAGCCACACGATTGATTCCACACTCAAGGTCGAGGAAGGAGTTGTTGACGGATTTGATCTTGCCGCTGTCATACCCGCCGCGCCACACACCCGGGCCGATCACGTCAAAATCCACTCGCTGCTGAACTGTGGGGCAACGCTCGCCCCTGGCATCCACCGCTTCAACGTCGAGCAGCGCCACGTCAGAACCATCCGCGCGAAAACCCGCGGGACCGATTTGCGGCGTGATGCGCAAAGCCACCGGTGGACCGACCGTATGTTTGCTTTGCGAAGCGATCTCCTTGCCTTGGCGGTAGGCGACGGCTTTGAGTTCGCCTGGCTGCCAGGCAACATTCGGGAAGGAAAAGAGATAGCCGTCAGAAATTTTGCCATGCCCCAGGGATTTTCCGTTGAGGAACAGCTCAACCTCGTCGCCATTCGACACCACATACACGGTCTTTTTGGTGCCCGCCGGATAAGTCCAGTGCCCAATGATGTGCGCCTGGGGTTCGTTGCGGAAAAGGACCCGGCAAGCGTAATAGGCCTCCTTCGGAAGCCGGACGCCATCCACCTCACCGCTGGCGCGCGCCACCTCGCAGGCGACACGGCCACCGCTGGTGGAGTCGGAGAAGATCCAGTTTGCGCCGCCGCAATGGAAAGGTTGGCCGAGTTTGTGAACATACTGGCTCACTTGGTTTACGGCGTATTCCTCCGACGTCAGGTCGTAGGTTTGGTCCTTGGCTTCGGGGTAACCGAAATTAGGCGGTGAATACTTGTCCCAAACGCGGCGAGGGGATTCCTCGCGATTATACTCGGCTTCGACGACCGGCAGGCGCGGAACCTGGCGTCCACCCTCGGTGCCGAGATCCACATCCATGAATTCACCGTTCATTTCATCAGCGCGCCGCTGGGTATAGGCGCGACCGCCATGCGGATCGAGCGTGTCCATGTAACCTCGCAACTCCTGGATGTGCTCGCGGGTGACCTTTTGGTTGCCGCCCTCCCACATAATGATCGAGGGATGATTGCGGTAATAGATAATCATGTCGCGGAAAGCCGCGGCGCGAAGTTTCCAAGCCTCGCCTCGCGCATCGCCTTCGCCGTCCACCCCGGGTTGGTCAATCAGGATGCCCAATCGATCACTGCTGGCGATGTCGGCGGGAGCGCCGGCACAGTGGCCCCAACGCACAAAATTACCGCCAGCTTCTTTCATCAGGTTAAGCGTGTAATAATGCATCCAGTCAGGCTGCGCCGCGCCGAGTCCAGGCCATTCGCCGGTCGGCTTCTGACCCCAGCCGTGAAGCTTGACGTGATGGCCATTGATAGAGAACCCGGTCTTGAGGTCAAACCGGACCGACCTGATGCCGAAGGGAACCTCGGTGGAGTCAACGATTTGCCCGCCCGCTTTCAGCGAGCACGTTGCTTTGTAAAGGTAAGGATACGCCGGTTCCCAAAGCTGCGGATCTACTAACGTGCCTGCGACAGTGAATGTGACGTTTCCGTTCGGGGGGATTGGCTTCGTGTCCTGAAGAAGCAGGAGAGATTTGCCATCTCGATCAAATATCTCAACCCGAGCCTGGACTGTCTCTGAAGCCGTACGTCCGTTTTGAACTGGAATCTCGCAGCGGATCGCCGCCGACTTTATGGAAATGTCCGACGCATAGACGTAAGGGCCAACAGTTTTGAGATTGCTGTAGAGCGGCAGCGAGATGTGCAACGGGTCGGTCACATGCAAATAGACGTTGCGGTAAATCCCGCCGTGGGCCGGATGCCAATGAGGACTGTTCCACGGCAGGTCCGTCAGAGCGATTTTGGCCATGTCGGTTTCGAACGTGAACCGATTGTCCGCCATAACCGCCAGGACATTGGTCGTGCCGAAACGCAGGTAAGGCGTCAGGTCAAAGCCGAACGGAATGAAGCCGGTCCGGTTCGTCCCGAGCGCGTGGCCATTGAGATAAACCTCGGCGATCTGGCGAACGGCTTCGAACTCTAGATAAACCAGTTTCCCCTTGTAAGAATCAGGGATGGTAAAGGATTTACGATACCAGGTGCGGCCTGCCCACTGGTTGGTCTCGCCGATGTGATTCGGGGAAGACCAATTGTCGAACGTGTCGGTGTCGTTGAAGGTGTGCGGGGTGGAAACGTTGGTCCAGCCTGAGTCATTGAAGGCCGGTTCGGCAGCGCCTGCCGAATCGGCTTTGATAAACTTCCAGTCGGGATTGAAGTTTAGCGTGAGACGTTCGGCTGCGCGGATGGAAGCGTGGCCTAAAAAGGCCGCCGCCATACCGATGGCCAGCAGAATTCTCCATTGAGGTCGTGCGATCCCCACAATCATGTTTTACTTAGTCTCGCAACAGTCCGCGTACCGTGCCACTGAACGTTCGTTCTAACCCATTTGTGCGGGAAGGGCGCGGCCAGCAATTTTGCCTGGGCCGCACCCCGAAAGACGTTCCCGCTGGTCATGGCACCACGACGGAGTAAAACCGTTGCGGAACGGCCGGCACCACGGGCGTGGCGAAGTTGAAGTTGCCGGTCGGGCCGAAAACTCCTGACCCGATGGTCGTCCAGGTGGACAGCGGATCGGTCACGTTTGTAGAGCTGACCACGCGATACGGGAAGTTGGCAAATCCGTTTGTGCCAGCGATAACCAGGTTGGTGCCTGAGAGGCTCAAGCCAGTCATGACCGGATGCGGATGAATCACACTGGTCAGAACCAAACCTACCATCAACTGGTCAGTGTCGTTCGTGAGGTAGCCCGAATAGCCTGCCGGCAGAGAGCCCAGTCCGATGTTGAACGTGCTGCCCACCTGCGGAGACAGGGTGCCGTACTTGATCAACGCCACCTCAACCGGCGGTGTGCCGACCGGGCCAACGGAGAGCACATTGATCACGTTGGTGGTGGTATCCTGTTCGTCCAGATTCAGCGTATTGACGGTGATGCCCGGGTTGCCATCAGCAGACAGATAGAGGTCGTTGCGAGCATTGTCGGGAGTGCTGGGCAGGAGGTTCAAATTAGCCAACGGCGTATCGCTGGTTCCGATTGCATTGGTTGCAAACAGACGGCCACCATACATGCCGATGGTTGAGTTGGGATTGGAGTTGGTCCCGGGAACAATGCGGTTGGCGAAGACCGTGCCATTCGTGATGTTGAGTGTGCCCGCGGTGGTACTGCTCCCTGTGCCGCCAGGAGTCTGGCCAAGGTTGATAATACTGTTCACTCTCAACGTTGCCTGAGCGCCAATAGTTGTGTTGGAACCAACACCAACGGTTCCGACGCCGGCCTTCGCGTTGGCGGCGGGGAGCATGCCAATATTCAACGTGTTTACGTTGATAGTGCCGGCATCAAACTCGAGGGTACCGGTCGCTGTCCCGGTAGTCGTGGGAGTGGCGGCGCCGCTCGAGGCGCGGCCAACCGTCAGGATATCCACCGATGCATCAACCAAACCGCCGCGCAGATCTGCATCCGCCGTGAGCGAGGTCGTCCCCGTATTTCCGGCGCTGTCGCCGATTTCGAGTATAGGAACCCGGCTGCTGCTGAACCCGCGCAGTGTCAAAGTCGGATATGGAGCAACGTTGGCGTAAATGCTGTTGAAGATGAGGGTGGCGCTGGCCTTTTGGCGGCCAATACCGATTGAGTCCGCGAAGATGTTGTTCACCTGGCCCAGGTAGAGGAACGAGCGTGCGCCGGCGTTCCCGTTGCAATCGGCAACAACGATACCCGCATTAGCCGTGGTCGTTCCGTTGGTAATGGTCGTCGTTTGGAATCCTGCCGCGATGGTATTCGTCCTTGCGAGATAGACGATACCACCGGGCCGATTGACTGTGTTGTTGATACTCGCACCGACCAGGAATCGGCTGACGGACATATTCAGTGTATCAAGGGCCGACGCATCGAGGGTCGCCTGACTTTGGACTGCCGTGCCGCTGCCCAGCCAAACCTGGAAATTGCCGGCCGTGTTAGAGGCATTCAAACTGCCGCTGCCAGAGACGGTCACAAATTGGTGTTGGACTGGAGAGCCTGTGTCCAAGGTGCCTACCGTAAAACTGTTCGTGGCGTTAAGTTTTCGCCCGGGGTTGAGGCGAGCGTTGTGATAGGTGTCAGCAACGTTGGTGTAAAGGATTGAGCCGAGAGTAAAATCGTTGTCCACAATATTGTTGATGTTCTCCGGCACCAGTACTGCCGAACCGCCGCCTGGAGTCGAGAGCGCAGAAACAGTATAGCTGCCTGCGTTGTTGAAGATGACGGTCTCGGGTCCTGTCGGAGCCCCGGGCAAATACCAATTCGAGGCATCGGACCAATTGGTATTGAGGTTCGGGACATCCGCTCCGCTCCAGGTGACAAACGTGCGGACGCCGATTGGCCCGGCGGTTACGGTCAGGTACACAAGGGTGTGGTCGAGGCTTTGGCTAACGTTCGCTGCGTAAGGTGGCGTGGCGACCGGAAGACTGCCGACTCCAATATTAAAGGTTCCATCCGCGGCGGCCGCAGACTGGAGAATTGTAAAAGTGACTGGATAGCTGGCGATCGGAGGCAAAGCGGCCACATTGATCCGGTTGGTCGCGCCCCCTATTGCCAGGCTGGAGGCAACTACGTTTGTATACGCGGTCGCCCTGATTGAGATACTGATGGTGGAATTTGTCAGGCTAAGAGCTGTAACGGCAGCCGGACCTGTCAAAGCTGAGACGTCCAGCGTACCTCCGGTGATGATAGCCTGCGCGCTGTTCGCAATCGTGCCAGCACCGGTGAGTACCAATGTGCCGTTGGTGACCGTTGTCGCGCCGGAGTAATTGTTGGCTCCGGTCAGTGTCAGTGTGCCGCCGCTTCCTTTTTGTGTAAGCGAGCCCGTTCCGGAAATGGGGACCCCAACCAGGACACTGTTGGTCTTCGCGAATATCAGGCTCCCATTAACCGTGACCGATCCACCAGGCAGTGCGCCGTTGGTGTCGTTGTTACCGATCTGAACGGTGCCCCCGTTTACCGTTAATCCGCCGGCAATCGCACTGTTGGCGTTGTCCAGCAGCAGCGTGCCGTCATTGACGATGATACCGCCGCTGAAATCGTCACCGCCGGTTTCAGCAAGGGTGAGCGAGCTTGTTCCTTGTTTGGTGAGCCCCATGGAACCGCTGAGTTTGCCCGGGCCGTAAAACACATAGGCTTTGGATGAATTATCGGATGTGACAGTCGCCGGGAGAAGGGACGTGGTCAGGTACACATTCGTCGTGCCGGTTGCGGTATTGTCGAAAATGGCGTTGTCGCCCTGAGCGTAAAATGAGGGGCTTCCTGTAAACAGCCAGTTGGCCGTGGTAGTGTCCCAGTTGGTGTTAACGTTTCCGTTCCAAACATCGGTTTTGGCCAGACTATTGGTGATCACGAGGTCCACCGAGTTGGGATCATTGGCGAGATAACCCTGGTAGGTGCCGGGAAGCGTCCCCAGCACGAAATTATAAGAACCGCCCAGGGAGGAGTACGTGATGACGGGGAAGGTGCCCAAGCCTGGCACTGAGGCGATGTTGATCAGATTCGACGTGCCCAGGGCATTCAAGATGTTCGCCGAGACAGCGGCAGAGCCACTTGCGACGGGCAAACTCAGGGTGGAGTCGGTCAACTCGATAATATCAATCGGCGCCGCACTGGACCCGACACTGTTGGTACCACCAGTCAGGTTCAAGATGCCCGAGTTGTTGGTAATGGTTGCGAAGCCGTTAGCACTGCCCTTGCGGATGTTCCCACTGGTCTGGACAGCGCCCGCTGCAATATTGACACTCCCCGTAGCGAACCCGCTGAATTGGTTCAGGATCGAAATGCCTCCAGCACCGACGTTCAAAGCTCCACTATTGACATTGAGCCTTCCCGTGGTGCTTGAATTGGCAACTCCGTTGCTCGCCATGTTGATCGCATTCGCATCGATTGTTCCCGTGTCGAAGCTCAACGTCCCGGTCCCGTTTTGTCCCGCAGCGGAGGGGTTTGAGCCGGAGATACAGAGAACGATGTTGTTCGCTTTGATGTCCACCCGGTGCCCGGTGAAATCGACTGTGCCGTTCATGCCGCCAGTGCCGCCGCTGTTGCGGTTGCAGATGGTAATGTTCCCGCGGCTGGTGTCATCGGTATTCCCATTGACTCCGCGGAAACGAAGGCCGCCAGTCGCGCCCTGGAAGTTCATGGTTCCCGTAGTAACCTTGCCGGCGACGACGTTGAGGTTTCCGACATTGATGATATTGGTGCCTAACCCAAGCTTGAAGGCGGACCCGGCGTTGTTGCCGACGTTGCCTGAGGTGGTATTAAAATTGATCGTGCCCGCGACGATATTGTTGCTCCCTCCGGCCAATATCAGCGCGCCACCAGCTCGGGTTTCGCTGCCGGTACCGCTGATTGCGATGGTGCCGCTGCCGTTGGTGTACACAAAATTTGTAAGGCTGGAAAGGTCCAGTGTAGCAAGGGAGAGACTGGCGCCCTGGCCAGCGGAGTTGTTGCGAACCGTCATGTTCCCCTTTTGAAAAAGCGTTCCGGGGCCGGCAAACCAAACCGTGGTGAGATTCGCATCAATTACATTGGAAACCCCAACGTTCAGAGCATTGTCATTTGACAACGTGACTCCGGCCGGGATGAACACAGTATGGAATTGGTTTGCGCCGTTGGTAAAGGCAAGGGAAAGGGGATGCTGGTCAACATTCGCGACGCTCGTGATCGTGCCGGCTGAGCCGGCAGCGCCGGTATTGCCAAAAAGGGCGTCGTTTCCGGTCGGACCACCACCGCTCCAGTTGGAGAGGTCGGACCAATTAGTGGTCGTGGTAACACCGGGATTGCCAATCCAAGACACTGTGGCCGCCGAGGAGAGGAGAGGGGAACAGCAAACGGCCAATGCAGCCGCTGAACGGACAATTCGAGAGCAGAGGGTCTTGTTCATAATAGAGATGGATTATAAGCAGAGATGGTCGGTGATAATATCACCCATTTGTTCTAGGCGATCCATCTCTAAATTTAATTGACCCTAGCGACTTCGGTGACTTTAGGTGACCCTTGATGATTATTTTTGAAGGTCGAGCGTGGCTTTGACGAGGTTGAATCGGTCGTGGGCGTTGATTCCTTGTTTTGCGCCGGGACCGTAGACCGCGAAAATCGCCCACAAGGTGAGACCATCAGAACTCATCCATTTGAGGGGAAAGCTGCAGGTCAGGCCCTGGCCTTCATCACCCATTTGGCCCCAGTGATCATAACAGGCGACGGTCGTCCAGGGGCCCCACGGCTGCGGAGCGTCAAAAATGCCGAGTTCGCCGGGGCCTTTTCGGAAAAGGGTTAACAGGTATCGCTTTAGCGGTTGGAGATACACGACGGTGGCTAGATCACCTGTGGGTTTGGAATCCGCGAAGACAGGTTGGGAACGCTCTACATCGCGCGACCAAACCGGTTTTCCCGCATCAAATCCAGCTAGGAACTCGTAGGCAGGTCGGTCGGTTAGCATATCCAGTGGGGTGCGACCAAGATATGTCTCTTTTTCGTGACCTTGTTTCTGTCCGTAGAAGAATTCGAAGCCCTGGAGTTCGGTTGGAGCGTTCGATCCACCTTTGCCGAGGTTGAGGAATGTGGAAGGCTTGAGATTGCCATCTCCGTGAGGGAAAACCCAGGTGTTGCGCTGCCACGTCGCAGCTTTGTCGTCGGACCAGATCAACGCCTGGTCCACATCGGGCCATTTCCCGTTTTGCAGATTGAGCCACGCATAGAGCCGGTTGCCGGCCGCGAGGAGGCCACCAACCTTGCCATGTTCCGCGAAGGAGGCGCCCGACAGAGCGGCCTTACCGCCGTTCAGATTCACGCCAGTGAACTGCTCGGGCGAGCCTTCGATTTTACCAAAGCCCAACGGGACTCGTCCGTCGCGATCGGTTCCGCCGAAGCCGCCGCCGTCTCCCCAGGCCACATAGAGCGAGTCATCCGCAGCCCAGGTGACTGGCCACAAGTCGCTGCCCGGCGCAGCGGTGCGGAGGGTGTTCCAGTGCCAGGTGATGGACTTAATTACAGGGCTACGGGGATATGGAGAGTCCGATGCAAATGAGATCGACGAGCAGGTGGCGAGGATGGCAATGGCGGCGCCGAACCGGACGGTCACTGTTTTTGTCATGCAACTTGTTACGTCGGTGGCTTGACGCTTTCAAGCGATCTTCCTGCCGCCGACAAAGTTTCCGACAAAGGCTGGAAGCGAACCTAAGGCAGGAGAGTCTGCAGGAGGTAGAATTTCCGCGGAGAGCCCGGATTGATGGGGTCGGAGAAACTAAAATTACCGAAGGCGTCAAAGGAGTTGGTGGCGATGCGGGGCCATTGGGGAACCGGCAGGGCGACGTTTGTGGAAGTGAGGACGTAGTAGGTGGCGTTGACGGTGCCGCCGGAACCGCTCAACGAGATCGAAGAGCCGGAGATGAGCATTTGCGCAAAACGCGGTGCGCCGATTTTCACGACGGTGAGCGTCCCGGCGCTTAACAGCGCGGTGGTGTCCCAGGTCAGACTGGGATCCAGGTCGGGAAGGGTTATAGTGGCAAACGTGCCGCTATGCGCCGGGGCATTAAACAATTGGAAGCTATCGCCTTCGGCGAGGATGTCGGGACTGACCATCACGACACTAAGAGTACCGCCGAACTGCAGCACGCCTGAAACCGATACGGCGTCGTTGGCAAGAGGATTCTTGCTGATTTCGAGGGCGCACAAGGCGCCGGGATTCAGTGTAAGGTTCTTAACGAAACTCAAGGTCGTTTGTGCGCTGAAGGCGTTGCCGGGGGCAACGGTTCCATTAACGATGGTGTTGCCGCCAACGATTCCAGCACCAGCCAGCGTGGCGGTGGGAGCAACGGCGACGGTGTTGGTGGCGTTGGAAAAGTTTCCGTCGAGAACCAGCGTGCCGGCACTGACAGTTGTCGGTCCTGCATAAGCGCCGATGCCCGCGAGATCGAGAACGCCGAGGCCAAGTTTGGCGATCGCAACGTTTCGGAGCACATTATTTCCGTTGGTGATGAGCCCGGCGAAGGTGGTGCTCAAATTGTTTGCGCCGATGTTGTAGATCGTGGCGACGTCGCTGGAGGTTGCGCCATTGAGAGTCGTACCGCTGCCGCCGGAAAGACTCCCAAGATTTATGGTGCCGCCGTCACGTGTCCGCATGGTGCCGCTCCCGCTGCCCGTATCGAAGATAGCCGAACTGCTGCCGGCCGCGCTGCCGTAGTAACGCAATGTGCCATTGCCAGTGAGCGCGAGAATGCCGCTGAAGCTGCTCATGACCCCGCGGAAGGAGAACGTGCCGCCGGAGCCGATATTGAGGTTCAGTTTGCCATTGCCCGAGAGAGCACCACTGATGGCCTGATTGTTGTTTCCTGCACTGGACACGACGATGGTGTTGGTACCCGAAACAACGGTTGGATTTGCGAAGGTCGCGGGAGCGCCTGCCCCATTCAACGTGAGCGTTGCGCCGTTCAACGCCAGCGTGCCCGAACCGGCGGAGGAGGCGTCGCCCAGCGTCAGTGCCCCGGCATTCAACGTCACGCCGCCCGTAAAAGTGTTCGTGGTGTTGATGGTCAGGGTGCCACCGTTTGATTTCACAACGCTCATCCCGCCGGACAACAAGCCGCTGCCGCCCAATGTGTAGCTCTTCGTCGCATTGAATGTGAGGGAGTCCGGTTGCAACGTGCCGGAGAGGGAGAGAGAAGGGCTGTTTGAACCCGAATCATCAAAAGTGACGTCCGCGCCATTGCCAAAAACGACGACATTGGAGCCATCGGACCAGTTGGCTGTGACGCCGAGATCCCAAAGATTGCTGGAAGCTCCGCCGCGCCAGATCAGGAACGGCGGGGTGGCCGCAGTCGTGGCGCTGGCGGTGGGCGTGTAGGCGGAGAAGCCGGCGATGTTGGTGGCGCGGAGGCGATAGTAATACGTGGTGCTCGGCAGCAGGCCGGGGTCGGAATAGTTGGTGAGGTTCTGGGCTGTCGAGGCGATTGGAGCAAAGACCGTATTGTTTGTGGAGCGTTCGAGGAGGAAGCCGGTTTCATCGGACGCGTTGTCACTCCAAATGAGGTCAATGCGGAATGCGCCAATGGCGGTGGCAACCAAATTCGAGGGGGCAAGCGGTGGCGCACCCGGAACGGATGCGACCAGGGCAATCTCACCCGGCGGATTCGTCAGCGAGACGGGTTGAAGGAAAGTTCCATTGAGCGCAAGATTGTTGAGGCCTCCGCTGAGCGAACCCGTGTAGCGAATCAGGCTATAGACGCCTGCGCCGAGCACGCCGTTGAGTTGATTCACCTGGATGATGTTCGTCCCGGAGAGAGTCAGATTTCCATAGACAGTCAGTAAGTCGTTGGCGTTCGTGGTGCCGGTCGGGTCGTTGGAAAGGTCGAATTGGTTGAGGACGGAGCCCAACTCAACGAGTTGGTTGGAGACGATGAGATTGCCGCCAGAATTGGTTCCATTACCAACGACGACTGTGCAACCAGCCTGGACGGTTGCGCCTTTGCCCAGCCGTCCTATGCCGCCGATTTGCGATGGGCCTTCAGATGTGCCACGGCGTTCGACCACAACCGAACTGTTGTCGAGGCTGCCGTTGACGAAAAGCGCGCCACCGCTCACGACGGTGTTGCCACTGTAGCTGTTGGTGTTGCTGATGGTGAGCCGGCCCTGGCCCGCCTTGACTAGTTTCATCGCTCCCGAGAGTTGGCCACCACCGACAAAAGAGTAGTCGCGGGCGGAATAGACCGTGACCTGGCTGGGAGAAAGCACCCCCGAGATAGAGATCGCTGAATTGTTCGAACCGGAGAGATCGAACAAAACCGAGCGGCCCGCGGAGAATGTGACGGCGGTATTGTTACTCACCCAAATACCGTTCGTGAACCAGTTGGCTGTCGTGGCGTTATCCCAGGCATTATTTCCGCCACCTCGCCAAACCAAATTGGCGCTCGATATGGGCGCAAGCGGCGGACGAAACATGTCCTGCCCGAGAAAAAAGCCGGGATGCGGGGGTTGGTTGTAACCCGTGTTCTGCCACGCGATCGCGCAACGATACTGCGGATCATGCATCAGCGTATAGAGTCGATTCGTCGCTGGTGTGGTGGTTGTGTAAATGCGCAGATTAAGGTTGTCGGATGTGCGCCAGATGACTTCCTCGCGCCAATCGCCAAGGATGTCGGCGCTGAGACAGGGGGTTGATTTGGTGCCGTTATTGGAGGAGAGGCCGCCGGGCGAGAAAATGGAGTTATTGGCGCTGTTGTTCCAATCCCACTTATAAATCGTCGTGCCGTCCAGTGTTTCGCGCAGAAAATCGGCCTCCCACCAAATACAGAAATTCATTTGGCCAGGGCGGTTGGCAGTGATCTGGACGCCGGTCGCGCTCATCAAGCCGCCGCGAGCGCCCCACATTTCGTAACCGCGATAGCGAGGATCGATGTCGTAAGCGACACCTCGGCCTACGTCAGCGTTTTGCCCATCGAGGCCGAAAATCAGCGCGCCGGTTTTCGCATCGCGATATTCGAGTCCCGTCGGGCCGTAGGAACTCGGGCTTTCGTGGACCATCCAGATTTCGACCCCGGGCCGCAGCGGGTCCATGTCGGAGAAATGCAGCGCATCCCCATGGCCAAGCAACGTGCTGTAAAGGCCCTGGCCGTTGTCATCAATCGAGGCCGCTCCATAAACGATCTCGTCCTTACCGTCACCATCCGCGTCACCAATAGTCAGGCTGTGAGCGCCCTGGCCACGGTAGTTCAGGTTGCTGGCCGGACCAGTGTTGCTGTCGAATACCCAACGGCGCGTGAGCGTTCCGTTCCGCCAATCCCAGGCGACAACGAATGCGCGCGTGTAATAGCCGCGGCAAAAGATGGCGCTGGGCCGGATGCCATCGAGGAAAGCGATACCCGCGAGGAAGCGATCAATTCGGTTTCCGTAGCTGTCGCCCCAGATTGTGTTAATCCGTGAAGCAGTTGGGTTGTCGTTATTGTTATCCTGGTCGCGCTTGGGGTAGTAAGTCGCCGTGGCCATTTCTTCGCCGGTAAGGCCATTGAAGACCGACAGAAACTCAGGGCCGGCGAGAACGTAACCGTTGGTAACTCCGTTGGGATTGTTGAAACGATAATCGTCAGTATCGTTGAAACTGGGTCGTGCGCCGTTGGCGTTCTGCCATTTGGCAACGCCTGCGACGTAGTTGCCCAACGCATCCTTCGAGCCCGGGGCGGTGCGGCACATCAGCTCCGCTTTGCCGTCGCCGTCGAAATCATAAACCATGAAATCCATGTAGTGCGCGCCGGAGCGGATATTGGGGCCGAGGTCAATCCGCCAGAGACGCGTTCCGTTGAGCTTGTAACAATCGAGAAACGTGTTGGCCGTAAAGCCGCTCTGGGAGTTGTCGTGGGAATTGGATGGATCCCATTTGAGAAAGACTTCGTATTCACCATCACCATCCACGTCGCCGACACTGCAATCATTCGCGTTGTAAGTGTAAGGGACGCCATCGTAAGAAACGCCGTCGGGCGGTGGCGTGAGGGGGATGTTGAGATACGATTGGACGGGAGAGTTCGCGGGCATGCTGAACGGCGCGCTCATGGCCTGAGTAACCCCGCTGAGGATGGGCTGGACGTACCACGCGTGAGCGAGCGATTGCTGCGCGCTGCTGTCAACGAAGTTGCAGGTGTTGGTTGTGGCGGCGACAAGGAGATTGGTGACGCCGGAGGTCACGCGGTACAGATTGAACGCGGTATCGTCTGGATCGGTGCCGAGCATCCGCCAGCCGACGTAGACCTGGGTGGAGGATTGGCGGATCGCGACGACACCGCGGCCGAGCTTTTCGAGTTGGCGCTGAGCGCCGGCGGGAGAGGCGAGCAGAAGGAAAAGAAGCAGATAGCCCAAAGATTTAGCCGCAGAGAACGCAAAGAAAGGGAACGATTTCTTAAAACGAGTTTTTGGATTTTGCCCCCATTTTTTTGCCTTCTCTCCTTCCGCGTATTCCGCGTAATCTGTGGTTAATATCTCCCCGGCTTCTTCTCTGCGCCTCTCTGCGTTCTTTGCGCTCTCTGCGGTTAAGTTCTGTTTTACGTACCTCTTTTCACTTCCGCTTCGGTATGCAAAAGACTGACTCATATGGGGCGCGCTTTCCGTTTTGCCCGCCAAACAACAAACAAGGAACACGTGCCGACGAAGAGAAAGGTCATCGCGGCAAGGATCGGGTGCATCTTCGGGCCAGCAGCCAATGGCGATCGCGAGGGTTGAGCCGGAGGGGGAGGCGCAGACGCGGAGCGTTGCACTGCAGGCTCCAGGTCAGAGCGCGACAGCCTTACAACGCCGGCGGGAATGGTGGCCGGCGCATTCGACCCGCCTTCGTCTGACTTCGGCGTGGCAAGCAAAGTTTCCGACAAAGTTGAGGGGAATTCGGCTGCGGTGCTATCTCTGAACAGAACGGATTGGCCGAGGACTTTTTTGTTCACCATATCGAGGACGGTGAGCGAAATGCCGTATGGCCCTTCGTTCGTGAACGCATGCAGGACGCTCGGCTCGCATCGGATCGATTGACCGCGAATCCGTGGAAACTGGAGAGTGAATTGAATATGATCTTCGACACCAAGCAGCAGGCTCGTCTTTTCGGGATACATCTCCCGGCCTGCCGCTGTGACCTTCAGAAACCGGGAGGCCGTATCAGTGAGTGCCTCGTGCAGGGAAGTGAATATTGCCGGGATTTGGTCTGAGGTTACGGGAGTGCTGTAGCCAGCGAACAGAAGCGCGGTGCGGGCCTCCATTTCCACCCGGAGGTCGGTGCGGTTGGAGTAGAGGGAAAGAGTAGAGGTAATTTCGTACGGATCGTGGGCGAGAGCTCGGAGAGAAATAAGCGTTAGCAAAAGAGCGACACTAAGGGGATGTGAGGCAAGCGAATGGGGGAACGAAGCCCAAGCTCCGTTAGGAGCGCCATGTATATAGAAACCGCGCCCCCCTCTTCCAACCAAGCTCCGTAGGAGCGGCATGGCGAAAATCTCAGATCTATGAAGACTGGATAAAACTCCGCGAAACGTCAGCGCACATGCCGCTCCTACGGAGCTTGCGCCTGTTTTCGGTGACAACGGTTCTATAAACATGGCGCTCCTAACGGAGCTTTTTCAACCAGGCTGCTTCAGCCCGGTCCTCCGGGCTGGCGGGTTTCGTTGCTCCCAGTCATCGTTTCGGCCGGCGGTGAAACGGGTTTGCCGTTCACCTTGACGTTGTTGAATTTGACGTCCATGGCGTTCTTAATCGTGAACGGGGTTTTCGACTGGAGTTCCACGTTTTCCAAAGTGATCCCACGGAGCGGGCTTTGCGGCAGGCCGACCAAATGACCGGCGTTGGAGCAGTTTTTCACTGTGAGATTGCGCACAGTGATATTGCGGAAGATCGGCGTGCCTTTTTCCGCCGGCACAGGCGTTCGAAATTCCTCGGGCACCCAGGTGGTGCTGAAGCTGTCCATATTGAAATTGATCGCCTGGCGCAGACCATCAGCCTGGATGTTTTCGTAAAGAATATCCTCGACCACGCCGCCACGGCCCATCCGCGTCTTGAACCGGACGACTTCGCCGCACCCGTTGTCCGCGCGGCAATCATAAATCTTCACGTTTCGAATCCCACCCGAAGTCTCACTGCCAAAGACGACCAAGCCGGCGGCGTGGCCGACATGGCAATCGCGGATGACGACGTTCTCGGTGGGACGATTTACCCGCAGGCCGTCGGCATCGCGTCCGGCCTTGAGGCAAATGGCATCGTCATCGCACTCGATATCGCAGCCGGTGATGAGCACGTTGCGAGTCGAATCAATGTCGATCCCATCCGAGCTGGCGGCTTTGATCGGCTCGTGCGGCGCGCGAATGGTAAGGCGATGGACCTCCACGCCTTCACAATAAGTCAATTGCAGGTTCCAAAACGCGGAGTCTTTGAGCGTGAGATCGCGAACCACGACGTTTGTTGACCGAATGATGTGGACGAGACGCGGCCGGCCCACCTTGAAATGCGGATCGATATCATCTTTCTCGCGGCGGCGCATTTCCCAATACTCACGCCACCAGCGTTCGCCCGAGCCGTCAATGGTGCCTTCGCCGCTGATTTGGAGATCCGATACGCCGTCCGCGTTGATCAGTGCCGCTGGCCATTTCATCTCGAAGCCGGCAATGCGCGTATTGATCCAGGGATAATCGTTCGTGTTGCTCGAGCCTTTGAGGATGCCGCTCTTTTCGACTAGCAGATTCACGCCCGGTTTGAGAAAAATCGAGCCGGTGATGAATGTGCCTGGAGGAACCACCAGCGTGCCCCCGCCGTCCGCAGCGCAACGGTCAATCGCTTTCTGAATGGCTTTCGTGTTGAGCGTTTTGGCGTCACCGACTGCGCCGTGTTCGGAAATGAGGTAGCGACGAGAGGCAGGCTCAGAGGCGGAGGCGCAGAGGGCAAAAAGCAAGCTGAGAAGAAAACCGCAGAGAGGCAGAGCAGGAACGCGGAGAAGGGAAACCACGGATGCACACAGATGAACACGGATTCTGATGGGCGGCAGAAATGTGGAGGCAAAAAAATTAACCGCAGAGAACGCAAAAAACGCAGAGAGGAGGGAACCTTTGTTTAGAGAAGAATTCATTTCCCCATCTTTTTGCCCCCATCTTTTTGCCTTTCTTTTCAATCCGTGTTCATCCGTCCCGCTCAGCGGAATCCGTGGTTGCTCCGCTCTACGCCTCTCTGCGCTCTTTGCGTCCTCTGCGGTAAAGTCCGTTTTCACGTACCGATTCTCTGCACTCTCGGCGGTAGAATTATTCCGTGCGGTTAATTTGGTTCTTTTCATCGTGCGTTTGCCGCCATGTCCCTGGGTTGAAGCGGCGTCAAGGTGACCGGTCCGAGCAGGCCTGAATCGGCCAGCGGCCAACTCGAGGCGTCGAATGGTTTGTAGTTCAGGTTGACGAAATTGATGTCGCGAAAGTTCTTCCAGTTCACGCCGCGCCGATCCAGGTCGCGGATGCGATTGGCCGACGTGTTGGTGACCTCGATCTCAAGGACGTTGTCCTTTGGCTTGAGTGCGTCGGTGGCGATTTGGAACGGGGGAATTATCAGCGTACCGAGGTCTTTGCCGTTGAGGCGGACGCGGGCGCTTTGACAAACGCGCCCGAGCGACAGCCGCCAGCTTTGTGCTTTACCTGGGCCCGGAGGGGTATCGAAAGTAACGGTATAGCGGGCGGTGCCTGCAAAGGCCTGCGCGCCCTCGCCGCCGAGAGAGTTCCAGGAGATTAGGTTGGTCGTGTGTAGCGAGGAGGGCAGGGTGGGGCCACCGGAAATGAATTCGATTTTCCAATTGCCGTTAATGGTGGAAGCCGCCGTTTCCTTTGATTGCCAATAGGTCCAGGCCGCGCCATCGGCTTTCTGCTCGGAAAAAGTTCGGGCGATTATAGATTCGCCGGGCCGAAGCTGGACAAAGACCTGGCTGTTGGTTCTCGTCGTCTTTAAACCACCAAGGCCGCTATTCCCGCTGAGCGGGTCCATGAGGAGAACCGAGTTAGCCGCGCGGTTCAACGGCAGCCAGCCCTCAAATTGCTTCTCGCTGCGGTTGGCGATGAAATACGTGGTGTTATTGTCCGAACGGCGGCGGATGAACGACAGACCAGACTCAACCAGGGACTCACGTGAGACGTGGGCCGAGGAAAGACAGCTTTCGATATCTCCTACCAGGACTTTGCCCTGGCCAACAGGCGCAACTTGAATAGCGGATGCTGCGGCTTGCGACCGTGTTTCGATTCGGCCAATCAGCTCTTTCAGTTTCGCCCGGCGCTTCTCCAGGTCCGCCAGGCCCGGCACGTCTTTCGGCACACTGGCTTCAAAAATCACTGTGGCTCCGCCGTCCGCCAATCCGAGCAGCTTTTCCATCGTCCCCACCGGCATCCGTTCGCATTTGGGAACGACCACCACGCGATAACGATTGACCACTGGCACGGGCAATCCCGCGCGCTCCTTCACAGGTTGCATCTCGATCTCCCCTTTGACGACCCTGGCATTCACCAACTGGCGGTCAGAGATATAGTCGAAAGTGAACCCTCGATTCCAAAGACGAAGCGCCGCTTTGCCAATCGGCTGGTCCTCAAACCAAAGCCGCGCATGAACTGTCAAATGCGGCAACAGCGACGCAGTATTCGGCATTCGAGCTTCGGATTTCTTTTGGGTTTCGTCATTCGGATTTCTGGTTTCATCTCTGCTCCAGAAATCGTGAATCGGCCAGTAGAGCAGAATATCATTGTCGGCTTCGCCTGATTGCAGGATGGATTGGCAACGAGCGGCGTAAGCGTTTACCGCAGAGGCATCGTGCCATATCGAGTTGCGCGGGTTCATTTCCGTCGAGGCGTAGAACACCCAGCCCGGCCACCCGGCTTCCTCGGGCGAATAACAATTGCCGTGATAGAAAATGTGGTTCACGCCGGACAGGAACATGTCGTCGAACAGATACTTCACATCCGCCAGCGTCTCGGTGAAATGTTCCTTGAGCCACGTGCCGGTTTCGGCGGAGACGAGCGTCCGGCCGGTGACATGCGCCGCCGAAGAAGCAAACTTGGAAATCAGTTTGCTGCGGTCCTGGTTGAACATTTCCGTTTCCGGGATATCGGCGACGGCGTAAAGGTCGAGTAGATTGCCGGGCGAGCCGTGGGCTTCGTTGCGGGTGAGAAATCGGTGTTGATGTGACCACGTTACCCACTCGGGAAGGGAGGCTTCGACCATGACGTCGGAGACGGTTTCGCGGTAGTCGCAGCGGACGCGTCCGCCTGCGTCCGACTTCGGCGCGACAAGCGCGGGAAGTTCGGTTTGAAGGCGATATCCGCGGCGCTTTTCGAATTGAGCGAAGAAATCAGGGGCCCAATCGGATTTGTATTCGTAGGAATCGTGGTATTGAGCGCGGGGCAGTGGGCCCTTGTAAGAAGCGAAGGCTTCAGTGAAACGAACTAGAAAATCGTTCATTGCCTGCGGATAGATCAGGTTGAGCATGTAACCTTCACCGCCGGGCGCAGGCCGTTTCACCTTTTGCGAAGATGGCTTTTGGAAAATGGCATAGACTTTCCAGGGGCCGCCCTTCGCCACCCAATCTGGTTTAGTGGTCAGGTCCTCATACTTCCCATCCACTGAAAACGCCACGAGTGCTTGAATTGTTTTGGAATCAAGCTTCTCTTCCAATTTCCCTCCTTCCGGCACATCAAATGTCTTCACGACCACTGACGCGTTCGCGTCCTGCTCGCTGACATTCGGCCCACCGAAGCACCATCCGGTCCCCGTCGTCATATCCACGCCCATGTCCAGGCGTTTCGCCTCGGAGACGGTGTGGTCCAGCATCTCCATCCATTTAGGGCCGAGGTACGGGATATACTTCTCCTCGTAGCCCTTCGCGCCGTAGATTGGGATGATATGAACTCCCCCCTGACCAGCATCATGGAATTGCTCCAGCTGCCGCGTGATATTCGTTTTATCCACGGCGCTGCCCATCCACCACCAATAGCACCATGGACGAGAGGCCTGGGTGACGGGGGGCCAAGAGGTATCGGTATCGGCGGCTCCGGAGACCCGGGCGAGTAGCACAGAGAGTAGAAAACCGCAGAGAGGCAGAGAGCGCAGAGACACGCGGAGAATAAGGGAAACCACAAATGAACACGAATTAACACGAATTCTGTGGAGAGGCAAAAAAATGGAGGCAAAAAAATTAACCGCAGAGAACGCAAAGAACGCAGAGAATGGGAAAGATTTCTTTAACCAAGTTCTGTCATCTTTTTGCCCCCATTTTTTTGCCTTCTCTCCTTCTACCCATTCAGCGTGCTCCGGGGTGAAAAACATCTCCCCATTTTCTTCTCTGCGCCTCTCTGCGTTCTTTGCGTTCTCTGCGGTAAAGCGTTTTTTCACGTACCGCCTTTCGTTTTGGCCTTCGCCACCTCCACCGCATACACCTGCGAACTGCCGTCGAAGTTGGCGCGGAACACTATCCATTTGCCGTCGGGCGTGAAATTCACGTTGGGTTCGAGCGTGTAATCGTGTTTGGACATGTTGACCAGGCGCTCGGCTTTGAGGGTGCCATCCGGTTGCGGGGTGAAAAGGTAGAGCCATTTGCCGTCGTTAGCGTGCGCAACCATGTTCGGAGCGCCGCCGTCGCCGGCGAACAGTTTACCGTCCCGTGAAATGTTGAAGTGCACCGACCACTGGTCGCGCGTGACGGCGTAGCGCAGTTCGGAAGTCGCAGGCGCGCTTGGCGGTGCTGTCTTTAGTAGATCGCGGTCACCCCGGCCCTCTCCCCGAGGAGAGGGCGAACCATTCGACCGTTCTGACCGTGAGCTTGAAACCTGGTCGGACGAGAGAGGGCCGGGGTGAGGGGGAAGGGCGTGCGCATCATCCGAACTCGCCCCCACTTCTGCGGCGGCCAAAAAGAACTTCTCCCCTCGCGGGACCTGAAGGTCGAACCAGATGCGTTTGCCGTCGGGACTCCAGAATTCGTGCCCGGCGATTTCGTCGGGGATGGTGCGGCGGTGGACGAGGTGAGGCCCATCTTCGCTGCGCTTCGACGCGGCAAGAGAGGACCCGCCTTCGCTCAGAAGCTTCGCGGCGAGCGAGGAAGATTGTGCAGGCACGCGGATAGTCCAGATACGATCCACCTCGTGCCACGGACCCTCGTGACAAAACATCAACAATGACGGATCAGTCGGTGAAAATTGCATGTGATTAAACCAATCATTTCTACGATGAAACACATTCGTCTTGCCCGTGGCGATGTCGATCGTGAAAAGAATATGCGGCAATTTAGCCTCGTGAATCGCCTTGAACCAGTACGCGCGCGGCTGTCCCCGGGAAATCTCCGCCGCCCCTTCGCCGAAAGCTCCGACCAGCAGAGTTTCGTCAGAGTTTACGGTGAGCCCGCGCCAACCCGGCGGAAGCTGAGTGATCAATTTTTGATTTTTGATTTTTGATTTTTGATTGGGCTCAGAATCAAGGCTCACCACATACACGCCGCCCTCTCGCATATAGTAAAGCCGCCGCCCTTTCGCGCAGACCACTTCCCCGCGATTTGTCCCGCCATCGGTCAACCGCTCCGCTTTGCGTGTGGCCCAATCGAGAACATAGAAGTCCCTTGAACGATTCGTGCCGAAGTTTGCAAAGACCATTTTGTCACCGTCGGCAGTGAAAGCGTTCTGATGAAAGTAAAAACTCTCGCTCTCGCCTGGAAGCCGTGAAAGCCGCGTAACCTGGTGTCCCGTATCCGTGTCAATCCACTCGTCACGCAGGGCATCGGCAAAAGTCGAATAGGTGGCAAACAAGGAGGCCAGGAAGCAGGTGACGGGCGGTAGAGTTGATCGCGACTGCCGGAGGGTCGCCTTAAACAGTTTCACACTGCTCCTTTCGCCAATGGTTGGGTTTCTTTCCTGTAGAGCGCGCTAGGCAAGTCTTTCAGGGCGTCGTATCAATTAAGTTGCAGATGTTGTCCAACTGAGATGTGTTCTGAGGTTGGGCTGGATTCGCTGAGATAAGCTTCCAGATGGCTGGGTTCTTATTGAACTTAACCGACCCATCCGTGTACATGACATTGAAACCCCGATCTCGGAAATGTGGAATGGAGTTGACGTCGTTTCCCTGTCCCATGAGATCCATACCGAAAACGTTGTATCCGCGGAGATCACTTGATTTTCGAAAACGACGCTTCAGGTTATTCAATGGCACGCTGACGACACGAGGATTGTAGAGATAACTCGTCCGTATGAACGGATTCTCACTGGGCGAGTTTGGCGTGGTTAGCAGAGGAGAATAGTGGAGTGCACTAAAGGGCGAGTCCGGAGATGTCAATGCAGGGCAGAAGAACAGTGTGCCATCGCCGAGGTATTTCTGCAGGTAGAGGTAGCCCAGATTGTGCACCTCCCATGACGAGGGTAGTGGATCGGAAGGCACCTTGGCGCCCGCAGGCCCAAAGAATGCGTAGCGGCAATATTGCGGATCCCCAATATCATCCTCGTTTGGCAGTCCGGCGCGCCAGGGCGGCAAGCGCCCCTGCTGATCCTCGCTGTACATAAAGATAGCGACTCCGATCTGCTTGAGGTTGGCCGCGCAATTGACACGCCGCGTCTTGTCTTTGGCTCTCGCGAGCGCCGGCAGGAGCATCGCTGCCAAAATCGCTATTATTGCGATGACAACCAGAAGTTCAATTAAGGTAAAACCCGTTCGCACACTGGTAGACTCGGGCGCGGGTCTGCTGAGCTGCCGGATGCTCAATCTTTTTTTCATAAATACGAGCACTACTAAAAATCGGCGGGAGCGCCGCCCTCATTTCGGCGCCCCCGCCTGGCAAACCAACTCCGAGCTGCGCAGAGCGAAGCCCGCGCAGATTTCGGAATGGTGCAAGCTCACAAATCGATTTACTGATAGAATAAGCGATAAAATGCGCTGCCGTTGGTTGGGCTAATGGTCAGCACAACCTGGTTGGTCGCGCCCGAGCCAGCCACAATCGTCCAGTTTGTAGTCAAACCGACGTTCCAGGCGTTGGTTTGTTGCTGCAACACCCAGCCGGTGTTCATGTATTCTGTTCCCCAGGAGAGCGTCAGGTTCGTGCCGCTCCGGGACGAGCTAAGAGTCGGAGGACAGAGCGAGCCGGAAACAGAGATGGTTCCAGCGGTATAAAGCGAACTCGTATTCCAGCTCAGGCATGGAGAAAGCGGCGGCAGGTTGATGGCCGCGAAAGTGCCGGAGATTGGCCCGCTGAGCAACTTGAACGAATCGCCCGAACGCAGCCCGGTTCCAACATTCACAACAGTAAGTGTGCCGCCGGCTGTAATCGATGCCGCCGCCAGCATGTCATTGGTGGCAGGCGTGTTGGTCCGGTTAAGCTCCATGTTCAGCGAACCGGCCAGTGTGACCGAATTCGTGACAATGAGCGTTCCGATGCCATCACCGGGATTGACGAACGAGTTCGCGCTGCAGTTGACGCTGGCTCGGACTGTGCCCGAGCCTCCCAAGGCCTGGGGAACGATGTTACCGAGCGTGAGAGTACCACCAGTTGAGCCGGATGGGTCAAGGACAAGCGCCGCACCAGCACGGACGAGCAGATTTGTACTGTTGTCGAGAACCGCGCTGGAGGTAAGAACCATGAGGCCGTTACTAACTGTTGTTGTGCCTTCGTAAGTAAGCGTACCGGTGAGCGTCAGTGTAGCAGCGCCGACTTTGTTGATAACCACCTGCGTATCACCGCTCCCGACAATAGCGCCATCGAACGTGCAGTTCACGCCCTTTGCGCCAATGTTGTACCGCGACGTGCCAGTATTACCACCGCTTGCGCCCGAAAGCGTTCCGGGTCCGAGCAAGACCCCGAGCGCAATCCCTTCTCCGTTACCAGTACCATTTCTGGTGTTCAGCGTCGCACCGGTTCCGATTACAAAGGTGGTATTGTCTCCACCATTGACGTTCAAAGATGTGGAGGAGAACCGCATATTAAAAGTGTCCTGAACGACGACCGTTCCGAAGAAATTAGAGAACTGCTTTGTTGCCGGAGCGCCAATAGAGAGCGAGCCAGCAATCAAATTAGAACTCGTGCTGTCCCCTGAGAAGAACAGGCCACCATGCCCGCTGGCCAGGTTATCGCATGTTAAACTGACCGACGCTCCCGGAGCCGTTACGATGTTGTTGGCAATGTTCGCAGTGCCCAGTCCGGCGAGGCTGACTGTTGTGCCGTTGCTGCACGTGATTGAGCCGGTGCCAGCGCCAGGCACACTGCGCAGAGTGAGGGTGCCGGCAGCGACAATGGTTCCACCACTGTAGGCGCTATTTGGCCCGCTCAGCGTCAGCGTCGTGGCCCCGTCCTTGAAGATTGCGACGCGACCGCCTGTGCCAGCGTTATCCAGGATGTTTCCCGCGAAGGTCGTGTCGGCAATGCCTGCGAGTCTCAGGGTGTTGGTTGTGCTGGCCACGCTGTTAATGATTCGGCCAAGCACAGTTCCGCCAAGGCCGGAAAGAGCATTCACTGTCTCGTTGAAACCGTTCAAATCGAGCGTCCCAGCGAAGGTGGGTCCGCCGTCCAGGATCAGCCATCCGGAGGTTGCGCCGCCGTCCGGTATGACTTCTGATTTGCCCAGCTTGACGATCCCGTTCGAAATGTAGGTGTTCCCTTCATACGTGTTATTGCTGGCCAAAGTTAGAGTGGCCGTTCCATTTACGATTACAGCCGCTGGATTTGGTGTCCCACTTCCGAATATTCCGGTGGTGTTGGTGAAAGTGCCGGACCGGTTGAAAACCAGCGTTCCTGCGTTCGTTACGGGGCCGCTGCCTAGCGTACCCGTGGCACCACCCGCGCCCACCTGGAGCACGCCGGAGCTAATCGTAGTAGGCCCGGCGTAATTGTTGTTTTTGGTGAACGTCAGCGTGGCCGCCCCTTGTTGAACGACGCTACCATTACCACTGATTGTTCCCTGCACAGACCGGTCGTCAGGTTGGTTGAACACCAAAGCAGCGTTATTGGTAACGTTTCCAAACCCAAGGTTTCCGGTAGCGCCGCCATTTCCAACCTGGACTGTTCCTCCGCTGATGACCGTGGGGCCGATGTTGTTGTTGACCATTGCGAGGGTCAGCGTACCGGAACCACTCTTCGCGATGGACGCCGGGCCGATGAGTCTTCCCGAGCCGGTGCTGTCCAGGAGCGTGTAACTCGTGGACCCGGTCACATTGACTCTTTGAGGCGTGGAAACGCTTGGGTAGAGCAGGCTGGACAGATTTACCGTCGGAGCCGCTGCGCCGGTATCATCAAAAGTTACAGTGTCACCCTGAATGAAGACCGATGAGGCCGTGGTCAGTGTGTTTGACCAGTCAGAAGTGAGGCCCACATCCCATGCATTGCCCGTTCCGGCCCAGACAAGGTTGTTCGTGCTGCCGTTCGCGACGACCAGGTCAATTTCGCCTGGAGTGGCATCGCTCAAGAACGCGATCTGACCCGATTGCGCAAACCCAAGCAGCAACAGACTGCCGGCGCTGCCACTCACACCGCCGACCTGCATCAATCGGTAGCTGCCGTTCGTGAGGGTTGTGCTGGGTACTAATTGAAGGGCACCGCTGCTGAAAGTTGTGGTGCCGCTGACGACGATGAGGTCCCGGCCCGAGGCATTCGTCGAGACATCCATTACCAACGTTCCGCCGCTGACGTTCAAGTCGTTCGCCAGCGTTATGGTCCCCGGGCTCGCGCCCGGCGATAAGGTCGTCCCGGCACTCAGGGTAATAACTCCGTTCACAGTACCGTTGCCGCCGAGGTTCTGACTGACAGCCCCATTCAGCACCAAACCGCTGGCAGCGGCATCGAGGACTGCGCCGTTGCTAACGACAAGCGAGACGCTGTTGGAGAGCGAGGCTCCCGCCGCCAGTGCGAGAGAGCCCTGGCGCACGATGGTGTTCCCCAAGTAACGATTTGCGCCGTTGAGAGTCAAAGTGCCTGCACCAGTCTTGGTAACACCTCCCGCGCCGTTGTTGCCTACAGGATTCGCAAAAACCACGTTATTCCCGCCTGTGTCAATGCTACCGTCGCCCGTGCTGAACGTCACGGTTCGCGTCGATATGTCGGCTGTGTTGCCTGAGGCATATTGAAGAGTGCCGCCGCCAAACAGAATCGGCGAACTTGCCGCACCGAGATTCCCGAGCGACGAAAAATTAAGGAGTCCACCATTGACGAATGTGCCTCCGGTGAACGCGTTGACTGTCGAAACCGTGAGCGTGCCCGAACCTGCTTTCCGCAGACTTCCTACCCCGCTGATGCTGCCGCTGCCGGAAAGGGTATAGTTCTTGGACGCGCTGACGGAAGCTGCGACGGGAACGACTGTAGTATTCAGCGTTACAGTGATCGGTGACGAGCCGCTTTGAGTGTCTTCGAACAGCACGGAATTTCCAAAACCGCCAGCCTCCTGATACGTGGTCGTGGCGCCGGTGGCATCTTTCCAGTTAGGGGTGTTATTGATATCCCATACGCCATTGCCGGTGGCCCAGAACAAAGGAGAGGTGACGTTGGTAACCACGTAGTCAATCGAAGTCGTGGCCGTGTCGTTGCTCAGGTATCCCAGCACCCGCGTGGGTTGGGTGCCCAGAATCAATGCGTTGCCGCCATCGCCGAGCAGCGAGCCGGTGTACTTGATCAACGGATAAACACCGGTGGATGCCCAACTCCCACCCTTGATATTAATTGTTGTGGTATTGCTGGGCGCAAAGTTACCCCTGACGAGCAAGGGAGCAAGGGTGGTGCTCGGGGCGCTACCGCCGTAATTTATTTCGAGAGCGGACGTGTTCTGGTTGGTCATTGGCGGCCCGACCCATTGAGGTCCTGCAGGCCCCACGAATACACCAAATGTTGCACCGTTGGACACGATTGTGGAGATGGCGTTTGACATAGAACCACCTGTGACACCCACCAACTTGCCCCCCACTACGAAATTTGTGCCGGTGTGAATATGAGCCGCAGGAAGAGTGAGCGTACCGGTGCCAACCTTCATGAGGCTCGCTGCGGCAACCAGTTGGGCGGCCAATGTGGTATCTGTATTCAGCCGGCCAACGACGAGACGCGGAGCCGCGCCCGCTGAGGTAAAACCGATTTGAGCGGCAGTGTTTGTGCCAGCTAAATGGCCGAAATCGAAGAAGTTGCCGCCAGAATTGTCGTTAAAGTTCCAGGCGATGGCGCCGTCGAGATTAACGATGGCATTGCTGAATCCAGTGAATGCGCCTGCATTGACGAACAAGCGGACGCCACCGGTGCCAACGAAATTGACGGTGCCGGTGAATGCGCCGGCGGGATTGCCGATATCGTCGCGGGTCACGGTCGAGTTGCAAACGATATTGAGAATGCCACCGCCAGTAATAGGGGCTCCATTGCCGTTAGAGGCGAGGCGAATGCGATTACCCATATAAATAGTGCCGGTTTGGCCGGTGGGGACTATGATCGGGTTGTTTACGCTGACCTGGTTATTCGCGCCCCAGTTATTGCTGATTGCGCCACCGAAGAATGTAATCGGGTTGGCAATCGTGTTCGAACCGAGTGTCGCCGCCGTGCTACCCAGGACGATGATGCCGTTGCTGGCTATCGTGCCGTTCGTGTAGACGTTTTGGACTGTAAGGTTCAGCAGGCCCGGACCGGTTTTGACTAAACCATTGGTTCCAGAAATCACGCCGCTAATAGTGAGTGTTCTGCCGGCGCCGATGTTCATTGTGTTCGTTCCGGCCAGGTTCAGGGTGGGGCCAAGGGTGAGGTCCTGAGAAGCTGTGGACATATCAACGCCGCCGCCACTGAGGATTAAATTATTGATGGCGTTAATGGTCACTGCCGCGCCCGGAGACGTCAGCGAAATGCCTAGCCAGTTCGTGTCCGTCCCCAACGAAAGCGTGGTGTTGGCGGCAGAAAGCGTGCTGTCGAACAACGCAGTATCTGAACTGGTCGGCACCACTCCACCGACCCAACTTGTGCCTTGGTCCAGGTTGTCTAGGTTGTCAGCTTTGGTTCTCGTCGCTGCCGAGGCGCTGACAGCCGCCAGGGCGATGGAAAGACTACCAATGGTAAGGGTATGACGCAGGAGGCAGGGCATTTTCATAGGCAAGGAAGGTTACTGGCTTCCATCGAGTTGGATTTGAGGAGGTTTGAGGGATGTTCCCGCGCGAAAATGGCAGGGAGAAGACGCAGAAAAGGCCTGCTCCGCCCGTAAACAGGGTCGTTCAAATACCATGATTCGCATGGGATGCTGAAGATACGTTACTTGACTGGGTGGCGAGGGGTATATCGCCAATTCTGGGTACAGGGGAAAGTTGAGAGTGCAGAGTTGAGAGTTTTGAATCTTAATCCTGATCTTAATCGTTGTCTTAATCTTCGGCTGGCCGGAAAGAGATTAAGATTGCGATTAAGATCAGGGATTAAGATTGGAAAGGGGAAGGGGGGATGATATGCTTGTGTCAGCCTTTGCACATGAACATGCCGACGTTCCGCAGCGGGAGACCTGGATGAAACACGACCACTTCCACCGCACACCCCGCCGCAAATTTATCAAATGGGTTTCCCTCGGCGCGGCGACTTCCATTATTTCCGGCAAGCTCTGGCAACGCGACCTGCTGGCGTACTGTCCGCCCGACCCGGGCCAGCCGCAGGGCGTTTTTAAAATCCGGCTCAGCGACTATTTTGCGCTCAGCCAGCCTTATGGCTCGGTCCGATTGGGTCTGAACCCAATCACTGATGACGGCCATCCGCTGCCGATTGGAAATTATTATCCGATTCTCATCAACCGGGATGCCGCGATGAATTTGCATGTCCTGGACTGCGAATGCCGGCATGAGAGTTGTGTGGTGCCGCCGTTTGATGTCTCGGAGTTCAACATCCGCTGCCAATGTCACGGTTCAACGTATTGGATTGATGGCTCCGTCCTGACTGGGCCGACGACGCTGCCGTTAGGGGCGTATCAATTTGAATTCGATGGAACCGATACGCTGACGATTCACATCCCGTGCTGGACGTTCTCGATTGCGGCGAATGTGCTGCCGGGCGGGCCCAGTTCGCGAATCCGCATTGATTTCACGGCAAGCGCGAACGTGCAGTACGAGGTCAGTTTTCGGCAGACGGCCAAGAGCCCATGGACTCCCGCGAGTTTTGCGACCACGCCGGCTGGCGCGGCAAACCAGACGAGCGTGCTGTTGCCCGATGGCGGCGACGTGAGCGTCTATATTCCTCGGACGACCTCCACCGGTTTCTACGCCGTGAGCATGAAACTGGGCGAGGTGTGATAGGAGCGTGGCCGGCCTCGGCCACAGCAATGTGGTAAGTTCGAGCGCGTTGTGTAGCACGCGTTTGGGTATTCCGGCACAACGGTCCTTTTCACATTTGCTGTGGCCGAGGCCGGCCACGCTCCCACTACTGTGGTGCGATCGCCTGCAAGGTGATGGGCGGTCGGTTGGTCTGATCGCTCAGCCAAAGCAAATCCCCGCTTACGACAGCATCTCCGAAGCCAAGCCAACCCAACATAACCGCTCTCGGCTGATCGAATCGCACGTAAATCGGCGACCTGGCCTCCGGCGAGAGCGCACTCACGACGCTAAAGATTCCGCCCGGCTCCATCAACCCACGGAAACGGACCTGCCCGTTCCCATAGACCGTTGCCAACACAGTCCCCGTAATCGCGCCCTCCGCATTCCCGCTTGCCAGTGAAAATAGATGCTGTCCGACATGCGGCGCGCGGTTCGCCGACTGACTAAATACGTTCTTGTCGGCCACCAATTCTGCAACGTAGGGTTCGCCGCCAACCATATTGGTCGCCCAGCCAGTGAGTTGGGTGGGGGTGGGCGGGCCATTGGTATCCAGGCGAAGCCCCAGCAACAGAGGAGGAAGGCCGGGCCGGATCACGGGCGCTAAAGCGACTCCTGAAACGTCGAACCGGCCATGAAATGCAAACGCGCCTGCACCGGTCGTAAGCTTGCCACTAAAGGCCCCCTGCTTTGCCAATTGAAGCGTGAAGGACCCCGAATCATCGTATGACGGTCCGTTTGTGTTGAGATACAGGCCAGTGTATTTGCCCGCACGTTCCGCAAATAGATTCGATTGGAACGTGGCTACGAGGTTCAGGTTGGTCTCCATCCGAAAGTTCAGAACCTTCTCGTTCCCACGCCCTTCCCACCCCGCGAAGACCTGGCCCGGCGCGGGCCGTGCAGTGACCTGATACGTCTTGCCCACAAACAATAGCTCTCCGTCCAGCGCGGGTGTGACGTGTCCACCTCCTTCAATCGTCAGCGTCAACCTGTCGCGGACTTCATAGGTGTAAAACCGGACGGCGTCAGATGAAGGGTTCCCCGCCAAATCGATGCTTCGCACCCGGACCGTGTTCTGCCCTCCTTGCAACGGCACCGAAAACTTCCAGGACTCCATCCCCTCCGCGGGAACCGGGTCCGCGTCATTGATTTGATACTCGACGCGATCCAGTCCTATGTTGTCACTGGCCACGCCGGCCAGTGTTATCACCGGTGTTTCCGAGTTGGTTACGCGCGTAAAGTTCCGCGGCGGGTTGGTTATGGCCACCTTCGGCAACACCGCGTCCGGCGCGAATATCCGAACCCGTTGCTCCGTGGAAGCACCAGTCTGGCCAAGATCATCCGTCGCCACGGCGCTGACAAAATGAAGCCCAATCTGTGTCGGCTTCCATAGAAAGGTATAGGGTTCGCTGACCGCTGCTCCCAGTTTCACTGCGCCATCGAAAAACTCGACCTTCGTCACCGTGCCGAAGGTTATGTTCGTAGCGATGAGCGCGGCGGTGAGTTTGATGGTTGTGCCAGCCTGCAGATTGGTTTTGTCGGGATCTCGGATAAGAGTTACTGCGGTCAGCACTTCAAACGAAACCTCTCCCGAGCGACCTACGCCCTGCTGGTCGTCGGTTGCTACGGCGCTTACGAAGTACGTGCCCGTGTTAGTCGGCACAAAGGTGACGCGATAAGGAGGGTTAGTGGCGATGCCGAGGGAGTTGGTCGAGGTGCCAGTTCGCACAAAGAATTCGACCTGCGTCACCGCTCCATCCGGGTCGGGATCGAACGCGTGGGCGGCGACTGACACTGTGCCCTTAAGCGGAAAACTCGCGTTGGCTGGAGGATTGGTCAACGTGACGACCGGCGGGATGTTAGTTCGCGGCAGTACCGTTAGTATCGCCGGCACGCTTGAGGTGCTCCCAACCGAATTGGAAACCACGACGGAATAAGGGCCGGCATTGTTGGTGCTCACGTTCAAGAGCGTCAGATTCGTAGCTGTTTGTGCGGGAAGATTCGTGCCGTAGAATTGCCATTGATAAAACAACGGCGGCGTTCCAGCCGCATCGGCCACGAACGTAACGTCGCTGCCGACGAACACCGTCTGGTCGTGGATTTCAGCCACGACGGGAGCTTCGGGGGGTTCGATGACAGAAAAAATTACGGCTGGCGAACCGGAAGTTGCGCCGTCGTTGTCGGTGGCCAGCGCTGTTAGAACATAGTCGCCCAGCGCCAGATTGCTCAAAGTGAGTGAATAAGGAGGTGTGGCCGCCTGGCCCGCCGGAACGCCGTTGGTGAAAAACTTTACCTCGGTAATGACGCCATCTGCATCCGCCGCGGACGCCTCGACCAGAACGTTCTCACCCTCGATAAAGAACTTACCGCTGGCCGGATTGGTGATCGATACCGTCGGCGGTATGATGCCGCGGAATACCGAAATATTAACAACACTGGAGTTGCCGTTGGCACCGGTATTATCGGTCGCAACTGCCGTCAGCGCATAATTCCCCGGAACCAGGCTGCTGACGAGCACGCCGTATGGCGGCGAAAAGGAGGACCCTAGCGGCTGACCATTCGCAAAAAAATCCACTCGGGTGACCGTGCCATCCGCGTCTGAAGCATCGGCCTGAATCGCGATCGGAGTGCCGGAAGCGAAGCTCGCGCCGCCGACAGGATTCGTAACGCTCACTGACGGCGGCAGATTAGCCGGCGTCACCGTGATCTTCCCCTGCATGTGGAAAAACTGAACGTGAGGAGTGCAATAGTAGGCGTAATCGCCTGGCGCGCCGTTGAAGGTAAATGAAAAGGTCTTGCCGCCCGTGATGTTGCCGCTGTCCCACAGGCCGCTGGGAATCTTGTTCGTCCCGCTGGTCGAAGTGTGAGGGATGGTTGTTCCGGTGTTGGTCCAGGTGACGGTGTCGCCGACGGACACAGTTTGATTGATGGGAACGAACTGAAAGGAGTCGTTCATTTGGATGGTGAACGTCGCGCCGAGGCCAACAGTCAGCGAAGCAAAAAACACCAGCAGAGCCAACTTGAAGTAGCCGCCGAGGTGACGAGGCGGACAGAACATTGCTAGAGGTGATTTAGGACGTTCCGCCTCGTCACCTCGGCGGCTACGGGTGAGGCTCGGACCCGCAACTTTCAACGTGCTCACGTAACGACTGGATCTTTTGAAGCGGGCGAGACCCGCATCGCGCCGGGAAGCGTGGCTACCGGCCACGCTCCCGGCGCGCTTTCGCCACAATCACATTTAGGGAGACATCTGGAACACTCGATAAAAACCTCGCGGCGAGGAGTTGGTGTCCTGGAACAGCACAGAGCTACCGCCAGCCACGTTGGTTTTGAGCGAAACCCAATTGGAGAGATTGGCCGAGCGTTGGACGACGTAACTGGCTCCGGAGCTGGAGGAATAATTAAATTGGAAAGTGGCAGGTGGAGTAAACCTGGGCTGGCTGAGCACCGACGGAGGAACGGTGGCCGCCTGAACAGTGACCGCGCCGGTGAAGAGGTGAACGGTGCACAAATAGGGAAACGTGCCGGTGCTTGTGAATTTGAACTCATACGCGAAATCGGTGTCGTGGATGCCCGAATCCCAAACACCGTTAGTGTTGAGTGTATTATGGAAGTCCGTTAGCCAGGTCCATTTCACGGTGTCATTCGGACGGATGGTGACCGCTGGTGGATCGAACGCGTTGCCTAAAATGTTCACGTTGGTCGTGAATTGACCGAGCACCGAGATCACCCCCCAAAAGCCGTGGACAGTGCATGTGTAATAAAATTCACCCGGTGTGGGGAAAGTGTGGGTGAAGGTGAAACCGGCGTTATGGATCCCGGAATCCCACAAGCCATTAGTGTTGAATGAATTATGATCGTTGGATACCCAGGTCCATTTCACACTGTCATTGGTGTTAATGACCACCGGATCGGGCAGGAACGAATTATTAATGTTCACATTTACCGTCGCGGCAAAGATCGAGGTGTTAAGGGACAAAGCTGCCAGCAAGAGAAGCAGGTGCTCTGGAGAACGGCCCGCTCTTTTAAAATGTTTCATATGTCTTAGGTCGCCAACAAACCCGTGTTGTCTGCTGCATTCGCATCTATCCTTACGAGGGGGCAGAGGCGGTTTTGTTCCCGCGAATCCCCAGTCGAGGTGGTGGATAGGTGCATAAATGGGGGATTTGGTTGGCCAAATGTGGGGTGCTTTGCTATCCGTGCGTAAACTTTATGAAGTTTCAATCCCACGCTTTTCATTTTGTTTTCGTCACGAGCCTGCTATTTGCGTCCAGCGCAGTCGCTGCCGACCACGCAGGCGAGATACAACCTCCCAAAGATGAGCCTCGGGTTATCAACCCTGGGCCCCCGCCATCGGACGCCATTGTGCTCTTCGACGGGAAAGACTTGTCCCAATGGGAAAGCGCGAAGAAAGGTCCGGCACAGTGGCTGGTCAAGGACGGCATCGCGACGATCAATGGGACCGGGAGTATCAGTACGAAGCAGGAGTTCGGCGATTGCCAGCTCCACGTGGAATGGGCCACACCTTCGGAGGTGAAAGGAGATGGCCAGGGCCGCGGCAACAGCGGAATCAAGTTGCAAGGCCGTTACGAGGTGCAGGTGCTCGATTCTTATGACAACAAAACCTATTTCCACGGTCAGGCTGGAGCGGTCTACAAACAGTACGCGCCCCTGGTCAACGCATCGCGAAAACCGGGCGAGTGGCAGACCTATGATATCATCTTTCACGCGCCGAGGTTCGATGACTCCAAACACCTGTCCAAACCTGCGACTGTCACCGTTCTCCAAAATGGCGTGCTGGTGCAGGACAACGTGGAGATCAAAGGGGGAACCTCTTTTGTCGGCGCGCCAAAGTATGTGGCGCATCCGCTCAAGCAGCCTTTAGTGCTCCAGGATCACAAAAATCCAGTGCGCTATCGGAATATTTGGATCCGCGAACTGTAGCGAGCCACCAGATTTGTGGGCCCTCCCGCGCCTGCGGGATCACCGGGCGCCTATAGCGTTTTGATTTCGCCCCACAACTCTTTCAAGTCGGGGTCTTCCAGCGCCATCTTCTTCACGCGTTGCTTTTCACCCAGCACCATGGCGCGTTTAAGCCACACGCGCGCGGCATCGAGTTGTTTCATCTGGCAGGCGTAACAGGACAGGTTAAAGCAAATAATCGGTTCGCGCGGAAACTTATCGCTTTCCAGCACATTGGGATCCTAAGCTTAGAATTCCACGTGGACAAGTTGTCGCG